>Ga0210398_10000605_pt1 | contig 40090 bp, 34 predicted proteins | sample IncBWC4OmetaG_FD_161047 | JGI IMG/M metagenome (GOLD analysis project Ga0210398, IMG submission 161047) | Forest soil microbial communities from Barre Woods Harvard Forest LTER site, Petersham, Massachusetts, United States - Inc-BW-C-4-O | ecosystem: Environmental > Terrestrial > Soil >... | reverse complement strand
CTTGAAATGGACGGGGATCGATCTCGAATAGCAGTTGGTCTTTTCTGACGAGGCCCCCTTCGTGATAATCCTGGCGAATCAGGTAACCGGTCACGTGAGGCTGGATCTGAGCATTAATGTAGCCTTCAAGTGTTCCTATCCACTCGCCCCGAACGGGAACATCCTTCTGTATTACTGGTGCGACCTCGACCACCGGTGGCGGAGGCGGGGCCGCAGCTCGCACTTTGCTGTTGCCACAGCCAACGCCAATCAGCAGGAGCACCGCACTAAGTAAAGCTGTAGATATTTGCTTTATCATTTTCCCCTCAATCGAGCTGGCGAATTTCTCTTGCAATCGCGTCACTGGCGCGCCTGAATCGCGACGCTGCTCGGTTGGCGCGAAATGTGTCCCGAGAGTCGTCTGGCCGGTTCAGGCGCGTCAGTCGCGCGGTTGCACCTTCTATCTCACACGCTCCTTCGTCGCAGAAAAGTGAGCGGGCTAGCTGGGCTGACTAACAGCCTCGATGTCAGAAAACGCAAATCGCGTGCCAGAGCCGAACAGAGCTAAGTAACGCCGAATCAAGGAACCTCTTCGGACGTTTCAGCCCGGAACTGTCGAAAATGTCGAAACTGTCGCTAGGCCAATTCTCGACAGTCGAAAAGCCAACAAAAAATGGAGGACAAAACGCTAATCGCTTGAGAAATATGCAGAGGCTGGAATGAGCCGCCGCTAGAAGGTTTTGGCAAATGTATTGCTTCGAAGTGAGCGAATGACGCGCAGAGGCAAACCAGCATGGGCCGCCTTGGTTGCGGCGGCGAGCCCTTCGATCAAAGGAATGTCTATGGAATTTGAAGGTAACGACTTTATTCGGAACCCCGTCGTCGACGAACAAATATTCTTTCTCGAATCGAAATGTGTTATCTGTGGTTTTTCGATTCTGACGCATTCGATTGAAGAGGTGGTCGAACTCGAGAAATCTCACAGAACCCAATGTCGCGCGTCACAGGCTGCCGCGTAATCAGAGTGTGGGCGAGGGTCAGTGCGTCAGTTGCAGAAATTTCAAAACAACGGTGAGCCGCGATCTCTAGTTGCCTTCTCCGACCGCGACATCCCCCATGCGTTTTAGTGCGTCAAGCTTTTTTCGCTGTTTTAGATCAAGCACATCGTCGATCCGTCGCTGGAGACGCGAGCTGGCCATCATTAACTGTTTTAGGAGCCGTGCTTGCGTAGCCGCGAGGCTGTGGGCAGCGCTTTCGTCGCCGGTGTTTTGATTCTGCCGAATGGCGATGCCGAGCTCGGTACTAACTGTTCTCAGTTCAACCATCAGCGGTTCGGTTGTCGGTCGCTGCTGGTCCGTGAATCTCTGGATTGATCTCACTTGGGTCGGGCTCAGTCCCAAGTATTCGACCAATGCGGGATTCAGTCGCAAAGAAGAAAATGGCATTGCGATCACTTTTGTTTCGTCGCCATCAGCCTGGACATCCGTTTCCACGCGCGGCGGTTGGCCGGTGGGGAGTTCAGTTCGTACCGCGGTGAATGCCGGCTGCGATACGGTAACAATACTTACCAGGAAGGCGACGATCGCCTTGGCTCTCATGATTCCGGTTCCTTTTCTTTTCCTACTTCAGCGTTGATTCCTGATTTTGGTTAGCCGGCGCAGGATGAATTCCTGTGCCACGTTTGCGGCCGCTCGCTGGCCGGTATCAATAAGGAAATTGCTCAAGAACAATCCGACGCCCCGATTCGATGGTGGATAGTAGGCATTCGAGAGCGCAGACGCAGCCAGGTCACCGCCGACAGTCGAATAGTTCGGCTGCCATCTTCCGTTGTCTCCCTTGCAGACGAACGGGCTCGTCAGTGCGTGGAAAACGCGAGACTTGTTTGTGCCCGTGCCTTGATAAAAGTAGCGCGGGTCCTGATGGAGAAGCGATGGCAAGATGGCGCCGCCGATCATGATGTCAGTGAAGCCGTCTGCATAGACAGCGCCGTAGCGCTCCGCATAACCCTTCGCACCCTGTGTGTAGTTTGGGCGGTCCCCTGCCTGGTTCGCGGCGGCAAAAACACCCACCCCAACGAGGGTGATTGGATCGAAGGCGACCTTGGCGGCGAGTTGGACCTTCAGCTTCGTCGTAAGCGGAGCGGCGTTCGGATCGTACTGCACATAAAAATTGGGGATGAAGCCAAAAATGCGCTGCTGTTCTTGAATCCTGACCTGCTCGGTGGCGACCTCTGCGGCAGAGTAACCCACATTTACCTGGGTTAGCTCCGTTGCGATACGGAGTTTGGAGACCGTCAGGATTACGTACTGGCCCGGCTTGAGGGTGATTTCGTCTGAAGTCCAGCTGGCAAAGCCTTCAGCGCTGATGATTACGTGATAGGAGTTTCCCGGCTCGAGATCTTTGAATTCAAAAAATCCGTTGTCACTCGAAATGATCGTGCGTGGATCGCTGAAAACAGGGCTATTAAGACTCACGCTGGCACCGGGAACGGGATCGTTGTTCGCGTCGACAACCGTGCCAACAATGATCCCCATCTGCGGTCTGGGTGCGTCAGGGAGTAGAGTCGACTGCTCCTGAGCCTTGGATGCCCTCGATGCGCCAATGCAGAGCAAGAGTACAAACGCACGCCATTTCATTTCGCTCTCCCATAAATCACAGCAAACTTCGACATCAGACTTCCAAGAACAACCTTGGAAACGGCAACTGAACCGCCAAAGCGATGAGGTATGGGAGTCTCGTAAGTCCATTGGATTTAGTGAAGAGAGAGGATTCGCTCGGATGGTGTCGACAAATGTCAATGGCATCCTTTGACACTCGTCGACAAAGACGCTCACGAAGTGGAGAAGGCCGTAGCCAGAACGTGCCGCAATCTGTGCCCTATACTCAAGGGCTCCGCAGGCCGCCGGAAAAGACGATCGCGAGTGCTGCGACCATAACTACGAGATCGAACTGCGCGCTGTCCAGGCTGAAATCTACAACCGAAACAAAGAACAGCGCGAGCACGAGAATCCGCATTACTCTTGCGATCGTTGTCATCAACACAGTCTCCGATCGATGCGCGGTCAACCGACAGTCTCGCCATTTACCGTGCGCTTACAGTGAAAGCCGATTGCGATTCGATTTGCCGTAGCGTGCGAGCGCGTGCTGCGATCACGTCCCGTCGGGCACACCCCAAGAGCAGCGAACAATCCAGGTCGGAGTAGCTTTCAAGAACCGACATGACGTAGACAAAGCGTTCGAACGGTTCGAGTCGAGGCACCGCGTCGGTTTCGCCCGGCTCCCTGGCAGGAGTTGTGCCGCCATCGTCGAAACTCGAAGAGGCATATTCGCCCACTGGGCGTGGGCTGATGGCACGTATGGCGTTTTGAATGATCGTCCGGCGGGCCCACAACCGGGCCCACTCCCTAAACACCGAAGTCCCATTCAGTGATTCCTCCAGTCCGGAGACAAAACACTGTTGAGCCTTCTCGCGATCTGCGGTCAGGAGGAACGCCAGCCGGTACAGGCTGTCAGTCTCGTCGTGAAAGACTCTGCGAAAATCATCGCCGTTCGCGTATGAACCGGGCCTCGTGCCGTGCTTTGCCTCCGGCAAGATCACCTCCGTAGCGATTCCTTCGGGTTCTTGCGGGCGAGTTCTTTCAGTACGTGCCTCATGAGAATGCCACTGCAGGAAAAATTCGCGCCTTTCTTCATGAGGTCAAAGATCGCCTCTTCTCCATCGTGGCTAATGACGGTCACGTTAGTGAGGTCGATGACCAGGTTGCGCCCGCTTAAGTCCTGGCTTGTGTTCCGCCAGATTGTGCCCAGCTCAGCAATCCACGGACCTACGAGGGTTCCTTCCACGATCAGCGTGCGGCGGGAGGGCGTATCGGCGATAGAAATCTTGAACATGGTCCACCTGTAGCAAACCCTGACACGCAAGACATTTGCCAAAGCCACAGCGATACTCTCGTGGCAATCTGTTGAATCGATTGGCGCGGAACCGCCGTGGCGACACATGTGTCGAAGATTGACGAGATCAATCGACAGATTGTCTAGAGTGGAGGCCGACAATGCCCTCGGGGTGAAAGCTCTTCTTCCAAGCCGTGCGAAGCGAAATCGATTTCGGGATCACAGATACCGAAAGCGTGGGAAGGCCGCGGGTGGTCCTGACCATCTACTGCCGAGGTAACAAGCGATTGAAGGTCAAGGCGAAGTTCAGGAGAAAACTTAAGAGCCGGGAGAGTATAGAAGCCCCGCTTAATAATGGTTCACAGCACTCTGTGTGGGTCGATCCCGAGCCTCTTCATCCGCGATATCAAGGTCGTGCGTTTGATGTCCATGCGTGCTGCCGCACCATCGGGGCCCGCTACCCGCCCGTTGGTCATCTTCAGAAAGCGGATTATCTCATCGCGCTCATTTCCTCCGCGTGCGCCTCCCATCGGGGAATGGCTGCCATTGTGGCCCAGTTCAGCGATCGGAGCTTGCAGTGCTGCCCCTCGCGTCAGAATCACCGAACGCTCGATAAAGTTCTCGAGTTCACGAATATTTCCCGGCCAATGCCAGCCAGACAGCTTTTTCAGGTCCCTGGCGGGAATGGATTCGATCTGCTTCTGCATGCGGCGGCCATACTTTTGCGTGAAGTACCGGACCAGCAGCGGGATATCTTCCGGACGCTCGCGCAAAGGCGGGATGCGGATCGGAAACACGTTCAGTCGATAGTACAAGTCGCTGCGGAATTCACGATCCTCCATCATTTTTTCCAGATCACGATTAGTCGCCGCCACCAGCCGCACATCGACTTGCTTGGTCCGGCTGTTGCCCAGCCTTTCAAACTCACGCTCCTGCAAAGCACGGAGCAACTTGGGTTGAATCTCGATAGGAATATCCCCTACTTCATCCAGGAAGAGCGTGCCCTGATCGGCCAACTCCAGCCGTCCAATCTTCTGCGCAATCGCGCCTGTGAAGGCGCCCCGTTCATGTCCAAAAAGCTCGCTCTCAAGTAGTCCGGTGGGGATGGCAGCACAGTTGAGTTTTATGAACGTCCGACCCTTGCGCCGGCTGCGGTCATGGATGGCGCGCGCGATTAATTCCTTGCCGGTGCCGGTCTCGCCGAGAAGCAGAACAGTCGAATCGCTGGGAGCTACGGTTTCCACCATATTCAAAACATGGCGCAGAGCCGAACTTTGCCCGACGATTCCTTCGAAATCCAGTTCGCCGCGGATTTCATCTTCCAAATAAAGCTTCTCCTGGGCGAGTTTGTCCTTCAATTCGGCGACTTCGCGATAGGCGAGGCGATTCTCAATGGCCATCGCCAGTTGTCCCGCGGCGCGCATCAAGAAGTCGGCGTCTTCGGGTCGGATTGCGTTTTCGAGCCGGCTGCCGAGTGTGAGCACGCCGAGCGCCCGGCCTCGATTGATCAGGGGTAAAGCGCATCCGGATTCAAGGCCTTCGGCAAGAACCTGAGGAGCCTGATTGGGATCCAGTTGGTCACTAATGACATCCAAGACGAGAGGCTTACCGGCTTTGAACACGGCGCCGATCACAGACCCCTCGATCGGTTGCAGCGCATCCTCCTTAGAAAACCCCCTGCTCTCTGGAAAGTCCATAGCGGTTTGGCGCAAATGGACGCCGCCTGCGTCCGGCAGCCAAACGCCAACAATGTCGCAGTGCATGACTTGTCGAATGCTGGCCGACACCGCACGGAGCAATTCGCGGCAATCCAGAGTAGAGACCAGAGTGGTCGTCATGTCCAGGAGCAGCTTGAGCCGGTCGCTCTCACGTTGGCACTCGGGTGTGGCACTCGGTGACTCGCCAGAATTGAGAGAGTGGTCTAGTAATAACGCAGAAGTGCTCATCCGTTACGCCTCGCAAACTTTTCCGTGGCGGTTCTTGATCACAGCGACCTCATCGTCGTGCGGCCACGCATCCACCACTCACCACTTCGGCGACACGCTGAGGGTGGAACTTCGACTATGCATCATGTGATGTAACAAAGACGCAGAAAGCTTCGACAAAATGTCATAGCCTTCGTCACTTGGCGAATCTCGTGTCAACGGAAGTGGTTGGCCTGATTTCACTTGGGAAAATGGGGAACTCTCCGCGTTACCGGGTCGGTCCCGTGTGCCGACTGACCCGTTCGATCAGCGATGCATCCGACGAAGGTGTCCTGAATCCCAACCCCTCTCAAGGCATAGAAGTCACAAGTACGTAACCCGAAGCGGTTGGGCGCTTGATCGTTTCGCTGTTCTTGGCATTTTCGGATAATGCGGGCCCTAACAGGAAGTATTCTCTTTCGTAGATGTCTTTCATGCGTTCGATTGATTTCGTCTTCGCTCGAGGAAACTTGTCGTGCATAAATTCCGCCACGCAAAGGAACACCCAATAGCTCGAACCTTTCATAAGGCTTTTCGACTGCTAGAGAGAGGTTTCCTGGGGGGACTGCTGGTCGCCGTCTCGCTTGGAGCACAACAGAGTTCTCCGTCTGCACCAGTGTGGACCGGTGTAGTACGCACGGCGGCCGGTGAACCCGTAGCCGGAGCGAACGTAACGGTATACACCGCGGCCGCTCAAGAGAAAATGACAGCACTGACGGGAAGCGACGGAGGGTTCGCGATGGTGGGCATTCCACCCGGGTCTCATACCGTGAGCGTGCAACTGCCCGGGCGTGGTCTGACATGGCAAGTAGCAGTGAATATTACTGGCGTACCAATTGTATTGACGGTGTCCGATCTAAACGTGCTGTCGATTGGATCCCATCCGCAAACTCCTGCGGCAGGAGTCTCGAATGGAAACCCGATCACAACTTCGAACGTGGCTGGCGGGGCAGGCGGGGAGAAACTCTCCAGCCAAAAGGTAAATGAGTTGCCGTTGAATGGACGCGACTTCAGCACGCTGTTGTTGTTAGCAGCAGGCACGATGACCGACGTGAACGGGCAGACGAATTTCACCCAGCAGTTTGCCATCAACGGACAGCGCGGCGTTGAGGCTGTGTTCGCGATGGATGGTGCGGATGTCAGCGATCCAGAGATGGGCGGGAGCACATTCACGAATTTCGACGTGGACGCGATTCAGGAGTTACAGTCAAGCTCAGGCTGGATGCCGGCGGACATTGGGCGCGGTGCGGCAGGCTTTACCAATATCGTGACGCGATCTGGGAAAAACGGTTTTCACGGGTCATTCTTCGAGTTCTTGAGGAATTCCGCCCTCGATGCGCGGAATTATTTCGATCACCCATCGATTGCGGAGCCGGGCAGAATCCCTCCATTCCGGCGAAATGAGTTTGGATTTACGAATGGCGGACCGATTGTGCTGCCGCATGTATATGACGGTCGAGACCGCACGTTCTATTTCGTGCAGTATCAGGGATTCAAACAGGCGCTGGGAACGACCCAGGTTTTGGCTGTGCCAACGGCAGCCGAGCGAGCGGGTCAAGACACTGTGAAGTACCCGGACGGCAGCACGGACACCCTGCAGGTACCGGTGAATCCGGCAATTGCTGCGGTGCTGGCCCGCTATCCACTCCCGAACAACCCAACTGGCGCGTATGGTGCGCGAACCTATGCCGCGCCTTCAAACGTGAACACCGACACGGATCAGTTTTCCATTCGCATTGACCAAAAAGTTGGCGCCAAAGGACAATTGTTTGGTCGATTCAATTACGACAATCTGACGGGACCGACAACTAATCCGGATCAAACACTGCTTGACCCGAGCTTCGGTGTGCAGTACGTGGATCGGCAGCGCAACGGGGTCCTCACCTACACGGACGCAGTGTCGCCTCGGTTTCTCTGGTCGTCATCGCTGAGTTTCACGCGGACGACCCCGTCGTTTGTGACGCCGAACCACACCGATCCGGCATTGAAGTTCATCGATGGTCTTTACGAGGCGTACAACGGCGCCGCGGGTTCGGTGATGTCGGCGTTCGGGAACTTGTTCCAGGGACAATTGAATTTTGTGTGGACGACAGTGCGACATGCCGTGAAGTGGGGTGCGGAAGCACGCCTCAATCGCGACACGACGTACTTTGGGATCAGCCCGAACGGGGAATACGATTTTGGCGGCGGGACGGTTTATTCGCCGGTTTTCATTCCTTCTGCGAGTGGCCAGCACGACGTTCAGCCTGGACAGCCTCTGCCAGACACTTTGAGCAGTCTATTGCTAGGATATCCCTATGCATACACGATCGCAGTCGCGCCGCCTTACGAATCGGACGGCGCGCACATTGGGCCCGCAGCGATCAACCGGAATGACGTGAACGCTTACATCGAGGACACGTGGAAAATCAATCCGGAATGGACGCTCGAATATGGGCTGCGATATGAACTCTACACGCCGATTTCGGAGCGGGCGCACCGAACGTCGAGCTTCCTGAATTCGTTCCCACCCGCGGGCGTTGGACAGGAGTACTTGATCAATCCGCAGCCTACTTATCAAACCGATTGGAACGGTTGGGGGCCGCGTGTGCAAGTGGAGTGGAATGCGCCGCAGGCAGTGCATGTGCACATGGGCGGGGCGATCACAGTGATTCCGCCGAATATCTGGCAGGACAATCTCCTGACAGGGTCAACGCCTTACGTTGTTTATCCGCGCGTCAATGCGGCGCAAAACGGGGAGATTTCGTACGGATTCCAAATCACACCGGACGAGTTGCCGCAGGTCTACAACACAGCGGGCGTGAACGTGTTGGCCAGCGGCGATCCGAAAAAAGTGCCGGCGAACACGGTGATGGATGTAAATCGATACCAGCAAGATTTGGCAGCGCTGGCGCCGAGTCATCAGCTCTCGCTGCTGAGTCTGGCCGGGATCGACCGGCGCTTCGGCAATGGCTACCTGCAGACCTGGACACTGGGGTTGGAACGAGCTTTCGGCGGCCTCACGGCCGATGTTGCATATGTGGGAACATCGGCGTTTCGACTTCCCAGAATGTCATATCCAAACGCGTATCCCGGAGCAGATCCGGAATTTGCGCGGTTTACAAACTTCGACGGCAGCGGCACGGTGACGGGTGGTTTCGGATTCGAGTCTGTGCTGACAGGAACGTCGCATTCGTCGTACAACGCCTTGCAGACCTCATTGTCGGGAAATGTCGGGCACGGTGGTCCGTCATTGCAAGCCGGCTACACCTGGGGCAAATCGCTCGATGATGTCAGCGGCATCCTGGGAGGAACCGGATCCACCGGCGCCGTCACGCAGTTTAGTCCGCAAGACCCGTTCGACACACGAGCGGAAAGGGGGCCATCGAGTTTTGATGTGACGCACGCCTTCACACTGAGCGCGGCGCAGGATTTGCATTTCGAGCATTTGGGACTTCAGACGGATCGAACCCAGTTGTTGACGAAGGGGTGGGAGCTGCTGAGCATCTCGACGATCAACAGTGGTTCCCCGTTCACGGTGTACTCGGGGATCCAGCAGACGGGAGCGGGGACGATCGGTGCGGACCGGCCGGATCAGATCGGAACGCCGGACTTATCGAGCGCTGGCAGTTCCACGCGGCCGCGCGACGATTATTTTGGGCGGGGCGCGAACAACGCAAGCTTCTTTTCGATTCCCATCGGGATCGCAGGTGGCACTGGACCGAACTCCGGGAGATTTGGAACGCTCGGCCGTAATACATTTCGCGGCCCGGCATATTACGATTTCGATTTTGCGCTCATCAAGACAACTCCGATTGGCCACAGGGAAAGCGGCTTGGAGCGAGCGGACCTGCAATTCCGAGCGGAGTTATTTAATCTGTTTAATATCGTGAACATGGGGCTACCTGCGAACATCATCGAGGGCACAGGGTTTGGCATGATCGGCAAGACCTCCGGAACTTCGCGGCAAATTCAGTTTTCGTTAAAGCTGATCTATTGAGGTACTCCCTGCAGTGTGGTAAGCACGGCTGCGAGAATATTTTGGATTAGGGTTCCGCAGCCTTGATTCCCCCGAGTCTTGCAAGGATAATTTCCGCCATAGCGCGTCATTCCATAAAGGTCCCCCTCTGTGGCTTGGACAAGCTTGCCTTGCGGACAAAGGCCGTCGGGCTGCCCAAGCGAGAAGCGGTAGGTGGATATCCTTTCCAATATTTCTCCGTCTAAGTGGACGTACTTTGCGCATGTTTGCCTGGATCATCGGAGGCGAATGAGAAAATTCTATTCGCTGGCCGGTTGGACGCTCTTTCAACCCTAGCGAGAACAGCAATGAACTTATTTCTGTGAACGGCGAAATCGCGGGGCATGGGCATTCAGCGGCCGCTCATGGATGCGTAAAGCTCGGGTTGCACCCTTAGCTGGAGGGCATAGATGTCTCGATCCATTTGCTCCATGGTTCTCCTCTGTGCGGGGATTGGAATAGCCGCGCACGCCGCCGATTCGGCCCCTACGAAGGCGGTCAAGATAAACGATTCCGTTTATATGGCTCCCGCAGCGGGCAACGTATATCTTGTGAAAACGCCGGCTGGCAACGTGGTCATAGATACAGCTTTGGCGGATCAAGCCCCGAACGCTAAGAAACTCTTGGACGCCGTGAGCGATGCGCCGGTCAAGTACATCATTTTGACGCACGGGCACGCTGACCATATTGGTGGCATCTCGCTCTGGAAGGAGCCTGGGACCCAGATCATAGCTCAAAGGAATTATGTTGAGTTCGTCAATTATGTCAGCCGACTCGCGGGCTTTTTCGGCCCCCGCAACGCTGCGGCATTCAATCGTCCGGCACCGGAAGTGGGTCGCTGGGCCGGAAACTTCGGCGGCAAAATCGATCCCACGATCTTCTTCGACGAGAAATATCAGTTTACGCTGGGAGGCGTCGAGTTCGATTTGTTCAGCACGCCGGGGGAGACGCCCGACCACCTCACGGTGTGGATTCCAGCATACAAAGCCGCCTTCATCGGTGACAATTACTCTGGCATTGGGATACCTGAACCGAATTCCTTCCCGAACCTGTATGCAATCAGGGGCACGAAGCCACGCTGGGCCCTCGACTGGATCAAGTCGCTCGATACGGTGCTGCAACTAAAACCTGAAATTGTGCTCAACGGCCACGGCGACCCGATCTTTGGGAACCAGGAAATTACCCGCCGCCTCACACGCTATCGCGACGCGATTCAGTACGTCCACGATGAAACCGTAAAAGGGATGAACTCCGGCAAAGATGTATTCACTCTCATGCAGGAGATAAAGCTCCCGGGAAGCTACGATCTGAGTCAAGTATTCGGAAAAGTCAGCTGGTCAGTGCGCGGAATCTACGATGGATATGCGGGCTGGTACGACATGAATCCGGCGAGCATGTATGAATTGCCGCCTTCTTCTGTCTATCCGGATTTGGTCAGACTCGCCGGAGGACCGGAGGCCATTACGCGGCTAGCTCTGGAAAAGGTGGAGGCCGGCAAGCCCGTCGAAGCCCTCCACTTAACCGATGTCGTCCTCGCGTCCGATCAAAAGAATAATGCTGCCCTGAACGCTCGGATCAAGGCGCTCGAATATTTGCAAAAAGCCTGTGACAACTATGTTGAAGAGGGCTGGCTCGAATACGGGATTGCAAAAGCGAAGCAGACCCTGGCGCAGGCAAACTGAACCAACCAATCGGGATTTGCAATGACTGTCGGCTGGCATTGGAGGGGGCTCGTTGGGCAGACCTTTGAATAGAGCTGTTGTCGCCGTCGTTTTCTTAATCGGTGCATTGCCAGGGAGAAGCTCCGCGGGCGGTCAAACTACAACTTTCCGGCTTGATTCGCTCAATGGCCTGGAAGCAGTGCACGCCAAGACAGAGCTTGCAACCTATCGGGGACGCAAAGCGCTGCGGTTAGTGCCGGTGCCACAAGCTGAGAACGGTGACGATACGATGCTGGCAATTCTGAAAGCGTCGGACTTCAAGGATGGCGTGATAGAGGCAGAAATCGCGGGGTCACCAAGACCAGGAGCGCCGTCGGATGCGCGCGGGTTTGTGGGCATTGCATTTCGGGTGCAGCCGGGTGCTTCGCATTACGAATGCTTTTACATTCGTCCCACCAACGGACGAGCAGGCGATCAGCTTCGGCGGAATCACTCGACGCAGTACGTCTCCTTCCCCGATTATCCGTGGTTTCGATTGCGGAAGGAAGAACCCGGAGTCTATGAATCCTACGTCGACGTTGAGAGTGGGGCTTGGACCAAGCTAAAGATCGTAGTTACCGCTGTCCAGGCTCGCCTCTATGTTAACGGTGCCGAACAATCTGCGTTGATTGTGAATGACCTGAAGCTGGGCGTCACCCATGGCCAGGTTGCCCTATGGGCAGACTCAACCACCGATGCGTACTTCTCGAATGTGAGAATTAGATAGAAGGTTGCATGGAACTGGGAGAAGAGTCTCGATAATTTACGCAAGCAGGCGATTACACGTTTTGACGGACGGCACCGACTTTGAATGCTCAAAGGGATGGAGGTGCTTTGCTCATGACGAAGTAATGTCTGCCGATTCACCAACCGGAACTATTCCTATCGCGTGAACGCGCCTCTGGCCTTTACCCGAATTCGGCGGCAGACCAATGGGGCAAGTAGAGCCGACAACCTCAAATGTCTTAACGTAAGGCCCTCCATCCAGAAGGCCTTCCAGTATCTTCAGCGCCCGCGGATAACCGATTGAGTTGTAAGCCTGGGCATCCCGTTGGCACTCCCAAAAACTCAGCGTGGCGACTTCGCTGCCATCCGGCGCCGCCAAGGTGATTAAATCGAGAAAACCTTCCTGCTTTCGCAGCCAGGGAAGAATTTCACAGTCCATGAGGCTCGTAAACTCCTTGAGCGAATTGGCTCTCAGGCGTACTGCAACTTTCCGCACAAACATCTCCCACCCCCCGATGCACTGCTTTCGTACGACGGAGCGGCCCGCACGTATATTGAGTAGTGTGTTTTAACGCTCAAACGTTACACTTGCTGCCATCTTATTTCTGATCAGTAGAGGGAAGCATAGGGATTTCCCCCCAGAACAAATCTACTGCCGGCGACTTGCCGGATGCCTCCGTACTGGAGAATGTGCGCGAGGGACGCGCCCAAATTCGGCTTTACTGGGGCTTAACGGGTATATACTTTTGCACAGTCTAGTGCGGCGCGTTTTGGGGCTTCGTCGTCTGGCCCCGCCTAGGGCGAACCATGCACAACCGGAATCCACGGCCCGATCCCCAAGATCGGCCGAACTCGGCCCATGAGGCGGGAGTGAGCGTTCCTGTCACAAGCGAAAGTTCCGGCTCCCATCCTCCGGTCGATCCTGAGGCCACACTAATCCCGTTCCCCAGCGTCACCGACCCAGAAGCGACTCTTGTGGATGCCCTCGCAACCCAGGTCGATGCAACTCCCCCGGTTGGCTCAGTGGCTCGCGCAAATTCCCGTTTTCAGCCCGGAGTTATTTTTCAGCCGTTCGACGTGTTGGCTGGGCGCTACGAAATACTGAAGCTGCTGGGTGAAGGCGGAATGGGAGCAGTGTACAAGGCGATGGACCGGGAATTGAACCGCCCGGTTGCTCTGAAGGTGATCCGTCCGGAATTAGCCTCGAATGCCTCGATATTGGCGCGATTCAAACAGGAGCTGTTGCTGGCGCGTGAAGTCACTCACAGAAATGTGATCCGCATCTTCGATTTGGGCGATGCGGAGGGCGTGAAGTTCATCACCATGGAGTTTATCGAGGGCGAAGATCTGCGCGCCCTCATCAAAGAAAGGCAGAAAGTCTCGCCAGAGGATGCCGTCGAGATCATTCAACAGGTGTGCCGCGCCCTGGAAGCTGCTCACGGCGTGGGCGTGATCCACCGGGACCTGAAGCCGCAGAACATCATGCGCGAAGAGAACGGCCGGGTTGTGGTCATGGACTTCGGTCTGGCACGCACTATCGGAAACGACGGCATGACACAGACCGGAACTTTGGTCGGAACAATGGAATACATGTCTCCGGAGCAGGCTCTGGCCAAGGAACTCGACCAACGGTCCGACCTTTTTACTCTGGGCTTGATTCTTTACGAGATGCTGACCGGGGTAACTCCGTTTCATGCCGAAAGCGCAGTGGCAAGTTTGATCAAGCGCAACTCGGAGCGAGCTGTTCCGGTCTCCGATCACGATGGAAAAATTCCGCGCGCGCTAAGCAATATCGTCAGCAAGTGCCTGGAGCGTGATCCTGCGGCGCGTTATCAAAACGCCACTGAGCTGCTGCGCGATCTGGATGCGTGGCAGGGCAAAAGCGCGGCAGCGACGTTAGGATTTCAACCGGCCGTCGAACCCTGGGGACGCACGATTCACTGGCCCCTGGTCACGGGTGTCGGGGCAATTCTTCTTCTACTGATTGTCGGCTACGTATTTCGCGGGCCGCTGTTCTCGCCTTCAGCGACGAAGAGCGCATCGGGGCCAGCCGTTTCATTGGCAATCCTCCCTTTCCGCAACGCTTCGGCTGACCAAAGTTTGAACTGGCTGGGATCGAGCCTAGCGGAAACATTGAGTACAGACGTTGGGCAGTCATCTCACCTCCGTATTGTTTCTCCCGAACGCGTGGGACAAGTCCTACGGGATTTGCGCATATCTCCCGACGCCGCACTGGATTCTGCCACGGTGCAACGCCTGGCTGAGTTCAGCAATGCCGACAATATTGTCTGGGGCCGATACACACGGTTTGGAGATCAGATTCGTATTGACGCGACGATCCAGGACATGAAACATGGCCGTGATACAACCTTAGCCGAGTCCGCGACGGAGAATAACATTCTCAGCGCCATCGATCTGCTCGCCGCCGACATCCGTTCGAACCTGGCTTTGTCCCGCAGCACGGTAAAAGAACTCCAGGGGCAGTCCTTCAAACCCTCGACTAACTCTCTTGCGGCGATGCACGATTACGACGACGGGCTGCAACTGGCCCGAGCGGGGAATTTCGTCGATGCGGCCAAGAAGTTCGAGGCCGCTACAAAAGAGGATGCGCAGTTCGCGCTGGCTTACTCGGAGCTGGCGAAAAGCTACGCCAGCCTTGGGCAGGACGACGACGCCGAGAGCGCTTCCCGGAAAGCGGTTGAGTTGAGCGACCAGCTTCCGGCAGTAGAAAAGTATCTGATTCAGGCGAGCCACGATCAGATCCAGAGGGACTACCCTAAAGCCATCGAGGCCTACGACAATCTCGCCAAAGCTGCTCCCGAAAATGCTGACGTGCTCTTCGATCTGGCTGGGCTATATGAGAAGTCGAGCGCTTACGATAAAGCCCGAGAGGAATATGCGAAGCTGCTGACGCTCGATCCAAAGCGCGTGGACGCTTTACTTGGGATCGGGCGGACCGAAGTCGATAGTGGCAACCCTCAAAAAGGCCTGGAATATTTGACCCGCGCGCAGGCGCTGGCAGTCGAATTCGGCAACGACGAAGAAAAAGCTCAGATTCTTCAGACAGTGGGGGTAGCCTATGCCGCCCTCAACAAGCATGAAGATGCTCTTCGCAATCTGCGTGAGTCGCTCGAAATCAAGCGCAAGCTCGGACTGAAAAAGGGCATGGCGATGAGCCTGGACGCGATAGCCTCTTCCGAAGATGTGCTGGGCAAGTCCGACGATGCGCTCAAGGACTATAAAGAGGCGCTGGCTTTGTGGCAGGAAGTCGGCGACAAGGCTGGAACCGGGGACATTCTGAACGACCTGGGTCAATTTTACGTTGATCACGGCCGCTATGACGAAGGGCTGGCATTGTTTAAGCAATCGCTTCAATCCGAGATTGACGTTGGCAACCAAAATAACCAGGGATTGGTATTAAACAATATCGGCAACGCGTATTTTTTCAAGGCTGACTACCAGAACGCGCTCACCTATTTCCAGCAAGCCCTGCAAATTCGCGAAAAGCTCCAGGTTCCGGGCAATATCGCCGACGCTCTTCACAATCTGGGCGACACTTCCAGCAAAATGGGACAGTACGACCAATCGCTGCAGCAATACTTGCGCGCGCTCGACCTGCGGCGAAGCACGGGAGACAAGCGTGGCGCAGCCCTCGAGTCCTCCAGCATGGGTATTTTGTTTGGTTATCAGGGGCGTTATGGCGCCGCCGTGAGCGCAGAAGAGGACGCGCTCAAGACAATCCGCGAGTTGCAGGAGCGGGGCTACTGGCTGGCGGAAATTCTTGGCTACTACGGCAATGCGCTGGCACAGGTCGGTCGAAACGAGGAGGCGCAGAAGAGTCTCGATGAAGCAATGAGTGTGGCGCACGAGCTGAAGAATCAAGCTATAGAGGCGGAAATTGAGGGCTACCACGGCGATGTCGCGTTTTATCGCGGAGACTACCAGAGCGCAGCCGCCCTTTACGAGCAGGCGCTGAAGACAGCGTCGCAAACCAGCAATCTGGATCTGATTCTTGTCGCGAAATTCAACATCGCAAAAGTCTCCGTCCGGCAGGGTCGCTTTCAATCGGCCGCAAGCTCACTCGCTAAACTGTCAGAAGACGCGGACCGTATGGGTTCGAAATATCTATCGGTGCAATGTTCGATTTACCATGCCGAAGCTCTCACGAACCTGAAGAGCTACGAGCCGGCGAGAAAAGAACTGGAGGCCGCTCTCAGCAGGAGCGAGAAGCTTGGCCTCAGGGCTCTGCTCGCCCAAAGCCAATATCTGATGGCGCGTGATCTGGAACTTTCCGGCAAGGCAGGCGACGCCCCGGAACACTACGCGCAAGCCCGCAAGATTCTGGACGATATTAAGAGTGAAGCGAAGACGGATGGGATCGTGAAGCGAAGCGATCTCAGTGCGATCTACGCCCACGCCGTCAGCTAAATCTCTCGGAACTTTCCCTGCTAAATACAATTCACGAGCTTCTCAAAAAAGAAGCCCGTGAAAGGAAGAGCCTGTGGCGGGCTCATTCAGCCGCACTGCGCGCGAGCCATCGGTTCTTGTCCTTGTCCTTGTCAGTTTCCAGTGCCCGACAGCGAGATGGTTTGTGTGCCGATCAGTGCAAGGTCCGTAATCGTCACGCTGCCGGAGTATTTCGTGCCCTTCGTGGTTGGCGTGAAGGTCACGTAGATCAGGCAAGTCCCTCCTGGTGAGAGCATCGTGCTGTTCGTGCACGTCGTTCCGGTTGCCAAGGAGAAATTCGCCGTGGGCTTGATTGTCAGTCCTGTAAGTTGCAGCGACGTCAATCCTGAGTTGGTCAGCGTTACTTTCTGGGGTGCGCTGGTCGTTCCCGTCTTTTGATTTCCGAAGCTCAAATTACCGGACGAGAGCGAAGCCTGCGGGTCGGTCACCACAGCCGTCATCAGCGCCGATTGTGGGCTCCCTGCGGCACTGTCCGTAATCGTAAGCGTGGCGGTTGAGGCTGTTGGGCTAAAGATATCCAGAAATGGCAGGATACCAACGCCGATCACACAACTCTTCCCCGCAGGCAACGTGCCGGGCATGGATCTTATGAGTGGAGGACAGAAGCTGATATCGCCGTATTCAGTGAGGGCGTTGCCAGGCGCCCCGGTGTTGATGCTCGAAATTGTAATCGGCGTTGTTCCCTTGTTGGTCAGAGTGACGAACTGAACGCTGAGCTGCCAGAGGTACAAATTGCCAAAGTTCACACTCCCTGGCGAGATTTGCAAAGCGCTCACTGTCACCGTGCCGCTGACGTAAGCGATCGCATAGTTCGCGTCCACCGCTCCCGTGCAGGAACTGGGATAGCTGCCCGGCGCACTCGCGCTCGTCGCTGTGGTCGAGCAGGTTGGCTGGGTAGTCAGGTTCGAAGCACCCTGGCCGTTCACAAAACCGCTGTAGCTCGGAGTGATGACTGGCACGGTTCCGCCGTCGGTCATCGTTGCACTGCTGGCGGTAATGGTCAGGTGCGCCTGCGTCACCGATACCGTCCCGGATACATAGGCAATTGAGTAGTTTGTACCTGCCGATGCCGAGCACGAACTGGTGTAGCTGTTGCCCACCGGACTCGTGCTGGTCGCATTGCTCGTACAGGTGACGCCCAGGGTTGTGGCATTGTCCCCGTTTACCAGTCCCATGAAAGTGGGAGTGATGATCGGAGGCGTTCCTCCATAAGTCATCGTGCCGTTGCCGGCGATGATGGTCAGCGGGGCCGGCGTTACCGTCACCGTCCCATTCACGTACTTGATCGTGCTGTAGTTTGGATCCACCGCTCCCATGCATGAACTAGCGGGCGAGCTCCCCACCGGACTGGAGCTGGTGGCTGTGGTCGTGCAGGTTGGCTGAGTAGTTAAGCTCCCTGGTGTGTCTCCATTCACAAATCCCATGTAGCTTGGTGTGATGGCCGGTACAGCCCCACCATAGGTCATGGAGGGGCTGCTGGCGGTGATGGTCAGCGTACCTGCGGGATTCACCGTCAAGGTGTAATTGAGAGTGGCCGAAGGAGGCACCCCGTTCCCGGCAGTCAGGCTAACGGCGTAGTTGCCCTCCGTTCCATCTGCTGCCGTTCCGGCGACAAGACCGGTGGGCGCATTAAACGTCATCCCGTTTGGCAGCACGAGCGCCTGGCAACCGACTCCGGGAGCCAAGCCTGTAGTGCTGTCGATGTAGGTCAGCGATGTTCCACCTGAAGCGCTCGCTATGGCAAAGGTCCCATTGTAGGCGACCGGAGTGCAGCCACTCGCAATGACAGTATTTCCGGTAACGGCTTCGGATCCATAACTCGCAGTTGACGTCACGAGTGTGACCGTGTTCCCCGACTCTGTAGCGACGGTTGTAGTTCCCGTGGTAGCGGCGGTCAGGGTTGGAGTTGGGTAGCCGGCAGTGACCTGCACCTGCAGTGTTCCTCCAGTTCCCTCGTTGAAGGTAATGGTTGCGCCATTAGACGCAGCGCCGAGTGGAGCGCATCCATTGATGCAATTGCCCGCGATTGCGGGAGCAACCGTCGCCGGCGGCGTCTGCGTAGAGCCGCTTCCCGTGGTCGTGGGCAGGAACGCCACGACGACATCGTTGCTTTGTACGGTCTTTCCGCCGATCGGGTCAAAGCTACCACCGCCCGGTTCGTAGAAGGTCGTAATGTTGTTATCGAACTGGCAGTAGTACGTACCCTGGGGTCCACCAGGATCGTCTGTCATGGGTGTGCTGCAATCGGTCCCCCAAGGCAATGGCGGTATCTCGTCCTCGCCAGGATCGTCGAGCATACTCGGTGAACTGCCATACCAATACGATCCCAGCGGCGGCGCAAAGACCTTGTTGAATGCAACCTGCCAGTAGACCCCGCCGCTATACAGCTCCGGGTTCGGAACCCCTCCGCCAGTCAAGGCCAGAGTGTAGAAGACGCAATTCCCGTTCGAATAGGGATAACACAGCGGCGTAACAGTCTCTCCCGTCGTCGCGTCGGTGCCGTAGTTGTAGAAATCTGCAAAACGGCAATCGAAAGCACTGCTGGGTCCGGTGCCGCTTTGTCCGGTGCCTCCCGCCACGCAAAGGCCATTACCCGAAACTTCCGTCGCGGTGACGCTGAGGGCTAAACAAGCCTCACCTTGCGTCGGCTGCGAAACTACCGGTATCGAAACGCTGAACTGGATCCCGTTCGGGTCAGTGCAAGGATTTTGCGGAGTAATGGGGTTGGGATTGTTGGGACAGTAATTGATCGTCCCGGTCACATTTGTGCCCGAACAGGTGGTGGGAATCACAGGGTTGGTCGTGGCTGGCGCAGCGAAACTCGCGGTAACGTTTTGCGCCGAACTCATGGTCAACGTGCAGGTCGGGTTCGTTCCAGAGCTGGCGCAGGCACCGCCCCAGCCTCCGAATGTGGATGGTCCTCCATTAGGAGCAGACAGGTTGGGAGCGGCCGTCAACGTGACCACCGCATCGGGAGCATAGCTTGCCGAACAGGAGCCAGTTTGCGGCGCCCCTTCGCCAGCCTCGGTGCAGTCGATCAACATGGTGGGGGAGCTATTGTCCGTGACGCTTCCAGCGCCCATTCCGGTCTCGGTCAAAGTTAGGGTGTCCGAAGAAACCACGATCCCCGAGATGCCCGAAGGTGGACCTTCCAAAGCAAACCATGTGCTTCCCCCATTTGGAATCGGAGTCGTGAAACTAACCGTTCCGGTCATATTCTCATTGGAAATGTTGGTGAAGGAATTGTCCGGGCCCTGATAATCGTAGGGATCAATGCCGGGGTCGGTGTTGACGGGAACTCCAGCGGGATAGTTAAAGCAATCGGCAGTAGACCCCTTTCCGGGGTCCGTAAATTGGGCGTAGTTACAGGGCCCATCGCCATCGAAGCCGAAGATGTCAGTCGAAGACGACGTAAGCGTGATAGAAGTCAGATATTGACCGGAATTGTTAATGACTCCCACCAATGTGTCATCGTCGCCGTCATAAGGATTTCCGTTGATCGGCAGGCTGATCGTGGCCCCACTCGCCGTGACGGTTATGATGACGCCGCAACCGGTCGCACTCCCCACCGGCAGGGCACCGGCTCCGATCGTCGGCGCCGAGCAGGCGTCGCCGGCAACTTCTTCCGCCCAGAGATTAGCGGCAGACCCCATCGCCGCCAAAACCAACAGCAAAACAAGATGAGCGGCGCGACATAGCACGGACTTTCGGATCTTCATGGTGTCCTCCATAACAGCGCGTTGCAAGCCTCAGAACATAGTGACGATTGCAGTCAATCCGCTTCATCAAAAGCGATCGACGGACATCGAAAGGCATCTCCCTTGGAAACTCCCCCGGCCTGCCGTCGGGCAAGAATTCGCGGTCGGCCCGCATTCCCCTCTCGGAGAGTCCCGCCACGGGCCCGAAACGAAAAATCTGGAAATCGAAAGCTCCCAGTAAAGGAGCCATGCCCCCAGTCAGCATTGCACCGACTGGACCGCACTGCTAGGCGGAATAAACGATACTCCTGAGTAAAGAAATGTCAAGACTGCATTTGGATAGGGAGAAGAAACACTCTACTCTATGCACCCATTTGCCAATTGGTTTTACTGCAGGCGGCGTAATTTTCCCTGTTAGGGAATTCGGCGGAGAGAAGTTCGCTCCGGGCTCCCCCCCGCGATCTCTTCGTCTTGGAGCGTAATTAGCGACTACCACTGGCGCACACGTCCAACGTCGACGTGCACAAAGTCCGAACTGCGATAGTAGCCCACTCCTCCGCGATGCAAACGCAGCGCCGCATCACGCAGTTTTGCTGTCGGAACTCCTGGTAAGCGAATGTCGATCGCTTCAGCCTGCATATGCAGGCTGTGCCGCGCCACGCCCGTGTGCGGGCTGCGAGTGCGCAGGAATTCGTTGCTCCAGGGTGTGCGGTAGCCGCAAATCACATCGATCTCGCCGCCGGAATCGCCGAGCGCCGCGGTCAGGTCACGGAGAAGGTCGAAGAGCTGAGGATCAAAATGACGCACATCTCCCGTGCGGTGGTCGCGGAGAAAATGGTCGAGTTGGTCTAGCCCTTCGGGAATGTATTGATCACCGCGGCGATAGACGACATCCAACCGCTCGCCCGTGTGAGTGTGATAGAAGCGGAGCCGGTACTCACGTGGGGATGGAAGCATCGATTCTGTGGAATGCCCTTGCGTAGCCAGCGGCAAAAAAAGAATCAGCGATAAACAGAACTTACAACTTAGGTTTGACAAGGTCAGCGAAGACGCCTGAGGTCCTTGCGAAAGGTTTGCCGGATCGCACTCGAGAACACGCATCTCGATTGGATGCGGTTGAACCAGATTCGGTGCTTCAATGCCGGCCCAAAAGGACTCAGAAGTAACGGGTTCGGGCCGTGTTTGACGGGTTGCTCTCAGGTATCATAAGAGGTCCGCCCATGATCAACGGCAAGCGCATAGCGGTAGTCATGCCCGCCTACAACGCGGAGAAAACTCTCGAGGCAACTCTCAACGAGCTGCCCGAGCTGGTCGACATCCGCATCCTCGTCGATGACAACAGCTCTGACCGCACCGTAGATGTGGCCCGCGAATTGGCCCGAGACCACCATCTCCACGTCTTCCAGCACGACCGCAACTACGGCTATGGACGCAACCAGCAAACCTGCTACCGCGAAGCCCTGAACGCGGGCGCCGACGTGGTCATCATGGTGCACCCAGACTATCAATACACGCCGCTGTTAGTGACCGCGATGGCCAGCATGATCGCCTACGACGTTTACGACGTAGTGCTCGGCTCCCGCATCATCGGAGGCACCGCGCTCTTGGGTGGCATGCCGCTCTACAAATACATCGCCAACCGCTTCCTCACGGCCTTCGAAAATCTTTTCCTGCGCGTCAAGCTCTCCGAATACCACACCGGATACCGCGCCTTCAGCCGCAAAGTTCTCTGCGAACTTCCGCTGCTCGAAAATTCCGACGACTTCGTCTTCGACAATCAGATGTTGGCCCAGTGCGTCCACTTCGGCTTTCGCATCGGCGAAGTCTCCTGCCCCACGAAGTATTTCGAAGAGGCTTCGTCGATCAACTTCCGCCGCAGCGTTAAATACGGATTTGGCGTACTGGCGACGACGCTGCAATTCGCCATGCAACGCGCCGGCCTGCTGCATCTCCCGCGCTTCACCGAAAACGGCCGCAAGCTGGAAGCCAATGACCCCACCTACTACGCCGACCGATCTGCCGCAGCGCATACAGCGCAACGGTGATCGTTTGCACCGTCCTCCTGGACCGTGTCATGTGAGCGGAGCCCGCGCGGCGCGAAGCTCATACGCAATCAAACGATCGGCGTGGTTGCAACGGCGCACTACGGAAGCTTGCAAACCTGCACGGCGGCATTCGAATAAGGACAGTCCATCCCTCCGACTCCCGGCCGCTGCAGCACCACCCACCCAACCCCATATTGATTCTTCAATCGCAAGAAATCCTCAAGCTGAAAGCTTTTCCAGCCGCGTTGCGCCTGCACCTGTGACCACCATTCCTCACCCAGTTGCGGAAACATGCTCACCGCGCCATTATCCTTGTCCCAATCCGCGAGCCGGCTCCGTAGCGCCGCGCAGCGAAATCCAACCTCATCCTCACCCTCAATGTGGGAATATTGCGGATCAAGGGCGAACAGCGCATTTACCGGAGTATTCTCGCGAATCCACAAAAACGCCTGCGCCCACGGATTCTTCGGCGTCGTCCCCGGCAGCCCCAAATGCGCACTCGCCGGAAACAGCGCCCGCTGCGCGTAAAACATTCCCAGGCTCAAAGGCACAAAGAGCAACAACCACAGCCATACGTGCCGCTGCAAAACGCACTCGCCGACGAATCCGCCCATCACCAGAAACATAACGATATACATGAGGTGCAAAGAGCGCATCGGCTGCAGCCGGGCCAACACCTCGAAACGCACTGGCAAATCGACCACCAAAGACGCAGATAGAAACATCGCTCCATAAATCACGAAGGCCCAGCACACTCGTTCACGACACGCCGCCTCCCTTCGCCGCGCGAGCCGACCGAACCACCAGAATAAAAACAGGGGCGCGACCGCTCCCAGCCACTCATACCAGGCCCATCTCTGAATGTAGAAATAACCATGCAGCTTCGCGACCTCCTGATAAGCGCGCGAAGGCACCGGAGCGAGCGGTATCCCGGGAAATACCAGCAACGCTGCAATCGCTCCCACGGTTTTCTCGGTAACTCCGCTCTGTAGGCGATCTTCAAATTTCTCGATGCCTGCCAGCAACAGGCAGAGCGCAAACGGAAAGACCCACATCAGGGGATGCAGGCACGCCGTGAAGGCAATCCACAAAAAACTCCGCAAATATTTTTTCTCCAGCGTGCGCACGACAGCGAATACTGCCGCGAAAGCCGCCAGATTCCGCGGGTTCAAGTACTGATCGACAATGTAAAGCGCGGTTCCCGCAACCGGTATGGTCAGCAGCGCGGCGACCAGGCAAACTCCGGCCCAACGCGCCCGTGCTGTGGGAAAAAGCAATCCACTCAACTCCCAGCAAGCCGCCAACAGCAGAAATATCGAAAGCACCTGCCACAAAAAAACGCCCCAATCGAAAGGCAAATGCGTAACCCGCAGAGAAAGCGCAATGAGATTTGGAAAGAAAGTCAGCCTGGCGTGTGACAGGAAAAATTCACGGCCCATGGGAAAAAGCTCCGGATGCAGAATCTTCTGCACGCCCGGCACATAAATCTCGGCATCCTCGGCGCATGGATGGTATCCCATCACTAGCAGAGCGCCCGCGGTCAGCAGCAGTAGAGTCCCCAGAGTTTCATATTTATTAATTCGAATTGCTTTGACCTCCGATCGGTAATGAATTCTTGTGCCAGTGGACGACCCGTGGACCAGCGATATTTACTTTGCCACAATTTGCCGCTTCGGCGCTTGCAGCTTCCCGGTTCCCTACGTAGCATCTAGCTAATGGCAGCAGCCCTAGTCCCCGAGCGCCTGCGCCCCAAAATGGCGATCGGCGAAATCCTCAACTTCGCCTACGACACATTTTGCAGCAACAAAGTCCGCTTCATCCTGACGGCGCTGGGTATGGTTATCGGCACCGCTTCGCTCATTCTCGTGGTCACCATCGGAATGACCGGCAAGCAGTACGTCCTCAACCAGATTCAAGCCATCGGCACCAACGAAGTCTGGGCAGAATACCTCGGAGGAGCGCCGCATATCAGCAACTCCAACCCCGACCCGCTGACAGTCGACGACCTGCAGGCGGTTCGCCAGGAAGTTCCCGGCATCATTGCGTCCTCGCCAGTGTCACAACTTTCCGACCGCGTGCCTGTAGGCAACGGTAAAGAAAAAGACGTCACCATTCTCGGTGTCTCGCCGGAATACGTCCGCGTTCGCAACCTGGTAGTTCCGGCAGGCAGGTTTTTCGACGAAGAAGATTCCCGCGCCCACAACAAGGTTGGACTTATCACAGAAAAAATGGCGATCGAAATTTACGGTTCGTCGCAGGGTGCCGTAGGAAAAGTCATCAAACTGACCGGCCTGCCCTTCACCATCATCGGAACATTTAAGGAGCGGGTCGAAACCTTCGGCCAGTCCGAAATCGTCGACAACACGATGCTGATTCCGTACTCTGTAAGCCGCTATTTTACGGAGATTCCCACCGTCAAGCTGCTTTATTTCTCGATGGAAGATCCTTCAATGGTGATCCCGGCGACGGCACAGATCAAGCGAGTCTTGCAGGCAAGGCACCGCTCCGAGTCAGTCTACGATGTAGAAAATCTCACGGCATTGCTGACGATGGCTGATCGCATCGCGACCGGCCTGACGTGGGTTTTATTGCTGGTGGCGATGGTGACCCTAATCGTCAGCGGAATCGGCATCATGAACATCATGCTGGCAACTGTAACGAGCCGCATCCGCGAAATCGGAATCCGCAAAGCCATCGGCGCGACCAACCGTGAAATTCGGTTTCAGTTCCTCTCCGAGGCGGTTCTGATTTCCCTCATTGGAGGTTTCGTCGGCATCGTCATCGGCCTGGCTATTCCTTACTCCGTGCGCTTCCTGACCGAATATCGCATTCCCATCTCCGGCCTCTCGGCGATAATCGCGATCGTCGTTTCGTCGGTCGTCGGAATCATCTTCGGCACGGTCCCCGCTGCACGCGCCTCGCAACTCGATCCAGTAGAGAGCCTGCGTTACGAATAACTGGCAAGCCGCGACGGCGGCAGCTGGCAACCATCTACTTGACGGATCCCAGGCCGCTTCGCCTCGCGAGGGAGATCGTCACTTACGCCAGCGGCTCACCAAATAGAGCACAACCGAAAGCACGACGCTCACCAGCACCGAAGTCACCAGCGGAAAATACACGGTGGCGTTCTTCCCGCGATAAATAAAATCACCTGGCAGCCGTCCCAGATGAACGTCCGTCCGCGCCAGCAGCACGACTATAATTCCAGCGACTGTCAGCGCTAGTCCGAGATAGATCAGCAATTTCCCGAGTTCCATGCCAAGTCCGATGTTGTTTCCGCTGTTCTTTCCGCTCTGCCGTGGCGTCAGGCTCATAGCCCGTCGCCGGTTACATGTCCGCGCGACTAAGTCTCAAGCCTCTCCAAACCACTGTCCAAACAGAGGGAAAACGTCATAGCCCAAAGTCTCTATCCCGTCCATTGCTACTCTGCCATAATCCACCAACCAAGTTGTTCGGAAGAGTTCGCAACACGCGCTCTCCTTCCAGAAGTCCACCCCCGAAATATTAGATAGAAAAAAATCTCAGTCTGGCCCCCGGCTGATCAGGCACTCGGAGTCTGAGCTTTGAACTGCACAAATCGTTTCGCGCCCTGCCGACGTCTTGCGCTCCTCCTCCTGCTTCTCATCACGGCTACCACGGTTTCATTCTCGCAGGACGTTCTCACCTATCACGACAACAACGCCCGCACCGGACTCAACTCCCACGAAACCACACTTACACCCGCCAACGTCAACTACAACACCTTCGGGAAACTATTCACTCTCACCGTAAACGGTCCCGTGGACGCCCAGCCCTTATACCTTTCAGCAGTCCCCGTCGATGGCGTTACGCATAACCTTCTGATCGTTGCCACCGAACTCGATACGGTTTATGCCTTCGATGCCGATACCGGCACATTGCTGTGGCACGTCACTACACTCGGGCGCGGGGAAACCCCTTCTGACGATCGCAACTGCTCGTTCATTTCGCCCAACATTGGCATCACCGCGACTCCCGCCATCGCTCGTCCCGCTGGAACAAACGGTGTCATCTACGTCGTCCCCATGTCGATGGATTCCTCCGGCAACTACTACCAGCGCCTGCACGCTCTCGATGCCACCAGCGGGAAGGAACTCTACAACGGCCCGGTCACCATTACGGCTACCTATCCCGGAACCGGCGACGGCAGCTCCGGCGGCCACGTAACCTTCGATCCCGCACAATACACCGAGCGCTCCGCCCTGCTCCTAACTGACGGCGTCCTTTATCTCACTTGGACTTCGCACTGCGACATCCGCCCCTATACCGGATGGATCATGGGTTACAACCCGCTCACGCTGGCGCAGGAAACCGTTCTCAATATCACCCCCAACGGCTCACAGGGTGCATTCTGGGGAGCCGGCGCCGGACCTGCCTCGGACGGCCTCGGAAACTTATTTCTTCTCGACGCCAACGGCACCTTCGACACCACATTAAATTCCGAGGGATTCCCCGATCAGGGCGACTACGGCAACGCTTTTCTCTGCCTGTCCACCAAGGGCGGCCTCGCCGTCTACGACTACTTTGAGATGTATAACGGACAAACCGAAAGCGACGACGACGTCGATCTCGGCTCCGGCGGCGCCATCGTGATTCCCGACCAGAAAGATGCCAACGGCAAGAGCTGGCAGCTCGCTGCGGGCGCCGGCAAAGATGGGAGCATCTATATCGTTGACCGCACTGACATGGGCAAGTTCAATCCGAACGGAAACAAAATCCACCAGGAGATCTCGGGCTCGCTCGGCTCCGGGGTTTTCTCCACGCCGGCGTATTTCAACAAGCGGATTTACTTCGGTCCCATTAACCAGCCCATCATGTCTTTCCAGTTCAAGAATGCGAAGCTGAAGATGCAGCCGGTTTCGCAGACTGCCAACAAATTCCCGTACCCCGGAGCTACGCCCAGCATCTCCGCTAACGAAGGCATGGATGGCATCGTCTGGGCCGCCGACAATACCGATCCGGCCATCCTCTACGCTTATGAGGCCGCCGGCCTCACGGAACTCTACGACACCAACCAGGCACCCAAAGGCCGCGACCACTTCGGTTCAGGCAACAAATTTATCGCGCCACTCGTGATCAATGGCAAAGTCTACGTGGGGACCACCACCGGCGTAGGCGTCTTCGGCCTGCTGTCGCCAAAGTCCCCTAGCGGCAAGTGATTAGCATCATCCTGTACTTGTCTGTGCCCTCTGTAGCAGACCTTTCGGCTGGAATCCAAAAAAACGCAGTCACGAACCCACATTTAAGCAAAGCCCTCAGCAATAACAGATCAAATGCTACAATCCGCGGCATGCAACACTACGCCCTCTATTTGTGCCTGGGATGCTTAGGTGCAACATTTCTAGCCGCTCAAGCCGCCCAAAACCCAAACAACGATCAAAATGCAGTCGAAATCACCAGCGAACCGCATCACCACTTGACCTTGGAAAACCAATATGTCCGCGTCTTCAACGTCGAGGTCGACCCCAACGTGCAGACTCAAATGCACATTCACCGTCACGACTACATCGCGATCACGCTGGGCGACGCCGAAGTTTCCAACACCGTGAAAGAGAAGCCGCCTGTCACAGTTCACCTCCCCGCGGGAGACGTTCGCTTCGCCCAGGCAACTCTGATTCACTTCGTAAAAGATATCGGCCCCGAGCCCTTCCGCAACGTCACTATTGAACTCCTGCAGCCCAGCCCCAACGCGCAATGGGACGAAGACCGCGGCCTCGAAGTCCTCGATCGCGGCACCAAGCAGATCCTCTTCGTCAAAGACGGCGTCCGCGTCACCGAATTCGAACTCCAGCCTGGGGGCACAGTGCCCAAGCAGCATCACGCCGGCCCGCTGTTACTGGTGGCCGTGACCGATCTCGACCTGCGAGAGAACGACGCCACCAAAGTCTCACAAGGTCCTCTGTCCGGCCGCTTCAAATCGGGAGACCACAAATGGCTTCCCGCCGACTACGCGAGCGCCATCACCAACACTGGCACAAAGGCCGCCAAATTTGTAATCCTGGAATTCCAATAACAACACTGAGGAAGGGTTACAGGAAGAAGGCACTCGGTTCAGTAGTCGCAGAGGAGAGGAATCAGGGCCCCCGAGAGAACAAAAAGGGGAGCACATAATGTGCTCCCATAAAATTCTGTGCGAGCAATTTACTTGCTTGAGCCGCCCTGCATGCCATCGCTGGCCGAAGACAGATCCAACCCGTACTTCTTGCCATGAAAACGAAGACCGGCTAGCGAACTGGGACCGCTGTCATTCTTCACGGTGACAGCGGCGTCTTCTTGTGCTGCCGCAGGCAGATCGACCAGGTGTGCCGACGTCTTCGCTACAACATTCTTGCCTTTCAGAATGCTAAGCTCGACATTGGGTCCAGAACCATCCCACTCGACTTTGTAATCGCCAGCCTTCAGGGTCGTCCCGTTGAGCACCACTGGATTGTTGAGTTGCAGACTGCCCTTGGTTGCTGCAAACGCGCTCGTAGCTAAAATCAACGCGAACCCCATCAACAAACTTTTTGAAACTGTCGCGAACTTCATGACTGCTCCTCTTTCTTCCCCGAATCAGGTCGGGGAGCGGTTTGAAGGCGGCCCGGTTCACGACTTGCGAGAAAACCTTGGTGTTTTGCCGCGAATCGCCTACAATGCAGCCGATAGGGTCTCAGCTGACAAGCCGCAAGGCCTGACTCGCTGTGCAGGGGTTTTCTCACCTGGGCCGCCAAACCGAGCGTGAGAAAATCCCTTACCCCAATAAATGTCTGTTACCCGCGGCCAAGGCTAAGCTTCTTTTCCTGGCCACATCCTCACTACACTACGCAGAAGAAATCCGAAAAGTTCCGTGTTTCCGGAAGTTTCATTTGCCTGATTGGACGAATTGGGTAAGCCTCGGTTAGCAGAGGGATTTGTACTTATTGTTCTGTACAGGGGCAGTGTGTCTTGTACTGACAGAGCGAAGTCGGCTCGATTGCCGGCGACATGCAAAGCCAGGTGCGAATACAGTTCTATCTGTGCGAGTCAGTCCGCGTCGCCGTGCTGACGTTCCACGGACCAGACGCCGGCCTGATCTTTCTCGAACGGATAAACGTGGACCATCCAGTTGAAGACGACGGGATGGAAGGTTCCGCCCGCAGCGTCGCAGCCTTGCTCAGTCGTAATCGATCCGCGGAGACCAAATTGCGGATGCGCACTGAGATATTCCGCCTTGCGGCCCGCCGGTGCGGCGCAGAAATCAACGTGCTCGTGCCACTGTGCAACGCTCAGCGGAATGCGTTCGTCGAGTTGATCTTCGGTGAGGCGCTTGGGCGCTGTGTACATTACTCCGATCAGTTTGTAATCGTCACCGTGCTTTTCATACAGCAGCGACGTCGGATGATCGGGATTGAAACGCATGAACGCTTCCATCGCAAATCCATAATTGGTGAAGTGGTACATCTTCTGCGGAATCTCGGGATGAAAAATCTTGAATCCCTCGTTAAGGGCGACATGGTAGTCGAGATATTTTTCTGACGCCTTGCGAGCGGCTTCGACCACCGCTTCGGCGCGGGCGGCATCTCCGGGTTTCTGCGCGCGCAAGGCAGTCATCTTCATGTGCGGACCCATATCCATGTGCCCTTCCATGGAGTGCATGACGTGCACGCTGGCATCGTTGTCTTTATCCGAATCTTTCTCCTCGCCCATCGGCATGCCTTTCATGTTCGACATATCGTGGTTCGACATACCGTGGTTCGACATGTCCATGCCGGGCATGCTCTGCTGAGTGGCCGAAGGCGAACCCGTTGCGGGCTGCTGGCCCCAGGTCACGCTGGCCAACAAGATAAATGAAATCAGAACACAGATTCGGTCGCGCATAATTCCCCCAGATTTTCTGGCAAATAGCTTCTTCGATATGAACCCGGCCGCAGAGGAGTTGTTCCGCAAGAGAGCATGGGTTACTGAGCGTTACAGAGGTAATCCGGATTTAGCGGCACCTATGTTGCACATGCGCGCTTTTCCCTACTGCAATGGCGCCGAGACGTGTTCGTGAACGATCTTCCAGGTGCCGTCCTGATTCTCAAACACGACCGTCCAACGGAAATTCCCCATCTCAACCTTGCCGGCTTTGGTCGTCATCTCCTCTTTAATCGTGGCGGTAGCCCAGACCAGATCGCCGTGCGGATGAATCGCGTAATCATCGTTCATCGTGAACTTCGCACTCTTGTAGCCGGAGAGGACGCCTTTCACTCCGGCTTCATACTGCTGCCAGTTGTCGTATTTCAAAGGCGCGATGTCAAAAAAAGTATGCGGGCCGCTAGCATAAAACATGGCCACATTCTTAGTGTCAAGAGTGGCCCAGCCGTCCCAGACTTTTTGGAGATAAGCCCTGTCTGGCGCTGAGGGAACTGCGGACTTCTTCGCGGCGGGTTTGGCAAAGCAGAAGCTGGCCACAGCCGCGACGCACCATAGAGCGACGATAGAGCGCTTCATTTTGATCCTCCGGGAATCGCGAAATTGTCGCATAAGTAAAGAACATTGGCCAAGCGCATTGACCGAAAGTTGCGGTGCACGCTAGAATGGTTGGGTTTGCCTGTACTCGCCGGCCCGTTCGGGGCGCGCCTGCCTTGGCTGCTCAAGCGCCGTGGCGGAAAACACAGCAAGCGGAAGAGATTCAGCCGATCCCAGGATCGCGCAGGTGTGCGCGCGGTCGGCTGGGCGGGCCGACTTTTCAAGACATTTGACGGAGGCAGACGTATGTACGCGGTCATCCGCGCCGGTGGAAAGCAGTACCGGGTGGCGCCCGGCGATGTGATTCGAGTGGAAAAACTAGCTACTGGCACCGACGGCCATGTGGACTTTCCGGAAGTGTTGGCCGTCTCCGGCAGCGAGGGGCAGATCGGCAAGCCGCAGTCTGAGGCTCACGTGGTGGGCGAAGTTGTCGAAGAAGGACGCAGCCCGAAAATTCTCGTTTTCCACTATAAGCGGAAGAAGCAATACAAAAAGCTTCGCGGGCATCGGCAGTCGTTCACCGCCGTGCGGATCACAGAGATCAGCTTCGACGGACAAAGCTTCAAAGCTCCGGCGCAGGAAAAAAAGCAGGCGAAGCCGAAGAAGGCGAAGGCTGAGAGCGAGGCCGCGGCAGCCGAAGCGGCTCCGAAGAAAGCTTCGGCCAAAAAGAAGTCCGCTCCCAAGAAGGCAGCAAAAAAGGCGGCAAAAAAGAAGTAGCGACCGAACAGGCGAACGCCTGGGAAACGATCGACTGGCAACTGGCCACTGAGAATTGATGCTTTATGGCACATAAAAAAGGACAAGGCACTTCACGCAACGGCCGCGATTCAAACGCGCAGCGGCTCGGGTTCAAGGCATTCGGCGGACAGCTGGTCCCAGGCGGAACGATCATCGTGCGGCAGCGGGGCACACGCGTGAAGCCGGGACTCAACGTAGGCCGAGGCAAAGACGATACGCTTTTCGCGAAGATTACCGGACGGATCAAGTTCCTGAATAAGGGCTCGATGGGAAAGTTCGTCATGGTCGAGCCGGTGGAGATCGCCGAGTAACTAGGGCCGGATATCAAGCGCGATCAGAGTGGCTTCGCTCTCGCGGAGCAATGGTAGTTTGATCTGTAATCCCTCGCGCGGTGAGCAGACTCTATAGTTTGTTCCGATCACTACAGTCGGAGCCGGCAGGACACAAGTATCACCGTAACCGATTTTCGCTTTGAAGTAGCCTGCCACGATATTGCAAATTTCCCCCGATCGCATCCGATTTTTGTTCGTCGGCGTCCTTTGGCGGAACGGCGAGCATGTGAGAAGCCATGGCGGTCGCAGATTGCAGACTGCAGCGCAGGTTCGGTCTTCCCAACGATGCGCGTAGGCCGGGCTGCAAACCGATATACTTGATAGTCTAGCGTTTTCTGTAGGCAAAGCGATCAGCCATGTTCATTGATGAGGCGAAAATCCGGGTCCAGGCGGGCGGCGGCGGCAATGGCTGCATGGCCTTCCGGCGCGAGAAATTCGTCCCTCGCGGCGGGCCTTCGGGCGGCGACGGGGGCAAAGGCGGCGACGTGATCATGGAATCCAGCGAGCGGCATAATACGCTGGTCCACTTCCGTTTCAATCCCGAGTACAAGGCGGAGCGGGGCCGCCATGGCGAAGGCTCGAACAAAACCGGGCGCGATGGCGAGAGCATCATTTTAAAGGTGCCGGTGGGCACGATTGTTTACGACGAGGAGAGCGGCGAAAAGGTATTCGACTTTTCTGCGCCGGATCAAGTCTTTGTCATCGCGCGAGGGGGACGCGGTGGCCGTGGCAATGCGCGCTTCGCCACTTCGGTGCATCAAGCTCCCCGCGAATGTGAGCTGGGACGGCCTGGAGAAGAGCATACCTACCGGCTCGAGCTGAAGTTGCTCGCCGACGTGGGTCTGGTTGGCTATCCGAACGTGGGCAAGTCGACGTTGATCTCGCGCATCTCTGCAGCACGGCCGAAGATTGCCGACTATCCATTCACGACGCTCGAACCAAATCTGGGCGTGGTCGCCGTCGGCTATGCCAAGAATGAAATCAGCTTTGTCGTGGCCGATATTCCCGGCTTGATCGAAGGCGCGCATGCCGGATCGGGATTAGGAACACAGTTCCTGCGGCACATCGAACGTACGCGCCTGCTGGTGCACCTGGTGGACGTCTCCGATGCGAGCGGGCGGCCCGATGTTGCGAAAGATGTAGAAGTCATCCTCGGCGAGTTGACGAGTTTCGGCGCAGGATTGGAAAACAAACCGATGCTTATGGTGGCCTCGAAAATCGATGTAGCCAATAAGAGCAAGCTTGCTGCGTTGAAGCGGTACTGCAAGAAGCACAAGCTTAAGCTGTATGAGATTTCGGCCGTCACCGGCAAGGGCGTTGAAGAACTAAAATTCGCCATGGCGAAAGAGGTCAACGCCCTGCGCGAGCAGGCTATGCAAGAACCTGTGGAAGCTGAATCGCAAGAAGCCTGATCGCGCTACCCGGCTCAACTTCCTACGCGCTGGGCAATTGCGGCCCGTGCTGAAACCGGTATTGCAAAATCTTTGCGGCCAGCGCGGGTGGCATTTCCTCGCCGACCTCCGTCACCGTGCGCACAACTTCTCCCCGGCAAACTACCTCGGTGGGCGAAAGCCCGGCAATTTCGGAAGGCAGCACCAGATTAATTTCAAGCACAACATTCGGCTGCAGCATGTCTTCGGCCTGGAACAACAGGCCCGAACGGCTGATGTTACGAGTCTTGCCGTCGTGCCAGTTCTCTTCGTCGAGGCGGCGATACTTCAAGGGTAACTGCAGTTGAAAGCGCTGCGCGCGTGAAGATGGCAATTGTTGGATTGTCTTGGCATATGCGGCTCGTGCTGGCATGGAGGCCTCCCGGGGCAAAGCGGAATCGAGCACTTCACGCACTCTGTTTTTGAGTTCGCGAAGAGTAAACGGTTTTTGCAGCAGGCGAATCCCGGCGTCGAGCGTGCCGTCGCGGCCCACTACATTCTCGGTATAGCCGGACATATAGAGCACTTTCGTGTTGGGGCGAATTTCTGAAATTCGCTGAGCCAGTTCGCGGCCGTTCATTCCCGGCATGATCACGTCGGTGAGCAGAAGATGAATCACTCCCTCGTGTGCCACCGCGATTTGCATGGCCACAGCGCCATCTGCCGCTTCGATCACGCGATAACCCTGTTTTTCCAGGAATTGCCGCGCCAGGTAGCGGAGATTGGCTTCGTCCTCGACCAGAAGAATTGTCTCCGTTCCCGGTTCCATGCTGGCGGATTCCGCCGTTGGAGCGATGTGAACCGGGGCATCGGCGATCTCCGCGACGCGTGGAAAATAAATCTTGAATGTCGTGCCCTTGCCCGGCTCGCTGAAAACCCAGATGTAGCCCCCGCTCTGCTTGACGATGCCGTATACCGTGGAAAGCCCAAGCCCGGTTCCTTTTGGCCCTTTGGTGGTGAAGAACGGCTCGAAGATGTGCGACTGAGTGTCGGTGTCCATGCCGGCGCCGGTATCGCTGATCGAGAGCATCACATAGTCTCCAGCTTTCAGCGGGGCCTGCGACCGGGCATGTTCATCGTCGAGGGTCACGTTGGTGGTCTCAATCGTCAACTTTCCCCCGGAAGGCATCGCGTCGCGTGCGTTGACCGCGAGATTCATGATCACTTGTTCGATTTGTCCGGAATCGGCGCGAACGGCGCCGAGACGGTCTGTGGGGACCATGACGAGATCGATGTCTTCGCCGATCATGCGCGTGAGCATTTTCAAGTTCTCGGTAACGACCGCATTCAGGTCGAGAATCTTGGGCGCCAGCATCTGTTTACGGCTGAAGGCGAGCAACTGCCGTGTCAGCGAAGATGCCCGCCCTGCTGCGCTGGCGATCTCTTGCGCTGGAGCGCGTAGAGACGGCTCGGGACCGAGGCGTTCGAGCAAGAATTCCGCATAGCCTGAGATCACCATCAAGAGGTTATTAAAATCGTGCGCGATGCCTCCAGCTAACCTGCCAACGGCTTCCATTTTTTGCGATTGCTGAAGTTGCTGCTCCAGGGTCCGGCGTTCCGTCACATCTTCGGCAAACAGTTCGAAGGTTTTGGAATTTCCCCCGTTCACCACGGTACGGCCCGAGATGCGAGCGGTCGCCGGCGAACCATTTTTCCTCTTCCATTGCACGATCAGGCCGTTGAAGGGCACCGCCGTCCGCAAACGGTCCGCGAGTTCAAACCATTGCTGGGTGTCTTCGTAGAGCGCGCCCATGTGTGACCCCACAACCTCGTCGAGGGAGGAGTAACCAAGCATGGCCAGCATGGCGGGATTTGCGTCAAGCAATTTCCCGGCAGAATCGCAACGGCAGATTCCGTAGGGCGCGTTCATCACCAGAGACCGGAAGTTCATCTCCGAACGCCGCAATCCTTCCTGCGCCGCCCGCAGCGCGGCATTCAGCCAGCAAATGACCACCGCCAACAAGAAAAACAGTGATAGGCGGATCATCGTTGAGCGGAATTGTTGCGGAGTTTGCTCTCCGGAGAACGAGAAGTATGCGCTGACGGTCAGCGCGAAAGAAGTTGCGACCAGCCCAGGTTTCCAGCCGCCGTACCAGGCGCTTACCATTACGGCAACCGCGAATACCGCCAGCCGGCTTTCATTAATGTTTGGGAGCAGCAGCGCCGGGATCAGCGCCATCGTCGTGCTAAGGACGGCGACTCCATAGCGCAAAATGGGCGCACGGGTGGGTTGTATGCGAAGGAGGGGGAGGGTGACGCGCATGAGCTGTATGCTAGGACCTGCTTCTTGGATGCGCGAGATTACAGGAGTGCATTCCGGATTCGCGGTGGAGGTATCTTTCTCGGCACTTCCTCGTTGGCCGACCAGACACAACTCGAATGCGCATCCGGACAGTGCCCGTTATCGTGCTTTCCAACTCACAATTCTTGGCCTCTTGACTGAATCGCGAGATCGTTTGACCAGATGAGCGCTCTTGTTTGTTCACAGTCGAACTTTCTGGGATTATCATCCAATCGAGCGAATGCAATATTCCTACAGCTTTGTGCTGTTGTTATTCGCCGCAGCGTGCGTCGCCGGGCTGTTGGGAGCGCTGCTTGGCGTGGGCGGCGGTATCTTTCTCGTCCCGGCCATGGTGCTGGTGTTTCATCTGCCGATGAAAATCGCTGTAGCGGCGAGTGTGGTGTCGGTAATCGCAACTTCGAATGCAGGCGGCTCGTCGTATGTCGATCAGCGAATTACCAACCTGCGCCTGGGAATGTTTCTGGAAATCTTTACTACCGTGGGAGCGCTCTCGGGCAGCGTCCTGGCACTCTACTTGCGAGACTGGACGATGCAGCTCATCTTCGCGGCGATGCTTGGCTACATGGCCTACGCAGCATTTGCCACCCGCAATCTTGACGATCAACGAATTGCGCGAGGAGAATTTGCCAATGTTCGACCTGACCGGTTCAGCAGCCGGCTGAAGTTGCGTGGCGATTACTTCGACGAAGCTGCAAACAGAGATGTCCAATACGTCGTGAATGGCGTGCCGATCGGTTCTTCGATCGCATACCTGGCGGGGCTCGCTTCGGGATTGCTCGGAGTTGGTGGAGGCGTATTGAAGGTCTCCGCGATGAACCGGTACATGAACGTGCCGATGAAGGCAGCGGTCGGAACCAGCAAGTTGATGATCGGAGTTACGGCTGCAGTCAGCTCGATTCTGTTCTTTCTTGCCGGGCTGATCCATTTTACGGTCGTGGGACCGGTCGCCGTGGGAACGACTGCCGGCGCCACCGCGGGCACGATGATCATGAACCGCTTGCATAGCGCGTGGCTGAAGTGGCTGTTCGCGGTGCTGATGTTGTATCTGGCGTACGAAATGTTGGCCAAAGGGCTCGATACGGGATTCCGGCTTCACCTGCCCAGCTTTGCATGAACGACACTACGGACGAACGCAAAAACCGTGAAACCGGCCAAACTGCGCAGCATGCGCCGGCGGATCTGAATGTCTATGCCGACGTCTACAACGTGCTGCTCGGCGGAATGGTGGTCAGCACCGCACTGTTCTGTGTAGGAATCGTCCGCGCACTGCTGCGGCCGCAATTCGTTCCACTCACGCCGGATTGGATCAAGCAACATTATCGCTGGCCAGCGATCGCCGAAGGAATCCGAACGTTCGATCCGACGGTCCTCATGATGATCGCGACAGTGCTGCTGATTCTTACGCCGATTGCACGCGTCATTGTGTCCGTTTATGCCTTCGCCGTAGATCACGATCGCAAGTTCGTGCTGGTTACGCTGAGTGTGCTGGTCGTCATTGTCTTCACAGTAGTGCTTGGTTTGTTCGGACTCAAGTAGGTGCATCTGAGCGCGTTCATTTCACACTTGCCAAGTTCGCAACGGAACGCAGACACTAGGCGCGCATGAATATCGGATTATTTGGCGGCACGTTCGACCCCATCCATCGCGGACACATCGCGCTCGCGCGCGCAGCGCGCGAGCGCTGCAAGCTCTCTCGCGTGTTGTTCGTTCCGGCGAATATTCCGCCGCATAAGCAGCTTCAGCCCCCGTCGGGTTTTGCGCATCGCTACGCAATGATTGCCCTCGCCACGGCACAAGAAAAAGGCTTCCTGCCGTCGCTGCTTGAAGCGCCATGTGACGCTGCCGCGCCGGCTTCACGAAAAGACAAATCGCAGGCGGAAAAGCCGAACTACACTATCGATACGGTTAAGCGCCTGAAGCAGACCCTCAAGCCGTCCGACCGGCTTTTCCTGCTTATCGGCATCGACGCTTTCAAAGACATCGCGAAGTGGCACCGGGCCGAAGATTTGTTTCGCGAATGCGCATTTCTGGTCGCCAGCAGACCGGGGTTTTCGCTGGCCGACGTCGCCAACGCGCTGCCCGCAAGCCTGCGGCCTCGGCAGGAAGTGACACGCCCATTTCATAAACAGGCGGCGGCCGGTGATCTGGTTCTCACCGGCGCGACTATCCATCTGCTGTCGGATGTCTATCAGGCAATTTCCTCTACCGCGATTCGGCAGGCTGCAGCAGCGGGAAAACCGCTGTTGCGATTCGTCGAGCCGGCCGTCGGCGACTACATCAAGAAGATCGGTCTGTACAAAGGCCGTTGACGCCCGCTAATTTTTTAGCCGCAACACGCCCGCTCCCAGCACAGTGGAAAACCGAACCGGCCTCCTCATTTACAATGGGACTCAGTCATTCGCCAACCCGGCGATTTGACCCTCTGCATGAAGAAAAACGAACTCAAGCAACAGGTAGCGGCGGCCATCCAGGCCTGCCTCGATAAGAAAGCGGAAGAACTTTCAATTCTTGAAATGGACAAAGGGTCGGGGGCCTTCACCGACTATTTTGTTTTGTGCAGCGGCACGAATCCGCGGCAGGTTCAGGCCATCGCCGATGAAGTGGAGCTGCGCTTGAAAGCTGCGGGCCTGCGGCCTGCTCAGGTCGAAGGTTACAGGCAGGCTGAGTGGATACTGGTCGACTACGTCGATTTCGTGGTTCACGTGTTCTCCGAGAAGGCGCGCAAGTTTTACGATCTTGAGCGGTTATGGAAGACGGCACGACGGCTGGAGCCTTCGGATTTGAAGGCGAAAACCAGATCGAGAGCCGCTATCAAAACCGCCAGCCCGCGCAAACGCACGGCGGTTGCTCATCGCAAGCGAGCGTAGCGACTGGGGTTTCGACATCAGACCGAAGCTATCGCTCCTCCCATTCTTATGGCCGATCTTTCGGAAGATGCTCCCAAGGCAGGCGCGACATGGGGCAACTCCTACCGTTTACTTGCCTCCGATAAGTGGAAGGCAAAGTCGGCTGCCATGGGCAAGGCGGTCACTGAAACTCTGGTGGAATACGCCGCACCGCAAGCCGGCATGGAGGTTTTGGATTTGGCGAGCGGCACCGGCGAGCCCGCAATTACCATCGCGACGCGCGTGGGAGCGGGAGGGCAAGTCACGGCTCTCGATTTAAGTCCCGAGTTGCTTGAGGTCGCGAAGAAGAGAGCACGAGAGCGAGGGTTACGAAACTTCATCACCCGGCAAGGGGATGCCCACTCTTTGCCCTTCGCAGACAATTCTTTCGATCTGGCGACCTCGCGCTTTGGAGTCATGTTTTTCGCCGAGATCGACCGGGCCCTGCACGAATTAGGCCGTGTCTTGCGTCCCGGCGCCCGCGCGGCATTGCTGGCGTGGGGCCCGTTTGCACAGCCCTACTGGCAAAGCACGATGGGAGTAGTCCACCGGCATGTCGGCGGTGAAGCGCTGGCGCCGGGTGGTCCAGACCCGTTTCGCTTTTCCCAGCCGGGAAGCCTTGCAGAGGTTCTCGGTTTTGCGGGTTTTCGCAACGTGCACGAAAACACAATTACGGTGCCATGGACCTGGCCCGGTACGCCGGAAGAAGTTTGGGAGCAGGCACAGGCGGTTGCGGTGCCGTTCCGTCCCATACTGAATCGAGTTCCGCCGCATCTGTGGCCGCAGATTCACGCCGAGGTGTACGAGGCAATTGGAAAATATATACGGGGGAATGAAATCGAATTTGGAGCAACGATTGTGTTGGCCTCGGGGAGCAAATAGCCGCCGTGAAAATCAAAATCGCCTGGATCGGAAAGACGAAAGAGGCTGCAATTCAGGCTCTCACCGATGAATATGTGAAGCGAACCTCGCGCTACACGCCTGTCGAGGCTGTATCTCTGCGCGACGAAGCGGTGCTTCTGCAGATGGCCGGACGCGAACCCGGCAGCCGGGGCAAAAGCTCGGAAAAATCGACGCTGGTATTGATGGATGGAAAGGGGAAACAGCTCTCGTCGGGGGAGTTCGCTCAATTCTTGGGCGAATATCGGGATCGTAACCCGCTGCCGCTGATCTTCGGGATCGGGCCGGCCGATGGCTTCAGCCAGCAGACCCTCGAAGCTGCGCAATACAGAATTTCACTTGGCAAAATGACGCTGCCGCACGAACTCGCACGCGTGGTTTTGCTGGAGCAACTTTACCGCGCCTTCACGATTCTAAAAGGCCATCCGTATCATTCCGGACACTAACCACCGCAAAGTTTCTAGAGGTGCCCCTTCGTGCATTGTCATGAATTTTGATGGAGCCTACATTTACTGAAGCGCGTCGATTCGGCAGAAAAGAAAAAATGCA
>Ga0210398_10000604_pt1 | contig 40171 bp, 40 predicted proteins | sample IncBWC4OmetaG_FD_161047 | JGI IMG/M metagenome (GOLD analysis project Ga0210398, IMG submission 161047) | Forest soil microbial communities from Barre Woods Harvard Forest LTER site, Petersham, Massachusetts, United States - Inc-BW-C-4-O | ecosystem: Environmental > Terrestrial > Soil >... | reverse complement strand
ATGCGCATTATGATCATTGCGCGGGGAGCGCGCGAGTCAAGGAGCTGACACACGCGAAGTACATGGTGATGGATGCGGACGTCCCGGTCGTCGAGGACGGCGGTAAAAGCGATTTTCAGTATGGGAACTCTGCGGGTATGCAGTTTCCGCCGACGAAAGTGGATCGAGTGCTGCACGATGGAGACGAGGTGCGGTTGGGAGGCGTAGTCCTCGTGGCGCACAAGACGCCGGGACATACCAAGGGCTGCACGACGTGGACGCTGAAGGTGAAGGATAAGGGCAAGGTCTACGATGTGGTAATTGTCGGCAGCCCAAATGTAAATCCCGGATACAGGCTGGTGAATAACAAGGCGTACCCGCAGATTGCGCAGGACTATGAGGAGACATTTCGCGTGCTGAAGGCGCTGCCTTGCGACGTGTTTCTGGGCGCGCATGGGGGTTACTACGACATGCTGGCGAAGTATGCACGGATGAAGGAGGGCGGCGAGAATCCGTTTGGCCAGAATCCGTTCATTGACCCGGCGGGATACAAGGCTTACGTGGCGGATCGTGAGCAGGCGTTTGAGGCCGAGCTGCACAAGCAGGAGAATGGCGGGAAGTGAGACGCGGCTGCTAGAGAAGTCGCTCATTCTGGCCGGATTTGCGTTCCCGGTTCCAGGGAGTCAGGGCGTTGTAAGTGGGCGTGGCAGTGACAGAAGCTCTGGCGACCGCAAGAAGTTTGCGCTGCACGAGCCATCCTACGGACGCCTGCGCGGAACTCTTCGAGATGCCGACGGATTCGGCGAGGTCCTGATAGCTGATCTTGACGGCGTGGCTGCGACGTTGCTGCTCGGCAGCAATCCACAGATAGACGAGGAAGGCGACGGGCCGGCGGTCGTGGCCCACGAGGTCGCGCAGGAGGACGTCGGTGACGTATTCGTCGAAAGTCAGCATCGGCGGGTCATCATGGCTATACCTTTTAGAAGTATAGCAGCCACTACCTGATTGCAACGTTAGGACTTGCGGGCTATGTTCGGTGGAGTCAGGAATGGAGGGTCTCACCATGATTCGCGGCGTAAAGATAGTCAGCATCCCGGTCAGCAACCAGGATGTCTCGCTGAAGTTCTACACAGAAAAGATGGGGTTCAAGATTGCGACCGATCAACAGTTCGGGAAGGGTCAGCGCTGGATTGAGCTGCTCATTCCGGGATCGGACACGAACATTGCACTGTTCACGCCAGAGGGGCATGAGAATCGCATTGGCGGATTTCAGCCCATGACGTTCTGGTGCGATGATGTCTTCGCTACTGCGAAGGCGATGCAGGCGAAGGGCATAGAGTTGGCGGCTGAACCGAGAAAGGAACAATGGGGAACGATGGGGATTTTCAAGGATCCTGACGGGAACCAGTTTGTGTTTTCGAGCCGGTGAGTTGCGGGAAGCTTTATCGCTCGAATACAAGGACCTGCACGCTCATTGCCTCCTGCTGCAACCTGCCGCTACACTTAGGGTTACGGTTAATGGCATTTCCGGAATTACGTGCCCCGTGAAAAGCGCGCCAGGTTGCCGCTCCCTGATGGTCGCGCCGACTTTGGGACCGTGCTTTCCGGATGCACCCATTCCGAAGATGCTTCAGCGGGAAGAAAGGTCAGGGACGGCATGCTCGTTGTCATGAAAGCGCAGGCGACGCAGGAGGAAATCCAGGCGGTCTGTGAACACATTGGGGTGTTGGGATTCCGGGCGCATCCGATGCCCGGCGCCACGCGCACAGCCATTGGGATCACCGGGAACCAAGGGCAGGTCGAATCGGGCACCTTGGAAGAAATGTCGGGCGTCGCGGAAGTTATTCCGGTTTCGAAGCCCTATAAGCTGGTCAGCCGCGATGTTAAGGAAGAGGACACGATCATCCGCTTTCCGGGCACGAACGCCACGATTGGCGGGCGCGACCTGGCCATGATTGCGGGGCCGTGTTCGATTGAGACGCGGGAGCAGGCGTTTGCGATTGCCGAACAGATCGCCGCGGCTGGAGCGCAGTTCTTTCGCGGCGGCGCGTATAAGCCGCGCACTTCACCATATGCCTTTCAGGGTCTGGGCGAGGACGCGCTCAAGATCATGGGGGAGATTCGCGACCGCTTCGGGCTGCGCATCGTAACCGAGGCAATCGATAACGAGGTGCTTGAACTGGTGAACGACTACGCCGATGTGATCCAGATTGGCGCGCGCAACATGCAGAACTATTCCCTGCTGCGGGCCGCAGGACGCAAGCGCAAGCCTGTGCTGCTGAAGCGCGGCATGTCGGCGACGCTGGAAGAGTTTCTGATGGCTGCCGAATACGTGATGAGCGAGGGTAATTACCAGGTGATTCTCTGCGAGCGCGGCGTGCGCACGTTCGCCGATCACACGCGCAATACGCTTGACCTGAGTATCGTGCCCGCGGTTCAGAGACTGAGCCATCTGCCGATCCTGGTCGACCCGAGTCACGGCACAGGCAAGCGGAACAAGGTCGTTCCTATGGGCCGCGCTGCAGTTGCGGTAGGAGCGGACGGGCTGATCGTTGAGGTGCATCACCAGCCGGACAAGGCTCTTTCCGACGGGGCGCAGTCGATCTATCCCGAGCAGTTTGTCCAACTGATGGACGAGGCCAGCCAGATTGCGAACGTGCTGCGCCGCAACGTTCCGCATGGCATCGAGCTTACGGAGGCTGTGGGAGCGAGGTCTGCCGGCGCTCGATAGAATGCGTCAAAACGTCTTCAAGTGCAAAGCTCCGGTCTCTCTCCCTTTCGCAAAATATGCGAAAGGATGGCGGCCGCGATTGCTCGGCCTTTTCTTTTCGTGCGGGATTCTGCTGGTCTTTTCAGGGCTAGGGTGCAGACGGCAGCATTTCCCCCAGTATCCTGCCGATTATCGCGAGTTCGCGTATGTCACGAACGGGGGCAGCAATACAGTTACGGTTCTCGACCTGGTGAATCTGCGGCAGGATCGAGTGCTGGCGGTGGGGGCGGAGCCGACCGGCGTGGCCGCGAATCCGGCGCGCAATGAGGTGTATGTCGTCAACTCGGGCAGTGGCAGCGTGAGTGTGATCGACGCCGAGAAGAATCGGGTGGTGGCGACGATTGCCGTGCATCGCAAGCCTTATTTCATCGATGTGGACAGCGCGGGCCGCCGGGCTTATGTCGCCAATTCCGGATCAAACAATGTCTCGGTGATCGATCTTGATAAACGACGGGAAATCGGCGCGATTGGCGTGGGCGAGGCTCCGGGGCTGGCGAAGATTTCGCCGGATGGCGGAAGCCTGGTTGTGACGAATCGCATGAGTGGCAGCGTTTCGGTGATCGATCCCGAGAAGTTCAAGGTGCGGGCGGTGTTCGCGGGTTGTCCACAGGCAACGGATGCGGTGATTCTGCCCGATTCGTCTAAGGCCTTTGTGGCCTGCTCAGGCGGCCACCAGGTGATGGCGGTCGGCCTTGCTCGGCCGTCGAGTCCGATCAATCGCGAGCATTCTGACCGGCTGCTGAGTTTTCTGGATGTGGGCAAGACGCCAGTGCATCTCGCGTTGAAGCCGGATGGCGGCGAGATTTTTGTTTCGAACTTCGACAGCGATTCGATTTCGGAGATTGCAACCGGGACGAATGAGGTGGGCGGGGCTTATCTCGTGGGCGCGCATCCTTCAAGCGGCGTGGTAAGCGCGGACAATTCGATGCTGTGGGTGAGCAACTTCAATGCCGATTCGATCGGCGTGTATTCGATCGATGATGGCAGGCTGATTAATACCGTGCACGTCGGGGGCGGTCCGGATGCGCTGGCGTTTTCGGCGAATGGCTTTCTGCTGCTGGCGGTGGATGCACGGTCGGGCGATGTGTCCGCGGTGCGAACGCAAAGTTATGCGTCGAATGGCGCGCTACGCGCGGGCTCGCTGTTCACCATGTTGCCCGCGGGTCAGAGGCCGAATGGGATTGCAGTGAAGGCATTTCGAGTGAAGTGAGGGCTGCGCGTCCAGCGATACGTGCTTTCGGCGCATAAAGTTAACGCTGAATTTCGGAGAGCTTCGTTTCCTCAGGTACATCGGTGGGGCTTTCGAAGTGGAGGCGATAGCCGTCGGGGTCGGAGAGCATGGTGTCCCACAGGCCGTTTCCTACCTGCGGTTCGGATGCCTCGATGCCGCGCGACCTGACTTCGTGGTAGATGGCGATAGCGTCCTCGCACTGGAACCACAGAGAGACGCCCTGGCCTAGCTTGCCGCCGGGCGGCATCGAGGCCAGCATCTTGTTTGCGCAGGTTTGCAGCATGAGGGCGGCTCCGCCGAGCTCGAGCCAGCACCAGCGAATCTCTCCGTCGACGACCCACTGGTTTGTCCGGGTAAAGCCGAGGCCGTCAACGTAATAGCGGAGAGACCGCTCCATGTCAGAAATGCAGAAGAACGGAACGACCTGCTTGACGTTGTGCGGGGATGTGGTGGAGTCGCTCATGGGTTCCTCATTGCTCGCGGAGCGTCTTCATCGGATCGACACGCGCGGCCCGCCAGGCGGGTGCGGCGCTGGCGAGGATTGAGATTGCGATGAGCAATCCGGCGACGGCAATATAAGTCACCGGATCGAAGGCGTGCACTCCGTAGAGCTGGCTGGAGATAAAGCGAGTAAAGATTACGGACCCCGATAGGCCGACTGCGACCCCGGCGGCGGCGAGAATCAATCCTCGCTTGAGAATGAGCTTGAGCACATCACCGCGCTGGGCTCCGAGTGCCATGCGCAGGCCCATTTCGTTGCTGCGCTGCGCGACCATGTACGACAAGACAGCATAGAGTCCGATGGCGGACAGAAGCAGAGCCATCACCGCGAAGGACGACAGGAGCAGAGTAGTGAAACGCGGAGCCGACGCGGCGGCGGAGACCAGGTCGTCGAGCGTATGGACATGGTAAAGCGGGACATCGCGATTGATAGAACCGATCAGCGTGCGCAGAGGCGTGGTGAGCGCCGTGGGATCGCCACTGGTGCGCAGGACCAGCGTAGGCGCGGTGACGCCGCACTGAGCAAGCGGCAGATAGTAGGTCGGGCGCGCGTTCTTGATGAGGCTGTTCTGCTTGATGTCGCCGACGACGGCGACGATCTCGCGCATGACTTCAGGGTGGACTCCATCGCTGATGCCCGGCTTGATGTGCTTGCCGATTGGGTTTTCGCCGGGGAAGAATTTGTTGGCGAAGCTCTGGTCCACAATCACAACGGGCGTGGCTGTGGCGGTGTCTGTCGCGGCGAAATCGCGCCCGCTCAAGATGGGGATGCGGAGAGTATTGAAGAAGTTGGGCGTAACGATACGAACACCGCCGCCGGGCTTTTCTCCCGTCGCTGATGGTCGACCCTCGATATCAAAGGACACGCCGATGTTGGAGCCCGAGAATGGCAGCGGCCATCCGGCTGCGGCGGATTTTACTCCGGGGAGGGCTGCAAGCTGGGGGAGGAGCTGATCATAGGACTGCGAGACTCGGGTGGCATAGCCCTTGCCCGATGGATAGCTGAGATCGGCGGTGAGAACGTTGTGGCGGTCAAAGCCGGGATCGACGGCGAGCACGCGCACAAAACTGCGGATGAAGAGTCCGGAAGTGACAAGCAGCACCAGGCCGAGAGCGGTTTCGGCGATGACCAGCGTGTTGTGCAGGCGATGCTGGCCGCGTCCCGCGGTCACGCTGCGCGTGCCGTCGCGCAGAGCGAGCGACGGATCGAGACGCGACATGCGCACAGCGGGAAAGACTCCGAAGAAGAGGCCGGTGAGGACCGACGTGATCACAGTGAAGGCGAGGACGGTGGAGTCGACGCCGATGGTCTCGAGCCGGGGCAGGTTCTGCGGAACAAAACGCAGCATGGCCTGAAGAACGAGAATCGATAGCGCGAGGCCAAGCAATCCTCCGCAAAACGAAAGAACAATGGATTCGAGCAGGACCTGCCGGATGATTTCGACGCGGCTGGCTCCCAGGGCCGCCCGGAGCGCGATCTCCGCGCGGCGGCGCGAAGCACGGGCAAGCATGAGGCCGGCGACGTTCGCACAGGCAATGAGGAGCACCAGGGAGACAGCAGCAAAGAGGATGCGAATAGCCGGCCGGGAGTCTCCGATGAGAGCTTCGAGCTCTGGCTTGGCCTGCGCAGCGTTATAGAACTTGTTGGTCTCGGGATACTGCGTGGAGAGATTGCGGTCGATGACGCTGAGGTCCGCACGAGCCTGATCGAGAGTGACCCCGGGCTTCAGACGTCCGATGACGTCGAGCATGTGCTCGCCTCGGCTCTGCGTGGCTGGCGTTTCGCCTTCGGCATCGACTGCATTGGGGGCAATACTCATCCAGAGTTGCGGTGCAGGATTCTGGTAAGGAAAACTGAAACTCTCCGGCATCACCCCTGCGACGGTGTAGGCCGAGCCGTCGAGCGTGATGGTCCGGCCAACGATGTCAGGACGAGAACCGAATGCCGTTTGCCAGAGTTGATGGCTCAGCATAGCGGTGTTCTGACCGGCCTTTTCGTCATTGGAGACAAAATCGCGACCGAGGGCAGGATGGATGCCGAGGACGCCGAAGAAATCCGAGGACACAACCTCAATTTCAAGGATTTGTGCCGTACCGGCGTTCGTCAGCGCGCTTGTCCCGTCCTGGTACGAAGCGATCGCGCTGAAGGAATGATTCTGGCTACGCCAGTCGAAGAAGTCGGGATAGCTGAGGCTTTGCGGTGCGATGGCTCCACCTTTGCGGCTCTCATGCTGGAGGTACGTGAGCCGGTCGGGCTCGGGAAACGGCAGCGGACGCAGCAGAACTGCGTTGACCAGGCTGAAGATGCTGGTGGTGGCACCGATTCCAAGGGCCAGGGTGAGGATGGTGGTGAGGGCGAATCCCAGGCTCTTACGCAGCTGGCGTATCGAGAAACGAAGGTCCTGCAAAACGTTGTGCATGGCAGCTCCGCCCAAAGGAATGCAAGTCACTGGCCATCTAAACCCCGCCCTAAGTGCTTGACGAAATGAAGATAAGGAGTGGCTGACACGGGCGATTCAGGGATGAAGTGTCCAGAAACGGATAGCGCTGTCCGGTGGGAGACAAGTTTTGGGCCTGAGGGCAAAAAAAGAAAATCGGGAGACCGAGAGTCTCCCGATTGCTTGCGTTGTTTCTGATTTAGCGTCCGAATTTAGACAGGCTGAACGTTCTCTGCTTGCATGCCCTTGGGGCCGCGCACGACGTTGAATTGAACGCGCTGCGCTTCCTGAAGGCTGCGGAAGCCATTGGCATTGATCGCCGAGAAGTGAACGAAGATGTCTTCGTTATTGCTATCGCGAGTGATGAATCCAAAGCCCTTGGCGTCGTTGAACCACTTAACAATACCCTGTTCCATGATTGGTGTTCCTTTGGTGTTGATAATTCGCTTGAAAATTTCGAGGAAGGTGTAGCGGCAAGCAGTGCCTTGGAGCATTACGTGCGATGTTAGACCCACTCGGCTACGAGCGTTACTTAAGTATACCCCGGCGAGGTAAGCGCAACAACGTGAGCGAACAACAAATTTCTGTCAACAAATATGGATTTAGCCGTGGGAGACGGATTCGTCTGCGTAAAACACGGCCATTTCGTTGGCGTACTTTTCGAGGATGACGCGGCGCTTGAGCTTTAAACTGGGCGTGAGTTCCCCGGTATCAAGAGACCATTCGTCGGGAACAAGGTGGAAGCGCTTGATCGTCTCGAAATGGGCCAAGGTCTCGTTGACTCGGTCGATGATGGCCTGATACTGCGCGACGACTCGCAAGTTGGCGACGAGATCGCGGCGGGTGGGAGCGGCGATTCCCTGTTGGCCGGCCCAAGCCTCGAGCGCGGCGAAGTTGGGCGAGATGAGAGCTGAAGCAAACTTGTGGCGGTCGCCGACGAGCGCGGCCTGAGCCACGAGGAGATTAGCCTTGAGCCTGCTTTCAATGGGCTGAGGGGCGATGAGCTTGCCGCCGGAGGTCTTGAGCAACTCCTTTTTGCGGTCGGTGATGTAAAGAAAGCCGTCTGCGTCGAGGTGGCCGATGTCTCCGGTGCGAAAGAAGCCCTGATCGTCGAAATTCTCGGGTGAATGCGGGGACTGCTTCCAGTAGCTCTCGAAGACGTTCGGACCCTTCACGAGCAGCTCGCCGTCTTCGGCGAAGCGGCAGGCGACGTTCGGCAACGTTTGGCCGACGGATCCCATGCGATTGTGTCGAGGGGTGTTGATGGCGAGGACTGGCGAGGTTTCCGTGAGGCCATAGCCTTCGAGTATGCGGACGCCGACACTGGCGAACCAGTGAGCGGTGTCGAGGCCAAGGGGGGCGCCGCCTGCGATGTAGTAGCGGACCCGGCCACCGAAGCCTCCACGAACTTTTTTGTAGACGAGGGCGTTGGCCGATTTCCAGGCCAGTGAGCCGGGGTTCTGACCTTGCGCGACGGTGTCCTTATGCTTGCTCCCAGTGGAAACAGCCCACTTGAGCAGTCGTGCCTTGACCGGTGAGAGCGAAGCGCGACGCTCGACCTCCTGCCGGACTTTCTCGTAAACGCGAGGCACAGCGACCACGATGGTCGGACGGACGGAGTTGAGTGCAGCGGGCAGCTTGTCGAAAGCCGGGCAGTAGGCGACGGTGACGTTCTGCGCGTAAAGGGCGTAATCAAGGTGGCGCGCCGTGATATGCGAGAGCGGCAGGAACGAAATGCAGGAGTCCGTCGGGAGGAAACCGAATTCGGCGGTCGAGTAGTTGATGTTGGAGGCGATGTTGCCGTGGGTGAGCATCACTCCCTTGGGCTCGCCCGTGGTGCCGGAGGTATAAATGAGCGTGGCGAGGTCTTCAGGCTGAACATCGTAAGCGCCGCGGTCGAACGCAGCGTCCCGGTCTGTTTTCTTGTCGGCATCGCCGATCAGCGAGGAAAAGAGAACAGCGTCGGCAGTTCCCTCTTCGTCCATAAGGACGATTCGCTCGACGTCGGTTTGCGCGCGGGTTTGCGCGACTTTGTCGTATTGGGCGCGGGTGGAAACAACGGCAACGCGTGCGCCGGAATCGGCAAGGAGAACGGCGCTCTGGTCGGCGGTGAGCGTGGGATAGATCGGTACGTCGACGGCTCCGAGAGCGAGAGTGGCGAAATCGGCTATGGCCCACTCCCACCGATTCTCTCCGAGGATGGCAATGCGGTCGCCTTTGCGGATGCCCCACGAGGTGAAAGCCTCGGCTACGGCGCGGACTCGCTGATAGACTCGGGCTCCTGAGACGGGATGCCAAGCACCGGCTGCGTCCTGCGCAAGAATGGCGCGCTCGCTGTTGTTGGCGGCGATGGTGAAAAGGATGTCGTTGAGGGTTTTGAGATTGAGCACAGCGGGTCAACTGTATCGGACGCGGCGCGACGGTTGCAAGGGGCGGAGGCGCTTGCAGCGGCGTGAACAGACGGGGCAGGCGGAACGTATATGATTTGCGTGGTGGCCATTCACTGCATTCGATTGCTGACTTTCGGCGCTCACTCCAAGGAGATCAACACATGAGGGATTCACTGATTCCACGACTGCAGCTTTGCACTGCGGCCGCGGTGGCTCTGGCTTGCACGCTTGCGATTGCGGCGGATCTGCCTCCCAGCAAGCCGCTCAAGGTGCCGGAACTGAAGGTCGAGAAATATACGCTCGCCAATGGTTTGCAGGTGTTGACCTATGAGAACCACAAGCTGCCGCTGGTGGCGGTCGACCTGTGGTACCACGTGGGGCCTGTAAACGAGAAGGCGGGACGCACCGGATTCGCGCACCTCTTCGAGCACATGATGTTCGAGGGCTCGGAGCACGTCGGGGAAAAGGCGCATATCCGCTATGTGGAAGGGGCAGGCGCGACTGATATCAACGGCACGACGGACTTCGACCGCACGAATTATTTCGAGACTATGCCGAGCAACCAGTTGGAGCTGGCGCTCTGGCTGGAGAGCGACCGCATGGGATTTCTTCTGGAGACGCTGGATCGCGCGAAACTGACTAACCAGCGCGATGTGGTTCGCAACGAGCTGAGGCAGGACGAGGGGCAGCCCTACGACCTCGCCGATGAGGAGATATACCATCAGCTCTTTCCGAAAGATCATCCCTACTATGGGGCTGTGATCGGCTCCCACGCGGATGTGGAAGCGGCGCGACTGAACGACGTGCGCGACTTCTTCGAGCACTACTACACGCCGAACAACGCAAGCATCGCGATTGCCGGAGATTTTGATCCGTCGAAGCTGCGGGCGCTCCTGGAGAAGTATTTCGGGCCGATTCCTAAGGGGCCGCTGGTGGACAAAGTCACAGTGACGACGCCGCCCATCACCAGCGAAAGACGCGTGACTATCACCGATACGGTTCAGTTGCCGCGAGTTTCGCTCGCGTGGCTGACGCCGCAGGCCTACCAGCCCGGCGATGCCGACACCGACCTCTTCGTTTCGATTCTGGGCCGCGGCAAGTCAAGCCGGCTGTACCGAAAGCTGGTCTACGATCAGCAGATTGCGCAGTCGGTTAGTTGCGAGAACCAGTCGCTCAGGCTGGCCTCGGTCGCAGAATGCGATGTGACAGCACGACCGGGAGTGAAGGTTGAGGATCTGGAGGCGGCGATCGACAAGGAGATCGAGACGCTGCGCACCGCCGGTCCAACCGAGGCAGAAGTGAACGAGGCGCGAAATGAAGTTCTGACAAACAAGATCTCGGGGCTGCAGCGCCTGGGCGGATTCGGCGGTATCGCGGACACCATGGACCGCTACAACCAATATGTGGGCGATCCCGGCTATCTGCCGAAGGATATTGCCCGGTTCCAGAATGCGACGGTCGCCTCGGTACAGAAGACCGGGCAGGACAATTTTGCGAAGACGCAGCGGGTAGTCGTAATCACGGTGCCTGGCAAGAAGATAACCGAGGATGTACCGCGCAGTCCGGCGGACACCGACGCGAATGTCAAGGTAACCAACCCCTATACGCCGCAATTCGAGGCGCAGCAGGATTGGCGCAAGACTCCGCCAGCTTCAGGTAAGGAAGCGGAATTGCACCTTCCGGTTCCGAAGACCTTCGCCCTGGCGAATGGACTGAAGGTGTACCTGGTCGAGGACCATTCCCTGCCGGTGTTCGGCGCGACGCTCACCAATCTTGCGGGCAGCGATGCGAATCCAGCGGGCAAGCCGGGGCTGGCCAGCTTCACGGCGCGCCTGTTGACGGAGGGAACGAGTGAGCGTTCGGCCACACAACTGGCGGACGACACCGCCAGCATCGGGGCTAATCTTGGGTCCGGCGCATCCATGGACGCGGCGTTCGTGAACATACGCGCGCTCAGTAACAGCGTGGATGCGGCGATGACGCTGCTCTCCGATGTGACGCTGCATCCGGCGTTCCAGAGTGCCGAGGTCGAGCGCATCCGCAAGCAGCGGCTGACGGCGATTCTGCAGGAGGGCGATCAGCCCGTAGCTGCGACATTGCGTGTGGGAATGAAGACGCTTTATGGGGATTATCCCTACGGGTATCGGGACATCGGCACGACGCAGTCGGTAAAGGCACTGACACGCGATGATCTGGCGGGCTTCTGGTCGAATTACTACGCACCGCAGGGCGCAGCGCTGGTGCTGGCAGGAGATATTGACGAAGCGGAGGCTCGAAAGCTGGGCGAGAAATATTTCGGCGGCTGGTCATCGAGCGGCAAGAGCGCCGACATTCAAGTGCCTGCGCCGCCTCCGCCGCCTACGCGCAAGATCGTGATCGTAGATAAACCCGGGGCCCCGCAGACGGTGCTGGTGGCCTTCGGGCAGGGTCCGGCGCGCGCGACTAAGGACTATCCGGCTCTGAACGTAATGAACAGCGTGCTGGGCGGGTTGTTCTCGAGCCGCATCAACATGAATCTGCGCGAGAAGAATGGATATACCTACGGCGGATTCTCGGGCTTCTTCTTCTATCGCGACGGTGGCACGTTCTTCGGGGGCGCAGAGGTGAGGACGGATGTGACGGCTCCGGCAGCGAAGGAGTTGTTCTTCGAACTGAACCGCATTCGGACAGATCCGCCAACGGCTGCCGAGCTGAAGTTGGCCGAGGACAACGCCTTGCGCTCCCTGCCGGGACAGTTCGAGACGGTGCAGGCGACGACGGCGCTGATGAGCGAGATTTTCACGTACGATCTGCCGGTTAACTACTACCAGACGCTGCCGGGCGAGTATCAGAAGCTGACTCCGGAAGAGGTGGAGAAGACAGCGATCGACTATATTCATCCGGAGAAAGTGATCCTGATGGCGGTCGGCGATCGCACGAAGATTGAGGCGGATCTGGAGAAGCTGAATTTGGGACCGATCGAGCTACGGGACGAGAGCGGAGATCTGGTGAAGAAGTAGAGAGCGCAGGAGCTCACTGCTCAACTTTTGGGGGGATCCTTCCCCTCCCAGGCTGGCTAAATCCCTTTCGTCATGCGGATGATGGGGAGCGATTCGCCGTTGGCGAGCGGCAGGTCGAGGCGTTCGATCTCGATGTATCCGTGGCAGGCGTAGAGGCGCACTCCGGTAAGTGTGGCCCCCATCTCAAAGCGACTGAAGCCCTCGGCGCGGGCCGCGCTTTCGCATAGTTCCAGAATTTTGGTTCCGATACCGCGGCGTGCCCAGTCCGGATGCACGAAGAAGGCGCGGATCTTTGCGGCATCCGTGGCCGGATCGAGCAGGCTGTCGTCGCGTCCGGGCCGATGATCGCCGCCACAGAGGGTTTTGCGGCGGGACCAGCCTCCACTGGCGATGAATGGGTCTTCGGGACTGGCGTCGGGAGCTTCCACGACAAAATATGTCCCGTCGGCTATGAGCTGGGTGTCGACGCCGAGGTAGCTTCCAAGGGCGCCGTCGAGTTGGGCTGGGGTGTAATCCTGCGCCTGAAGTTCGCGAACCGAGCGATCGATGAGGGCGTGGAGACGCGGGATATCGGCAAGCGTGGCGAGGCGATAGTGGAGGGTGCTGGTCAAGACCGGCATGGATTAAGTATCAGCGATTTTCGAGCGGGTTGGCTGATGCGTAGGTGCGCATCCCTTTAGGTAGCATGAAGGAGCTTTCCACATGGCGTCTGAAGGGACAGCAACCGGAGCGTGCGATGATCCTCCGCACCCGATACAATCAGTCTTTCACCGCATGGCTTACCAGGTTTTAGCTCGCAAGTATCGCCCGCAGCGTTTTTCGGATGTGGCCGGGCAGGATCACGTTACGCGCACGCTGCTGAACGCGCTTTCGCAGGGGCGCGTGGCGCACGGATACATCTTTTCCGGACATCGAGGGATCGGTAAGACGACCATCGCGCGCATTCTGGCGATGGCGCTCAATTGCCGGACAGAAATTGGATCGACGGGCGTAGGGTCAGCGCAGCGGCCGACGCCGGAACCTTGCGGCGTTTGCGACTCGTGCACGGAGATTCGCGCCGGGAACGCCGTCGACGTGATCGAGATCGACGCGGCCACGAATCGCGGCATCGACGAGATGCGCGAGCTGCGCGACGCAGCGCGGTACAGACCGGCGCGGGACAAGTACAAGATCTACATCCTCGACGAAGCGCACCAGATCACCGATGCCGCCTTCAACGCCATGCTGAAGACGCTGGAGGAGCCTCCCGAGCACGTCGTCTTCATGATGGCGACGACACAGCCGGAAGATATTCCGCAGACAATTCGCTCGCGCTGCCAGCATTTCAGCTTTCACGCAGTGAAGCTCGACGACATCCTGGCGCAGCTACGCGAGATTGCAGGCAAAGAAGACATCGCCGCGGAAGACGCGGCCCTGGCTCTGCTCGCCGAGGCAGGCGATGGGTCGATGCGTGACGCGCTGTCGATCATGGACCAGGCGATTGCGTCGGCTCCGGTTGAGGACGGCAAGCCAAAGCTCGATGCCGAGCAGATTCGCGAGCTGATGGGCACGGTTCCGAATACCGTTTTCGAGCGGCTGCTGGAGTCGATCGGCGAGGGGCAGACAGCGGTAGTGATCGACGAGCTGAATCGGCTGCTGAATGCGGGAAACAGCCCGTCGCAGATGGCGCGGCAGTTTGTGCGTTATCTGCGAAATGTGCTGATGGCGCGGATTGCGGGGGAAAATTCTGAGCTGCTGCAGATCTCTCCCGATGAACGGGCGCGGGCCGCGCGTTCGGCGGTGCTGTTTTCCGAAGAAGACCTGACGCGCTTTCTGCAGGTGATGTTGCGCACCTTCGACGAGTTGAATTACCGGCAAGAGCAGCGCTTTCACCTGGAGCTGGGGCTGATCAAACTGGTGCACCTGGAGCGGCTGCTGCCGGTAGAGGATTTGCTGAGCAAAATGGGGAGTTCGCAGCCTACGCGGTCCTCTTCCACTGCTGCGCCCCGATCCGGATCGAGCGAGGGACAAACTGCTCGGGCAACTGCAGCCCCGCGGACTCCGGAACCGGTCAAGCCGGCTTATTCTCCCTTTGAGGCGGACCGGAATCGAAAGATCACGAGCGAGGCGGCGAGTTCGGAAGCTACTTCGACAACGAGCACGCCCCCCGCCGGGGTTGCAGAAACGCCGGCTCCGCGAGCTCTCACGCCGCTGGAGACCGCGGCGCGTGCAGTCGAGGCAACGGCCATCAAGGCTCCGGTGGTTGGCGTGGCGGAGCGTGCCGAAGAAACGACGGCGGGGGCGTTGGCGCTGGCCACGGAGCCGGCGGTCGACGTTGAAGCTGCAAGCCTGGACCGGATTCGCGACGCGGTAGGTGCGGCATTGGAGCGCGAGGGGCACAATACGGCGGCGGTTCTTCTGGGCGCGGGCAAGTGGCGTGATAAGGGCGAAACTGTCGAGGTCGAGGTTGGCATGGGAAAGAAGATGCTTTCGCTCACCATGAATCCCGAGGCGGAAAAGATTAGCCGCGAGGCTCTGCGTGCAATCGGCGTGACGCGCAAGCTGGTGGTCTTGGCTGGCGAGGGCGGAAATGGCGGCGAGAGCGCATCGGGTGGTCCGCGTCTTGCATCGAAACAGCAGACTGCGGCGGTGGGCAGCATCCAGGCGAAGGCGCTGGAAAACCCGCTGGTACGGCAGGCGCAGGAGCTGTTCCAGGCGGAAGTACGCAGCGTGCTGGACCTTCGCGAAAAGAAGTAAGAAAGCGTTGGAAGTAGAAACGGAGTTGAGGGTGAATCCACTAAAGATTCAGGAAATGCTGGGCCAGGCGAAGCAGATGCAGGAACAGATGCAGCTGAAATTGAGCCAGTCGGTCGTCGAGGCGTCGTCGGGTGGCGGCGCTGTCACGGTGAAGATGAACGGGAAGAAAGAGGTCTTGAAGGTGACCATCGATCCCGCTGCGATTGCGAGCCTGAGCGGTTCGAACACAGATTTGGAGATGCTCGAAGACCTGATTACGGCGGCTTTCAACGAAGCAGGGCGGCGCGCGGAAGACCTGTTGAAGTCCAGTATGCAGGGGATGCTCGGCGGGCTGAATCTGCCGGAAGGCTTGTTCTGAACGCTCACTCAAAGATCGTTGACCACGGGCAGCAATGATCACACGACGGGGATTCCTGAAGGGTTCGGCAATGGCGGCGGGGACTCTGGCGCTGCAGCGGGCTGCTTTTGCGTCGCTGCTGGGCCAGCAGCCTCCTATCCCTGCCCCGGCCCCCAACAGCCTGATGCAGTCGATGCGCGCTGCCGGAGCGACGACTCCGATCAAGACGGCGAAGCTTACCGACACGATTTTTCTGCTGCAGGGCGTCGGCGGCAATATGGTGGCTCAGATCGGTCCGGACGGGAAGCTGCTGATCGATTCCAGCGTGGCCACCGCTTCGCGGGCGATTGTGCAGACGTTGGGAAAGCTGAACGGCAGTCCCCTCAAGCTGCTGCTTAATACGCACTGGCACTTCGACCACACGGATGGGAATGCAGCGCTGCACGATGCGGGGGCCTTCATCATCGCGCAGGAGAACACGCGGCTGCGCCTGTCGACTCCGCAGAAAATGAAGCTTTTCAATCTCGACTTCCCTGCTTCTCCCACCGGCGGTTTGCCGCAACTGACCTTCGTCGACAGCGAGAAACTGTATTTCGATAACGACGAGCTGGACATGGTCCATGCGCCGAATGCCCACACGGATTCGGATATCTTCGTTCACTTTGTGAGCGGCAATGTGATCCATACGGGCGATCTGTGGTTCAACGGCTTCTATCCGCTGATCGATGACAGCACAGGCGGTACGGTAAACGGGATGATTCAGGGCGTGGATCAGGTGCTGGCCCTCGCGGACGACAAGACAAAGATCGTTCCGGGACACGGACCGCTGGGCGACAAGCGCGCGCTGCAAAAGTACCGGGACATGCTCTCAACTGTCGCCAACCGAATCGAGAAGCTGAAGATTGCAGGCCAGACGCTCGACCAGGTTATTGCTGCCAAGCCGACGGCGGACCTGGATGGCGCGTGGGGCTCCGGAAGAATGACGCCGGATCTGTTCGTCACAGTCGTTTACAACACGCTGTAATCAGGAAAAATCATTTGTCACGATTCGCGGAACCCATGGCGCGGTTGATCGAGGAGCTGCGCAAGCTGCCGGGCATCGGCACGAAAAGCGCGCAGCGGCTGGCATTTCACATTCTGCGGTCGAGCGGAGAAGACGCCGACGCACTGGCCGATGCGGTGCGCGAGGTGAAGGCGCGGCTGCGGCTCTGCTCCATCTGCAACAACATTACCGACGTCGATCCGTGTCTCTACTGCGCGAGCCCTACGCGCAACCAGCGGCTGGTGTGCGTTGTGGAGGAGCCGACCAACATCGCCACCATCGAAAAGACGCGCGGTTATAACGGCGTGTATCACGTGCTGCATGGCACGCTTTCGCCGCTGCACGGTGTGGGTCCGGAGCACCTGCGTACGCGCAGCCTGCTCGATCGCGTGGGACGCGGCGAGGTGGATGAGGTGATCCTGGCTACATCTCCCACCGTAGAAGGCGAGGCAACGGCGCACTACCTGGCTGACATGCTCCGAGGCGGCGAAACCGTGATCACTCGGATAGCGACGGGAGTTCCGGCAGGAAGCGATATTGAATATGCCGACGAGGTGACGATGACGCGGGCGCTGGAGGGAAGAAACCGGGTGTAGGGACAGTTGGCCGGCGTCTCTCAGCTCCTCAGCCTTGCCAGCAGATCCTGGGGATGGACGGGCTTGGCGAGAATCTCGAATTCGTGGCCCTGTCCGCGGGCGCGATCGAGCAGGTCGGCGGTGGCGGCCTGACCGGAGAAGAGCAGAATCTTGCAGCTGGGCAGCAGCTCGCGGATTCTGATCGCGGCATCGATGCCGTTCAGGTCGGTCATGATGACATCGCTGATGAGCATGTCGGGTTTCAAGGTGCGAGCCATCTCGACGGCCTTTTCGCCGGTGTACACGGCAGTGGCTTCAAATCCACTTTGGTTCAAAATGATTGCCAGAGTATCGGCAATGACACGTTCATCGTCGGCGACCAGCACTTTGGGTTTCACCTGAGTCTCGGACATTCGTTCCTTCACGTCGCTTTCTTTCTGAGATATTTTTGAGGCAATCTACGAGCGACAAGCTTCCTCGTCGGACTTTGCCTGGTAGACTCAGGGCCTGTCGACAAGCTCCTAGTATAAGGATTCCGTAAGAATCTGTTGTAGGATGATACGCTCATCATGTGAGGATGCTTCATCCTCTCATAATCCTCGCAACCTTGGAATATCCCGCGGGACGATTCGCAGCGGGCGCCGGACAACCATAAAGCTTAAACTCCGGACAGCCATTCACGTCTGTTCAAAACACTCAAGCTGATTTTCAGGGCGGAACGTCGATGACCGAACCGATCATTCGCGCGCAGCAGGTGGAAAAGTTTTACGCACAGCCGAGCGAAAACCGAATCCAGGTGATCGCCGCAACCGATCTGTCAATCGTGCCGGGGGAAATCGTCGCGCTGCTCGGTCCTTCAGGCTCCGGAAAGTCGACGCTGCTGCGCATGCTGGCGGGCTTGTCGCGCCCGTCGGCCGGCGAGGTGTACTGGCACGGCAGGCCGATTTCCACAGTCCGCATCCATGTCTCCATCGTCTTCCAGAGCTTCGCGCTCTTCCCCTGGCTCACGGTGCTTGAAAACGTCGAGGCGCCCCTCAAGGCGGCGGGGATGGCTTCGGCGGAACAGAGGGAGCGCAGCCTGAAGATTCTGGACACGGTCGGCCTGGACGGCTTTCAGGCGGCATATCCCAAGGAATTGTCGGGCGGAATGCGGCAACGCGTCGGTTTCGCGCGCGCACTGGTCGTCGAGCCCGAAGTGCTCTTCATGGACGAGCCCTTCTCGGCGCTCGACGTGCTTACGGCCGAGAATTTGCGCAGTGAACTGCTGGAGTTGTGGCAGAAGAAGACCATCCCCACACAGGCGATTTTTCTGGTCACTCATAACATCGAGGAAGCGGTCCTGCTGGCCGACCGCATCATCGTGCTGGGACGAAATCCGGGGCACGTCCGCACGGATTTCAAGGTGACGCTTGCGCATCCTCGCGACCGCAAGAGCCAGCCGTTCACGCAACTGGTGGATTACATCTACAAGGTGCTGACCAGGCCGGATGTAGTTCCGGCGGCAATGCCCGATCTCGAGAGCGGCCGCAAGGTGCGCGATCAGCGGCAAATGCACTACGAGATGCTGCCCCATGCGCGGCCGGGCGGCATTGCCGGCCTGCTGGAAATCGTGATCGACCTCAGCGACAAGTCGACCGGTCGTGCCGATATTTACAAGCTGGCCGATGAGCTGGCGTTTGAGATCGACGACCTGCTGCCGATCATGGAAGCGGCCCAGATACTGGGCTTTCTGAAGGTGGGCGAAGGCGATGTGGTGATCACTCCCGAAGGCCGGGAGTTTGCCGAATCGGAAATTCTGAAGCAGAAGGAGCTCTTCCGCACCGCTGCGCTCGATCATGTGCTCCTGCTGCGCCAGATCACGCGCGCTCTCAACAATAAGAACGACCACACCGTGCCCGAAGAGTTCTTCCTGGACATGCTCGATGAGCAATTCAGCGACGACGAGACGCAGCGGCAGCTCGAGACCGCCATCAACTGGGGCCGCTATGCCGAGCTGTTCGACTTCGACGCGGCACGCCGCCGCTTCATCCTGCCGGAAACGGAAGTGACTGCGGAGAGCTTCGAGGGAGCGGAGGCCGAGTGAAAGACCGCTACACATTTTCGCGTGCGCTGGTGATCGAGCGGACCTGGCCGTTTTTCCTGGATCTGACCGTGGCCGCCGGGCTGCTGGCGGGCTTTTATGCAATTCTGTGGGTGGCGAAGTTCTGGTTCGGCGGCGCAATTCCCGAGGTGGAGATCTACCGCTCGCCTGCGCATCTGCCGCTGTACGCGTTCTACTCCACTGTGCGCATTTTTGTGGCGTACCTGCTCAGCCTGGTCTTCGCCATCGGCTACGGCTATATCGCCGCGTACAACCGGCACGTAGAAGCGCTGATGATCGCGGTCCTCGACATTCTGCAATCCATCCCTGTGCTCAGTTTTCTGCCCGGCGTGATGCTGGCGATGATGTCGCTGTTTCCGTCGCGGCAGCTGGGAATCGAGCTCGGCGCGATTCTGCTGATCTTCACCGGCGAAGTGTGGAATATGGCCTTCAGCTTCTACTCATCGCTCAAAAGTATTCCGCGGGAACTGCATGAAGCCTGCACCATCAACCGCTTTTCGGCGCTGCAGAGGCTGTTTCAACTGGAGCTGCCCTACGCGACCATCGGCCTGGTGTGGAACTCGATGGTTTCCGTAGCGAGCGGCTGGTTCTTCCTGATGATCTGCGAGATGTTTCCCGTGGGTAGCCGCAATTTTCGCCTTCCCGGCCTGGGTTCGTATCTGCAGACGGCCGCTTCGAACGGCGACTACCACGCCATGGTCTACGGCCTGATCACGATGATGCTGATTATCGTGCTCACCGACCAGCTCCTGTGGCGGCCCATCATTGCCTGGTCGGACAAGTTCAAGTTCGAGAATGTTGAGAGTGAGAACCGCATCACTTCGCCGATTCTGCACATACTGCGCAACTCGAATGTGATCGGAGTCATCCAGCGAAATACGCTGAAGCCGTTGAGCGAGCGTGTCTACGGGAGCATTGCACGGAGAAATGAGCGCAAGATCGCGCCTGGCAGGCAGCCGGACGCTTCCGCCCGCGGCAACATGGCCGTCTACTTTGTTGTGGGGGCGGTGGCCGCGGTCGCCGTTGGCTTTGCCGCCTTCCACGCGCTTCTGCTCCTGAGGCAGATTCATGGCCACGAATTCATCTCGCTGCTGGCAGGCGCGGCAGCGACGTTTCTGAGGGTGAATGCCTCCTTGCTGCTGGCGTCAGCCTGGACGATCCCGGTGGGCGTGGCCATCGGGTTTAACCCCCGCCTGGCGAATATTACGCAGCCGCTCGCGCAGATCGCGGCGTCTTTCCCGGCGACGGCGCTCTTCCCCGTCATTCTTGTGGCACTGATGAAGCTCGGGCTGGGACTCGGCATCGGCTCCATTGCGCTGATGATGCTGGGAACTCAGTGGTACATCCTGTTCAACGTAATCGCGGGCGCAATGGCGATTCCCTCTGACCTGAGGGAGGTCGCGGATCTCTTTCACTTCACCAGTCTCCAGCGCTGGACGACGGTGATTTTGCCGGGCATCTTCCCCTTCCTCATCACCGGCCTGATTACGGCTTCAGGCGGAGCGTGGAATGCCTCGATCGTCGCCGAGTATTTTCAGCTGAAAGACAAGACCCTCATCACGCAAGGACTTGGCGCGCGGATCAGCGAGGCGAGCAATCAGGGCAACTTCCCTATCCTGCTGGCGGCGACGATGATCATGGCGCTCATGGTGGTCACCATCAACCGCCTGGTGTGGAGACCCTTGTACCGGCTGGCTGAAACGAAATACCGGCTGGAAGGGTGACAGGCTCTCGCTATCAATGTTGAGGAGGCTTTGAGGCGTCGCTCTGCGGCTTCTGCGCAGGTTGCGAGGTCTGATCCGGAGCGGCGGGCTCCGCGCCGCCCTGCTGTTTTGCCTCGTCGTGCTTTTCGTAGATCGAGTACTGACGGTCCGGGTGCTTCATTTTCACGGTGATTTCTTTGCTGTCGGTGGTGATCTCGTAATCGTCGCCGAAGGTCTGAAATCCACTGGCGACAACCTGAAGCCGCACCGTATCGCCGATGGGAATTACGTCGATGATAGCCTTGCCCTCTTCGTTGGTCTTGAGTTCGAGATTGCCTTCATCCTTGCCGTTTTTCATGGGATGAAAAATGACAGCGGCGTTCTCGACCGGCTTGCCGTTGGTAGCCTTGACCACAATGACGGTGATTTTCGAGGTCGCCGGAGGCGGCGTATATTTCCGTCCCCTCTTTGGCTGATCCTGCGCAAACAACATCGCGGAAAGGCTGACGGCGAAGAGAAAAGCGACGAGAAGGGCCCGGAAAGTCTTCCTGGAGGGTACAGCATGCATCATGATCAAATTGTATGCATTTCGCCGCCTCGCTGGAAGAGGGCAGGGGTTACGCCAGCCAAACTTAGGTGGTGTATGCGGCGTCTAAGATTATTACGCCCCTTGCTGGGGATTTTTATCCGATGATGGGGAATGGACACGGTGCAAGTGAGAGACAGGGACCCATTGGCGCGATCATTGAATTCAGTGGCCCAGATGGTGTTGCTGCTGCTCTCCGTGTTTCTTTGCGGTCCGGCGAGCGCGCAGGCGCCGAACGAGGATTTGGCTGCCAATCCGGTGCCGCTCGTGCAGCGGGCGTCGCATAACGAGCTCGGAACGGGGGGAAGCGGTCATCCCTATCGTTATAAGCTGCATAAGATCGACGACGGAAAGGTCACGACCAAGGAGATTGTAGAAACCAAGGACGGGGACGTCGCACGGCTGATCTCGACCGGCGATAAGCCGCTCTCGCCCGAAGCTGAGCAGACGGAGATCGACAGGCTGAACAACCTACTGGCGCATCCTGAGATCCAAGCGCACCGGCACAAAAAGGAACAGGAAGACAGTGATCGCGCGAACGAGATGGTCCGGCTGCTACCGGACGCCTTCATCTACCACTACGAAGGCATGGTTGACGGGCCGAACGGGCCGTGCTACCGGCTAAGTTTCAAACCCAATCCCAATTTCACTCCGCCCGACCGCGAGGCCGAGGTGTATCACGGCATGGAAGGCGAGCTGTGGATCGATCAGCACCAGGAGCGCATGGTCAAGCTGGACGCGCACTTGATCGCCGACGTGAATTTTGGATGGGGCATCCTAGGCCGGCTGTTTAAAGGCGGCACAATCGTCGTGGAACAAAAGGATGTTGGCAGCGGCCATTGGGAGACGACGCACATGCGATTACGCCTTCAAGGCAAGATTTTGATGATCAAGTCGCTGGATTTCGAGACGACAGAAGACGCGAGCGACTTTGAACCGGTGCATCCGCAAATGAGCTATCAGGATGCGGTCCATCTGCTGCTGAACGACAACAACCAGGCGCACGGCGGGCAGACACAGACTGCGGCGAGGAACTAATCCCCTTCAGTCTTCGCGACGGCTTCGGGCCGCTGCGCGACGTGCCAGAGTACACCGCAGGGATCGACAACATAAGCAATGCGAAGTCCCCATGATTGCATTGCCGGCGGTTTCGGCGCTGGTACGCCGAAGTTTCCAGGCAGATCCAGGGTGGTTATGTGCAACCACCAGGCGTCCAGATCATCGACCAGCAACTGCATCATGAAGTTCTCGGCCCATTCCTTCTTGTAATAGTTCTGCAGGATAAAGCCGCTGGATCCGGTCTCAAAGATGGCGACGTCGCCGTCGAGAATCTTTACGAATCCGAGCGCCTCGTAAAAGCGCTTGGACAGATCGAAATCCTGTGATGGCAGGAACGGGCGGACCTGTTCTGTTCCGGAAGGGATGCGGCTCATTCAGATACTCCTGATTTAAACGCTCTCCATTTGGCCATGAAGAGCTGAATTTGAGGCGAACAGGTTAACTGCGAGCTACTCCTCGCGGAGAACTTCCAGCGGTTTTTGTCCGAGGATGCGGAAGCTGGCGATCCAGCCGGTGGTGATGGCGAGGATTGCGGTCGCGAAGACGGTGAAGGTCGAGGCGAACCAGTCGGGGTGCCATTGAATGTCCATGCGGCGCAATAGGATGCGGGCGAGGAGGTTGGCGAAGAGGACGCCGACCGCTCCCGATAGCAAGCCAAGCACGACGAACTCGACGCTGAAAACCTGGGCGATTCGGTTGCGGGTTGCTCCGAGTGTTTTGAGCACGACGACTTCGCGGATGCGGCGGAAGCGCGTGCTGGCGACGCTCGAGGCGAGGATGATGGCTCCGGAGAGGATGGAAAAGCCGGCGAGGAAGCGGATGACGAGGATGATGTGACCGGCGACGTCCTGGATGGTCTGGAGGATGTCGGCGAGGTTGATAACGGTGATGGTGGGATAGGCGGCGAACAGGGTGCGCTCAAGCTGCGGGATGGAGGCAGGGGTGACGTGGATGGCTCCGTACCAGGTGGCCGGGATGTCGCGGACGAGGCCGGGCGCGAGGATGTATTCGCTGCGCGCGAAGGCATGCTCCCCATCGACCTTGTAGATGGCGGCGACTTTGGTGGAAATGGTCTGGTCGGCGACGGAGAAATCTACCTGTGAACCAACGTGGAGATTGAGGCGCTGCGCGACGCGGTCTACAACAGCGAGACTCGCTTCGCTCGGGCTCTTCCACCACTGGCCCCGGGTGATTGTTGTGCCGCGCGGGATGGTTTCAGACCAGGAGATGGGCGCGGAGCGAAGCATGCGCCGGGGGTAATTCTGAATCTTGAGCTGATCGACCGGCACGCCGTCAATGCTGGTGATGCGCGAGGAGATCATAGGGATGGTCTCAAGCTGGCCCTGCACGCCAGGCTGCTTCGTGAGCAGCGTCTTTACGCCAGAGAGTTCTTCTGGCGCGATATCGACGAGGAAGATGTTAGGCGTGTCGGATGAGACGTCGTTATGCATCCGGCGCACGATGGCGCTCTGCATGAGGAAGACGGCAAGGATGAGCATGACTCCGGCGCCGAGAGACGCGAGCACGGCGGAGGACTGGTTGCCGGGGCGGTAGAGATTGGCGAGTCCGTGGCGCAACGCGGAAGGCAGATGCAGACGCGTCCTGTCGAGGAACGCTCGCAGTGTGCGCAGGGTGAGCGCCGACAGGCCGAGGATAACGAGCAGCGTGGCGCAAAGCATGGCGGCGAACCACTTCCCGATCAGCCACGAGTCGGAAAGCGCGGTCGCGATGCCGGCGAGTCCCGCCACGATGACGATCATCGAGAGCCACTGGAGCTTGCGCTCGCGGAATTTCGGGCCCCACCATCCGTAGAAGACCGTCGCAAGTATGGCGAAGACATCGACCGCGAGCGCCTTGATCGACCACGAAAATCTGTGATGGCGCAATCCGATAATCCACAAAGCAAGCAGCCCCAGGCCGATAAGCAACTCCGCGCCCAGCAGAATTCGCTGGAGCTTGCCGGGGCGTGAGCTGCTTGACCACGGAGATGGGTTGCCTTCGCTGGTCTCGACCATTTTGCGCAGGACAGCGATGGGGCGCACGCGGCGCACGTCGAGCAGCGGAGGCAGGCAGAAGAGGATCGTAGTGAGCACCCCGGTGGCCAGCGCGGCGCCGACCGGCTTGACGGCGAGAGCGAGCGGCGGACGCAACGGCAGTAGCGATCCGAGCAGCGAGGGGAAGACGTACTCGACGCCGAGACCAAAGGCGACGCCGATGAGGCCTCCAACGAGGCCGAGAAAGATGGTCTGGAGCAGATAGATGCGGAGAATATCAGAGGATCGAGCTCCGATGGACTTCATGATGGCGAGAATTTCGATGCGCTGCTGCAGGTGGGCGCGGATGGCCATGGCGACGCCGATGGCCCCGAGCACCATCGCGACCAGGCAGATAAGGCTGAGGAGTCCGGTGGCGCTGTCGAGGCCGTGCGTGAGCTCGGGGCTGGTCTCGCGGAAGTCCATGATCTGGGCGTCGGGCAGAATCTTTTCGAGATCGGGGCGGAGTGTGGCTATGTCCTGAGATTTCCCATTGATCTTGAATAGGTAGCGCTCGCTGGCGCGGCTGCCGAGGCCGAGCAGGCCCGTCTGGAGCAGCGCATGGCGCGTGATCATGACGCGCGGGCCAAGGCCGACTCCGGCCGTCATGCGGTCGGGCTCACGGAGGATGACGGCGGCGATGCGGAAGTGCTGGGTTCCGATCTTGAGCATGTCGCCGACTTTGGCATTGAGGCGGACGAGGAGATTGTCATCGACGAGGACAGTCGAATCGGTGAGGGCATCGCGCACGCTGCCTGCGGGGCTGAGAACGATGTTTCCGTAGTACGGATAAACGGCGGGATCGACGGCCTTGAGCGAGACGAGCAGCGGTACGGGATCGCCCTGGACAGATGCCATGGAGACCGTCTCGGTGACGCTGGTGCGTTCGACGCCCTTTGTCGCGAGCGCGTTGAGTTGCTGCTCCTCTTTCGGCGTGGCCAGGCGAAACATGCGCGCGGAGAGATCGGCCGCCATAATGCCGCGCGCGTCGCCGAGTAGCGCTTTTTGAAATGACTGGCTGAAACCGCGTACGCCGGTGAGAGCGGCGACTCCGATGGCGACCGAGAGCAGAACGAAGACGAACTTTGCGCGTGAGGCGCGGAGTTCACGCCAGGCAATGCGGACAGCGGTCGACCACGGCAGCGCGGGCTTGGTGAGGGTGGTCATCCAGCAACCTCGGTTTCCTGCTTTTCCGCGGCGTGCGCCGTCAACTCGTCAGCGACAACCATGCCGTCGCGCAGATGGATCTGCCGATCGGCGCGGGCGGCGATGTCAGGATCGTGCGTGACCATGACGAGCGTAGTGCGGGCCTCGCGCTGGCGTCCGGTAAGCAGGTCGAGTACGTGCTCGCCGTTAACGGAGTCGAGGTTGCCGGTGGGCTCGTCGGCGAGGACAATGGGCGGGTCGAGCACGAAGGCACGGGCGAGAGCGACGCGCTGCTGTTCTCCACCCGAGAGCTGGACGGGATAGTGGTGGAGGCGGTCGGCGAGTCCAACACTGGTAAGCAGCGCGGTGGCCTTGGCGCGGCCGTCGCCACGGGCGTTCAGCTCATGCGGCAGCAGTACATTTTCAAGCGCGGTTAGCGTAGGGATGAGCTGGTACGACTGAAAGACAAATCCGATCTTGATCCCCCGCACTTCGGCCAGCCGGTCTTCTTCGAGATGGCTGATGTCGACGCCGTCGAGGAGGACTTCGCCTTCGCTCGGCGAGTCGAGACCGGCGAGCAGGCCCAGCAGCGTGCTCTTTCCGCTGCCCGACGCGCCCATAATGGCGACAAACTGACCCTGGGGAACGAGCAGGTCGATGCCGCGCAGGATGTCCACGGTGCGGGTGCCGTTGCGAATGGATTTTTTCAGGCGGCGTACTTCAATCATGCTCTCTCCTCACTACCAGTGTCCCATGCCCAACGCACCTTTTTCACTGTTGGGATTCCGCTACAATCGCGGGGTGAAGCGAATCTGCATTCTGCTGCTTTTTGCACTCGCGTCGTTTGCTCCGGCTAAAACGAACACCCCGAAACCGGTCATTGTCTGCTTTGGAGACAGCATCACCGCGGGATACGGAATCGATCCTGGCCATAGCTGGCCAGACGGCTTGCAGCAACGCCTGGACTCGCACGGATATAACTACCGGGTCCTGAATTTTGGCGTGAGTGGAGCTACTACCAAGGATGGGATGAGCCAGCTTCCGCAGGTGCTCGCTGCGCATCCTCAGATTGTGGTGGTCGAGTTTGGCGGCAATGATGGGCTCCGCGGGCTGCCGATCACCGCCACGCGCGCCAATCTTGACCAGATCATTCAAACGCTGCAGGGTGCGGGAATCAAGGTCGGTCTGGTGGGAATCGTTATGCCCCCGGATTACGGGCCGGATTATGCGAACGCCTTCAAGGAGACGTTTGTCCTCGCAGCGAAAAAGTTCGGCGTTCCGCTCTTCCCTTTTGTTCTGCTGCATGTCTACAAGGTCCCCGGAGCCCTGCAGGACGATGGCATTCATCCCACGGCGAAGGGTGCGGACATCATCGCGGACGATATGTACGATTTTCTCAAGCCGATGTTGAGGAAGTAGATCAAACGAGAACGATTGTCGGCTGGAAGAGCGTTCCGGCGATGCGCTTGCCGATGGCGACCAACTCTCTTTGCCCGTAAAAAATCTTGACCAGCGGAGCCTGCGTGAACTCCGGCAGGTTGACTTGCGTGCCGTTGCGCAGGCGCGCGACGGTCTGCTCGTCCGCGGTGATAGATGGAAGCTCAGGCAGCAGTGCGCGCGGGTGCGGCAGGTGCGCGGTGAGTTGGCCTTCGCGGGCGAGAGTTTCGACGTCAGCGAGTGAAATAGCTTGTTCGATGCTGAAGGGCCCGGAGGCCGTGCGGCACAGGCTGGCGAGATGCGCTCCACAAGAGAGGACCTGGCCAAGCTCGTGGGCAACGGAACGGACGTATCCACCAGCAGAGATACGCATGTTGAAGGCGGCGAGTTCCCCGTCGAGCGACACGATCATAAACTCCGCGATATGGACGCGAACTGTCTTGAGTTGCGGGATGTTGCCCGAACGCGCGATTTTGTAGGCGGGCTTGCCGCCGATCTTCTTCGCGGAGATGGGCGGCGGTAGCTGGTCGGTGTCTCCGGAAAATTTAGAGGCCGCCGCGCGAAGCTGCTCGAGCGTGAATGCTGGATGTATGTGGTCTGAGGTCGACGTGCCCGCGGCGTCATAGGTGTCCGTAGAAAAGCCGAAGCGGATGGTTCCGGTATAAGCCTTCTCATGCGCTCCGTAGAATTGCGCGAGGCGCGTGTACTTACCCAGCAGCAATGGAAGAACCCCCGTTGCCATAGGATCGAGCGTGCCGAGGTGGCCGATCGATTTTTCTCCGGTCGCACGGCGCAGGCGAGCAACGACGTCGTGCGAGGTCATGCCGGAGGGTTTATCGATGATGAGGAGCCCGTTCACCTTGTCTACTCTATCGCGAGAGTATCCCACCTCTCGCTGCGACGCCCCGCGAGTCATACAATGTGGCTTGCATGCGTGCGTATGGGTTCGCAATCCTCTTCTCAGGGGTTGTTCTGTTTTTCGGCGCGGTTTTGGCGGTAGAGATCATGCGCCGTCAAGTGCATTCGAGCTCGTTACGGTAGTCCACAGATTAGCCCATGGGACAAGCGCTATATTTACAGGTTCTTCGGCCAATACGGGATATGGACTTTTCACAAGCGGCTTTATCAACGAAGCCGCCTCCGAAAGTCCTTCTTCATTCTCGATCGCGTCTCTCATCTTGCTCGCGCTTAGGCGCTTGCACCTATCTATCTCGTCCATAGCTCTGCAATCAACCGAGTTCCTTGGAGCCCGTTACGACTGGACAGCCGGCTACAAGGTGTTCGGCGTGCGCTCGCGGACGAGGGCAAGGAATTCGTTGCGCGTGTTCTGCTTCTGGAAGACACCGACCATGGCAGAGGTGACGGTCGAGGAGTTCTGCTTCTCTACGCCGCGCATCATCATGCAGAGGTGGCGCGCTTCGATGATCACTCCCACGCCCTGGGGAGCGATGGTTTCCTGGATGGCGTCGGCGATCTGGCGGGTGAGGCGCTCCTGCACTTGCAGGCGGCGCGCGAAGACCTCGACGAGACGCGGGATCTTGCTGAGTCCAATGACCTTGCCGTTGGGGATATAGGCGACGTGCACCTTGCCAAAGAAGGGCAGCATATGGTGCTCGCAGAGCGAGTACATCTCGATGTCTTTGACGATGACCATCTCGTCGTAGTCGACGTCGAAGAGGGCGTCGTGGAGGATGGCGTTGGGGTCCTCGTTGTATCCCTTGGTGAGGAAGGTGAGGGCTTTCTCCACGCGTTCGGGAGTGCGCTCGAGGCCGTCGCGGGTGGGGTCGGCGTCGAAGCGGCGGATGATCTCGCGGTAGATGTCCTGCGTGGAGAAGTCTTCAAGACCAGTGACGCCGATGATTTCTTCTGTCAGCGCCGTGGTCGCGCGGTGATTGTTCTTCATGCAGAGCCCGCCTTTTTGTGTTGCGCAGTAGGGTAATATCGCTGGTGCGCCGGAACCGGATATTCAAAGGAATTATTCGATGTTTCTTCCACGCGCACGCTGATGAGTTCAGCCTGCTTGAATGCATCTGAAAGCAGGCGATGAACTTCGATGTTGAAATTCTCCGTCGTCGGCACGGTGTTTTGGAAGTACGCGTGGGCGTTGAGGTTGGTGTGATCGAAGCGATCGATGATTTCTTTCTGCACACAGGAATCGAGTCGCACCAGGTCGCAGACCATGCCGGTCGCCGGGTCCACCTCGCCTCCGACGACGACTTCGATGACATAGTTATGGCCGTGTCCGTAAGGGTTGTTGCATTTGCCGTAGATAGCGCGGTTCTCGGCATCAGTGAACGCGTCAGAGTGCAGGCGGTGTGACGCGCTGAGGCTGTAGCGGCGTCCGAAATAGGCTCTCATAGCTTCATGACACCCCTGGGCTTCATGAAATCTCAGGCCTCACCGTAGTAATCGGCGAAAAGATCGGGCAACTCGTAGACGCGCACGCGATGCAGCTTCGCTCCCGGAATCTTGCCGTCTAGGCGTTTCCAGATGGCGATGGCAATGTTTTCCGTGGTGGGGATGGCACTCTTGAACTCGGGTACCTCCAGGTTGAGATGGCGATGGTCGTACGCGCTGACGACCTCGCGCTCGAGAACGCCCTTCAAATCCTTCAGATCAACGACGAAGCCCGACACCGGATCGATTTCTCCGGAGACCGTGACTTCGAGCGTGTAATTGTGGCCGTGGCCGTTACGGTTCGAGCATTTGCCGAAGATGCGCTCATTCTCCTCGCTGGACCACGCATCGTTCCAGTAATAGTGGGAGGAGGAGAATTCGGCTTTTCGAGTAAGCAGGATCATCTTCTTAATGATAGATGAGCGAGGCAGGGTCCACGCTTCAGCCGCTTATGGCGTTCAGCGGTTATGACTCACGTAGTCCCGGCCCTTCCACGCGACGCGTTTTGTGACGGTGTGAACAAACCAGCTTCGATACAGAAGGGTCGCGAAGAGCGGCAAGGCGAGCGGAGTGACCAGGCAGTCTGCGAACGAAAAATTCGATCTGGCGGCGCGGGCGTAGAAGCGCCAGAGATTCCGGACCCATAACAGCACAAGCGCGAGGAGCAGGATGGGCCGCAGGTTCCGCTCGTAGAGGTACCAAGTGAGCACGGGCAGTCCCACGAGCAGCAGCAGATCGAGTATGCGCCATGCGGCGAGCGCAATTGGATTGCCGAAGAGCAGTGCGAGATTCTTGGTCCAGCCTTCAAACATGGCGCCGAAGTTGCGGTACATGCGCGTGGAGACGGCTTCCGGCGCATAGCGGAAGCGCAGGCCGAGCTTGCGGCGCTTGGCGATGTTGGCCAGCTCCACATCTTCGAGGACAGCGTCCTTGACGGCTTCGTGTCCGCCAATGCGGAAATAGGCATCGCGGCGGATGAGAAGAAACTGTCCGTTCGCCGCTGCGAGGCACGATTCCGGATCGGAGACCTGCGCGGGTGGATAGGAGATCGCCAATTCGCTGAAGACGAGCGGCATGAGCGCTCGCTGCCAGAAGCCGGTGACAACCTGGCGCGGAGAATACGAGAGCATGGCTACGCTGTGCCGTTCGGCCTCGATGATGGCGAGGCTGAGATGTCCGGGCGAGTGGACTGTGTCGGCGTCGGTGAAGAGCAGCCATTCTCCGCGAGCGGACTGGGCGCCGGCCCATACGGCATTGGCTTTGCCCGTCCAGCCCTTCTCCAATTGCGGCGCCGGCATCACGGTCACATTAGGAAAGCCGGCCGCGACGGCGTGTGTTCGGTCGGTGGAGTGGTCGTCGACGAGGAGGATCTCCCAGTCCCGACCGAGCTGCCACCCATCCTCAGCCTGACTGACGAGCGAGCGCAGGCAATCACCGAGACAATCTTCTTCGTCGCGGGCAGGAATAATGACGGAAAGCTTGAGCGGGATGGCTGGTTCGGGCGTGGAGTCCACGGTGGTCTTTTATTATAGAAATGTGAGTTCCTTCAACGAGGGATTCCACCCCATGGGGTGGAAAGGAATCTTTTCTGTATGTGCTTTGCTGGTCGCGACCGTGGCCGGAACGGGCTGCGATCGCGGCAATCATCCCGCGCAGGTGGGCATGATCGCGCCCGATTTCATCGTTCACGACCAGGCGCAGACGGTCAGCCTGGACCGTTATCGAGGCAAGACCGTGGTCCTGAACTTCTGGGCCTCATGGTGTCCTCCGTGTCTGGAAGAATTCCCTTCCCTGATGCAGTTGCCGCAGCAGGTTCCGAACGTGGTGGTTCTGGCAGTGAGCTTCGACACGGACGCAGAGGCCTACCGGCAGTACGTTGCCGACAATCATCTGCGCAACATGGTCCTCGCGCTCGACCTTTCGCAGAAGTCGAATCTGGCGTTTGGAACCACGCGGCCGCCGGAAACCTACATCATCGACGCTCAAGGCCGTATACGGCGCAAGTTCATTGGCGCGCAGGACTGGACCAGTCCCGAGATTGAGAACTATCTGCGGAATCTTTAGCGCCTGTCAACAAGCCATGAGGCTGCTATGATCCTGGCATGACACAGCTTGAGGTCCAGTATCGTTACAAGCAGCATCCGACTGAGGCAGCCATGTTTGCGCTCGGCAAAACGCGCGAGGTGTACGGCATCCGGCTTATCAAGGTGGATCAGGTAAAGAAGACCATTCTCGTGGAATACGACGCGACGCGCCTGACCGGGCCGATTGTCGCGGAACTGCTGCGCCGTGCCGGCGTTGATATCGTCGAAGAGCTCTCGCTGATTCCCCCGCAGCCTGCCGCGGAAGCGTCTACAGTGGCCGCCGCACCGGTCAAGTAGGCGTTGAATCGCATTGCGTCTCGCTGCTTAAATTGGTATCTTTAGAAGAGTTCGCAGTCACCTTTCATTTTGTGCGCCCATAGCTCAGCTGGATAGAGCGATTGACTACGAATCAATAGGTCGGGAGTTCGAATCTCTCTGGGCGCACCATATAACATCAAATAAATCAATAGCTTATATAAAGCAGACGATCCAGCCGTGCCCAAGTGTATTTTCCGTGTCAAGAGGGTGTCAACAAATTCGCCCCGGCACACCGGATACCCAGCTCGGTCTCCAGCCAGTCGACACGATGCGACGGTGGCGTCACTCACCCGGCATCTCCTTTCCGGAATCCGGAAACCGGCACTAGAGAAGCATGGCCGCGTTGGGGATTCTCCAGCCCGAACCGTTAGGGAAGAGTAGCGACAAACGGAGATTAGGGAAAGCCTTGTTGGATTGGTTTGACATTGGGCAACTGGGCGAACTTGGAAGTGCCGGCCGTAGCGTGCGTTTATTCGCGCTTGGTTTGTGGCGTGATCCGCACGGCTCTGTGAAGCAGATACACCACGAAGAATTGGAGGACGGCGATAAAGAGCGGCCCGGCGCATTTCCCAGGATCATGCTCAAACAGACCGATTCCGGCATCCAGCAATTGCATGGTGCCGGCGAGCGCACCCAGGATCAGCAACGCATACGTCGCCTGCTTGTAGATCGCCCCGAATGCGAACAAAGCCAGAGGAATCGTGCGTGCCCCCGCGTACAGCGCCAATATCAGCGACGCCTGCGTTGGAACGGATCCCGCAGGGACCAGGTATTGGGGACGGATGATCCCCACGATCGAAAAGCCGCTCGCGACCAGAACATTGATTGCCGTGACCACTGAAGCCAGACGCGTTGCCTTTATTGTTGTCATTGATTCCCCTCTCTGAGTAGGCTCGTCCGAGCGTAGTTGGATTGATTTGAGAACTCGTGTTCGCTAATTGCAGAGCGGGATACCTATTATGTTTTCCTCTATCAATTGCCGTCAGACTGTGAGAACTACCCTCCCGAAGGGGCGGTCCTCTACGAGATAGCGGAGAGCATCAGCCGCTTCTACGAGAGGAAAAGTCTTTGCCACGATCGGTTTGATTGCACCGGATTGAAGCAGAGAGGCAGTAGATTTCCAGGCGTCAGCAATGATCGCCTGCGGCTGAGAGAACATATTGAAACCCCGGATGCTGGTCTGCGACACGATGAGACTTGTCAGGTCAATAGTTGTCTTACGGCTTGCGGAATACCCCAGTGTTATGAGGCTTCCTCCTGGCGCGAGCGCTTTGACCGCTTCGCTCAACACCTCACCACCGATCCCGTCGATGATGATGTCTGCGCCGTAGCCGTCTGTGATACGACGCACGCCGTCGGCTAACTTTTCTACGGAAGTATCGATGACCTCATTGAATCCGAGTGCCTTCGCCTGCTCCGCTTTCGCATGGTTGGTCGTGCTCGAAATAGCGTGCTTTGCGCCCAGAGCGCGTGCCAATTGCGTCACCGCGTTGCCGACCGATCCTCCGATCGCTGGCGCCAAAACGGCTTTGCCTGGACGAAAATCAGCCAGGGTAAGAGCCACTTGCGCGGTGAGATACGCTACCGGAATGCCAGCTGCGCTTATGTCATCGATGTTGTCAGGAATCAGACAGAGGTCTTCCTTCCGGACAGCAATCCACTCGCTGTAGGTTCCATCTTCAAAAGCGCCATAAGTGCCCCAGAACATCACGCGGGAGCCAACGGGAAAATCCGTTCCGCCTCCCTCCTCCACCACGCCCGCTCCCTCGTTGCCTAAGATGAGCGGCTTCTCCGGGATGTGAAAATCGCCGATGAGAATCGTATGATCGAGCGGCGTGACGCCGGCCGCCGTGATTCGCACCAGGACTTTCCCGTCTGTAACCGCTGGTTTCGGAAGCTCGACGAGCTTCAACGCCTCATAACCTTTGAATTGTTCCGCTCTCATTGCACGCATAATGGTTCTCCCTTTTCCGATGTCGCTCCTGGCCTGCGCCGCTGGGCGGCAACCCGGAGTGATTGATGTCGATCGAGACCACCAGTTGGTCCCGAATTCGTTGAGCCCTTGGCCCTCGTCGAGGGCTGAGGATTATTGCTATAATCCTCATTACAGGATTAGATTCGTAATCTCGATTTGGTCGCACATTATTTTCGAGGAGGTTCAGATGGGTTATTCCCAGGCCCAAAAAGAGAAAACTCATGAGCGCATCGTTGCGATTGCCTCAAAGAGATTCCGCGAAAAGGGCCTCGCGGGATTCGGAATTGCGGAGTTGATGAAGGAAGCCGGCTTGACGGTTGGTGGCTTCTACAAGCACTTCGATTCGCGCGACGAATTAGTGGCCGAGGCACTCAGCGATGCATTCGGCGTTTGGCAGCGCCAAAAGGAAGCTGCTGAATCCAGCGGGCAGACGCTATCCTTCGAGAAGCTTATCGACGATTATATGAGCGATGCGCACCGGAAGAATCCTGGTGCGGGTTGTGCCTTCAGCGCATTGGCGCCGGAGATCGCGCGCAGCGATAAGCGGACTCGCGCGCTTACCTCAGATCAAGTCAAGGCGGATCTTGAGTTGCTTGCCGGGTTGCTGCCAAGCAGAGATAAGCGCGCGGCAAGATCCAGAGCGATCCTGACTTTGAGCGCTCTTGTCGGAGCGATGTCGCTGGCCCGCGCCGTATCGGATGAGGCACTTTCGCGGGAAATCTTGAAGACGGTGGCAGACCTTCTCAAGCGTTCCACCTGAAAACGACAAGATAAGGTCTTCGGCGTAGAGTCACTCGATCAGACTTGCCCTCTGCCGCCATCAACGAACAGTTCGATACCTGTAACAAAACTGGAGTCATCGGACGCCAGAAAAAGCGCGGCTTTAGCGATTTCATCGGGCTCTCCCATCCGTCCCATCGGGATGGTGGACACAATCCGTGCAATGGCGTCTGCAGGTTGTCCATCGGTAACCGGCGTATCAGTCGGCCCTGGGCTAATCACGTTGGAACGAATATGTCGGTCCTTGAGATCCGAGGTCCAGGTCCGGACGAGGGAGCGGAGAGCGGCCTTGGTTGCACCATAGACACCGAAGGCAGGCGTACCTTTTACGCTCGCCACTGAGCCATTGAGGATAATCGAGCCACCATCGTTCAGCAGCGGCAAGGCCTTCTGCACTGTGAACAACGTCCCCTTAACGTTGATGTCGAAGAGCTTGTCAAAATGCTCCTCTGTGATCTTGCCGAGGGGCGCGAATTCAGCGACGCCGGCATTGGCGAAGACGACATCGACTCTCCTCCTAGCCGCAACGGTCTCGTACAGACGATCGAGGTCGGTCAATTTGGCAATGTCTCCCTGTACGCCAGTAACATTGCTGCCAATTGCTCTTACGGCCTCGTCGAGCTCCTTTTGGCGACGACCCGTGATGAAGACGTAGGCACCCTCTTTTACAAACAGCTTCGCCGTAGCCAACCCTATCCCGGTCGTGCCTCCAGTAATCACTGCTACTTTGTCTTGAAGCTTCTTAGGTCCGCTCATCGACAGTCGCCCTCCGTCTCAGTTGCTCTCGATTGTTCGCGCAATGTGGATGCCGAACACTTATGAAGGGAACGTGTCCCCAAACATGGGTAGGCCGCTGACGGATTCTGCCTGTGTGGCTTCGTCTTGCAATACATCCCAGTGCTCAGCCAGGAGACCGTCTTCAAATCGGACGACGTCGGCCGCAATCCAGGCCGCGGGCCTTCCCCTCCCGGTGAAACGGCCATGTGCAATGACATAGTCGCCTTCCGCGACGATGAGTTGATTTTCGTAGCGCAGCGTATCTGGCGTCGCGCGGACCAGAGCGACCAGTCCTTCGCGTCCCGGCGCGATGTGCGCGCTGTGCTGAATGTACTTCGGCGACCAGAAGCGTTCTGCTGCCGCATAATCGCGTTTGTTGAAGAGTGTGTCGAAGGCTTCAAGAACGATCGCCTTGTTCTGTTCTGGTGTTGTCTTTGGCATGTTTAACTCCTGGGGTTGTGTTCGGATGATTGGTACGTCGGGTAATCGGAATAACCGTGTGGCCCTGAGGCGTAGACGCTTTCCCAGTCCACTTCAGCGAGAGGGGTATCGTCGGCGAACCTCTGGACCAGGTCGGGATTCGCGATATATGGACGGCCGAACGCCACCAGATCTGCCAGACCTTCCGCGATAAGGCGGTTGCCGCGATCGCGGTCCATCTTCACGTTCGCGATCAGTGTGCCTTTGTAGAGAGGACGGAAATGCCGGAACATGCCATCGTCGGTCAATTTCTCGAGTGGAGTGCCGGAAAAATCGGTAGTATTCCCCATCAACAACAAGTGCGAAAGATGGTAGGAGTTCAGCCTCTGAATCGCGTGCTCAGTGATGGGCAGAGTTTCGTCGTTGGCTTGAAATGCACCGCCTTCGTGCATCGGGCTGATCTTGACTCCAACTCGCTGTGCGTCGACCTCACTCAGGACCGACTCGACTACCTCAAAGAGAAAACGCGAGCGATTTTCCAGGCTTCCGCCGTATTCGTCTTTACGCCGGTTGGTGGTGGCATTCAGAAACTGCGAGATCAAATAGAGATAGTTGGCGAGGATCTGGACGCCATCGAAGCCGGCTTCCATCGCGTGTCGCGCAGCTCGACCGAAGTCTTCAACCGTGGCTTTAATCTCCTGCTTCGTTAGAGGCCGCGGTGCTACCGTTGGCTTCCTTCCGGTCGGCGTGACCGAGATCTGGCCGGGATCGACATCCGATGCAGACACGGGCTGCGCGCCATCCAGTAGCTCGGGATGCGAGATTGCGCCGGTGTGCCAAAGCTGTGCGAGGATGCGGCCGCCAGCCGTATGGACAGCATCCGTAATACGTCTCCATCCGCGGACCTGCTCCTTCGTCCACAGTCCCGGCGTATCAGCCCAGCCGAATCCTTCCGGACTAATCGCAGTGGCCTCGGTGATAATCAGTCCGGCCGAGGCGCGCTGCGCGTAGTACTCCGCCTGCAACGCGGTAGGCACATGATCGTGGGGGTGAGCACGCATCCGGGTGAGCGGCGCCATGACGATGCGGTTAGGCAGGTCGAGGTCTCCCATCCGATAGGGTGTGAAAAGTGGCTGATTCGACATCACATGAACTCCAGCATAGGTTGACTAACACGCTAAGAGACCACTTCAATTGCATCGACCCGCGTGCGATAGAACGCCAGATACTCCTTAATGTCGGCGACTGCCTCATACGGCTTCTCGTAGGTCCAAACGGCGTATTCCGATTTCGTTCCGCCGTTGGGAATGCTGTAGTACGTGCAATCGCCCTTGTACGGACAATAGGTGTAATGCGTGGTCCGAACGAGCAATGACATATCTGCATCGTTACGCGGCAGGTAGTAGACGGGCGGGTATCCCTTCTCCTCCAGCCGCAGAGCTTGTGTCGACTCAGCAACGATCCTGCCGGCGACCGTTACACGGACTTTGCCCTCAGCCGGAGAAATCGTGATGGGATGATCGGGGCCGGGAATCTTGATCTCTTTGCCTTTACTCAACTTGGTATCCATTGCGCTCCTCGCATTGCCAGTTAGAGCTTTGAACCGCCATCGACGGGAATACTCGCACCCGTAATCCAGCGCGCTCCGTCGGATGCGATAAAAGCGACAACGTCGGCAACATCCTCAGGTTTGCCGAGCCGCTTCAACGCCTGCATCCCCAGAGCAAACTCGCGTCCTGCTTCTGTCTTCGTAAAGTTCGACATATCCGTGTCGATGACGCCGGGAGCAACAGCATTTACGCGTATGCCGCTCGGTCCGAGAATGGCGGCCCAGTTCTTGACCAGGGTTTCAAGTGCTCCTTTAGTAGAGGCGTAAGCGAGAATCGAAGGATTTTCCAAGCCCGGCTTGCCCACCACTGAACCGGCTCCAATAGAAGAGATAACAACGATGCTTGAGCCATCACCAAGAAGCGGCAGTAGTTGCTGTACCAGGAAGAACGGACCGCGGACGTTCGTCGCAAAGAGGTTGTCAAAATCCTCTATCGTGTGATCCGCGATACGGGCCGATTTGCTGACTCCAGCGTTGAGTACAAGCACATCCAATCGATCGCCGACGATAGAGCGCACTTGCTCGGCGAGCGACGACGCGCCCCCCGGAGTCCCTAGATCCGCCGAGATTGCATCGGCGCGCCCACCTTTCGTTCGGATCTCGGCGACCAGAGATTCCGCTTCCTGCGTAGACCGGCCATAGTGAACTAGGACGTGCGCCCCGGCCTCGGCAAGTGCCAATGCCGTCGCGCGGCCAATTCCTCTCGATGCGCCGGTCACAAGCGCCGTTTTGTTTTGAAGTGTAATCATTGTCCTCTCTCTTGCCTCTGAATGGCGCCTGCACGCATGCGCCTCTTAACAGACTCCTGCACCGAATGCATCCGCCGCTTCAGGCATTCATTCCGCCATCCACGGTCAGATTCGCACCGGTGATGTACGAGGATTCGGGACCGGCGACGAAAGCCACCATTGCGGCGATCTCCTCAACGTGTCCATAGCGGTTGAGCGCTGTGGCGGCCTTCTGTGGGACCGCCCAATTACCAGAGGCAGGGTTTAAATCTGTATCGATCGGACCCGGTTGGACGTTGTTGACCGTGATGCCCCGGCTCCCGACCTCTCTGGAAAGCGCCTGGGTGAACATCTTTACCGCTCCCTTCGTGGCCGCGTAGGGCACCAGCCCAGGCGCAACGGCACGTTCGCCGACTGCCGAACCGACCATGATGATGCGACCGCCTTCCTTCATGTGCTTCAGCGCCGCCTGCGTGGTGGCGAATACACCGCGGACGTTGATATCGATCACGCGATCCATCTCTTCCAGCGTCGTCTCCTCGAATGTCTTCGGGATGGCCGTACCGGCATTGTTCACCAGCACATCCAGCCGGCCGAAAGTCGCGACGGTCTTCTCAACTGCACCCCCGACGGCTGCGACGTTGGCAGCGTCAGCCTGGATCGCGACAGCTTTTCCGCCGACGAGTTCAATTGCTTTGACTACGGCGGAAGCCGCCGCCACGTCTTTTGCGTATGTGATGGCCACGCTCGCTCCATCCGCAGCCAGCCGCTTTGCGATCGCTGCGCCAATGCCTCGGGACCCGCCGGTAACGAGTGCCACTTTGTTTGCCAACTTAGACATAGTTCTTCCTCGACTTTCCGAAACAGATGATTCAACCGCCCCGAGATTGCTCGGAGGCAATCAAAGGTTCTGAACCATTCAGTTCTATACGATGACGGGCACGCAACGGGGATGCAGAGATATTGAACTATTTAGTTTTTTATCGGACAATGGAGGCATGGGGCGTCCCAAGGGCTTTAATCGGGAGGAAGTGCTTGCGAAGGCGATGCCTGTCTTCTGGAAGCATGGGTTTGCGGATACGAGCCTCCAGGACCTCGAACGAGCTACGGGCGTGAACAAATCAGGCCTTTATAGCGAATTTCGAGACAAGGAAGATCTTTTTATGGCGTGCCTTCGCCACTACCTCGAGAGCCAAGGGAAGAGGGGACTTCTGACCAAGGAACCTCTGGGCTGGAAGAACATTGAGAATTTTCTCAAAAATGGGCCGCTTTACAAGGGGGAGCAGCAGGGATGTTTCTCCGTGAACTCGATGCGGGAGTTTGCCATCCTTCCGGATGAGGCTTATGCGGTCGTTACGGAGAATCGGGCGCTCGTGGAGCGCCTTCTAGCGATGAATATTGAAACCGAAAAGACCAAGATGGCTCCGTCAGCAATTGCGGAAATGGTACTGTCCTACTTCTCCGGATTGTGCATTGAGCGCAACCTGAAATCCGGCAAATCCTCGTCGACCCGCAAGATCAAGAGCTTTATGACGGCCCTCCGCAGTCTTTAACTCGAACAATAGGCCCCTGGAAGTCGGATTCTGTTTACCAATGCTTTGGAGGAACGCGGACGCGCCCTTTCTAGTGTTTTATATTGAGGCTGTTGCCCGAACGGGGGTTAGTATGGCTCGCATGCAAAATCTTGCGAAGAAGCCGTTGTTGACAGGTCCGGATCACGTTCGGAAGTTCTACGGCGCCAACCTAGCCGAGGTCTTCCGGACGCCGCTCTATGATTGCTCCCTCAAGAATTTGTCTGGCGTGCCCGACTTCGCCCTCACCAGGCTCAAGGGTGGATCGATGGAGATGCAGCGGGCGCCGGCCTATCCTGAGGACCGCGCCATGCTCATCTGCGTGGCTTTAGCTCCGACTCCGGTTGACCGGTGGCGCGCACGAATCGCCGGACGAGAAGTCAGCGTCTCTCACTCGATCGCATTCGCAACAACGGTAATCGATCTTATGAAGCCGATGGAGATGTGGG
>Ga0210398_10000603_pt1 | contig 40198 bp, 31 predicted proteins | sample IncBWC4OmetaG_FD_161047 | JGI IMG/M metagenome (GOLD analysis project Ga0210398, IMG submission 161047) | Forest soil microbial communities from Barre Woods Harvard Forest LTER site, Petersham, Massachusetts, United States - Inc-BW-C-4-O | ecosystem: Environmental > Terrestrial > Soil >... | reverse complement strand
GACTTTCGTGGGACCAGGGGATGGGCCGTGAAGGAAATAGGCGGCCAGGCCGCCCAGTGCGAGGAGCAACAGAAAGGCTGCGGCGCCGATGTACAGATTTCTCGAGGACTGCCCCTCTTTCTCTGGAAACGTGCTGCTTTTGGCTGATGAGTGGACGAGGTCGCCAGCACTCAGCGAAGCGGTTACGACTCGTCCGGAAGTGGTATCGCGCTTCGAACGTTTCAGGTCGCTGCGCAACTCAGCGGCCGATTGGTAGCGCAGGTCGCGGTCTTTTTCCAGCGCCTTATTGATGATGCGGTCTAGTTCCGCAGGAATCTCCGGATTCAGACGAACCGGTGAAACTGGGGCTTTGTGAAGAATGGAATCGAAAACTACAGCCGAGGTTCCCCCCGAAAACGCCTGCCGGGCCGTGGCCATCTCGTAGAGGACAACGCCGAAGGAAAACAAGTCGGTGCGCGCGTCCAGATCTTCACCGCGGGCCTGCTCCGGAGACATGTATGCAATGGTGCCCACGGTTGCCCCTGGAGAGGTAAGATTCTCGGCGGCAGTTAGTGTATTTCCGATCGCTTGTTGGTCGGCGCCACCGACAGGCGCCGCAACCTTTGCCAAGCCGAAGTCCAGAATCTTTGCATGGCCGCGCTCGGTGATAAAAATGTTTGCCGGCTTGATGTCACGGTGCACAATGCCTTTGCTGTGAGCCGCATCCAGGGCATCGGTGATCTCGATTGCCAGATCGATCAGAACCTCAGTTAGGATCGGCTTCCCAGCGATGCGGTGCTTCAGAGTCACGCCTTCAAGAAACTCCATGGCGATGAAGGCCGGGCCGTGCTGGTCGTCAATCTCGTAGATGGTACAGATGCTGGGATGATTCAGTGCCGAAGCGGCTTTGGCCTCGCGCTGGAAGCGCAAAAGGGCCTGTGAGTCGCTGGCGACCGCATCAGGCAGGAACTTCAGGGCGACAAAGCGGCCGAGCGTAACATCCTCGGCCTTGTAGACCACGCCCATTCCGCCGCCGCCGATTTTTTCAAGAATGCGGTAGCGTGAAATGATCTGTCCAATCACTAGAGGCGAATCTTACTTTGACGACAGAGACAAGTCAATGAAACGCCGGGGTTTGTCGATGTCTCAACCAGATTGCGGTTGCAAAATCCCCAATTGAACTCGTAACCCATCGGTTACGAGTGCTAACGCCTGTTTCGGCTCCATATCGACGGTGGCGCGCAGCTGTTTGACGGCTGTCGTCGTAGTGGTAGCCGTAGTCGAGATCCCAAACTATTGGCTTCCACGCATGTGGTTGGGGACGGCCTAGTCCGAGCCCACACACCGATGCTAGGGGAACTGCAGGTCGAACGCGTAAATCTCATGGGTACTGATGTCGCGGGGGAGGATAGGAATTCCACCCGGCGCGAGGCCAGTCCACGAGCCGGGACCGAACTGATCACGGTAGCTGCGGATTTTGGTCAGGTCGGCAAGTTTTTCGATTTTCCCGTCACTGGTGCGCATGCGGAAGAATCCGGCGTCGTGTTGCAGGATCGTGTCGAAGTAGACGTAGTTGCTGTCGCTCGACCAAGTGAGATAGCCGAAGGAGCTCTGCTTCGTGTCCACCTGCCGCCACTTTTGGGTCTTGGTGTCGTAGAGCATCAGTTTGTCGTTGCCCGTGGCGGTGATAGCAACGATGTATCGTCCATCAGGTGACCAGCGGGGACCAAAGATTCCCTGGGAATCGGGCAGCATGGAAGACTGGTGCGTTTTGAGATCGTACAACTCGATATGGGTCTGATCGGAATGCATCAGGTCGTGATGGCCAACCGCGAGGGTATTGCCATCCTGCGACCAGGTGGGATCAGTTTCCTGTGCGTCGGCCGAGGTCAGAACCTGCGGGCTGCCCCCGTCTTTTGAGATCAGGAATGCCTGCCATGCCTTGCCGGGAAAACTTCCCGAGAAGGCGATCTGGTTTCCGTCGGGAGACCAATGGGACAAGGCTGCGCGCATGGGCGGATAAGTAAGCTGGAAGCGGGAACTGCCGTCGGGTTTGCTGCGCCACAAAGTATTGTCGGGGTAGTTGATGTAGCCCACCCACTGTCCGTCGCGGGAGAATTCCACGTCGCCGGCGGAGATGCCTCCGAGATAGGGGATAAACTCGCCGGATTTCGAGTCGTAGCGAACCAACTCTGCACGCTGTTGGATTCCGACCACAAACAGCTTTTTGCCATCTTTGCTGGGAATGGGATCGCCATACTGTAACGGTCCAGTCGTGAGTTGAACGGGAGCGGGGGAGACTCTGCGCCACCAATTGGTGTGGTCGGGGACGATCCAGATGTTATCCTCGCCGTCGCGCGCGCTTTGAAAAAGGTAATACCTGCCGTCGGGCGTCCACGCGCCGCAACACTCCGAGGGAGGATTGTTCCAGCCGGACAGCAACGGATGCATGCCGCTGCCGTCGGAACGGACTTCCCACATGCTCGAAGTATTGTTGACTCGATTCGAAACGGTGAACCTGATCCTGCTTCCATCCGGTGAAAAGTTGGTGGCGGCGGGAGCAGCGGGCGCACGGAACAACTTTCGCGGGTTCGCTCCGTTGTGATCCGCGAGGTAAGCTTCATTTCCTTTGCTGAAAAACAGCCTGCCATCGGGTGCCCAACCGCCGCCTCGCGCGAGTATTTCGCCGACGCGGCGCGGCGAGCCGGCTGGAAGCGGCAACGACCACAGCGGGCTTCCCTCATTCGACATTCCTGGTTGGACCACTAGGAGTTCGGATTGGTCCGCTGAAACATCCTGCAGAATCGGATTCTCAAATGGAACGGCGACTGGGGCCGTTTCGCCTCCGTTCACGGATACTTGTGCGATGGTGTAACGGGCAGGGGGATTCTCCATGAAATAGAGGCGATTGCCGTCGGTCATGAGCTCGAACTTGGGCAGCCCGTCGTTGGTGATTTGCTTTGCTCCCAAGATTCGTGGAGGCGGCAATGGCGCCCGTAGCCACAGGGCGAGTCCGGCCAGCACGATGAGCATCGCGGCGAGTCCAGCCCACTTCAACCACCATGCCGCAGGCTTCGATGCGGAAATCGAGGCAAAGTCTGCGACGCTGGTCACCGCGCTTCGTCCCGAGTCGGTATCGCGCTTCAGGCGATTGAGGTCGGTTTCCAGATCAGCTGCGGAGTGATACCGCAAATTCCGATCCTTTTCCAGGCACTTGTTAATGATCCGCTCCAAATCCGCTGGCAGGTCCGGATTCAGGCGCACGGGAGCGACCGGAGCGCGGTTGACGATGGCTTCGCACATCATGGCAGACGTTTCACCGCGGAAGGGCAATACTCCCGTGGCCATCTCATAGAGCATCGTACCGAACGAGAACAGATCGGTGCGCCCGTCGAGTTCCCTGCCACGCACCTGCTCCGGCGACATGTAGGCCACCGTACCGACCATGGTGCCTGGAGAAGTCAGATGCTCGTCCACAAAGGACCGCGTCTGCGTGTTCAGAGCGGCGATCTGACTCGACGAGATCACTGCGGGTGTGACCTTGGCCAGCCCGAAGTCGAGAATCTTGGCGTGACCGCGCTCCGTCACGAAAATGTTCGCCGGCTTGATGTCGCGGTGGATGATCCCCTTGCCATGCGCGGCATCGAGTGCATCTGAGATTTCAATTCCTAGATTGAGAATCTTTCCCACCTCCACCGGACGTCCCCCGATCGCGTTCCTCAGGGTCATGCCTTCGAGGAATTCCATCGCGATGAACGACTGCCCGGCGTGTTTGCCAATCTCGTAAATCGTGCAAATGTTAGGGTGGTTCAGGGCTGAAGCCGACCGCGCTTCGCGGCGAAAACGTTCGAGCGCCTGTTGATCTTGCGCCAAATCGTCAGGCAGAAACTTCAATGCCACGAAGCGTCCTAACTCCGTGTCCTCCGCTTTGTAGACCACACCCATTCCGCCGCCGCCCAGCTTTTCAATGATGCGGTAGTGCGAGATGGTCTGTCCGATCATGGTGCTGAAATCTTAGGATTGTGAGTGGGGCAAGTCAATAAAAGCGGAAAGTTAGCAATGCCGCGACGAGTCATCTGGCGTAATACCCATTACGCTCTCAAACCCCTCGATGAGCGCTATAGTGGTTTCAACCCTACGCCCGTCGGATCGTCGACTCGGCGAAAAACGCAGCAACCCACCAGGTCGCGACGATTCCCCATCCGATGTCCCAGCAAAGTTGGAGACTGAGTGGGCAAGAGTGGAGGATGAAAATCGTGAGTATTCAACACAGATTCTGCGGTGAATTGGTCGTGAACAATCCCGTAGGCCACCGCAGCGATGATGCAAGTGACAGCGATCTTAAGGGCTTCCATCGAGTCGTCGGCCTTGATTGGATTGTAACTGTTGCAACATCGCGACATCACCCGTTGGCCAAACTGCAGGGCGCGGAGAAGTGGGGCTCTGCAACGGGAAAGCTACACCGGCAACAGTTCCTGCATCGATCCCGAAGTTTCGAGCTTGGGTTCAGGTGAGGTCCATCCCCAACCGCTCCGGCACCATGCGCTTGCTGACCGGCCATCTTACAGATCGGACAGCCCGTCGCCCGATCCCTAGGCAACGAGTTTCATGGCATCCGGATCCCACTTCACAATGGCGCCACGCTCGATGCTGAGGTTGCTGAGCAGGGCGGCTCCGGCGGCTCGGTAGCCGAAGACGGCATCTTCCACCACAGGCTGGCGCGAGCGCACGGCCGCGAAAAACTTGGTGAAGTGGTCGTAGCTGTCGCGGTAGTGCTCGGGCGCGGCGTACTTTTCATAGCGCGCCGTCGGCGGGCCGGCGGGATGCAGGAGCGGATACTTCTGGTGGTACTCGGCCGTGATGCGCTTCTGCATGGAGTCAGCGAAGCTGTCGATGAACAAACCGGGCTCCGTTTCCCGCGGCGTACGGCTAAGGGTGAGAGTGTTCCCCTGGATCTCCATAGTGCCGTCCGAGCCGATAAAGGTGAGGCCTTCGCTCTCCTCGCCTCCGTCAACGAAGTTGACGCGCAGGCTCAGGTTGAATTCTTCGCGGTAGTCGAACAGGCCCATTACGACGTCGAACGCGTCGCGGCCATCTTTCCAGAAACGCAGGCCGCCGGTGGCCATGGCGCGGGTGGGACCGTTGCTGCCGGTGATGAAGTGCGTGCCCGAGAATAGGTGAACGAAAAGATCTCCTGCAACGCCGGTGCCGTAGGCCTTCCATTTGCGCCACTGGAAGAAGTGCTCGGCATTGAAAGGAATGTTCGGAGCCGTGCCCAGGAAGCGCGGCCAGTCGCAGGATTCGGGCGACGCATCGGGCGGGACGGTGTAGCTCCAAGCCCCCATGGTGGAATTGCGATCCCAGCGTGCGCTGACCATGTTGAGTTGGCCAATGGAACCGGCCGCGAGCAGTTCCTTGGCCTTGGCATAAATGATGGAACTGACGCGCTGGCTGCCGAGTTGAAGAATCTTCCCGGTGGCGCGAGAGGTCTCGATCATGCCGGGGCCGTCGGCGTGAGTGTGGACCATGGGCTTCTCGCAGTAAACATCCTTGCCGGCATTCATGGCGTCGATGGAGATCTGCCTATGCCAGTGATCGGGCGTGCCGACGATGACGGCGTCGATGTCGGGGCGAGCAAGAATTTCCTTGTAGTCGCGGGTAGTGAAGACGTCGTTGCCCCAGAGTTCCTTGCAGTGCTGCAGGCGTCCGTCGTAACAGTCGGCGGCGGCGACGAGTTTCACGCCGGGGACCTGAACGGCGACCCTCGTGTCTCCCTGCCCCTGGCCGCCGGCGCCAATGAGGGCGATTTGGATGTAATCGTTGGCGGCGAAGCTGGGAGCAGGAGAATTGTCGGATGCGAGCGCGATCACTTTGGGGCCGAGCCAGGTTGCGGCCGACGCGGAGCTGGCGACTCGAAGGAAATTTCTGCGATTTAGCACGTGGAGTTCTCCCTCCGACGGGGGTTCATTGCGACGAGAAAGTCTTGGAGCGGAACAGTGTACAGCTGGCAGGAATTTGAGTCGAGTCTGCCTTCGAAGAACGACGGAGTCGAGAGAGAGCGTTTCTCACTTCAGGACGAGACGCTATTGCAAGCGGATCTGGTTGTCAAGATGAAGCATTCTGCCAGCTATGGCCGTACCTGCTCGATCCACTGTTGCAAAATCTCGATAATGCGTTGAGGGGTCCTTGCAAACACCTGCTTACGACGATCGTCGGGCTTCACGGAGATTCCGGCGTATCATGATTTCGATGAGAAAGCGCCGAATACCGCGTTGGATGAACGTTGTTTGGCTCGTGTTGGTCTTCGGACTGACGTTCTCATTCCTCGGCGTTGCCATCCGACGCGGTTACGATTTCGTGCCAACGGTCGGATTCTTATTCGGCAACTTCGGTTTAATTTTTGGATTGGCTGTGATTGCCGGGCTTGCTCTGTATGGATTGAGCATACTGTTAGAAGGAATCGACGTTCACAATTCGCATGACGACCACAACGACCACTCGGGCGACATGGCAAACCAGCAACTCATCAACATGCAGCAGTGGTCGTCACCCTGCAATCGCAGCGTCCTATTGCACCACCTGCTTTATCGCCGCAGAGGAGCTGGCCGCAAAGTTGGCATCCCCCGCGTAGTCAGCCGTGATGCTGTGTGTACCTTTAGCGAGCCTCGTTGTGGTGAAGGTTGCCTTATGAGTGGTGGCATTGACCGGACCGGTGCCTATGGTGACGGATCCGTCCTTAAATGTCATGAGACCAGTCAGATCTCCGCCGAACGCAGTGGACACTGTGGCCGTAAAAGTAACCGACTGCCCGCTCTTGGAAGGATTGCGCGAGGAGCCCATTGCCGTCTTGGTCGTCGCCTTGTGAACAGTTTGGGCGAGAGCCGCGGATGTGCTTGCGTCGTAGTCCGCATTGCCGCCGTAGCTGGCAGTGATGGTCCGCGTGCCGACGGCCAGCGTAGAGATGGTGATGCTCCCGACTCCCGCGGTCAACGTGGCCGACCCCAGTGGAGTCGTGCCATTCTTAAACGTTATCGTGCCGGTCGGTACTCCGCCCGTCGCCGACTTTACCGAACCCTTAAAGCTCACCGACTGATGGAATGACGCAGGGTTCACCGACGATGTTACGCTGGTTGAGCTAGCTGCCTTGATGACCTTCTGCACCAATGCCGCAGATCCGCTGGCAGTGTAGTCCGCATTGCCGGCGTAGGTTGCGGTAAGATTGTGGCTTCCAATCGTCAGCGCGGAGGTGGAGAACGCAGCGTGCCCTCCGCTAAGCGTCCGCGTTCCCAGAATTGCGGTTCCCAGCTTGAAAGTAACAGCCCCAGTTGGCGCCCCGCCATTGGAGGTAACGGTCGCAGTGAAGGTCACATTTGCGCCAAAGGCTGATGGATTCGCCGAGGACGAAAGTGCGGTTGCGGTCGTTGCCTGACTGACAACCTGGGAGATGAAGGTCGATGTACTAGTGGCAAAGTTCCCGGCCCCAGCGTACACCGCTTTAATCGAGTGGGTTCCCAAACTAAGAGTGGAAGTGGTAAATACTGCATTTCCACTGCTAATCGTGCCGTTACCGATCACCGAGCTTCCATCAAAGAACGTAACCGTGCCAGCGGGAGAGCCGTAGCTCGAGGTCACGGCAGCGGTGAAGGTTACCGGATGTCCGAAGGGCGCTGGCGTTTTCGAAGTTACGACCTTCGTTGCGGTCGGTGCCAGCGTAACCGTTAGCACCGCTGAAGGAGTCTGCTGGTTGTAGCTCGCGGCGACGGTCACCAGTTGTCTTGAGCTGACCGTTGAAGTCTTGATTTCAAGCGCGGCATCAGAATATCCCTGCGCAATCGTGACCGAGGCGGGAGGGGCATAAATGGACGGGTTGCTGCTGGTCAATGTGATTGTGATGTCCCGGGGGGCCGGCCGGTCGATAGTCACGTCAAACAGCGCGTATTGACCTCCCGCGACTTGTGTGGGCTTGAGCGTTAAGCTTTGCAGCACAACGTCAGACTGTACTTGTCGGTCCCAGAAGCCACGACCGTACGTCCCAATGTGCAGCAGTGGGGGGTTGGCATTGTCGTAGTTCAGTTCCATACCGGAGATGTTGGCGACATCGGGCATTCCGCTCATATAGCGGTACCAGTTTGCACCAAAGTTGTCGGAGCGATAGATACCCTGGTCGGTTGCGAGAAATAACTGGCTCTGGTCCTGAGGATTGGCGATCAGTTTCCAGTAGCTTGCGCTCGGCAGTTTCGAAGCCAGATCGCCCGTGACCTCGGTCCAGCTCTGGCCGCGATTATTACTGAGGAAAGCTTGCGAGGGTCTGGCGACGCCTGTTGTGTAGGTAACCGTATAGGGGCGGCTACTGGAGCGGTCGGCAGCGACTTGGGAATCGCTGAACGTGGAATGGTTAGATACTGGAGGGGTCCGATTCTCATAGCCCATACTGCCCAGGGGGCCGTCACTATAAGAGTCTGCGACCTCCAGCCACGCAGTGCTCCATCCGACCACATAGAAGACGTACCCACCTGGGTCGTTTGAAACATCCATGGATCGCGGGCTGAAAACATTTATGTCGAAGCCGACGGGGTTGGCCACGGTCCAGTCGCAATTTGAGTCGACCGGCTTGTAATAGATATAGCTGTAGTTGCCACCGCTGCCCGGAACGCTGAAGGTATAGATATAGGGCGTGAATCCATTGGGCGGAGTCTGGTCGATCATGGTTGTGGCGTAAAAGTCATTCTTGAGACAAATCCCGTAGTCCCCCACCTGCGAATTGAAATCGTCGGTAGTGTAAAAACGTTCGCCATTGGCCATGTCAAACAATTCGTCGGCATCATTGGGAGCAATGCTGACGGCGGCGCCATCGCTTCCCAGCCTCTTCACCAGCGCCGGCGTGTTGTTGCGATTGATAGTGATCGAACCGTTGTCCTGCAGCCCGCTGATACATTCATCCGGCGTGTTCAGTGAACACGCTAAATTTCCCACCGGCCCAAACACCTGCTCTACGTTGAGATTCGTGTTGTAGTTCAGCGACGCGGAGACGGAAAGCGAGTTCTCGTCGAGCACGTACACACCGCCGTCCGAAGTACTGATGACATTGCTAGTGCCTGGTTCGAATACATAACTGGTATGGTCCGCATGTCCGTCGTCAAAAGCTCCGGAATAGGTCCAGGTCGGCGAAGAAGCGGTCGCGTTGTAGGTGACCTCCATCCCTGCCATACCGGCAAAGACGATGTCCGCGTTGTTGGGGTCGACATTGATGGACGTAGTGTGCCAGGCTTGATTTAGTCCGCTAATTCGATCTGTCGGTTCGAGCTGGTTCCAGGTTCCGTCCCCATAGTCGTCAGAGCGCCAGATGCCGCCAAGCGTAGTGGAAACGCCGTTCGAATTAGTGATTGCGGTGATCGCGTACACATGCTCGGGAGCGGAGGCAGAGACGGCAAGGGACACGCGTCCGATCGGCCCGGTTATGCCGGACCCGATCGGGTTGTAAAACTGCCCATAGCTGGTCGATCGCAAGACTCCTACGCCCTCAACGCCGGCATACCAGATGTATGTGTTCACAGGATCCTGCACTAGGTCGCTGCTGGGCCCGGAATACACCTGTGACCAGGTATCGCCGAAATTGGTAGAGAGCCAGATGCCGGTGTCTCCCTGGGCCAGCACAGTCTGACCGGAGGGATCGTGCAGGTCGATGAGGATCTTCTGGAATGTCGACGGCCAGGATGTGCCATCAGTGGGATAGACCGGATGCCATGTGGCGGCGCCATCGCTGGTCTTGTACATGCCCGTGCCGACATAGCGGCCCATGTCGCCGCTGCCGATAAGAATATTGTTCGAATTGCCGGGTTGCACGAGGAAAGCGCCGACCGAGGGCGATCCCGGAAGATTGTCACTCATGGGAACGAAGATGACAGCGAAGAGGAGGTCGATTGCCTTCCACAGGCCGCCGCCCGTCGCACCCAGCCAGAGTGTTGTTGCGCCGACAGTATTGTCATACGCATAGCTCGCTTGCCGAATGCGACCTGCTTCATAATGCACGCCGTCGGAATTGTCATCGCCTGAACCGATCTGCTCCCAACTGTCTGTCGTGAGCGTATCCGGCGTAGTCACCGGTGTAGCCATTGAGGCGCCGACTTTTCTCGGGTTCTGAGGTTCGGAAGGCATGGTCAGCGACTCATGCACGGCCTTCTGCACTTCGGCCGTCGGCTTGCGATTCTGCCAAGCCCGGAGCAGGTTATCGGTATTTTCTTTCTCTTCCTTCTCCTCATCCTTCCCGCTTACAGCATGGGGCAGAGGTCCGCGATTGACAATGGGTGCCGGGGGGACCTTGGGGCCGGCGTACGGCGCCGGCGGCACGCGCGTGGACTTTGCGTTCTGCTTGACGGCCGCCGCGTTCGACGGCGGGTGTATATAGAGAACGTTTCTCGCCTGATCGGCCTTTTCCTGGTCCGTCTGCGGACGATCACTCCTTATCGGGACATTCTGGACTCGGGCGCCCTTCAAGAGGTCGGTTTGGATCTGGCTGCCGTTGGGGGTGAGGGTCTTGGATTGCGCCTGCGCAACGGTCGCGCTATTCAGCGTGACACCCACCAAGAATATGTGGAAGATGACACTCCGAATTTGGACGCCACCTTGTAGACGCGCCTCAGGGATCAGGTATTTGCATCGCTTCATGACCGACACTCCTCGGGACTTCCTAAGCCTGGCTCGAAACATCTGACTCGCTTCAATGGTGCTGAAGAGCTGCAACTGGCTTTCACGCGGCTCATCTCCTGAACTCGCATATCGGGATCCTTCAATTCCCGATGTTTGACCACTCAAACATGCGATTGTTCGATTCCCGCTTCGATCAGGGCAAACAATCGCTTGCTGATTCATCCCGAGAATCGTTTCTCCGATAGACCGGGCGTGAAGCGTGCATAGAGCACCGAGTAGGTATCAGTGTTGGCGGCGCAGGCGTGTGTTTTCTTGCTCTTGCACACGTTCGACTCAGGCAATTGGATTGGATCGTTGCCGAGACGCAGTCGGGAATCGGTGGGTGGATAAAGCGGAAGGCCAGTGAGGGGATCGGTGGCAAGGAGTTTCGGGCCAGCGTACGAGGCTGGCGCGACTCAAAAAACAGCACCGAAAGAAGCGCATTAAGAAATGGCGTGGTCTTCATGAGAACCCTCTGACTGAATCGGCCCGGAGAAATCGCGTCATCGAAAGCGGAGCACGAAGAACTTCTTGGGTGCGGCACCTTGCTTCGCATCGATCAACTGCGAGTGAATGTGAGGCAAGAGCGGGAGATTGTCAACGAAACTGAACTTTAAGCCTGCTTTAACCCATAAGTTGCCTGCCGCCAGCAGCTTAGGAGCCGTCCTTAACAGGCTTGTACTACCATTTCTGCGCACCATGGGGGAAGGCTCTGTTGCCGCCTTTTTACTGTTTTGGGCCAGGTTTGAATTTAGAGATTGGGACTGAAGACCACCTTCAGCAGGACCAGAAAAGTCCATCACGCGCGATACAGTAAATGCTCCCAATGGCTGTAAGGACTCCAAGGATCAACTTGGCCCCCGTCGGGAGTTAATCTTGTCGCTCTGGAGATCACTCCCATAAATTAGCCATCTTTCCTGAAAACGAGCGGCTTCGCTAGTTCTTTAGGCTGGGGGCCGTGATTTTGGCTTCCGGCCCGGAGGCTTACTTGGCGCAACCTCGCCATTCAGAACAACTCCCGGAGTCCCAACTTTTCGATCCAGATGTGAGCGCCGGAGAGTCAGTGGACGTTGAACGTACGGCTTGCGTTCGCCTATTCCCGTGCCAGCCGGGCTGGCTTCAGGATGGCCGGAACCAGGGCATTCATATCACAAATCCCCCGCTGACATTCAGCGACTGGCCCGTCATGAACTTCGCCGCATCCGTGCAAAGAAACGTAACCACCTTGGCTACGTCTTCAGTTGTGCCAAGGCGCCCCAGCGGATGCCGGCTCAGAGCACGTTCCCTCGTCGCCGGATCGCCCAGATGTGCCGCCGTCATGTCCGTCTCGACATAACCGGGCGCCACTGCGTTCACGCGAATCCCGCGGGCCGCGAGTTCCAGCGCCCAGCTTTTCGTCAGTGAATCGACCGCCGCTTTGGTCGCGCCGTAGAGGCTGCGTCCACCTGCAATACCCACCCGTCCCGCGGTCGAGGAAATACTTACAATGCGCGCGCCGTCGCGAAGCTTAGGCAGCGCGGCCTGCGTCAGCCAGAACATGCCTTTCAGATTAGTCTGAAGAATCTCATCAAGCAGCGCTTCGGAGGTGGAACCGAGAGGCGTGGGCTTCCAGACCCCGGCGTTATTTACGAGAATGTCGAGGCTGTTATCGTCAAGCGACTCGACCATGTACCTGATCGAATCCGTGGATCGAACGTCGGCCTGCACCAGAGTGGGCGATTGCAGGGTCGCCGCCACCGCTTCCGCCGCCGCGCGGTTGCGGTGGTAGTGGACGATGATCCGCGTACCCTCGGCATCCAACGCCTGGCAAATCGCACGCCCAATCCCGCGCGATCCACCGGTCACCAGCGCGACTTGATTGGTCAAGGAACCCGCCATATAGGAGCACGGCGATCGAAAGGTGAATCAGACGGGGAATTATCCCACGCAGAGCCTTACCTGCACTTCCTACTTCCCCCTGAACCAAGAAAAACACTTCTGACCGCGGGCTGGTTCCGTAACAATCGTAGAAAGCTCCACTCGCGTCACGCTCGCCGACGCGACGTCGCAGGTCTTTGTTAGGCGGCACGGAAAGTACCTTAACCTGGGAGAATACGTATGTCCGGGCAAGTCATTTTGTATTTCGATGATCAAGCCGACGCGTTGCGTTTTGCATTAGCCGCAGGGTCTGTAATGGCGGGGGACGGAACCAAGGGCACCGACGATCTGGTTCACGAAACCGCCCGCGTCAGCCGCATCCGGCTGGACGCCGCGAACTCGGGCAAGGTCAAGAAGCCGACTCCGGAATGCGCGGCTTAAGAGCAGAAACCTTAAGACCGCGGTCGTCCGGTCTAGCCCGTGCGCCGCGCCGTGAGCAAGTGCAGGATCTCGCGCAGTCCCTGGCGGATGTGCTGGATCTCGGTGGGCGATTGCGAGGGGAACGGAATCGCCGCCTGTCCTTTATCGGTTTTCGTTTCAGAACGCAGTTGCTGGCGTGCACCCACAATGGTGAAGCCCTGCTCGTAGAGCAGTTGCTTGATGTGCAGAACGCTTTCCACATCCCGTCTCCGGTACATGCGCTGGCCCGTGCTGCTTTTCACCGGTTTCAGTTGTGGAAACTCGCTCTCCCAGAAGCGCAGCACGTAAGCGGGAAGCCGGCACAGAGTGGCCACCTCGCCGATGCGGAAATATAGCTTGTCGGGGATGAATACTTCGTCGCTCTTGTTCTTGCCCGCGCTTTTTTTTCTCGGACTCATACACGCATCGTCGGTTCGCAGCCCCTGCCCGTCTCCCTATTGTGACACAGGCGGGGGATCGACATGAAGAATTCCCGGATCATCTGAGTTACGGCGTCCGGCCGCGGTTCACCGCGCAAAACGGAAATGCCTCTCAAGAGGTGCTTCTCCTGAGAGGCGAGTGAAATTCTGGCCCTTGCGAAGTGTCGTTTCGCAGACGATCGGTTAGTGCTTCTTCTTTTTTGCCTTCTTCTTGGTTGCCATGAAGGTTCCTCCGTGAACGATTTTCCCTTGAGACTTCGGGGACCCGATTACCAAAAGCCACCCAACTCATTGTACGGGCAGCATCCTTAACACAAGATATTGCGGCAGTATGAACGCAGTGTCAACACAATTTTGCACTTTCACCGAACATTTTTCGCGCGAGTGAGGCGCTCACGCGTTCGACGAGCACGCATTCGGGTCTCTCGCCTGGTGGCTTGCTTCCGCTTCCGGTAAACTGCGCCTCATGCGGCGCGATCCGATTGAGCTAGAGATCTTCAAGAATCTTTACCACTCGATCGCCGAAGAGATGGGGGCAGCGCTGCGGCGCACTGCATTTTCTCCCAACATCAAAGAGCGGCGCGACTATTCCTGCGCCGTGTTTGACGGCGTCGGTGAAGTCATCGCCATGGGCGACCACATGCCGGTACATCTGGGCTCCATGCCGATGTCGGTTCGAGCCGCGATTGCCGCGGGAGAAATGGCTCCCGGCGATGTGGTCATGCTGAACGATCCCTTCCGCGGGGGTACGCATCTGCCGGATATCACTCTAGTCGCGCCCGTGTATGTAGGGCGCGGCCTCTCTCGCCCGCGAAAAGCCGGGAGCCGTCCTGACTTCTACGTAGCCTCGCGCGCCCATCACGCCGACGTGGGGGGAGCCTACGCGGGATCGATGGGTCTGTGCCGCGAGATCTATCAGGAAGGAATTCGCATTCCTCCGGTGAAAATTATGCGCGGAGGGGCCATGCAGCCCGATGTCCTCTCGCTGCTGCTCAACAACGTGCGCACGCCCGAGGAGCGCGAAGGCGATCTGGGTGCACAGATTGCCGCCTGCCACACCGGGGCCGAGCGGCTGCGGGAACTATGCCTGCGCTACGGAGTCGAGCGCGCGAAGCGCGCCGCAGCGGAACTGCTGGAATATTCCGAAGAACTGATGCGGGCATTTCTGTCGCGTGTTCCGGCGGGCACCTATCGCGCGGAAGATTTTCTGGATAACGACGGCATCACCGACAAGCCAGTGAAGATAGCAGTGACGGTGAGCATCGGTCTGCAGCAGAAAACACGTGGGCCACAGCGCCACGCGGTCACTATCGATTTCGCCGGAAGTGATCCCCAGGTCGAAGGCAGTGTGAACGCGGTCGAGGCCATCACCTACTCCGCTTGCTTCTATCTGTTTCGATGTCTGTTGACGGATGACGTCCCGGCCGCGGCCGGCCTGATGCGCCCCATCCACGTCATCGCTCCGGCGGGAACGATTGTGAGCGCGCGCCCGCCGGCGGCGGTGGCGGGCGGCAACGTCGAAACTTCGCAGCGCATCGTCGATGTTTTGCTGCGCGCGCTTTCTCAGGCGATTCCGTACCGCATCCCAGCTGCGGCATCGGGAACCATGAACAATCTAACCATCGGCGGAATCGATCCCCGCACCGGCGGTCCCTTCACTTACTATGAAACCATCGCTGGCGGTATGGGCGCGCGGCCCACTAAACCCGGAGTTTCCGGCGTCCACACGCACATGACGAATTCGCTAAACACTCCCGCAGAAGCCTTGGAGTATGCCTATCCGCTGCGGGTGCGGCTATATTCCCTTCGGCCGCGCAGCGGCGGTAGCGGAAAGTATCGCGGCGGCGACGGTATTATCCGCGAGATAGAAGTGCTGACCGATTGCGAAGTAACCCTATTGTCGGAACGTCGTACCCTCGCCCCCTGGGGACTGCACGGCGGAAGCGCAGGTGCGTTGGGTAAGACGACCGTGATCCGCAGCAACGATTCCGTGGAAGAGATGACGGGAAAGTTCAGCACGCGGCTGCGCCGGGGCGAGCGTATCAGAATCGAGTCACCCGGTGGCGGCGGCTGGGGAGCGAGTTGAGGGAGCAATTTTAACTGCCGATGAATGACGCTAGACTGGCGGAGGTTCATCGAATCGGCAACCCAGGAATTCTTATGACCGATCTTGCAACTCACTATCTCGACGAAGCGCGCCGCCAGATGCGCGGGACAAAGCGGCTGGCGGACGCGGCCATGGCCCAACTGAAGGACGAGGAACTATTTGTCGGGCTCGATCCCGAGTCGAATTCCGTCGCCCTCATGGTGAAGCACCTGGCGGGGAACATGCGTTCGCGTTTCACCGAGTTCCTCACCACCGATGGCGAGAAGCCCAACCGTTTTCGCGACCAGGAATTCGAGCTAAGCCCCTCAACCACCCGGGCCGATGTGATGGGTTGGTGGGAAGCAGGTTGGGCGCAGGTTTTCCACACGCTCGATTCGCTCAATCCCGAAGATGTGATGCGTACGGTCACAATTCGTGGTGAACCTCACACCGTGCTGCAGGCGATCAACCGTCAGATCGCTCACTACGCCTCCCACACTGGGCAGATCATATTTCTGGCCAAGCATCTGCGGTCGAGTGAGTGGAAGACGCTGAGCATCCCGCGCGGCAAGTCGGAAGACTATAAGGTGGCGCCCCCCAAAACCTACAAGCCGATGAGTTAGACCCGCAGAGCTAGGCAAGGCAAAAAGAGTAGGATCTCTACAAACCCGGCCCAAAGCACCGCTAGTGGCCGGTGATTTCCCAGTGGAAAAGGACTTCTTCTTCGCCCCCTCACCAGGGTTGTGAACGATCACATACCGGCTGCTCCCGCGGGACTTCTGGTCAACCAGAATGCCGATGTGCGGCATCCTCTGCCGAGATCCCGCCTGACTAGTCCGCCAGGCGAGTAGTCCTCGGCTCGTTTTGTAAATGAGCAAGCTCTCTCCTCGGCGTTCGAAAAAACACCGTCAGGTTAGGCACTCGGCGATGGTGGGTGTTCGAGTCGGGATGGGCGAGCCAGCAGCGTCTCTGATTCGGCTACAGAGGAAAGTTTTGCAGCATGTCTTCGTGGACCTATTTGTGCAAGTCCACTCCCACCCCTCGGTAGGAGCGGATGATCTTGTCGGTGCAGAGGCCGGCGGCGGGGGCGTCTCCGCCCGGATAAGGGATCCGAACCTAGCCAGAAAGCTGGCAGACAGGATGATGCGTGCGTTCAATGGCTGCAACCACAAGCCGGCGCAGCCCTGCCCGGTTTGTCTGTGGCGCGGCCCAAGGCAAGGAATATGGCGCAGAGCATAAATCGCGACAGCCAACGTCGGGCCTATCTGGCGGATGTGCTTTTCGATGGATTGAAACGGTCCTCAGCTCGGAGGAGATAGGTTGGTACTGTCCTAAACTTGCGTTGGAGAAAAACCGCGAGGACAGTAGCAGTCTGTTGGGACGCACATCAGGCGGCTCCAGGGTGCTAGAATCATACGTTTTGCGTCTGAGTCTGCTTTCATAAGGTAGCCCTATGCCATCCACGATGCTGGCGGTGGTCAAGCCGGAGGCCGCGCCGGGTGCGGAAATTCGCGAAGTAAAAGTCCCCGCTTTCGGCCGGAGCGATGTGCTGGTCAAAGTGAAGATGGCCTCCATCTGCGGCACCGATCTGCACATCTATAACTGGGATCGCTGGGCGCAGGGCCGCATTCATCCTCCGCTGATTCCCGGCCACGAGTTCTGCGGCGAGGTGGCCGCCTTCGGCGCTGAAGTGACCAGCGTGAGAGAAGGCGACTTCGTCTCCGCTGAAATGCACGTCGCCTGCGGCAAGTGCCTGCAGTGCCGCACCGGCGAGGCGCACATCTGCCAGAACGTGAAAATCATCGGCGTCGACACCAACGGCGCCTTCGCCGAGTACGTGGTCATTCCGGAATCGAATATCTGGAAGCTCGATCCCGCCATTCCGCACGAGTACGCATCGATTCTCGATCCGCTGGGCAACGCGGTCCACACCGTGATGGCCGGGGAGATCGCCGCGAAAACCGTCGCCGTCACAGGATGTGGTCCCATTGGACTGTTTGCCATTGCCGTGGCGCGGGCCGTAGGCGCGACCAGCGTGTTTGCCCTTGAGGTAAACGAGCACCGGCGCAAGATCGCACGCGAAATGAAAGCCGACTACGTCCTTGACCCCTCGCAGGAAAATGCGAAAGCCGCCGTTATGGAGAAAACCGGCGGCCTGGGCGTGGATGTGGTGCTCGAGATGGCGGGCCATCCCGATTCCATTCGAACCGCCTTCGATATCGTGCGACGTGGAGGCAGAATTTCCCTTCTCGGCCTGACCTCCAAACCCATCTCGCTTAATTTTTCCGAAGACATCATTTTCAAGGGCATCACCGTGCAGGGCATCAACGGACGCCGCATGTACCAGACCTGGTATCAGATGACCGCGTTACTCAAGGCCGGCAAACTCGACCTGCATCCGGTGATCACCGACCGTATTCCGATGAAGGATTTTTCCAAAGCCATGACGCGGCTGCAGACCGGCGAGGCGAGTAAAATTTTGATATATCCCAACGGAGTGCGATGAGCCAGCGTGGCCCGGACACTGTTGTCTGCCAGCCCTTCAGCCTGTAGGCAGTCTCGGAACGAGATCGTCGACGGAAGTGAATTATGAGCCTTGATGCGTTCGTGCGCTGCACCTGTATTCGCGAGGGCAAGGCCAAACCGCTCCGGCTCCCTGATCGCCTCACCTTCGATGAGTCCGGTGAGCCCACTTTGACGGCTGATCCCACGGAAGAAGAGTGGGAAGCGCACGACCGATGGACTACCGAATCGTGCGAGCAGGAGGGACATCTACTGCCCATGGTTCTCGGCAACCCCACGCGAGTTGTCAATCCCCGCAGTCCTTTGCGCGGGCTGCAAGGCGGTCCTGGGCCGAAGTTTCCTGCGCTGCTCGGAACAGTTCTCCGCGCCGGGGTTCACACCGGCGACCGGATCTCGGGCCAAGACGCAGCAAGACGACTGAACGAAGTCGATGTCGTTCTGCATTCGAGCGACATTCTGACCGATTCTGAAAAGGAATTCTTCACCCATAGGAAGCTTCTATCCGAAGCCAGTGTGGCGACCGGCAATCCGATAATGTTTCGGTGTTTTCGATCTGTGTTGAACCGTGTGAATCCGCGGCAAGGAAGTTTGAGGCAATCATGACTACAGCAACCCGCTCCAATCCGCTCTCCTATCTCACCGACCAACTTGACGACCTCAAAGCAAAAGGCACCCACTTCACGCTGCGTGTGCTTGACGATGAGCAGGCGCCGGTCTGCACCTTCGACGGCAAGAAAGTCATCAACCTCGCCTCAAACAATTACCTGGGCCTGACCACGCATCCCCAGTTGCGCGAGGCGGCGCTTGAGGCCACGCGCAAATACGGCGTCGGGTCGGGAGCCGTGCGCACCATCGCCGGCACCATGAAGATCCATATGGAGCTCGAAGAAAAGATCGCTCGTTTCAAGAACGTGGAGGCGTGTGTGGTCTTCCAATCAGGCTTTGCGGCGAATGCGGGCACAGTGTCGGCGGTACTGGGCCAGAACGATTTCATCATCTCCGACGCGCTGAATCATGCCTCGATCATCGATGGCGCACGTCTGTCGAAGGCGAAGATTCTGGTCTTCCGCCACAAAGACGTCACGCACGCGGAAGAACAACTCGCCAGCGTAAAAGACGAACCCGGCAGGAAGCTGCTGATCAGCGACGGCGTCTTCTCCATGGATGGCGACATCGGCCCGCTGCCCGGCCTGTGCGATCTGGCAGAAAAATACGGTGCCATCATGATGGTCGACGACGCCCACGCCTCCGGCGTTCTCGGTCGCAACGGACGCGGCACCATCGACCATTTCAACCTGCATGGCCGCGTGGATATTCAGGTTGGAACCTTGTCGAAGGCCATCGGTGCACTCGGCGGATACGTCTGCGGCACGCGCGATCTCATCGATTTTCTCTACCAGCGCGCTCGCCCGTTCCTGTTCTCAACGTCCCATCCACCGTCAGTTGCGGCAACCTGCATCGCCGCCTTCGATGTTCTGGAGAGCGAACCCGAGCGCATGGAAAAACTCTGGGAGAACACGCGCTTCTGGAAGAAAGAACTCGGCCTGCTCGGTTTCGACATTGGCGGCCGCGCCACTCCGGCCAGCGAAACCCCCATCACGCCCATCATCATCGGCGATGGCAAGCTCACCATGGACTTCTCCCGTGAGCTCTTCAAAGAAGGCGTCCTCGGCACTGGCATCGCCTTCCCCACCGTCCCGGAAGGCAAAGCCCGCGTCCGCACCATCATGACGGCTACGCACAGAAAAGAACAATTGGAGCAGGCATTAGAAGTGCTGGGGAGGGTGGGTAAGAAGATGAGGATTCTGAGCTAATTAGTCCGCCCGGTGCAGCATCTTCCCGCCCACAATCGTCGCCACAACTTTCCCCGTTAACTGCCATCCGTCGAAGGGCGTGTTGTGCGACAACGACCGCGACTTGCCAGCTTCGAATCGCCACCTCTTTTGGGGATCAAAGATGGTTACATCGGCGTGGTCTCCTCGGGCTAACGATCCCCGGCCGCGAAGATCGAAGACGCGCGCCGGGCCCGCAGTGAAGAGTTCGACAATCCGTGCCAGCGGAATCTTATGCTCGCGGTGCAGCTTCGTGATGGCCAGGGCTACCGCGGTTTCGAGCCCGGTGATGCCGAAAGCCGCGCGCTCGAACTCGATTTCTTTTTCGTGCGTGGCGTGAGGCGCGTGGTCGGTAGCGATGGCGTCGACCGTGCCGTCGGCCAGCGCCACCAGAATCGCTTCCCGGTCAGTCGCCGAGCGCAGCGGCGGATTCATCTTGAAATTTGTGTTGTACTCCCCCACATCTTCGTCGAGCAGGGTGAAGTGGTGCGGTGTCACCTCGCAGGTGACGCGCGCCTTGGCGCGCTTGCCGCGCCGCACGGCCTTGAGCGCATCGGAAGTGGACAGATGCGCGACGTGCAATCGTGATTCGCGAATCTGCTGAGCCAGAGTCACGTCGCGCTCCACGATGTTCGCTTCGGCCGCCGTCGATATCCCGCGAAGTCCAAGACGAAAGCTGGTGGGCCCTTCATGCATGGAGGCATTTTCAGTGAGGCGGGTATCTTCGGCGTGCTGCACCACCGGCAAGTTCAGCTGAGCGCCCAGGCGCAGAGCCGCGCGCATGATTTCGTCTTCAAGGATGGGTTTGCCGTCATCCGTAACGGCCACGGCGCCGGCCCGCTGCAAGGCGGCGAAATCGGTGAGCGCCGCACCGCGCGAGTTCAACGTGGCGGCGGCAATCGGAAACAGATTCACCACCGCCCCACGTTCCGGGTTCCGCAGCCACGTGACCCATTCGGCATTGTCCACCACGGGCGCGGTGTTCGGCATGGTGCAGACCGACGTGAAGCCTCCGGCCGCCGCCGCCGCGGTGCCCGACCGAATGGTCTCCTTATAGCTCTGTCCCGGCTCGCGCAGGTGGACGTGCAGATCGATGAATCCAGGGGCGACGATGAGACCGTGCGCATCGAAGTTGTCGTCGGCTCCGCGAATTTTATTGGGCAGAGCGACCTCGGCAACCACGCCATCGCGCAGGAGAACATCCATCAGCGCATCGATTCTTGCCGAAGGATCGATAACATGTCCGCCTTTGATAAGCATCGATCCCGGTTTGGATTTCGGGTTCGTCATTGCTTCAATCCGGGGCAATCCCTCCATATCCTTGGCTCAGTTCGCCTTTCCCAAAGCCCGCGCCAAAATCGCCATGCGTGTAGGCACTCCGTTACGCACCTCGTCTACGATCACCGATTGTGGACCGTCAACCACCTCCGAGGTCAGCTCCAGCCCGCGAATGATCGGTCCGGGATGCATCACGATGGCGTCGCGTTTGGCCAACTTCAGCCGCCCCGTTGTCATCTGGTAGCGCGCCATATAGTCCTGCAAGTGGATCTTCTTCCCGGCGAGGCGTTCCTGCTGCACCCGCAACAGCATGATGACATCGGCGCCGCGTAACGCTTCTTCAATGTGCCGGGTGATGCTCAGCCCGGGCGCGAGAGTAGTGGCGAATTCCGGCACGAGTTCGGGAGGTCCACACAGAGTTACCTTTACCCCTACCTTGCTCAGCAGATGGCACGCGGAACGGGCCACGCGGCTGTGGTAGAGATCGCCAATGATCGCGACCCGCAAGCCCTGGAAGGATTTCTTGTGCTTCAGAATGGTGAAGGCATCGAGCAAAGCCTGCGAGGGATGTTCGTGCATGCCGTCGCCGGCGTTGATGACGGGAATATCGAGATGCTGCGCCATCATCAGCGGCGCCCCGGCGGAAGGATGGCGAATGACGATAAGATCCGCGCCCACCGCGCGCAGGGTGTAGCCGGTGTCGAGCAGGGATTCGCCTTTCTCGATGCTCGACCCGGAGGACAGGACCAACACGGTGATCGCCCCCATCGACTTGGCGGCGACCTCGAAAGAAGAACGCGTGCGGGTCGAAGCTTCGTAAAACAGCAGCGCGATGCGCTGGTTGCGCAACAACGGCCGCGCCTTGAGCGGATTCATGCCGCGAGCCAGCCGCAGCAGGCCGAGTATTTCCTTTTCCTCAAGATGCTCGATGCCGAGCAGTGAACCGCGTGCCGGTTTATTCATGGCGTGAAAAGGCAAACCGTGAATAATACGCGGCGAACCCGGCCCGTGCAAGACCGCTCTACGGGAATCCCGGTTTTACGGCCGGTTCCGGCGCCCGAGGAAAGAGCCGGTCAGGGCTCCTGCCAGGCTGCCGGCGGCAATCGAGAGGAGAAATAAGAAAACCATTCCGAAGACCAGCATGAGCGCGATGCCTTGCGGCGTCTTCAGCTGGTCGAAGGCAGCCTGCACTTGCGGATCACTAGAGCGAGAGGCGGCCTGCTGCAGAGCATCGAGCACCTTCTGACGAACCTGACCGCCGGTGTGCAGCAGTCTCACAGCGACCGTCTCAAAAACCGCTGCCGCTCCAAAAAACAAAATGCCGCACACCGCTCCAAGTTTTGCTCCGGAGCGCGCATTGACGGTCCATGCGGGATTCCGCTGGCGGTAAAGCGTGACGGAGAGAGACCCTGCGCCTAATACGGCCACCAGGGGAATCACCAGGCCAAGAGTCATGACCAGAGCCGCGATCAAAGCGGCAACCGCGCATACCCGCGTTGCTGTCGGCCACTCGATCTCAGCCGAAAGCGACGGCGCGTGCGGAAGCGGAACGGAAGACGGGTCAGAAGAAAAAATCGGCAGAGGAGGGGACAAAACCGTTCCCGCAACTGCGGGCGCTGCTGCTTCCGGCATAGCCACCCGAATCTGCGGCGCTCCGCACTGCAAGCAGAACGGCCTGCCGTCTGCGACGCTATGCCCGCACTTATTGCAAGCGTGGTCCATGGAGGTTCAGAGCAGGGCTAACTTGAAAGTATCGCACGCTGAGGCACGGGCGCAAGAAGGGCCCTGGATGCTTTGTGAGGCGCACCGGTTCGCGCTAGATGTCCCCTTGTTTGCCGCGAGCATGGACGTACAGCACCACGAAGCTCGTGCCGCTGCCGCTTTTGTTCGGTTCCACAGAAACCACATGCTGGTTCTTTTCCGTCCCAACCTTCAACTCGGTGACCGGGCCGCTATTGTCCCCTTCACATTTCACCGCTTGGGCGGGTTGCTGCTCAGCCTGATCGTCGTCATTCACATCAGCGTGGCTGCCACCATGCTCGCGAGCGTGGCATTCGATCACCTTGCCGTATTTCTTTAAACGCTCGCGGTAGTAGTCGATAATTTTGCCAGGCGCATCGTCAGAGTCATATTTCGCTACCACCAACTGCACTCCGAACGCCTGGGTGAACAGGCTGAGATTCGCTGCACCGTCGTTCTCTTCATCGTGCCGCAGCCGAGCCCCGGGATACAGCGGCAATCCGGCTTTTCGGGCATCGGCATCGTTGCCCAGGTGCAAGTCGCCTGCGTTGCTCTGGATATCGAGATGCTTATCCTGGTCGCCGTCGGGTTTCTGCGGCGCGGCCAAGCTGGGTATCACTAGCCCAACGCCAACCGCTGCCATGAGTATCGAGCGAAGCATAAGTGATCGGAGCATGCATCCCTGCCTTCGACGCGAGTCTTTAGATATCGGCATCCTTGCCGTGCGTGCGCACATAGACCAGCGAGAAACTCGACCCTCTGCCGTCCGGCTCTACCGCGACGATGTGCTGGTCGTCCTGCTTTCCCACCTTGAGCTCAATTTCATTGCCACCGCTGCCCTCGCAGGTCAACTCATTCGAACCCTTGTTGGATCCATGGGACCCCGTATTCATGCTCCAGTCCCCCCTGGAGGTGTGACATTCAAGAACAGTTCCATATTTCTTTAGCTGATCTTTGTAGAAAGAAAGCACTTTGGCCGACGCGTCATCGGACTCATAGGATACAGCGACCACTTTAATGCCATATCCGAAGCCTGAGATATTCACGTTGGCGCTCTTGTCGCTACCACCGGAATCCTTTTCCTTCAGGCGAGCCCCGGGATAAACCGGTAGCCCGGTCTCGGAGACGTCCGCCTGCTTGCTGACGTGGACGCCGCCGAGCAGCGTCTGGATGTCCACTTGCTTGTCCTGCCCGTTGCTCTGCTTCTGCACGTTCACACTGCAAGCGGGCAAGAGCACGAGTATTCCAAGGCTGGCTGCAAACGCAACAAACGCGGAGACTCTATTTTTGCGCATGTTGAGTTCCTCCACTGGAAACTTGAACCGGGCGTTCCATGCCGGTGCCTCTCGCGGCAACATTAGGGATGCTCACGGGAAGATGCCCGCGAATCGCGATTTCGCCGAACAAGGCGCGCACCGCCGCGATCTCTGAAACCGTCGCATTGGAAAACGTGCACATGTAATTCTCGATCTTGGGAAAATCCGCCGCCAGATAAGGATTTCCCATGGCCACCACCGCCGTCTTCGCCGCCGCGTGGTCCAACACTTGCTGCAGCAGTGCGCCAGTCGCATCCGCCATCGCTACGCCGTTTCCCATTTTCCCCGCTGTCGGGATCACATAGACCGCGGCAATCACCGTACTTGCTTCGTCCACGGCTTTTAACACATCACCGCTCATTCCTGCCGCAACCCGTGGGTCTACATAAATCAGGCGAGCGTCGGGAATCCGGGCGTGAAATTCCCGTCCGAAGGCGTGGCCGGATTCGGTCCGCATGTCGTCGGAAACGATCACCGCGACCACCTGGTTGTGAGTCTCCTCCTGGGTTGTATACGGAAGCGCGGCCTTGGCGGTTCCCTCATTCTTGAGCGACGATTTGAGCGGCAGAACCTTGCCGTTATCGCGGACCCAGGTGACGGCGTCGTTGGCCACCTTCTGCCCGAAAGCGAGATTCTCTGGCTTGGCAATCAGGTTCGAGATGGCCCTCACGTCAACCGTGCGGGCCTCCTGCAAATTCAGAGATGCCTTGGTGCGGAGAATCTTAAGGACGGAGTGGTCAAGGCGTTCCCGTGAAATCTCACCCGAGTGCACGGCCTGGAGCATGGCATCGTAGGACGCGGGGAAATCAGCGGGAATCAGCAGAAGATCGTTGCCCGCCTTGAAAGCCTCCACGGCGGCGCGGCCGATGTTGTTGGCGAAAAGGTGGGTCAACCCAGCCATATCGAGGGCATCGGTGACGATGATTCCCTTAAAGCCGAATTGCTTTTCGAGGAGATCCGAAACAATCGCGGGAGAGATCGTGGCCACATGGTTCGGATCGGAATCGAGTGCCGGCACGGTGACATGCGCCACCATCACGGAATCAACGCCGGCCGCGATCGCTTGCCGAAACGGCGGCAGCTCAATCGAATCCAGATGCGCGCGATCCACATTCACGCTTGCGACGCCGAGATGCGAATCGGTCGCGGTGTCGCCGTGACCGGGAAAATGTTTGGCCGTGGTCAGCATTCCGCCGGCATGCGCCCCCTTTATATAGGCGGCAACCAGGTTGCCGACTTGTTTGGGATCTTCCCCGAACGACCGGGTGTTGATGATGGGATTCGCCGGATTCGAGTTCACGTCGGCATCGGGGAAAAAATTCCAATGAATTCCAATGGCGCGCGATTCTTCCGCCGAAATACGTCCGAAGGCCTCAGCATCTTCCAGCTTGCCGTCTCCGCCAAAAGCCATGGCATGCGGAAAGACTGTGGTCCCCATCAGTCGCATCGAGACGCCGCGTTCAAAATCGGCGGCGAACAGTAGTGGTAGCTTCGAATCGCTTTGCAACCGGTTGAGCAGTTCGGCCGCTTCGTAGGGTTCGCTGCGCAGAAGATACGGGCCGTCCAGGTGCACCGTCATCGCAAACGAGCCAACGTGATACTTCTCGATGGCGTCGCGCAGCTGTAGATACTCCGGATTCTCCACGTTGAGAAAACTGGCGCGGCACCAGATCATGAACACCTGCCCGATCTTCTCTTCGAGAGTCAGCTTGTGCAGCGTTTTCTCCGCCCATTTTTCGCCCTCGTGAGTAAGCTGAATCGGTCCAGGGTGCTGATATTTCTCCTTGGCAAATGCAGCGGCGGTAAGGACGGAGGCGAGGATGAAGCTGAGGAGCGTTCGACGCATGCAGGAAACGATAGCAGAAATTGAGGATCTATCCGCGAGATTCCGAGGCCAGTGAAGCCTCGACTGTGGCCGCACCTTCCTGCTGAATCCTTGCCTCGTCCCCGAAGCCGCGTAGCCACCGCACCTCCGGCTCGCGACGAAACCAGGTCATCTGACGTTTGGCGTAGTTGCGATGGGCTTGCTGCGCGGCTTCGAGCGCCTGCTCCTCGGTGACTTCACCGCGAAGGAATTGTGCCGCTTGTTTATAGCCGAGCGAAGTGAGCGGCCAGGCCGCATCACCATACTTTTCACGCAAACGCCTGGTCTCTTCGACCAGTCCAGCTTCGAACATCTTCTGCGCGCGAAGGTTGATTCGCTCGTACAGCGCTTGACGATCGGGATCGAGACCCAGCCGCAAAATCCGAAACCCACGCAAGGGATCGCGTCCGTGCTGCTGCCATAGGTCGGTCATCTTCGCCCGCGAGGTCAAGCAAACTTCTATGGCGCGAATCAGCTTGGGCGTGTCGTGGGCGTGGATTTTCCCTGCGGCGGCGGAATCGAGTCGCCGCAGAATCCGATGAAGGTAGTCTGTACCGCGGCCGGCCGCCCCTTCGCGCAATCGCTCGCGCAGCCTTTCAGAAGGCTGAGGACCTGGAAAGAGTCCGTCGAGCAAGGCACGCAGGTACAGTCCAGTTCCACCCTCGACGATCGGCAAATGACTGCGCGATCGAATCTCCTCCAGCACCATCCGCGCCTGACGCGCATATTCCCCGGCAGTGACCTGATCGGTCGGCGCAACGCAATCCAGCAGGTGATGCACTGCGCGGGCTCGTTCGCAGGACGTGGGCTTGGCCGTGCCGATATCGAACTCGCGGTACATGGCGACGGAATCGCAATTCACGATCTCGCTGCTGAAGGCCTCCGCCAGCGCCAGAGATAGCGCGGTCTTGCCGCTGGCGGTAGGGCCGAGCACAACTACCAGCAGCGCTTCAGGCTGAGCCGGAGCCACCGTCAGCGCAGGCTCCAATGGATGATGTGCCAGTAGCGAATCACGGTGAGGACAAGTAGCAGAAGCGCGATCAGCAGCAGGCCGGAAGCTTCCGTGGCATAGATCGCGTGGCCGCGACGCTTGTGGGGGGAGCCGCCCTCGCGTGGATCGGGGTTAAGCACGCCATCATTGTACGCTGCGCCGAAACCTGCGCGTAGCTTGGTGCTACACTACGCGTCGTCGGTCGTAGTTTTTCTTGCTATGCCAGCTTTCCCAGGCAATCGGCCGGGCGGAATTGCGCGCTTCGGCGTCTTCGAGCTCGATCTCGCGTCGGGCGAGTTGCGCAAGAACGGTAGGAAGCTTCGCCTTCAGGAGCAGCCATTCGAGGTGCTGGCCTTACTTCTCGAGCGCGCCGGCGACGTGGTTACGCGCGAGGAGATGCGCCAGAAACTCTGGCCTGCCGACACCTTTGTGGATTTCGACCACAGCCTGAACACGGCGGTAAACAAGCTGCGGGAGACCCTGGGCGATTCGGCGTCGAGTCCCCGCTACGTCGAAACGCTGGCTCGGCGCGGTTATCGATTTATTGCACCGGTCGAAGCAGCAGGGGCGCAAAGCGGCGATCCCGAAGCGATTTCTGCCACCAGTCTTTCTCGGCTCGAGTTGCATCCTGAGCTGGACGTTCCAATTCCGCGACGCGGGCTGACGCGCGGCCTGTTTGCTCTGGTGCAAGTCATGTATCTGAGTTTCTATCTGGCGGCACTTTTTCGTTTGCACGCGGTCGAAGGAATCGCGGAGTTTTTCTTGCCAGGATGGAGGGCGATTGTGCTGGTGGCCGCGGTGATGGTGACCGCAGGCGTCGGAATTCCACTGCGTTGTTATCTGCTCTCCGCAGTGGGATTCGATTATCAGCGCTTGGGCGAGAAGTTTCCTCAGATGTTCCCTTTCCTTCTGGCCTTGGACCAACTTTGGGCGGTCGCTCCATTTCTGCTGATGCAGAAGATCGGCCTGGGAGCGGCCTTCGCGGCCAGCGCGGCGCTGGTCTATGTCCCGTTCTCCGAACGGACCCTGATTCGCCTGGCGTATGTCAGAAGATAAGAGAACAGAAAACTAAGACGGTCGACGTCAAGGCCAGCGGCCGAAGTCGTGGATTTCAAAACTCGCAAATCGCGCTCGATAACGGCTAAGAGAGCGGACCGGCCGGGGCTCGCAGGGGTTGGTCGGTTGCGGGCGAGCTAGCCGGGGGGAAGCTAGGTTCTCGGCTTTGACTCAAGCCGTATACTCTTGGGTCGCGCCGGCTTCGAGCGGTACGGTCATAGCGCTTGACGAGGGTCCCGCAGCAGACCAAGTAAGAGGATCTTTTATGACAATTTCGCGTGTGTGTATCGCGGCGCTTCTGGGTGCGTCTGTACTTTCTTTGGCCAGTGCGCAGCGATCGACGCCTGCCACCTCGAAGCATGACCCGGCGCTGGATGTTACTTCGATGGATCGAACCGTAGATCCGTGCGTGGATTTTTTCAAGTATTCCTGCGGCAGCTGGATCAAGAATAATCCGATTCCTCCCGACCAGTCGTCGTGGGACACATACTCGAAAATGCAGGATGAGAACAGCGCGCGGTTGCGCGCCATCCTCGAGAGTGCGGCCCCGCCCGATGCCAAGCGGGACGCGGTCACACAGAAAATCGGCGATTACTACGCTTCCTGCATGGATGAGCGGGCGATCAACGCAAAAGGAGCGGAGCCGTTGCAGCGGGGGCTGGAGCAAATCGCAGAAATCACTTCAAAAGCCGATCTCGCGGAGGTAACTGCGAGCATGAGGCATGACAACGTATTGTTCGCTTTCGAATCGACCGAAGATTATCGAGACGCGAGTCAGGTGATTGCGGAAGTGGATCAGGGTGGACTGGGACTGCCCGATCGCGACTATTACTTGCAGGAGGATGCGAAGTCTGCCGATCTGCGCAAAGCCTATGTGGCCCATGTGCAGATGATGTTTGATTTGCTCGGCGATCCGCCAGACTCCGCTGCGGCGGAAGCGCAAAGCGTAATGCGCATTGAAACCGCGCTGGCGAAAGGTTCGATGACCCAGGTAGAGCGGCGCGAGCCCAAGAATCTGGATCACAAGATGGCCAGCGGTGAGCTAGAAAAGATCACCCCGGATTTTCAGTGGGCAGTTTACTTCGCGAAAGTCGGTCTGCCATCGCTGAGTTCGCTGAATGTTGCTGCTCCCGGCTTTTTCAGGGTGATGAGCGAGGAAATTGCGCAGGAAACCCTCGCCGACTGGAAAATCTATTTGCGCTGGCACCTGGTGCATTCGTATGCGCCGTTCCTGTCCGCGGCGTTCTTGAACGAAGATTTCGCGTTCTACGGGAAAACTCTGCGCGGGCAGCAAGAGTTGCAGCCCCGCTGGAAACGCTGCACGGAAAATGTGGATGACCACCTGGGAGAAGCGCTGGGCCAAGTGTACGTCGAAAAATATTTCACTCCCGAGGCCAAACGCCAGGCGCTGAAGATGGTGAAAGAAATCGACGCCGCCATGGCACGGGACATCGACTCCTTAGCCTGGATGTCCGCCACCACCAAGCAGCAGGCGGTGGTAAAGCTGCATGCCATGGCCAACAAGATCGGCTATCCCGACAAGTGGCGCGACTACAGCAAGCTGGAGATTATTCGCGGAGACGAAATGGGTAACGTGGAGCGGGCGTGGAAGTTTGAAATGAACCGTCAACTCGCCAAGATCGGCAAGCCCGTGGATCGCGGCGAGTGGGACATGACTCCGCCCACGGTGAACGCCTATTACAACCCGCAGATGAACGACATCAATTTTCCCGCGGGAGTTCTGCAACCGCCGGCATTCGATCCTGATTCCGATGCGGCTCCGAATTACGGCGACACCGGCGGCACCATTGGCCACGAGCTCACCCACGGCTTTGATGATGAAGGCCGCCAGTTCGATGCTCAAGGAAACCTTCGCGACTGGTGGTCCGCCGAAGATGGCAAAGAATTCGTGAAGCGGGCCAGTTGTATTTCAGACCAGTATTCGACGTACAGGATTATTGACGACATCAAGATCAACGGGAAGCTGACGCTGGGCGAGGATGTTGCTGACCTCGGCGGATTGATTCTGGCGTACATGGCGTGGAAGGCAGATACGAAAGGGCAGAACCTGCAGCCGATCGACGGCCTCACTCCCGACCAGCGCTTCTTCGTGGGCTACGGCCAGAGCTGGTGCGGAGAGACGCGCGACGAGACCCAGCGTCTGCGCGCGACGGTGGACCACCACTCTCCCGAGAAATACCGTACGAATGGCGTGGTCTCAAACATGCCAGAATTTCAGGAAGCATTTCACTGCCAGGCCGGATCGCCGATGGTGAATCAGAACCGTTGCAGAGTTTGGTGAAAAGTGCTGGCAGAAAAATCCTGCCGCACGGGGCTTTGCCCGGAGTTGTGCGAGAAACTACTGCATTTCGTCTTTGGTGGGGTTGTAGAAGAAGCGAAAGCGTAGGGCGAGAAACTGTCCGGTGAATTCGCTGGGAAGCGGCGGAAACGGATTCGATCCCTCGATTCCTGCCCAGGCCGCGCGGTCCAGCGGAACATCCCCGGAAGGGGCCACCAGCTTCATGCCCGCAACCGTTCCGTCCTTGGTAATCGCGAATTCAATGATCAGGTTTCCGTGTTTGAACTCCGCCGATTCTGGAATCGCGTTGTACCAGTTCTGCCGCACATCGTGGAGAATGCGCTGCAGGTACGGTCCAAAGTCCACGCCTTGTGTGTCGCTGAGAATCTCGAGATTGCCCACCTGTCGGCCGTGTGCGCCTGTCCCCAGTCCAAAGTCGCCGCCGCTGCCCTGCCCTCCGCTTCCCGGTCGCGCTGCCGCCCGGGCTGCCTCCTGAATTGCCGAACCTGCCGACATCGATCCGGCGTACTTCTGGAACTCGTTCTTGATGTTTGGCGCGGCCGGCGTTTGCAGCTGCGCGATCTGTGGATTCGGAGCCTGCTGCGGCTGAGGCGTAGGTTGGTTCTGCTGAAATCCACCGGCGGACTTCGCCGCCGGCTGCGGCATTTGTGGCGCGCTTGACCCGGGCGCTCCGGGCGGCGGAGTCGCCAAGCTCTTCCGTAGTTCCTTCAGGTCCAGTTCAGGATGCCGCGTCATGGCAATCCGATCCTTGTCGGAAGCAATGTTCGTATTCGGCTTGTGTTGCGGCTTCTGCAGGTCGGGTGGAAGTTCGAGGAAGGTCAGATCCTTGCCCGTCGTCACACTTTGCCGCGCCACCGGAGTGTGCCAGGGAAGGTATTTTTCAATCCACTCGACCTTGGCGAGCAAAATGATGAGAACCAGGTGGACGATGACAGAAAGCCATGCGGCTTCGCGGCGCCGCGAGCGCGCCAGATCATCCTGCAATTGGATGAGCAGATGCGGTACGCGCGCGTCGTCATCCAGATCGCGGTAGGCCGTTTCCCATCCCTGCGCGTCGTAGAGCCCGAGTTGTTCCGGCTGTGGCTTCTCGGGAGCAACCGGATCCTGGAATGGAATTTGCGTGATGGGCATGAACTCAGTTTGTCCGTGCTAGGCTTGTCCGAGCCAGACCTGTCCGTTAGACACACATTCCCGGCGCTACGTTGCACCCGGTTTCAACGCGGATGTCCCCAGCGAACAAAACGCGGCCCAGCTACCCTCATTTTCGCATCTTTCCGCCGATTTTGCTCTGACAAACGTCGCAGGACTTACGGGTGTAAACATTTGTAAATGCGACTTGACCCTGAGGTTCGAAGCGCTGGTGGAAATCCACTCACGGTCGCTCGCTAACTATCTTTGCGATAGAGTAGGTCGCGCATCGCTCGCCTGCGAGCCTCGTTCGCTTCCTTTAAACTCTTGCGCTCGTCGGCGTCCATGCCCGCCTTAGTTGCGGGTTTGGTGTCTTCAGCCTGGCTGCACGCCGGGCAGCGGTCGGCAAACCCGGGCTTATCCGGTTTCAGCTCAAATTCCTCTGAGCAAACCGCGCAGACTCGGAGAGGAAATGCCATCCCAATATTATGCTACGACCCACGCTCAGGTATCCATCCATCAGCCTGCTTGAACCTAACCTTTCGCCCCGGCCAAGCCGGCAAGCTCGATTTTCTTCTGTACGGCAACATTCCATGAGGGTTCGACTGCTACACCTTGAGTAGTTCAAGCTTCCAGTCCTGCCCGGCAGGCAAGGCTATCGCTCCTTTGCCGAACCATGTCTCCAGCATCAGCGGCTTACTCGCCGTCGCCTGCAGGGCAAAGGCGACACTGCAAAAGCTCGGCCCAACAAATATGAGGTACGCCATTGCGGCAAAACGACAGGAGAGAGTGCGCAATTGTGCCCTAGCCCTCGGCCTTGGCTAAGCCAGAGAGCCCAACTCTGTTTCCATGCTCACCAATAGCCGCCAGAATCTCGAGCGCTAGTGCGAGCGCGCGCCGTCCGTCCTCGAGCGACACCAGCGGCGTGGACCGCTCCCGCACTGAATGAAGAAACGATCGCAACTCCGCGTGCAAAGGCTCTTCCGAAGTGACCGGCGGTTTACCCACCTTAATCTGCGGATTGACGGTGGGTGTGCTCGCAGCCGATCCGTCTTCCCCTACGGTGAAAACCAAAACTTCCTGCCGTCCATAATCGACCGACACATACTGCCGAGGCTGAAAAAATCGCAACTTGCGCACGCGCTCGGTCGAAACCCGGCTGGCCGTAAAGTTGGCCACGCCTCCGGACTCGAATTCCAGCCGCACATTGGCGATGTCAACTTTGCCGGAGAGAATGGGCAGCCCGACCGCGCGCACCTCTTTCACCGGAGAGTTGGCAAACGAGAGCACGATGTCGAGGTCGTGGATCATCAGATCGAGCACCACGTCCACATCGAGCGAGCGCGGCGAGAAGACGCTCAGCCGGTGCACTTCAAAGAACATAGGGTGGGTGAGTAGCGGAATTGTGGCGCGGACCGCCGGGTTGAAGCGCTCGAGATGTCCCACCTGCGCAATGCGCTTGCGGGCGCTAGCCAGTTGAACTAACTCATCCGCCTCGGCGAGCGAAGCCGCCAGCGGCTTCTCGATCAGTACGTCCACCCGCCCTTCCATCAACGCGCGCGCCACAGCAAGATGATCGATCGTAGGCGCGGCCACCGACGCCGCCCGAATTTCGCTGTGCGTGGTCAACATCTGCTCGACCGACCCAAAGGCACGGCAATCGAACTCACGCGCGACCGCATCGGCGCGATCGAGATTAGGGTCGACCACGCCCACCAGCCGAATCGGCTCCCCTTGCTGTTCGAGTTCTCTATAGACGCGGGCATGGTTGCGTCCAAACACGCCCACCCCCACTACCGCAACGGAAATCGGATTGTCAGCTTGCAGGCGGGAATCTCGGCTGGCTGGTTGCCACGTGGAACAAGGAATTGTAAACGCAAAGGCGGCAGGCGAACCGGGTATTTTGTGATCGGGTCAGCGGGCGACTGAACAAATGTTTGGGCCGGGCTTTTTCCAATCACCCCGATGACTCGATCGCAAAATCAAGCAATTCTTGTGGCCTTCTTCAAGATGGCAATCTGTCCCGCGTGATACAGCTCGTGCTGCGTCACCCCGTGCAACATGAAGCAGAAGTCGTATTTCTTGCCCGGAACGCGGTCGCGCAGGCGGGATTCGGGCAACGCCTTAACCGCTCTAACCAGTCCATCGTGCTGGCGCTTGGCCTGAGCCACGGCCTTTCCCCAATGGGCTTCTGTGGGCTTTGGCAGGAGAGGAAAATTTGCCACGCCCGTGGGTTGGACGGTCTCTCCGCCGATCCGGCGGAAGGCTGCTTCGTCCCAGGCCGCAACGTGCATCACAAGTTCCCAGATGCTGTGTACGTCGGGCAGGGGCCTGGCTGCAGCCGTGGCGGCATCCACATCTTCGAGCAGCTCAAGCAGCGCGGGACCGTGCCAGGCGTCACCTTCGAACGCGCGGCGCAATTGCTCAGCGATCAGGGCAGCTGGGGAAACGGAAGAAGTCATATCGAAACTCTCCTCTAACGTCAGTCTGCCACAATTGCGATTCCCGCCGCATTGGCTGCGTCGAGAATTTCCCCGCCATCGAGCAGCAAACATTTTCCCGCATCCAAAGCCAGGCAGGTCGCCGCGGCAGCCTGCATCACTTCAACCGTTTTGACTCCGATTACCGGCACGTCGAAGCGCATATCCTGATTCGGCTTGGCGATCTTCACCACGGTGAGGTCGCGGCTGAGCGTGGAGGAATCGCCGCGCAGCGACCGCATAATCTGTCCCGCACGCTCGAGGGTCGCGTCGGTGCCTTCCATGGCCTCGACCGCGACGCAAGCGGCCTCGGCGATCACGACCGTCTGGCCAATATCATGTTGTGCCATGTGCCGCGCCACGCTGCGGCCGTAGACGATGTTCTTCCGTTCCTGCTCGCTGGGCGCGCGGCGGGTGAGCACTCCCGGCCTGGCCAGCAGTGGTTCGAGCAAGCCGGTTGAATTCTCCAGCGTGATGCCTTCCTCCGCCAGGACCTTGGCCACGGCACCGAGCAGGCTATCGGTGTTGCGCGTGGCCAGTGACAGCAGAAGCTTGGCCAGTCGCCAGTCCGGCCGGATCGCGGAAAAAATCTGTTTGTGCTTCACTTGCCCCGCCATCACAGCGCGCTTCACACCCTCCCGCTGTAAGGTTTCGATGAGTTTCGAAAGCTCTCCCAGCGATAGCCAGTGCACCGAAGCCGCCCCGCGCGACTCGATCTCAGGAAGCGCTTCTTCCTTGATCGCGACCACAACCACTTCGTATCCCGAGGCACGCGCCGCGTCGAGCACGAGAAAAGGAAACTTGCCGTTGCCCGCGATGAGGCCGATGCGCTGCATTTCAGTGGTCAATGTCCAGTGGCTAAGGATCCGTGGTTTGACTGGCCACGGATGCCTGACCGTTGGCCACTCACTTAATCACTCCTCGCTCCGATTTTTCGATGAACCGGATCAGCATGTCCACATCTTCGCCCCGATCCACCTCAGACTTAAGCTTCTCCAGCGCCTGCGAAGTGTTCCTCTTTGACGCCAGCAGAGTCTTATAGGCATGATGAATCTTGCGAATGCGTTCCGACGAAAATCCGCGCCTCTCGAGACCAACTTTATTCATTCCATAGGCGTGCGTGTCGCGCGCGGCCGAGGTCATCGAAAACGGCAAGACATCCTGCGTGATGGTAGTACCCCCCCCAATATAGGAATGAGCCCCGATGCGTACGAACTGATGCACCGGGCAAAGAGCTCCGACCACGGCCCATTCTTCCACCGTCACATGCCCGCCCAGCGTCGCCCCGTTCACCAGCATGCAGTGGTCACCGATCACGCTGTCGTGTCCGATATGGGCGTAAGCCATGATCAGAATATGGCTGCCGACTCGAGTCAGTCCGCCGCCTTTCACTGTACCGCGGCTGATGGTCACACCCTCGCGAATTTCGTTATGATCGCCAATCTCCAACCGCGTGGGCTCGCCCCGGTAGGAAACATCCTGCGGCGCCATGCCGATGGCGCAGAAGGGAAAGAAAGTGTTCCCAGCTCCAATCTTCGCCGGCCCATCAATCGCTACGTGCGACAGGAGACGACAACCCTCCCCCAGTTCGACATCAGCTCCAATCACGCTGTAGGGACCGACCTGGCAGGATGTCGGGACTTTCGCTCGCGGATCGATGATGGCTGTGGGATGAACCGCGGTGAGATGAACGTTCATGGTTGATTCATTGATGGATCGGCAGCTCTGTTACACGGGCCGCTCGCTTCATTCCACTGCCGAGGCGTCAGAGCCATTCCCGCGCCCGCGGGAACTGTCGATGAGCTGGCAGGACACCGTCGCTTCCGCCACGCGTTTGCCCGCGACGAATGCGACCCCGTGCATCTTGGCCGCTGTCATGCGCGGGATGACGCGCCAAGCCTTCACTTCCACCTCGATCCGCAGTTGATCGCCCGGGCTTACCGGACGGCGAAACTTGGCGCGGTCGATGCCGGTGAACACCATCACTTTATTATTACGATCATCCACTTCCGTAAGCAGCAACGCTCCGCCCGCTTGCGCAATCGCTTCCACGATCAGCACCCCCGGCATAATCGGCAATCCGGGAAAATGGCCGTTGAAAAACGGCTCATTGATGGTGACGTTCTTGATGGCCACGATGCTTTCTTTGCGCTTCAACTCCAGCACACGATCGATCAGCAGCAAGGGATAGCGATGGGGCAGAATGTTGAGGATGTCGTGAATATCGAGCGCACCTTTGGGAGCGCCGCCTGGCCGGTCGTCCTCGGGCGGAGGGGTCTCAATCATGGATTCTCTCAAACAGCCTGAAGATTATACTGTACCGCGCCGGGTTCCCGGCAGAGCAGTAGACTCTAGTCAGCAAAAAGAGGAATCTTGGCGAGTAAGAAAACCACCGGATCGATCGTTGTTCCACCCAACGTTCCACCCAACCTGGGGCCCGACAGGTTGCGCTACTTCGAGCAGCGTCAGGACCAGATCGTCGAGACCATACAGGAGCTGGTAGAACTCGAATCACCGAGCGACAACAAGCCCGCGGTCGACGGAATTGCCGCGTTCCTGGCGCCCAAGTTCGAAGCGCTCGCCGGACGAACTCGCTTCCACCGCAGTAACGACTTCGGCGACAGTCTGCAGATCGATTTCGACGGTCGCGCGCCTGGCCGAGCAGCGAACGGTCAGCCAATTCTGCTGCTGGGACACTATGATACGGTTTACCCTCTGGGCACTTTGGCGAATATGCCGTGCACGATCGAGAACGGGCGCTTGCTCGGACCGGGGGTGCTCGACATGAAGTCAGGCATCGCGCTCATGCTCCATGCGGTTGCGGCGCTCAAAGCCTGGTACGGCCGGCTTCCCCGGCCGGTGACAGTTTTTCTGGTTTCTGATGAAGAAGTCGGCAGCCGCTCTTCCCGGAAGATCACCGAGGCGTTGGCCCGAGGGTCTGCCGGAGTGCTGGTGCTCGAGCCCGCCGCCGGACTTCGAGGCGCCGTCAAAACCGCGCGCAAGGGCGTCGGCGAATACACCTTGCGTGTCAAAGGCGTCGCGGCGCATGCCGGCCTCGATCCTGGCAAAGGACACAGCGCCATTCTCGAACTGGCGCGGCAGATCGCGGTCGTCTCCAAGCTGAACAATCTGCGAGCGGGCGTATCGGTAAACGCGGGCGTGATCGCGGGCGGAACGCGCACCAACGTGGTCGCCGCCGAGGCCTCCGCCGGCATTGATGTGCGCATCAAGTACGCAAAACAGGCCTCCGGAATCGCTCGCAAGTTTCGCGCTCTCAAGCCCTTCGACAAACACTGCCGGCTCGAGATCACGGGCGGCATCAACCGTCTTCCGATGGAGCGAACCGCGGGAGTTGCCGCGCTGTATAAAAAAGCTCAGACTATCGCCGGCCAACTGGGATGGAAGCTGGAAGAAGCCGCCGTCGGCGGCGGCTCTGATGGCAATTTCACCGCCGGCATGGGGATTCCCACCCTCGACGGCATGGGCGGAGTGGGCGCAGGAGCACACGCCCTGCACGAGTTTATCGTCATCTCTGAGCTGCCTCGCCGCGCGCTGCTGCTCGCGGCGATGATCGAGAGTCTTTAGCGCTTCTTTGACTCCTCCCCTGGCCTAGCCTAGAATTTTGCTAGTAACTTCGTTTGGCTTAGATGCGGCTGCCTCCCGGAGGAGTGAGATGGAGGGGTTATGGGTGAATTTTCGCCGTTTCATTGGCTGTTAGTGATCGCCATCGCCCTTCTGCTGTTCGGGACCAGCAAGTTTACCGCCGTTGGCAAGGGTATCGGCGAAGGCATCCGCAATTTCAAGGCTGCGATGAAGGACGGGGAGGAGGCGAAGAAGGAAAAGAAAGATCAAGAAGAAGAGGAAAAGAAATCCTAGTTGACCCTCCGGTTGGTTCTGCACGCCTCGATCCCCGCGCTTCCAGCGAGGATTTCAGACCGCTCCTCGTTCTCGCAGCATGGCATACACGCGCGCCACCGGCAGCCCCACCACATTGCTGTAGTCGCCTTCAATCCGCGGAATCCAGCGCGAAGCAATCCCTTGAATCCCGTACCCCCCAGCTTTATCCATAGGTTCGCCGGTGGCGACGTAGTCGCGAATCTCGTGATCGGAAATTTCGCACACGGTCACAAGCGTAGTCGCGGAGGTGGCCCTGGGTTCAACGGCAACCGGGCCTGCCAGATACACTCCGCTAATCACCGCGTGCGTTCTTCCCGACAAGAGGCGCAACATGCGGGCGGCATCGTTGGCGTCGCGCGGCTTGCCGAGGATCGTGTCATCGACTACCACGATCGTATCCGCTCCGAGGACATAATTCTGCGGATGGCGCGGAAAAACCGCCAGTGCTTTTTCCCGCGCCAGCCGCTCGGCGCATTCCCGAGCACCCTCGCCCGCGCGCGGGCTCTCATCGATATCAGCGGGCTCGACCGTGAACGGAATGCCAGCCTTGCGCAGCAACTCCTGACGGCGCGGGGAAGCGGAAGCGAGAATCAGCATGCAAGTTGATTCTACTGGAGGAACAATCAGCGGCTTCCCACCAGGCCGCGCACCGACTCCACCAGTTTGGCAGAATCGTAGCCGACTCCGCCTTTGAACACCGTCTCCACGTTCTCGATGTCTGCGATCTGCTTCGACGGATCGCCCTTGATCACGACGAGGTCGGCCTGCTTGCCGGCAGCGATGGTGCCGATGCGATCCAGTTCGCCGAGAAACAGCGCCCCGTTGGCCGTCGCAATATGGATTGCTTCGAGAGGCGTGAATCCCGCTTCCACCAGCAGTTCCACCTCGCGCTGATCGCCAAACCCGGCCACGATTCCGCCCATCCCCGTGGGATCGAGCCCACCCAGAAGCAGGCCTCCTGCCTTCACGAAGGCGCGCTCGAATTCCATTTCTTTCTTGAATGCCGCCCCCATCGGCGAACCATCAGCCCCGTAACGCTTACGGATGGTAGCTTCATCGCCGGCCAGCAGCTTGTTCGTGAGCACAGCGCTGCGCGCCTCCGGAGTTAGACTGTCGAGCACTCGCGCCTGCAGCGTGGGACGCCCCGGCACGAACAATTCGAATACCGGCAAGGTAGAAGTGACCGCCACCTGGTGCTGAACCAAATCAAGGATCATGTCGTGCACCGCTCCGGATTGCACGTCCAGCCTGCCGTACCGCGCGAACTCGTCAGAAATGTTTGGGCACTGGTCCGGCTTTTTCTCCGGGAAGAATTCCGTATCCACCAGGAGACCGTGTTCCAGGTCATCAATGCCCAGCGCCGCCGCCTCACGAAAGCCAATCGAGCACAGATGGCCGGTAACTTTTGCGCCCCGGCTGTGCGCCGCTTTCACGGCAGCGCCAAGCTCGTCGCGAGTGAGGAAATTGTAGGCTTTGAAATTATCCACGCCTTCATCGAGCCAGTAGTTGACGGTTTTCGTAGCGTCCTCCGGCCCGGTAAGCTGGTGCATCTGCAGCGCCCAGCTGCCCGCTCCTTCCAGATACGGTCCGGTCACGTGAATCTCCGGTCCCGGGGTTTCGCCTTGATCAATTTTCTTTTTGAGCTCAACGTCGGTGTAGGGCTCGAGCGCGCCGGTGGTGCGGATCGTCGTCACTCCCCCAGCCAGGTACAAGCGCGGGAAACTGTAGGCCATCTCGCCGTATATTCCGTTGCCCATGGGATAGAACATGTGGTCGTGCATGCCCACTAGGCCGGGAATCACGCTGTAGCCGTGCAGATCGAGCACCTGCGCATCCGGGGAAACACGCGCCGCCCCTGGGTCGGAAATCGACTCGATCTTTCCTCGGCTGAGAATGATGGTTTGATCTTCGCGCGCGGCCCCACCGGTGCCGTCGATTATTCGCACGTGGGTAAGAGCAATCACCGGTGCGTCAACTTTCACAAAGACGCGTACCTGGGGCGAAAGAGTTTGAGCGGAGGCGATGCCAGCGACGATGAGAGCGCAGACGACGGTGAGGAAAACCTTCCCCATACAGAGCACCTCCCGAGAGAAATCTGGTCGCAGGATTGTAACGGATCAAGAGATTCTCGGCGAGCCGCGAGCCTGACCTCTTGCCAGCGATCAACTCAACTCGATTCCCAAACGGATCGTGATCCGGACGACGCTTCCCTCCGGATGTCGCGAGGCTCGAGCATCTCGATTCCCGCGTTTCGGAGTGGCTTCAC
>Ga0210398_10000602_pt1 | contig 40239 bp, 32 predicted proteins | sample IncBWC4OmetaG_FD_161047 | JGI IMG/M metagenome (GOLD analysis project Ga0210398, IMG submission 161047) | Forest soil microbial communities from Barre Woods Harvard Forest LTER site, Petersham, Massachusetts, United States - Inc-BW-C-4-O | ecosystem: Environmental > Terrestrial > Soil >... | reverse complement strand
TGCAATGATCGTGTCGACCTGCTCGCCCGGCGTCCATCCGGTTCCATAAATGATGACCGGCGATCCCGGCGGATAATCCTGCTTGTCGGTGCGGACGGTCGGATAGCTGAACATCTCGGTCAACGCGATCGGGTCGCCCGAGCTGTCCACGCCGCCGGTCATCAGCACCTGCCCGACATTGGGCAGCGCAAAAAAGTTGGCCGCGAACTCGTCGCGCGCCACGCTCATCGGCTCGTTAGCCACGAACGTGCCCGAAACCGGATCGTAAACTTCGTTCTCGCTGACTGCATTCCCACCGCTGGTCCCGCCCGCGATCAACACCTTGCCGTTGTACGGCAGCGTCACCCCGATGTGTCCGCTGCGCGGCGTGATCATCTGTGCCGCCAGCGTTGTGAAGCTATCGGTCGTGGGATCGAACTCTTCAGCCGTGTCGAGGTCGCGGCCGTTGGCATCCTGGCCGCCTGCGATCAGCACGCTGCCGTCAAAATCGAGCAGCTCCGACGCTGTTGCCAGCGTACGCGCCTCGTTGAGGTTGCCGGCTTCGTCGACGGTGTTGGTGGTCGGATCGTAAACCTCGGCGCTGGCCAGCGGCCCCGATGAATTCGAGCCGCCTGCTATCAGCACGCTGCCGTCGTCGAGCAGGGTCGCCGTATGGTCCTGCCGCGCATATTGCAACGGAGCAGCCAGTGTGAACGTCTTCTTCGCCGGATTGTAGATCTCGAGCGTCTTCTGCGCCGTCGATGCGTACTCGCCGCCCGCCAGCAGCACGCTCCCGTTTTGCAGCAGTGTCGCCGTATGATGGCTGCGCGCATTCTTAATCGCCGGCAGCTTGGTGAAAGTGCTCGTTGATGGATTGTAGAGCTCCGCTGTGGAAACCGACTTGCCTGAACTGTTTTGTCCGCCCGTGAGCAGCACAGTGCCGTCGTTAAGCACGGTCGCAGTCAAACCGAAAACGCCTTTGGGTAGCCCGGTGGGAAGAGTCGTGAAGGTATTACCGGCCAGGTTGAAGATTTCGGCGCTCTTGAGCGCCTTGCCCGACGCGCCGACGCCGCCGACGATCAGTGCTTGCCCGTTCGGCAGCGCCGCGGCCGCATGATTCGCACGCGCCCTGTTAAGATTCGCGTAAGCCGCCCACTGACCCGGCGCCTGCGCCGACAGCGGCAGCGCCATGGCGATTATGAACAGCATAGACCGCAGGACGACGGCCCCAATACGACCTGCTGATTTGCGAGAACCCCAATGCGCAGATTTCATAATTTCCTCTTCGCGATGAAGCTCGGTCCCGCCGCCGCGATCGCGCCGTGCGTCGTCGCGAAGTACCCCCTAACTAAAAATTGATTTAATCTCCCCCAAGCCAGTCGGATTTAGCACAAAATGCCTACCTTGAGCAACTAGTACGCCAGATAGAATAAGAGACTGCTCGCAGAACAACGAAAGCCATGCTTTCGCTGACTTGCGGTCGGAAAACAGTCAGATAGGAAATCTAACTCTGAGGTGTTTGCTCAAGGAAAGGGCAAGACAACCGGGGGATCCGCCGCACAGGCAGATCAAAAACAAATGAAAGCGAGGCTTACTAATAGACTAGGTTTTGTGCGAGATCTGACCCGGCTGACTAGTCTTTGCGCGTCGCTGGATCTGGCTGTCGCCGGCCGATCATGATGAACAGACCACCCTCTCGCGCACCCTTGATGATCATCCCAGACTGCACCATGAACCGCTTAAAGCTGCTGCCGCGAGAGTGCGGCTCGAATAGCCGCTCGTTCTGGGTCAGTTGGCCTCCGCTGACTTTCGGAACGCTGTTGAGGAAACGGAACCCAGTCTGTTCGAACCAATCGAGCACTTCGCCATAAGTATGCTTGGATTCGTGCGGATGCTTGTACTGATCCATGAACCAGGTGCGGCGCCTGGTCTCGTCGAGGCTTTTGTCTCTCAAGCGGCTGTCAAAAAAAGTGAGTCCTTCGCCGAACGTATTGAACAGGTAACGCCGGACGTCGGTTAGCAATCTGCCGTAAGTGTTGTACAGGCCAATCATGATGACGCCGCCGGGCTTGACCAGTCTCGAAATCGACCTGAAGCCGCCGAACGGATCGCTGGTATGATGCAGGACCCCGTTGGAAATCACCGCGTCAAATGATTCCGGCCGGAATACGGGCCTGAACAGGTTCATCTGGCAGAAACCGAGGTTGTTCAATCCGTTCGCATGTCTGAAATTGTCGCCCAGGCGCAGCGAGTTGAGGCACATATCGGCGCCGAAGATCGTGCGCGTCGAGCAACAGGCGAGAAAGTTGCTCAACTGGCCGGTGCCGCAGCCGACCTCGAGCACTCTTGCGTAAGGAGGAATTTGATCGTCGAGCAGCGCGGCGTAGACGCCCCTGCGCGCCTTCTGGCGAAGCGTCTCGGCAGAGTCGTGGCCATCGTAATTCGGAAACGGATTCTCTTCGTAGAACGCTTTCACGATGTCCGTGACGTCGCCATCGGGCATGCGCCCTTCATTGGGCCAGAACATCAGCGGAATTCGCCGATCCAGCTCGAACTGATGCCCGCAGCTATCGCACTTCAATGCATTCGCGGCCGCTCCCAAATCTCCGTTGCAGCCCGGGCACCAAAGCAGATGCAGATTGTCGGCAAATGCCCTCGGCAGCGCCGCGGCCTGCGGCGGAGTTTGCAGCCGGTCAGCGGTTCCCGTCTCGGTCGCGCGCTTCGATTCTTCCATTCTAGAAGAGCGTGTAAATGAACGGTGCGACGGCGGAAGTCTGCGCCAGGACCACCAGAAATCCAACCAGGAAGAGCAGCAGGATCATCGGCGTCAACCACCACCACTTGTTCTTGGAAAAAAACGACAGCAGTTCCCCCACCGTGGTGAACCGCCTGCCGATACTGTTAACAAAGCTCATCCCGTTTCCCTTCCTTCACTTCAAAGATTTCACTTTTCAACGAGATAGTCTCCCAGCACGAGCGTGTCCATGCCGCTGCGGCTGAACGTATTGAAAGCCTGCTGCGGAGTATTCACGATCGGCTCCCCTCTGAGATTGAACGAAGTATTCAGAACGATTGGAACGCCGGTAGCGTCGCCAAATGCTTTGATCAAGTGGAAATAGCGCGAGTTCGATTCTTCAGTGACGGTCTGCAGGCGGCCGGTGCCATCGACGTGCGTTATCGCCGGCACGTCCTTTTGCTTCTCCGCGCGAACGGGAACGACGTTCAGCATGAACCGGTTTATGTACTGACCCGACGGCTCGGAGCATTCGAAGTATTCCGTCGCGCGGTTTGCCAGTACCGACGGCGCAAACGGCCGAAACGGCTCGCGAAACTTTATCTTCGTGTTCACTATGTCTTTCATGTCGGCGCGGCGCGGATCGGCGATGATGCTGCGATTGCCTAATGCGCGCGGGCCCCATTCGAACCTCCCCTGCATCCAGCCGATTACTTTCCCCTGCTGCAAGCGGCTGACGGTCTCTTCTATCAGACTCTCTTCCGAATTGAAGCGCCGGTGAGGAACGTTGTTGCTTACCAGGAATTTTTCCACCTCTTGAGGACCGTGTTCTTCGCCCCAATAGGCATGCCGCATCGTGAAGGATCGTGGATTTCCGAGCACCGAGTGATATCCGAACAGCGCCGCACCCAGGGCCCCGCCCGCATCGCCGGCCGCCGGCTGGATGAAAATCTCCTCGAACGGCGTCTCCCGCAATATCCGTCCGTTGGCAACGCTGTTGAGGGCCACGCCGCCCGCCAGGCACAGCCGTTTGAGGCCGGTCTCGCGATAGGCATTCATCGCCATCTTGAGCATCACTTCCTCGACCACGACCTGGATGCTGGCAGCGATGTCGGCGTAGTACTCGTTCTGCTTGCACAGTTCCGAATAATTTATCGGCTTCGCCCCGAAATACGACGGGTATCCGGTATTGGCCGTAAAGAAATGCGCGTTAGCGTCCCGCGGCTCACCGAAGAGTTCGGTGAATTTTGGGCTGTAGGTATCCTCCGGCGAGTAGTGGAAGCTGAAGTAATCCATATCGAGCTCAAAACTGCCGTCGTCGTTGAGCTTGATCAGTTTGTAAACCTTGTCGAGGTAGCGAGGCTGGCCGAAAGGCGCCATCCCCATCACCTTGTACTCGCCTTCGTTGACTTCGAAGCCGAGAAACGCGGTGAACGCGCTGTACAGCAGCCCCAACGAATGCGGAAATCGGATCTCACTCTTCAAGCTGATCTCGGTTCCGCTGCCGCTTCCCCAGCTGGCGGTCGTCCACTCGCCGACACCGTCGACCGTCAAAATCGCAGCCTCCGAAAATGGCGACGAGAAGAAAGCGCTGGCCGCATGAGACAAATGATGCTCACTGAACAATATTCTATCCGCCGCCACACCCAGTTTTTTCTGAATCAAGCTTTTGATCCAAATCTTGTCACCGAGCCAGGTCACCATCGCATCGCGAAAGACCCGCGATGAGCGGGGGAAGGTTTGCATGCTCGTCAGCAGTAGCCGCTCGAATTTTAGAAACGGCTTCTCGAAGAACACCACGTAGTCCAGATCTTCAGCCTTTATTGCCCCCATCCGCAGGCAGAAGTCGATAGCGTTCTCCGGAAATTCGTAATCGTGCTTCTTGCGGGTGAAGCGCTCTTCCTCCGCCGCCGCCAGCAGTTGCCCCTCGCGCAGCAGCGCCGCGGCTGCGTCGTGAAAATAGCAGGAGATCCCTAAAATATTCATTGTTATCCCGTGAATGCGGCTGGAGGCCGCTGAATGGAATTCTTTGAATTCGACCTCTCAGAACTGGCGCCTTGCCAGGTCCGAGGGACTCCCTTCCCTGTCCTTCCGCGCGAGCCACCCGCGCTTCGATTCCGGCTTTATAGCCAGCGGATCGCTCCGCCAGCGCAACATCATCGCAAAGGGCGCAAGGAAAATCGCATAGAAAATCCCCAGTAACACCCGCGCCTGGAAGTTCCCGATCTTCTTGCCGACTCGCTTCCAACCCTCCCACAACTTGCGCCACATGGGCGCGTCTGCGCTGACTTCGCTCTCGTCAGCAATTGGGAGCATCGCCGATGCGCCGACGGCAGCGTTGTTGCTGCCTGATACCTCGATTGTGGCTGCGGGCTTAACTACGCTCGCCATATTTGATTCGCATCTCCAAGGCTTCAGTGCCTCCTCAAATTCGGACCTTGCATCATACGCATTCCGGGCAGCACTTTGCCATCCAAGCCGGCCCTTTATCTGGCGATTAGTTCTGCCTCACTTGAAGACGTTCCGGCGTCTGTCTATTCTGCGAGGAAAACCCCGTTGGACATTTCCGATTCGACAGACCGGACGCCCCGAGGAGGGTAATGCTCGCCAGAGTCTACAAATCCGTCGCAATTATTTTTCTCAATTTCCTGATTCTCTTCGTGCTGGTGAATATCGCGTGCTCACTTTACGACGGATGGGGCCGTCCTCAGTTCGGACCGCTCTCGGTCTATCCGCTCAGCCTCACCATGAAAGCATACCCGGGATGGAGTGAAAAAGACGTCGAGCAACTGTTGCGCGAAACGTACTACGATGCGCGTCCCCGCTACGACCTTATCCCGCAAATCAAGGAGCACGCGACCACCGGGCGATACGTAAATGTCGACCCGGCCGGGTTCCGCAAAGTGCGCGACCAGGGACCGTGGCCACCGGACCATTCAGCGGTGAACATCTTTATGTTCGGCGGATCGACTACCTTCGGTTACGGCGTGCAGGACGCGGACACCATTGCCTCGCATCTCCAGGACCTCGTCGGTGCAGACAAGCCTCCCGTCCACGTTTACAACTTCGGGCGCGCTGCCTACACCTCGACGCAGGAGATGCTTCTCTACCTTGCGCTGGTGCGCAACGGTTACGTACCGAAGGTCGCGATCTTTTTCGATGGGATAAACGACTGTAGCAGCACCTGGCATGAAGACGGATGGTTCTACGGCGAACTGATTGCCGGGCGAATCGAACAGAGCAACTGGGGAAACGCTCTCAGTCTTCTCGCCGAACTCCCGCTAGCAAAATTGGTGAAGGCAAAAATCGGTACTCCCTCGATGGCGCCGGCCGGCCAAACCGCACCGCAGGACATCTCCGGTTTCGTGATCGCAAACTACCAAAAGAATCAGCGTATCATTCGCGGCCTTTGCAGTCTGTACGGGACCACGCCGGTTTTCTTATGGCAACCGATCGTTCTCTACAAGTACGACGTCAGTCGTCATTTCATGGCCGGCGACAAAAAATACGGCTACTTCCAGAAAATGGCGGGCGCGGCGCAGGCGGTCGCGATTTACCAGCAGATCGAAAGTCTGGCGGCGAGTCATTCCCTCGGAGACGGCTTCGTCTTCATGGCGGATATCGCAGAAGATCAGGATCGCAACCGATATGTTGACGTGAATCACTACAACGGCGAATTCAGCGCGACTATCGCGACACACATACTGAACGCGCTTAAGGACCAGCACTTACTCCAATAGCTGTGCGGAGTCGGTTAGCGCCTCGCTCCCTTTCCGCTCAATGCAATCGCCTGCGGACTGTTAGCGGCGTTGTCAATGAGTTTCAAGTTGCCGGTCAGCTTGCCGGTGGCGATCGGCTTGAACCTCATCGTGATGTAGCAGTTAGCGTGCCCCGCAAGGCTTTTGCCGCAGGCATTGCTCTGCGTAAAGTCGCCCGTGACTGTCATCGCGGTAAATCGCGCCATCACGCCAGAGTGGTTGGTTACTTTCAGAATCCTGGCCGAACTTGTGTCGCCAACTTTCTCGGTGCTGAACTTCAAATTCACGGGCGAGACTGACAACGCATCGGGAGTTGCGGTGGCGGTGGAGGTCGCGGTCGCGGTTGCTGTTACCGTGGCAGTCGCGGTGGCTGTGGCTGTAGCTGTCGGAGTCAGGGTTGGAGTGGCGGTGGAGGTGACCGTGGGCGCCGGCGTCGAGGACGCAGTGGCGGAAGACGACGGCGTCGCGCTCGGAACGGGCGTTGCGGGCGGCGGGTTATCGCTGATGAGAAAGATGTGCGCCTGGTAGGGCTGGAATGCGCCGGGGAACGTCGTGCTCGAGTCAGGCGCAGAGGCAATTCCGGTATCGTAGTCGATGATGCTGGCAGCCGGCTGCGCCAACGTGAACTCCGCGCTGACCGGCGCCCCGGTGTAGTTGTATGCAAACACGTACCGGGTGCCGTCGGCGCCGATCTTCGTCTTGGTGAACACGGTGCCCTGTTGCGAGTTCGCCGTGATTACCGGCGCGTCAGGACTGAGCAGCACCGGCTCGAGCGACTTGATCTCGGAGGTGACGTCGATGAGCTCCTGGTAAAGCGCTGTGTGCTCGGCTGGATTTTTGACCGAGTAGAGTCCCCGCAGACCGTACTCCCAGTAGAAGACGCCGGTCGCGCCCTCGACAATCGCCATCCAACTCATATCATGCAGTTGCTGCTGGGTCGGCCAGACCGATTCCAGGTCCGCCTGGAAAAACTGGATCACCGTCCACACCGGCCGCGCCCCGTCTCCCGCCTGGTACGCCGCCCGGGTCCAGTCCGCGATTTCGGCCAGATCGTTGTTACTGGCGCTGGCGATTGGATAGGGATCGACGCCGAGCACGTCGACCGTGTCCCTCCACCTCGGCAGATCGAGCGGGCGATTGAGCACCGCATAGTTGAAGCCAGCAGGATCGGCCGCCTTGATCAGTCCGTACTGATGAAACGTTTGCGGCTGCACTCCGATCGCAGGCTCATCCTGAACGTAGTAGCCCACCACGCCCGGGTTGGACGTGAACGCGGAGACGTAGTCGGTAGTCAGCGTGTCGGCATCGTCGGTACCGAACTCCTTCGCTGGGCCCGCCGGCCAAATCGAAGAGCCGGCATAGAAGCCCTCGACGTCGGGCAGGAACACCATCCCGAATGGCTTCATCGCAGTGACGTATGCGTCAATCGCCTGCGTCGGCGCTTCGGTGATGTAGTAGTTGATCATCATGTTGATCGGCGCATGCGCGATCGAAGCGAGCTCATTCGTGTAGTAGGACGGACTGTCCGAATAATCGGTCGTGTCGTAGATGCCGAGCACGAAGTGCGGGTTGCCGTCGATGAAATGCGCCAGGTTGGCTGGATCGATGTACGCCTTCATGCCGGCGCGTGCTGACGCGTCAAGCTTCACGATAGCGTACGGGCTCTGGGTCATCAGAATGTTGCCGCTGGTGTCCTCGAGTTTGCCTGAAAGCTGATAGGTGCCGAGCGGCAAGGCGCTCAAGTCGAGCGTGCCGGTGAACTCAGTCGATGCGGACGAGAAGATCTGGTTCGCCACCGTGTTGCCGCCCGCGTCGAGCGCGTCGAGTTCAACTTGCAAGCCACCCAGCGAAGTTCCCGCCGGCGGAGTGACGGTCAGGTCCACGCTCGCGACCTGGCTCTGATCCGAGAACATCAGTCCGCGGTAATTCGGGTACAAGAGAAACATCTGCAGCCCCGGCGGGATCTCCTCTTGCACCGACAGGTTCGCGAACCAGGCGTTTCCGGTCGGAATCGCGCCGTAGGTCGTTAGCTCAAAGGGCGCCGACTCTCTGCCCGCTGGAACCTCGACATGCTGGATCGTCGTTGTGGACCAATCAGTAGTACCGTGAAGGTGCGGCGAGTACGCATAGTCGTAGAGGAAATACATCGCACCGTCCACGGTGCTAGCACCAAAAAAATCCTCCGTCATGATTTGGCCGCTCAGAGTGTACGAATGTCCGGCATCGACCTTGACCGCGTTCACCGCGATCGATGGCTTCGTGCTGCATGTCGTTCCCGGATTGCTAAGCTCGAGCGTGGCCGCTCCATTCGGCGCCACGGTGGTCAGATCCAAGCTGAAGCATGCACTCGTCATGCTCCAGCCCGTCGTCCCCTCTGAGAAGTCTCCGTTCTCCAGCAGATTCGAGCTCAACGACCACCCGGTCTCCGGCGCCGTCAAGCCGCCGTCAACTACTCCCTGGGCTAAGGCAGCATGGCAAATTAGAATTGAAAGAGTAGTCAATATCAATACTAAAATGTGGAATGGAGTTAGTAGTCGATTAGCTAATAATCGAATAGCTAATGAAGTATAGTTGCCGTTGCGACACGACATGATTGTTGCCCCCATTTTCGAAGCGAGTTTCGCCATCGCTTCGAAATGCAACTTCTCTGCCGCAACACGTCGGTCGTTTCAGATCCTCATTTTTGTCCCAGGATGGAACACACTGTCTCGCCTTGGCGCACTTGCGCTTCTCCGTTGATCGCGATGTCTCGAAAGTGGGACGAATCGTGCGCCATAAAAGTGGCGACGCGTCAGGGAAGTGACGCGGTGAAATCGGATCTGCGCGTGCCCGCTAGTCCCCGTTGCTAGTTACATGGCATAGTTCGTGATCGCAGTTCGCGTTGGATGAAATGACTCAATCCGGCGGAACGTTTAGGAAAGTGGAGTTGGAATTGTTACGATGACTCAGGAACCGGCGAAACAGGCCGCCGCTTCGGCGCAGACAGCGGCGCCGGGAACCAATACCGATGCCCCGCACGCGTACGACCACGAAGCGGAGGGCCCTCGCAAAATCAGGGAGGGTCTCCTCAAGACTTTCTTGACGGGCCTTTCATGGACGGCGGCCGCACGCGGACTCAGCGCGATCGGCACCGCCGCCCGCTACATCGTCTTCGTGCGCTTGCTCAAACCCTTCGACTTCGGCGTAATCGCCAGCGCGACATTGATCTGCTCGGCGCTGCTCGCGGCGACGGATCCGGTAATGGGGCAGGCGCTCGTCCAGCAGAAGGACGACATCGATCCCTACCTAGACACCCTACTAACGACCTATTTCATCCGCAGTTTGATCATTGGAGTCATTCTGATCGCCTGTTCGCGGCCGCTGGGCGCCTTTTTTCATTTGGGCGACTCTTACACGGTATTCTGGGCGATGGTTCCGTTGCCAATCCTTCGCTCGATCCAGAGCCCGCGCCTAGTGACGTTGTATAGACAGCTCGATTTCCACTTTGTCACGATCCTCAACGTTTCAGAGGTGCTCGCCAGCCTCGTCTTCGGCCTGATCGCGGTACTCTACTGGCGCGATTGGCGCGGCATGGTGTTCTCGGTGCTGGCGGGCGCGGCAGTACGCGACATCTTGACCTATTGGCTGTTCCCGCATTGGCCGCGGCTGCGCTTCAGCTTCGACCGCGCGAAAACCATGCTCGCCTTCGGACTGTGGTTCAGCTTCGGCACGCTTTGCGATTTCGTCGCCAAGCAGCTCGACAATCTCGTCGTCGGCCATCTGCTCGGACCGGGCGCGCTGGGCAACTATCAGATGGCCTTTCGCGCGGGCGAGATGCCCGTGGTCGAATTCACCACCTCAGCATTCGTCGTGACATTCCCGATGGTGGCGCGCTTGCGCAACGATCGCCACGCCAGGTTGCGCCTGTTCTGGTCGGTGTCGGGAATAGTAGCGGCGGTCGGGCTTGCCTACGCCGCTTTCATCTTCGCCTTCGGACCGCCAGTCGTCCTTCGGGTGTTCGGACCGGCCTGGATTCACGCGGTGAACCCGCTCAAGGTGCTCTGCATTTACGGACTCCTGCAGGGCTTTCTCGTGATTGGGCGCAGCTTTCTGAGCGGGCTCGGCAAACCGGAGCAATACGTCATCCCGGCCGCCGTGCGCGCCGCCGTTCTCGCAATCGCAATCTATCCCCTGACTGCGACGCACGGCCCCACCGGGGCCGCTGTCGCCGGCGTGCTATCGATCATCGTGGCCCTGCCGATAATGGGCTATCTGCTGTATCAGCTGGAGTAAGTGGATGACCTCTGGAGTAAGCGGGTGAAATGACTTCCTCGATCACGGCGACCGCGCCCTCCGCTCAAGCGGCACGCGCGCTGGTCAGCATCGTAATCCCCAACTACAACTACGCCCGCTATTTGCGCATCGCGATCGACAGCGCCCTCGCCCAGACTTATTCGCCGTTAGAGGTGATCGTCGTCGATGACGGCTCGACCGACGATTCACGCGCAGTCATCGAATTGTACGGCAACCGCATCACCCCGATTCTCAAGCCCAACGGCGGACACGGCTCAGCCGTCAACGCCGGCTACGCCGCCAGCCACGGCGAAATAGTTATCTTCCTCGACGCCGACGACGAGCTGATGCCGAACGCCGTCGATCAGGTCGTGAAAGCATGGCGCCCAGGCGTCGCCAAAGCGCAGTTTCAGCTCGAGATGGTCGACGAGACCGGCAAGCCACTGGGGATGCGCGTTCCCACCTTCGACCCCTTCCTTCCCAACGGCGATATCCGCGACCGAATCGCGCGCTTCGGCGAGTACCCGTCGTCACCGTCGAGCGGCAATGCCTACTCGCGCCCCGCGCTCGACCGCCTGATGCCGATCGACGAAGTGCTGTGGTTCGCCGGCGCCGAAAAATCGCTGGTCTTCCTGTCGCCATTTTTCGGCGACGTAGTGTCGCTGCGCGCGCCGCTCGGCCGGTACCGCATCCACCCCGACAACGACTCCGGCTTCAAGGGCCGCCACCTGGAAAAACTCCATCGCCGCCTGACCGCCGTTTATTTCATCCCCGAAACGATTTGCAAAGTTGCCGCCTTGAAAGGCATCAAGCTCGACCTGCACGTGATGGGCTCGACCTCGCGCGAACTGAAACTCCGCATGGCTTCCATTCGCCTCGACCCTGCGACTCACCCGCTCCCGAAGGACACCCGTCTCGCCCTGCTCGTCAAAGGAGTCCGCGCATCGCTGCGCGAACCCGACCTGAGTCTCAAAATCCGCGCAACTCAGTGCGCGTGGTTCGTCCTGATGGCGACCGCGCCGATGCGCGTCGTGTCCCTTCTGACCGCCCCCTCGCGCTAGGGCTTGACCAGGTAAGCAATCCCGTCGCGAAACTGGTTGAGCCGCGGAATCGCAGCCGGCGGCGTGAATCCCGCAATGAATTCATTGACTGCCCGCGCGCATCCGTCCCAAATGTAGTAGTCGTCGACGATTACCACGCCGCCAAGCGCGACGCGCGGATACAGGTTTTCGAGGCAATCGCGCGTCGACTCGTACCAATCGCCGTCGAGGCGCAGCACCGCAATCTTCGACGGCGGCTCAAAGCGCGGGATCGTTTCGTTGAACCATCCCTTGACCAGCGTGAACGACGTCGCGCCGGACAGCTTCATCGCGGCGGCCGCCTCCTCTTCCGCCGCCGTGCAGTTGTTGTAATGCGCGGGCGAATGGGAATTCTTCTGCCATGCCACTGCCGACGCGCCGTCCAGCTCTTCGCGCGCCGGCGGCAATCCTTCGAAGCTGTCGAACAGGAAATACTCGCGATTCGCGCCGAGCACCTCCGCCATGCCCGCAATCATGCCGCCGCGCCATACTCCGCATTCCACCACGCAGCCGACAATCGCCGCAAACTTCGCGCACAACTCGAGGTTATTCAGGTACGCCGCTTCGTGTATCATCGTGTAGGCGCTGTACTTGCGGTAGATTTCGCGAAAGCCGTTACGGCGGCGACGATTCTCAAAAATCGCCGCAATCGCCGATGGCGGCGGGATCAGATCCAAAAGACTCATCAAGCGCCGACGCTAGCCGACACCGAAAACGCGCGCAACGAGTGCCGCTTCGGTTGTGCGGCCGGGCGCAGAATTGATAGACCGAGGGACGGTAGAAAAAACATGCGCAAGCGGCTCGCTTCCTTTTATTCCGGAGAGATGTACGCCGAGGACACCTCGAGCCCGTCGGCCGCCGTCGTGGTGCCGATGGTGATCGAGCTGGTTCATCCGTCGAGCGTGCTCGACGTAGGCTGCGGGCGCGGCGCGTGGCTGAGCGCGTTCCTCGCTAACGGCGTCGAGAAAATCACCGGGCTCGACGGCGACTACATCCAACCCTCGACACTGAAGTTTCCTGCCGATCGTTTTCGCTCGACCAATTTGAGCGCCAAGTTCGAAATCCCTGCCGAGCGCTTCGACCTGGCCTCCTGCCTCGAAGTCGCCGAGCATCTGCCCGAGCGCCATTCGAAGTACCTGGTGGGCAAGCTGACTTCTGCCGCACCGCAGGTGCTGTTTTCAGCAGCACCTCCCGGTCAATGGGGCGGAGGACACATCAACTGTAAACCGCTTTCCTATTGGCGCAAAATTTTCGAAGACTTCGGCTTCCGCACGCTCGATCCCTTCCGCCCCAGAATTCGCGACGACCGCCGCGTAGCATGGTGGTATCGACAGAACCTGGTGATGTTCGCGAAGCCTGAGGCGCTGGCCGCCCAACCGGCGCTCGCCGGGTGGGAAGTACCGCCGGGTCTCGAGTCCGAGTGGGTCTATCGATGGGTTGCCGACGCGCAAGCTGGCACTGCCGTGCGTCGACTTACCGGCAGAGTCATCCGCCGGGCCCGCCAAGCACTGCGACCTAACGCCTGAATCACCGGCGAGTTTGCCGACGAGAAATCGGGCATCGGATCGTGGTTATCGATCGACCACCTTGAGCACTAGCGGCCGCTGATAGTAGTTCGGCTCCATCACGAAATTGACGGTTCCGGGGGCCTGCCGCTGGAAGTAGAAGACCTGGAAACTGAACTTCCAGGGACTCCAGTTAACGGGGCGCAGCTCATCCGGTCCGCCGATCAGCTTCAATGCCGGAGAAATCTGCGTCACCTGCCAGGCGTCGTCATGGTATCCGCGTATCGGCAATTTCACGACCATCTGCTGGCCGACCGCGAGATTCACGATTTTACCAGTATCCTTCCAATCCACGAACATCGCCGGCTGACGCGCAGGGCCCTGGGCCGATAGCGCGCAAGGTGCGACAAAAAATCCGGCAACAATCGCAAGCGCCAATCCGGTTAGCATGCAGGAACGGAGCAGCGATCGTTTGAGCATCATTGCGCGAGTCCTCTTGATCAGAACTACCACAGGCGCCGCATTTGGAAAAAGGCTGGCGCGCTCAGTTGCGTTCAGGAAACCTTCTAGTTGGCGCCCCTGCGCCGCAACACCGCCGGAACCGTTCGCAGCAAGATCTCCAGATCTTTGCCGAGCGACTGATCGCGGATGTATTCGAGGTCCAGTTCTACCCGCTTGCGATACTCCGCGACCTCGCTGCGGCCGCTCACCTGCCAATGCCCCGTCATCCCCGGTTTCGCCGACATGAACAGCGTCGTGGCGTCGCCGTATTGCTGAGCCTCATGCGGCACGATTGGACGCGGCCCGACCAGGCTCATTTCGCCGACCAGAACGTTGAACAATTGCGGCAACTCATCGAGGCTGGTGGCGCGCAGGAACCGCCCCAGCCGCGTGACGCGCGGATCCTCACCCCTGGGAAGTTTGAAATTGTTTTGTAGGTACTTGGCCTGCAGCGCCGGCGATTCTTTGAGGATCTTTTCCGCATCGGCGCGCATCGTGCGAAATTTGTAAAGCGTGAAGGGTTCTCCCTCCAGCCCCAGCCGCTTCTGCCGAAAAAGCGCGGGGCCCGGCGACGTCAGTTTGATCGCCAGCGCGACCAGCCCAATCAGCGGCGACAGAACAATCACCAGCAACACCGACAGAACCAAATCGACGAACCGTTTCACTGCCGCCTGAACAGGGTTCAACTCGCCCTTGCTCACCGACAGCACCGGAATTCCGGCAACGTCGCCCAGCGACTGGCGAAACAGCCGCGTATCGAGCAGGCTCGGGATGATGTGGACCGACTTGCCTTGCTTCAGCAGCGCCAGCACACCCTCCGCTCCCGCCGGAGAATCCACTCCGTCGTTGACGCCAATCAGGTAAACGTCATCGAATTCCGCGAGCGAACCGGCGAACTCGTAGCCGCCCTCTGCGTGATTGCCGTTGCCGTTGACTCCGCGCTTCGCCGGCTTGACCATCACCTGCTGATAGCCCATCGGATGTGCCGCCGTCAGCAGTCCTGCGAAATGCTCGCACGCAGCTTCGTTGTCGCCGATCACCACCGCCGTGCGCCACTTATGCGCAGATCGTCGCAGGTTGCGGAGAAAAAGCTGGGTTCCAAGGTGGCGGAAGTAGATGAAAACAATCGACGCGCTGATGAAATAACCGATGAACTGCCGGCTTAGATATTCGAATTTCAGCGAAAATATTACTGCGACCGTCAGCAGAGCCCAGGTCAGCAACGTCCGTGTCAGCCCTTGCGCCTGGAACTTCAGACGTTCCGTTCTATGCGGTCGGTAGGTTTCGGTAAATGCGGTCAATGTCAGCCAGCACAGGATTGCCAACAAACATAGCGCCGAGTACTGCGATTGCGCCTCGGAAGCGCGACCGAGCGGGATCACCCGGATCTTGCCCCAATGCAGCGCGGCCGCGATTTGCGTCGCAGCGACATAGCCGACGAAAATGCAGACTATGTCAGCGATTCTCTCCGCGATTCCGCGGCTATTTTGCGGATTCAGCCCAACCCCCGGCATTTTCCAGCGTCCCCAAGAGTGGCTCCCCCGAGCACTCCGGCAACAACCTCCTTATTTCGACTTAAGCCACCAACTACGCACTTTTTTCGCTGCAGGCTTCAAACTCTTAGCTGTGTTACGAGTTTGTTGTCAAACTGAGAACGACTTGCATGCGCTGGCCCGAATTGGCTGATTTGCTTGCATCTACCGCAGTTTTGCATCGACGTTCGCGCTCTCTGATGCAGCGGCTCTTACTAGATGTTATCTTGAGAACAACAATCCACTTTGATTTGTTTGATGATTCCGCACTTTGACTGAACCACATGCCGAGCATTTCAGCAGTTCGCGCACTGATTAGGGACGAGGGCCTCCTGAATCTCCCCCGCATCGCTTTTGAATCGATTCGCCTCCTCGACTTTCACATCTTCGTGATCGATCGGGGCGATTTGCGCGAGCCGCTGCCGGTTGCCGACGGCGTGATTATGTATGCCGACGCTTTGGACCGCCTCAAGCGCGCGCGCGAGAATCGCACCGACCTTGCCAATGAATTCTGGCGCGATCAGATGAGCGGCGCTTCGCACTGCGCGACGCTCGAACTAAACGGGGAACTAGGCGGCGTAGTCTGGGCATACGATTACCCGGCCGAGCGCCCCCTGATCGAGCTGGAACCCGGTGACACGGAGTTATCCACATCATACACCATGGAAAAATTCCGCGGCCGCGGACTTTACCGGGCGCTGCTTTATTTTGCCACCGAATGGCAGCTGCGCGTACGCCCTCGCCTGTTCACGATCGTCGCCAGTAACAACCCGACGCCCATGAAGGCCGTTTACCAGGTCGGCTTTCACGAAATCGGCGTCATCCGCCGCCGCGCTATCCGTGGGCGAAAGTTTTCCGTCGCGAAAATGAAGGCTGATCGCTAGGCGGGCTTTCGAAACGTCGCCAGGATAACGCTCGCAGCAAGTTGATCCGCGCCCAGGCGGAGCATCAGCCGGCTCGCCACCAGCTCAGCGGCGCACAAAGGTGCGACGAAATAGAATAAAGGCCGGGCCGGCACCAATATCAGCTTCTCGCTCGAAAGCCCGGCGTCGGCCGCCGCCGTGGCCAGATCCTTGCGCGTATTGGCGCGGTAGTATGTTGGAAACACGTCCTCTTCCTCGCGGAAATCCATGAACCGAATCAACTTCATAATGAAGGATTTGGGCAAAACGCGGCGACCCACTTCCGCAATACGCAGCGCGTAACTTAAGACGTTGGGCGTGTGAATAATCACTCGGCCGCCGGGGGCCAGCACGCGCGCGAACTCCGCCAGCACCTCGCGCGGGCGCTCGAGATGCTCGGCTACATTGTTGAGAGTTATCAGGTCCAGCGATCGGCTGCGGAACGGTAAGTGGTCGAGAACCGCCCCGACACTCACGCGAACGCTGCGATGCTTCGCGATCGCATCGACCACCCGATCGCAGCACACGGCTAACCTGACCCGCCGCACCATCGCCAGTTCCATTTCGTGCGCCGTAAGCTCGAAAATCTGATGGCCGCCGCCAGCATCGAGCCAACGCGTATTCGGCGTCAGAACGTCGCCCACCATTCGCGCATAGGTAAGCTGGGTGTATTCGCGATCGGGATGAATGTGGTCTTTCAGCCAATAGTAGGAGCCGCGGCCAAGGTATCGATCGAGCATTTTCAACATGCCGTCAAAACGATACCGATGTTGATGCGCTTGCGCGATGCTTGCGGAGGTTTCTTCCGAATGCGACAGTTGCGCAACGGCGATGAATATTCGACGCGCTGCCAAATCGGTGCTGCCGCAGTCGGTCACCAACCAAATCCGGGTGGCGGCCTATCGCTGGACGCTCCGGCGGTTCCAGCCCTACGAGGTGCGACGCTGTTGGGCGGCCCATCAATTCAACTTGTGGATCTCGGATCCGACTTCAGAGAGCTGGTACGGCCATGATTCGCCTGAAGTTCCGCCCGAGTTGTCGTTTCTCGCGCAGCATCGGCTGCGCCCCGGTGCCACGGTATTCGATTGCGGCGCTCATCAGTGTGTCATAGCGATGGTCATGGCCAAATTTGTCGGTGCGGCCGGAAAGGTAATCGCGGTCGAGGCCAGCCCACTCAACTACGAAACCGCGCTGCGGAATTGCCGCATGAATGAAGCGAGCAACGTCACGGTCATCCAAGCTGCCGTATCCGATAACCTCGACCGGATTGAATTCAACGTCCGCGGCAACGGACAGGTCGACGACGGCACCGGCGCGTGGGGCAAAATCTCCGTCCCCAGCGTCACCGTTGACGAGCTTGCCCGCCGCCATGGACCGCCCGACGTGCTGTTCGTGGACGTCGAAGGATTCGAATCGAAAGTATTGCGCGGCGGGCTTGACACCCTCTCGCGTCATCGCCCCGACTGCTTCTTCGAGATGCATGTCGGATGCGGACTGGAGAAATTCGGCGGGTCGGTCGCGGCCATCGCCGATTCGCTCCACGAGCTCGGCTATGGCCTCTGGATGAGCAGCCCTGCACTCGACGCATTTGTACCGTTCTCGGGAGAATCGGCGATGGTCACGGAGCGATTTTTCCTCATAGCAACCGTCGCGGCATCCTGATCGATTGGATTCCACGGATTGCGTCGCCACAAAGTCGAGCTTGGACTGATTGGCCTGGTCGCGAGCACACTGATTCTCGGCTGCACTTTCGGATCTCCTGATCGAAAGCCGCGACTGCCTTTGCAAACCTTCCTGTTGTACCCCAACTACCGCGGCATGATGTTCAGCGATCAGAGCCAGGTGGCGCGCGTCGCAATCGATGTGAACCCGCTAGCAAACGACAACATGGCCGAGCTTCAAGGGGTGCTAGATGTGGTGGGTCCGGATGGGAAAGTGCGGCTTGCGAGTAAGTCGTCTCCCGCCGCAGACGGCTCAACTGTGCTGACGATGGACATGAGCAGTCTTCCGCCCGGACGATATCAGTTGCAGGGCCATCTGGAAGGGCCGGGCAACAAACCAATCTTTACTCCGTCGTCCTATACGATCGTCAAAGTCAGCGCCGAGAGCCGAGCCTCGATGAAGGTCTGGGTCGATTCTGACAACGTCCTCCATATGGGCGGGCGGCCACGATTCGTGATCGGACTTTACGATACTACCGGCTACGGTCTTACTCCCGACTACTATGCCGAGCGCTTGGATGCGATCGCGAAGGCGCCGATCAACTTGATGATAAATTATTTCCTCGCCGACGCCCGCGCGGAGGTCATCTACCCGTACACCAAAGCGATGGAACCGTTCGGCATCTTTTTTCTCGCGACCACCAGCGCCCTCTTCCCGGAAATTCCGAGATACTCCGCATGGGCGCGAACGCAAAACATCGGCGCCGACCAATTGATTGCTCAATATGCGACTGCGCTGTCGGAGGATTCGCGGGTCGTCGGCTATTATACCTGCGACGAGTGCCCAAGCATGATGGAACCGCGGACCCTGCATCAATACGACCTGATCAAACACTCCGACCCGGCCAGCGTGACCTTCGCAGTGGAAAATCACCCGAACGAATTTCAGGTTTGGCGAGATACCGTTGACGTGCTCGGCGCTGATCCTTACGTGTTCGGCACCCGCTTCGATGAAAACTACGTCGGCGATCTGACCCGCCGGGCAATCGCCGCCGTTCATGGCGCGCGGCCGGTCTGGACAGTGATCCAGTTTTTCCAGACGTCGCGGCTATCGCACTTCCCGACCGAGCAGGAGCTTCACGATATGAGCTGGATGGCAATCACCGAGGGCGCGCGCGGCGTCTTCTACTGGTCGTACGGACTGCGCGGACTGGACTGGGGCAACCCGACTCCCGCCCTCCGCCAGGAACGTTACGACGAGTTGGTGAACGTCACGCGGGGCATCAGCATGCTTGAGCCGGTGCTGCTCGCGCCCGACAGTCCGGTGCTGTCTGCAAATTCGGCGTCCAGCACAGTGATCACCAAGGAGAAAGACATCAGCGGTGGAAGCCGGTACCTTATCTCGTACAATCGTAGCGGCTCCAGCGTGGACGCGAGCTTCACGCTGGAGCGACCCGCGCACACGATATCAGCATACGGCGAGAATCGTTTAACCACGCTTGATCAGGGCGGCTCGCGATTCAAAGACACCTACGCCCCCTTTCAGGCGCATATCTACAAAATAGATTGACGAGAGTTCGGTACTGTCTGAATTATCAGAAGGCGTGAAGCCCCCCCACGCTGCCGCGCTCCGTTGGTATATCAAATCGGTGGGCGAGCGTCTATTTCAGATGCGCAGACGCTCGAAAAAGTCCGACGTTTACCAGGCGATTTTTCCTTGCTGCCATCGTCGCCCATGACGGCGGTCTCTTCGATCCCGCATGTAGTATCTGAGCCGCCTGAACACTGTCCGGATGGTCTTCATGATTAGCTCCCGCAAATGAGTAACCACCCTGACCCCCTTCCCAACAATGCGTTTCGATTTCCTCCATCTAGATCAGTATTGAGCAGAGGTCAAGCTCGCCAAATTTGAGACATTGACGATTTCACATTCAGACACTCAGCCCCGAATTAAGACAGTACCGAGAGTTGGTCGTACGTTCACTTCGTGTCCGCAGTGCGCTATCGTCCTCCAGATCGGCGATCGTCGACAGACGCATTGATGACTAACGGAAAAATGTTGCGACTGCCCAGCTTCATTCATGTAGGTCCACCTCGAACCGGAACAACCTGGTTGCACGAGGTTTTGACGGGTCATGTCGGTCTCCCGCGCGAGAAGGAAACGCGATTTTTCGATGTCCGCTACGATCGCGGAATCGATTGGTACTCCGGCCTGTTCGGCGAATACCCGACCGACGTTCCGGCGGGAGAGATGGGCCCCACCTATTTCTCGAATGCGATCGCGCGAGAGAGAATCAAGCATCACGTTCCCGACTGTAAAATCATCGTCACTTTCCGCGAGCCGGCCGCCCGGCTCTATTCGCTGTATCGCCTGATTCGCTCTGGGAGCCATCCGGCCGAGAATACGTTCGAGGGCTATGCGCGCTTCCAGGTCGAGTGCGGAGGCGACCTCTGTGACTACGCGACTCAACTCAAGCGCTGGCAGGCAACCTTCGGAAAACCGCGAGTGCTGGCGCTATTCTATGATGACCTCGATGCGGACCCGCAGCGCTACCTGGACTCGGTCTGCGATTTTGTCGGCGCAAAGAGTGTCGCGCTGAATCGCGCCGCGACTGGTGGCGGGAAAGTGTATTCTGCACCCAGCGCTGCTCACTCGAACTCACTCGGCCTCCGCACGGTTAAGGCTCTCAGTTGGGCTTCGCAGCGTGGCGCGCGTCCGTTGATCGAACTCGGCAAGCGGACCGCACTGTGGAAGTCTATACGCCGGAGATTCGTCGAAGACTTCCAGCCGCTGAGCGAGGAATCGGCCGAGGAGATCCGCGCGATGATGCTCCCCGAGACCGAGGAGCTTGAGCGAATCACTCTGCGAGACCTCTCCAGCTGGAAACCTCGCGCTCTGCGCAAATTTGACGATGGCCGCGCGTCGGTCCGATCGCAGGCTGGATGACGACTTGAACCGCCGCATCGTGTTTCAGATTGTCGCGCTGATGCTGCTTGCTCGCGTCGCGCGAGCGCAGCCGGCGCCTCAGTTGGGCCCCAATGTCGAGACGATGTGGCCGTACACGCAGACGACGGGCGACAATCTGCTCGGGAGTAATCCCTTCGGAACTGTCGGCGCCGGATGCAACCTCGGGAGCTGGAAATTCCTGAATCAAAACAACGCCGTCTGGAGCGCAGTGCCCGATCCGATCGGCGGCTTCGAGAGCGGGAACTGCGTGGCGCGGATCACCGACGCGGACTCCTCAAAGATAGCCCAGAGCGCGAGCCAGAGTCTGACATTGTCGCCTGGCTTTTACGCAATGCGCTGCAACATCGCGTCCACCGGAAACGACTCCCCTAAACTATCGATTCAGTACGTCTATGCGGGCACCGGCACGCCACCCACCAGCGTCAAACTGAAGCTGGGAAGCGACCCCAACAACCCAACCGGCCAGTCTGCCTCGAGCCTGCAGACAATAGTCACGGGAGGCAGCTCGCCCGACCCGTTATGCATAAACCTGGTGAATCCAGCAGCTACCGCCGTGTCAAATCCCAACGATTGCAAGACCAACGCGTGGGCATACACGATCGGCCAGCTCGTAAAATTGATTAATGCGCATCCGAACTATCACGCGACGATCAGCAGCCTCAATTCCACCAACATCCTGGCCCACGCGTTAAGTCCTGCGCAAAGCGGTCACGACATACTGAACTTCTGTCCGGCCGGCGCGACTTGTCCGCCCTACCAGGGGTTTCCGCTGAGCGGTACGAATTTGCTCTTCGGCTACAATTGCAATGTCCGCGGGGTCAACACTGCTTTTGGCACCAATCGCATGTATGGAAACAATCCCCAATGGGTGAGCCCCACACCGCACGGTGATTTGGGTGAAGTCAGCCCGAGCTCGTCGAAGGTCACCGTCAATCTGCAAACTTGGTCGCAACCCCACGGCGTCGGATATTTCGGAATGGGCAAGGGGACCGGGCTCGTTCGACTGGCCGACCCCGACGCGAACGTAATGGTTCGGTATCCGAATTATCTGCACACCTACGTGGAAACGCTGGCAAAAGGGGCCGACCTGAAGGTCGATTATCGTTCAGTCACCGGCGCGAAGTGTGCCGCCACTCCTGATTGCTCGTCGGGCCAATGTGAGATGGAGCTGACGCGCGACAATTCAATCCTCGCGCATCGGTGTATCACGTTGAACACGACCTGGCAGACGGTCACCGGCTTCGGCTTTTCGCGCAAATCCAACGGCGACTACACCGTGAAGCTCGCAGGTATCTCATCGCTCACGCCGTCGGTGAAAATCTCGAAGCTCGCGAATATTCCGGTCGCCTGGAACGGCTTCTTTGACGCCGACAACTGGCTCCACAAGCGCATTCCCGGCGCCTTCTCGCACGCCGATACTCGCAGCGACGTTCTCGACTTCTCCGGGCCGCTGCTCGCGCTCGGATTCTACGACACGCAGGCCGCCTTCCTCGATGTACCCGGCAACGAATGCGTGCTCAACGGCGTGGCTGGAACTCCCGTCGGCATCAGATCGATATCTGAGAACGGCACCACTGTTACCGTCGAAACCGACGCGCCGCACGGCTTAACCACCTTCGGCAGCGTGGCAATAGCCCAAATGCATTCGCCATTGGCGGCGTCGGCCTACGTAAAATCGCGCATCGGACCGGTCAGAGTTATCGATTCCACCCACTTCACTTTCACTGGCGCTACCAGCGGATTTCCCAGTGACACGAACGACGGCGTCCTTGGCCAGGCCTGCCAGGGCGGCCAGGGCTTCATCGGCGACGTCGCCAGGAACGCGCGCCTCGATCTCTACCTCAATTATTTTCTCAGCATATCGCAACCGAAGACCGTCGTAGAGCTCGGCAAAGCGCTGCAGAAGGAACCGGGCGGCGGCATCTTGAGAATCGACGCCGTCAATGCCGCATTCAATCCGTGGAAAGGCTACGATCCGGAACTGACCGGCAACGTGCTATCTGCCGACAAGGCGCACACCGGCTGCTACTGCACGTGTGGCCCTACGGCGAGGCCCGCATGCGAAGGTCCGACTAACCCGCTCAGCAACTCGACCTGGAACGTCGCCGGCTACTGCGGGCCCAACAACTCGAAGATGGACCGTCCATCCTACTACGCCGGCAACCTCTGTGCGCCCGTATTCTTCGACGACCTTAATCATCGCCTTGGCGGCGAAGGCGACAATCCTCCCGGCCTTGGCAGCGCATCGCTGAACTCTCAGACCGGCGACCCGAGTCTGTTCGGGGTGTACGTGCACGACGAACCTCCGATGGAATTCCTGCCCAAGGTGCAGAGTTTGACCCAGTACGTTCGCACCTACTCCCGTTCGACCCCGACCTTCGGCGCATTCATCGGAGGGTGGATGCAGACGGCGAATCAGATTTCCGCTTGGCGCGACGTCGATGACGTGCCGATGATCGACAACTATCCCATGACTGCGAACACTCCTATCGGCGGCGCTTCTCCAACCAGCTATCCGACGCTGACGCCGGAGGCGAAACCGTTCCCAACTTTTGAAGGGGTACATCAATCAGTCTGGAAGGTGCTGCTTTCGGTTAACGGCGATCCGACCACCACGCCGATCACGCCCGGCACGCGGCCCGTCGGTTTTATCGAGCAGGACTTCGGCGCACCGAGGCTCGTGAAATGGCCAACCTTTTTTCAGGCCGAAAATATGGCCTGGCAGGCGGTTTTCGCCGGATCAAATGTCTTGATGTTCTGGTCGGCCGGTATGCTCGGCGAATATTACCTGCGCGCGTGTCCAGACTACGGCGCCAATGGGCTCGCATGTCAGGCCCAGCACAAAGGGACGGTAGTGATCCCGCTGCTCCAGGAGCTGGTCGAGTACAACCCATTCATCGTCAGTACCGACAAGCGAGCGGTACCGGGCCTTCCAGCCGGCGTCTTTGGCTATCAATCTACCGCCACGGTGCAGACCCCGAACGGATCCAAGGTCGATACTCGTGTCTTCACCGCCAATGCGACTGCATCACCGCAGTGTGACAACGAGTCACCACAACGTTGCTGGGCTCCCGCGGGACAGAAAGGCAGCACCCGCCTGAATGAGGTGCCGTGGTTCCATTAATTGTGCGCAAGGATTTTGTCTAGATGAAACAATCCGAAGATACCGGGTCGCTGGGACGTCTTGGTACCTTTTTCGCTCGGGTCGCTATTGTTCTGGCGTCAATTGTAGCGACGTTGCTTTTTTGCGAAATGCTTGTGCGAGTGATCGCGCCAACCGAAACTTTGACCCGCTTCAACGACGACTATCACGGGCTCAAAGGAGTAAGACCGGATATCCACGGTTTCCATCAGATTCCGGATACATTTCGAAAGACCTACTCCACCAGCGCTCAACGCTTCCGCGGCTCGCGGATGTTCTCGCCGGAAGCGCCATCCGGAACGCTCAGGATCGCCGTGCTCGGAGACAGCTTCACTTTCGGATGGGGCGCCGACGATGACGAGACCTACCCAGCTGTCCTCGAGCGGATCCTTGGCAAGACGATGGGTCCCGTCGAGATAATCAATGCTGGCGCTCTGGGAGACGGCACCGGCGACGAAGCTCTCTGGTACGACGCGTGGGTCAGCGCCTTTCATCCCAAGCTGGTGATTCTTACCGTAGTGCCCAATGACACCGACGATGATTTGGCCCGCACTCTCTTCACCATCGACTCGAAGCGAGAGGCGCATCCCTTGTCTCCGCAGCAACTGCAAGGTTATCAGCAGTCGCAACGCGGGTTCGCAAGAATCGTCCAGGCCATCCCGGGCTACGAATACCTCGGAGAGCATTCGCAGCTATTGAGCCTGTTTCGCCGCGTCGTCTCGCTGAAGATTCGCACCCACCGAATCAGTCAATGGCAACAAGGTCAGACCATCCGAGCATACAAGACGGTGGGACTTCCCTTGCTGGGAGCGGAGGTGGCCTGGCTCAACAAAAGAGTGCAGCAGGATGGTGCCAAATTGGTCGTTACGTTTGTTCCCTTTCGCGATACCATTTACGGCGATCCACACGCTCCCAAACCGGCGCTCGATAAGCCTGGGGAAATGATCACGGTCCTGACCAAAGTCTGCGCAGCCGAAGGAATCCCGTTCCTGGATATGACGCCCGAATTCCACACGGAAGCGGCGGCTGACAAACTTCCGCTATACTACATGACGAAATACGACTCGCACCCAACGCCGGAGGGCTACCGCTTCATGGCCGAGAACCTCGCTTCTTTTCTCTCGCAGCAGTTGCACCAGCCGCAGGCGCAACGTTAACCCTCGCTGACAAGCGAAGAGCCTAGACCGCAATGGAACAGGATCTGATCTACGACGTGGGCTTCCATCACGGGGAGGACACCGAATTTTATTTGACCAAGGGCTTCAAGGTCGTAGCTATCGAGGCGCATCCCGGGCTCTATGCTGCTGGCCTCAAGAAGTTCGCAAAGGACATGGAATCGGGCCGCCTTACGCTTTTGAATCTCGGCGTCGCGGAAACTTCGGGGCCGATCAGCTTTTTCGAAAGTGACAACGACGTCTGGGGCAGCATCCGGCGCGACGCCGCCAAGCGTAACGAACGGCTGGGCGCCGGATGGCGCGAAATCACCGTCGAGGGCCGGCGGTTCGGCGAGATACTCCGGCAGTACGGCGTTCCTTACTACCTGAAGGTCGACATCGAGGGCGCCGACTTGCTCTGCCTCAAAGCACTCGCAGAGTTTGGAGATCGCCCCAAATACCTTTCGATCGAAGCCGAAGTGGATATCCTCTCCGGCATTCGCCATGAAATCACGACGCTCCGCGGCCTGGGCTACGCGAAGTTCAAGATCGTACGCCAGGGCCACGTGCCCCAACAGTCATGCCCGTTTCCCGCGCGCGAGGGAAAATTCGTCGAATACAAGTTCCCTTACGGCTCGAGCGGAATGTTCGGCGAAGAAGCTCCTGGCGAATGGCTCAGCAGCGATTGCGCCGTCGAGGGCTATCGCAAAATCGTGCGCGTGCAGCGCCTCTTCGGTGACAAAGGATGGATCCGCCGGCTCCCGCTCGGCAACAAGATCACCAACTTCATCCAGCCGGACGTGAGCTGGTACGATACCCACGCGAGCCTTTCCTAACGGGAAATGCGACTTGCAACCGCTCGTCAGCATCATCATCGACAATTTCAACTATGCGCATTTCCTCGGGGCGGCTATCGACGGCGCCTTGGCACAGACCTATACGCCTGTTGAAGTAGTAGTCGTCGATGACGGCTCTACCGACACTTCCCCCGACGTGATTTTCGGATACGGCGACCGGGTATCTGCGGTATTTAAGCCCAACGGCGGCCATGCATCGGCATTCAATGCAGGATTTCGCGCGAGCCGCGGGACCATCGTCATGTTTCTCGACGCAGACGACTTGCTGTTGCCGAACGCCGTCGAAGAGGTCGTGCGCGCGTGGCGCCCCGGCGTGTCGAAGGCGCAATTTGTCCTCGCCCATATCGACGCGAACGGACGTTCGCTCGGCAGCAGCGTTCCATATTTGCCGGCCCAGATGCCCGACGGCGACATCCGCGAATCGATTCTCCACACCGGCGGTTACGTCGGAGTTCCCACTAGCGGCAACGCATTCGCGCGAACGGTGCTCGATCAGCTTCTGCCGCTGGACGAAGTGCAATGGCGTCAGGCAGCCGACACTTCACTCGAGATCATCGCGCCGTTTCTGGGCGACGTCGTCTCCATCAGGAAAACGCTCGGATGCTACCGGATTCATGAATCCAATCACGGCATGCTCGGCGACGAACTGGATTCTCGTAAGCTGCGCGTCAAAGTAGTGATAGATCTGCAGCGCGAATGGGCGCTGTCGGAGTTCGCGCGGCACTCAGGTTTCACAATCCCCCGCGATTGGGCCGCGCGTGACCCCGCGCATCTCAAGTACCGGCTCGCATCGTTGCGGATCGACCCGGCTCATCACCCGTTCATCGACGATCGCGCGCCGCGCCTGATGCTCGAAGGGCTCAGTTCGTCCTGGCGCAACCCCGCGTATAATTTTCGAAGCAGGATCTTTCACGCGGCATGGTTTCCGCTGGCCGCTCTGCTGCCGCGAGCGGCTGCAGTCAGGATGATCCGGCGTGGATTGCTCCCGCGCCCGGCTACGCGGCGACCGCACGGCCCGCCAGAACCTCACGATACAGTTCTTCAAACTCCGACGTGATCGAATCCCACGAGTACTCCGTTTCGGCCAGCCGCCGCGCCTTGTGCGCCAGCGATTCACGCAGTTCCGCGTCGGACAGCAGTCGCACGACAGCGTCGCCAAACTTCACGTCGTCATGCGCGATCAGTGCATGCTGCTCGTCAATCAATGGTGTGCCCGAGAGGCTCCGCGATGTGGCGACGATCGGCGCGCTCGAAGCCATCGCTTCGAGAATCTTGTTTTTGACGCCGAGTCCGAATCTTAGCGGACTGGCGTAAACCGCGGCGCTCCAGATCCATGGCCGGATATCCTCGACCGTCCCGGTGACGTGAACTCGGGCGATGCTCGACAGGCTTCGAACCCGCGCGGTCGGTTCGGCTCCGACAATCCAGAACGACGCGCCGGAAATGCGGCTGCGAATCGCCGGAAAGATATCGCGCGCAAAATGCTCGGCCGCATCTTCATTGGGCGGCCAGTTCATGCTGCCGGTGAACACGATTCGCCCGGGCTCCGGCGCTTGCTGCCGAGCGTAGTATTCAAGGTCAACGCCGTAAGGTATCGAGACGATTCGATCTGCCGCCAGCGATGCTGACAGACCATCCGCATCGAACGGCGACGTGACCACCACCCGGTCCGCCCGGCTGAACCATCGGCGCTCATGGCGGCGAGCGACGACCGCCAGCAGCCTGAGTCGAAGCCGCTTTCGCGGCAAGTCGGTAAATTTCACGAATTCGTCGAAGCGCAGTGCCTTCGAATCGTGGATGCTGAGAACCGCCGGCAAGCCGTGCGTAGCCGACCCAAGCAAGGGCGCCAGGCCGCCGCCTTCGAGATGAATCAGGTCGGGGCGCGACTTCAATACCGCGTCACTGACGAAACGCGCCAGCGAGCGATCCGGAGCGCTGGTCACCGCGCGCAGCCTGGCTCGGATTCCGCTGTCGGTATGGAAGATCGAGAATTCCCGGCAATATCGGCGTGACCAGTCGGAGCGCTCGACGCTCTCGCCCCCCTGCGCAAGCGCTATCAGGTGAATCTCGTGCCTGTCGGACAAATTGCGAACCAGGTTTGCCGGCGAGACGCGGAAGCCGTCATGGCTCGGCAGCCACGGGATCATTTCTGAGACGAGGAGAATCCTCATCCGGTGCGGAGTCGTGGTCTCAAAACAACCGGAGTCGCCTGCCCGGGCTTTGCAGGCGCCGTCTTGGCGTTCGTTGCCGCCAGCGCGCAGCTGACTGAAATCGCGTACAGATTGGGCGCCAGCGAGACCATAACCCAGACCTCCTTTATGTATTGCGCGGTCAGAAAGAGCTCCGACACCATGATGCCGATGAGCGCGATCTGAAACGACAGCGCGATCGCCGAAATATCCTCGGACAATCCGGGCAATTTCTGGGCGCTGCGGCAAGTTGACAGGGTCAAGAGCAGTATCGCCAGGTAGAGCCCCAGTGTGGGCACCCCGCCTTCCGCCCCCAACTGGACGTAAGTGTCGTGTGCGATCTTGGGATCCGGCTCGAGATCCGTCAGCACCGGGTTGTAGTGAAATTCGTAACTCCTGAACTGGTCCATCCCGACGCCGAAAAGTGGATGCTCCTCCATCATGCCGAATCCTGCTTTCGCCAACTCGACGCGGCAGCGGGTCGAGACTTCGGCGCCCGTCTCGGCTTCTCCTGAAACTTGAATTTGCTGGACGCGCTCGATCATTTGGCCGGGAGCGATGGCAAAAATTAGAAGCGCGGCTCCGACGAAGCTCGCCATTAACTGCATTTTTCTTTGCGAGTTAAACCATGCCATCGCCGCCATCAGAGACAGCGCCAGCAAGCCGCCTCGCGACTGCGAAAGGAAAACGGCGAACACAAGGGTCGGAGTGCAGACGCGCCCAACCCACTTCCACAAATTGCGAGTTTCATAACGCGTCAGCCAGATCGCAAGCGGCACTGCGACCACCAGCGAGAGCGCCTCGTAGTTGGGATCCGACGAAGGGCCGATCGGCCGCGGCCAATGATAAATGTAGTACTGCTTGTACATCCAGGTGCTGGCGAAAGTTTCAGCCAGCACGATGACACGAATGGTCATCTGCAGCCTGTTCTTGGTGGTGATGAGGAGGTTCGTCGCGATCATGAGAATCGCAAACGAAAATAGAGTCGAGGCGTCCTTGGCCGGGAAGCTCAGCGAGGACAGGGTTGTCCCCAAAACCTGAAAGCCTCCGAATGCCGCAAACAGAAGGAGAATTGAGGTGCCAGGCCGTTCTGCTGCATCGCGCGGCCGCGGCAGAAGAAGGGCGGCGATAACCAGTGGGATACCGACCAGTTTAATCGGCGTGATCGGAAACGGGCCGAGATGGAACAGCTGAGCCCCGAAGACCGGATGTTCCTGAAACGGCACCAGGAACAGGAAGATGAAGTACAGTATCATGCCGCCAAGCCTCTACCTCCAGCCCGGCAGTCTCGCTTCATCAAACAAAATCATTTCGAAACCCTTCCGCAACCAGACGCACAAGAGTTACAGAATCCTCTCGCGCAAGCGGCGTTGGATTCTTCCAAATAACGGCACCCGCTCGGCCCGAATCTCGCGCACGTGCTTCAACGATTCGGCGTCGAGATTGCGCCGGTCCATGCGCGATAACCCGCGCACGCCATCGACGCATCCCCGCAGATACGCCGGAACCTGCCGCGCGCGCATCGAAAAAAATCCCATCGTCGCCAGGTAAGCGAGCACCCGTGAAATCGCCATTACCGGGGGGAACGATCTGTACGCGACCCAGATTCCGTTGCGAGTGTAATAGTAGTAAACGCGCCAATCGGGCCGATGCTCGCTCGCGGCATAATGGGTCGTCGAGATTCGCGGCGTATGCATGACGCGGTAGCCCGCGCCTATCAATCGATAACCAAGATCTCCGCCTTCATGACCGAGGAAAAACTCGGCCGGATAGCCGCCCACCTGCAAAACTTTTTCGCGGCTGAGCGCGCTCGCACCCTCGAGAATAAAATGGGTTTCGAATTCCCGTGACGCATGCGAAATCGGCCGCGGATGGCACCAGTCGCGCTCGAGCACCTTGCCGTCCGGGCCGGTGACGGTGAAGTTCAGGCACGCCAGTTGCGGGTCGCGCGAGAAAGCGGCTTCGACTTCGGCGACGCAATCGGGACTCGACAATTCAACGTCGTCGTCGATCGTTATTACGATTGGCGTCGCGGCTGCGCGCAGCCCGATATTGCGGCCTTCGCATCCACCGTTGTTCTCAGCGGCGATATACCGCACCTCCGGATATGCCGCAGCGAGCATGCTCTTCAATTCCGGCTCCGCCGCGTTATCGACGACGATAATCTGCGCGACCTCGTCCGCGTATTGGAGCGCCGACTCGAGCGCGCGCCTGAGATGCTGTTGGCGCTTGTAGGTGAGAATCGAAATTGTGACCGCTAGACTCATGCCGCCGCGAACCTCAAATGCCTCTCCCAGGTGTTGAGCGTCGCGCGCGTCAGCAGCCGCCGGCGTTCCGATGGCTCCCTCGCCTCGACGCCGAGCGATCCGCACAGTTCGGCCGTCATCTCGCTCCCATGGCCATTACTCGAGCCAATCTCGTCCCAGAAGAAATCAATGACGCATCCGGTTCCATATACCAACGTGGCGAGCGAACCAACGCGCGCCGCCGCTAGCATCGTGCGCGGCCCTAACTGCCACAATCCCGACGGCTGCCGCAAGACGCGAGCCCAGTCGCGCATGCGTTGCGCCGCCGTCTCGAGACTGCTCAGCCGCGCGAAGATACCGCGCCAATCGCCCGCTGCCGTGCCAGAGCCCAGCAATTGCCCGCTTTCCCAGTTCCACGTTGCGCGCGCAATCTCAACCGCCTCGTTGAATTCACAGTCGAGATCCCGCGACGTGAATCCGGATTGGCCGAGCTTTTGCGCCATCGCATTGCGGAACCTGCCGATGAACCGCCCGCACGCGTCGGCGCTAAAAATCTGCTGGTGCGCAAGTGCGTCCTCGATCGGCTTTTGCCGACTCCGATATCCCGGCCGATAACATCCCATAAAGACCGAGAGCGACGTCCCCAGATCGATCCAGAACTTCGCCAATGAATACGCCGCCGCTGTGCTATCGCCGGCGTGGTCCGCGTACTCGCTGCGAACCTCGATCTGTTCGATGATTCTGTTGTTCAGCAAGCGAAACGCATCATGCTTCGAAACTTCTGCTCTGCTCCACGTCGTCGGCGGAACCGGAATCGCAGCGGGATCGCCCCACAGCAACTTCGCATGCTCGCATAGCTCGCTGGTAAAAATCGCCGGACGCAGCCGCAACATTCCCTCGGTTAGAATCGCACGCAGCTCGACTTTGATTCCGCGCGCCGCGTTGCCGCATTCAGAGTTGGTGTCTCGCTCGATCCGCCGCATCGAGCGCTGAATCTCATTCTTCGAGACGATACCCCCGCGCACGACCACCAGGCACTCGACATCGCTCAACCACCGGCTCTCGCTTCCGCCGGTGGCGATAATCGTTCCTTCGCCGCGCGCGAAACTCCCGGTCAGCAGGACGCCGGCAACACATGGAGCGGCGGCCGATTCGCGCACGCGAGCTATCAGCCGCTCCAACTCACCGCGCACTTCATTTTGAAAAGCAGGATCGGCGCTCAGCGGAAATGATCCTGGCGGACTCAGGCTGAACGCGCCGTCAGTCATTCTCTCAAATCGGGATCCGCGTATTTCGAGTACTTCGAATATTTTCCGTAGCGTCCGTATCTGCCGTACCGGCCGTAGCGCCCATACCGCTCGCTGCGCATAGTGGACAGCGAAGGTTTGAACCGGTTCAGCACGACACTGAAAAGGGATGACGGGTCGAACATAAGGAACGTCTTGGTCGTAGCGGCACGGGCGGTGCTGTCGGCTGCCGTCACGACAATTGTGCCGTCCGCTGCCCTCGCGAGAATCTGGGCATCCGGCACCAGCAGCGCCGGCGGCGTATCGATAATGACGTACTGGTAGGCGGCGCTGGCTCTCACGGTCGCGATCAATTGGTTCATCTGGTTAGAAGCAAGGTATTCCGGCGCGCGATTGCTGGTTCCACCCGAAGGCATCATGCTAAGGCCTGGCACCGGCGTCGGCACAATCGTGTCGGCTAACTCCGTGGTTCCCTGCAGAAATCCGAGCAGTCCATTCGCCTTCGACACGGGAAAGGAATAGTGCTGAAACGGCGCGCGGATATCGCCGTCTATCAGGAGCGCGCCGCCACCCGACACTGCCAGTGCCGCCGCGAGATTCAGCGCGATAAAACTCTTTCCCTCGCCGCCTACTGCGCTTGCAACGACGAATATCTTTGCGTTGCGTGGCGTCGCCCATGATCTCAGCTTAAAGGCGAGGAGCTGGAACTCATCAGCCGCGCCGCTGACCATCTCTTCCCCAGCCGCCACCAGTGGAGGCGCCGGGTATCTCTCCGCGAATCTGGCAGCGCGACCGGTAAGCGGCCCCAGAGTTCCAGATCCATTGTGGCTAGCCGGTTCACCAATGGTGCTGGCCTTGGCGCCGTTGGCCGACCTCGTGGCGGCTCCGTCAGAATCGCCGCCTCCACCGTTAGAAGTCAGTGCGAGCGCCGGTTTCAACTTGCCGTTAGCGTAGCGGTCATCGAACTCCGTTACGCGCGAGATTGCTATAGCGTCGATGTCGGTAAACTCTGACCTGATGTCGTCCGAGTCTTTGAATGATGTGTCGGTGTAGAACATCCCAAAGGGGATCGCCAGCGCTATCGCCATTGTCACCGCGATGCCGCCACCTATCACCACATAGCGGTTCGGATAGGACGGCGCGGTCGGCAGCGGCGCAGGCTGCAGCAACTGCAAGCGTTCGCCCTGCCCGCGTTCGAGTACCGCCTGATCGGCGCGCGCTTCGAAAAAGAGATTGCTGAGATCGTTGTAACGGTTCGACAGAATTCCATAGTCGCGATTAACCGCGGCAATCGCCTCCTCATGCGCAGGCGTCTCGGCAATTGCCTTTTGGTACTCCGCAATTCGCTGCTGGATCGCGCCGGACATGGTATCTCGCGGCTGCGATGCGGTCGCGGGCTGCTGATCCGGTTTCCCCACTTGTGTCTGCAGAATTGCGATCTGCGACTTGGTTTCGATCACTTCCGGATACTCATCGCTGTATTGCGCCCTCAGCGCGACCAGCTTCGCCTGCAAAGCCGCTAGCTCTGCTTCGGGTGTATTCGCTTTTGGCGCATCGGAAGAGGACCCTTGAGTCGCATCGGCCTTGTTGTCTTCGCTCTCCGCGGAATGCTCGAGCTGCATCTGCAACGCTTCTACCGCTTTAACGTTATCGCTAAGGTCCTGCGGCAGGCTCCCGCGGTACTTCTCCTTCAGGACTTTGATCTGACTCTGGCTCTCGGCAAGCTTACTCCTGGTCTCATCCAGCTCATTCGAAAGCAACTTGATCGTTTCTTCATTGTGGCGTTCGAGTTCCTTGCGATACTCGTTGCTCATAATGTCGCCGAGATCATTCGCCACCGCCTGCGCCTTGGCTGGATCGGGGTACTGAAAGGAAATCGCGATCGCATCCGGCGGCAGCAGTTTCTGCCAACGATTCGGTGTCTTGGACTGCAACACCGTCTCTGGAATGGTTATCGATATCGCCTCGGCCATCTGTCCGATCGCGCCGAGCGACGGCTTGCCGTCGCGAAGATACAACCCGTGCTTCGCGATGAGTTGCTGAAGGTGTTCGTGCGTGATCGTCTCCTCGCTGAGAGCCTCCAGCCGTTGATCGAGATGAGTAGTAGCAGGCCCGTTTTCAGGCTCGGCGCCGATCAAATTCTGTTGAATGTCCGCGTGCCAGACTTCCAGCACCACCTGCGAAGTGTATTCCTTGGGGATAACAACCAGCGCCAGCGCCGTGATTGCCATCCCGGCCACCAGCGTGGAATAGAAACTCGCGCGATGGCGGTGGATCACATCGCGGTACGGCCCCAAGTTAATGAAGGTCTGATTACTCATCGCCAACTCCAGCGGAAAGCTTCGAACGAAACCGCCAGCCCCACAATGTAATAGTCGCCAACGGCCCACTCTCCACTTTGTACGCCGCTGGGTAAAAATTGGCCCGAGGTGTTGTCGTTGCTTCGGATCTGAATGAACCGGGTGTTGACGCTAAGCCACTTGTTTACACGTTGACTGGCGCCCACTCCCCAGGAAACGAACTCGCCGTTAAAGCCGGTCCCGCTCGCGTTATAGAATGAGGCCCCAGCCGATGCCGTCAATCGCGGAGTAATGTAGTAGAGCACGTTGCCCCGGACCCCACGGATATTGCCAACCGTGCCGAAAGCGGAAGTGAGTGACGGCTCCTGACCTCCGGAAACATTAACGGTGCCTTGACGGAATCGGTACTCGATATTTCCCAGTCCACCGACGTCAACCTGGTCGCCTTGTCCCTGGGTATGTGACACCACCACGCCCGCGAGTCCGGAGAAGTACAGGTTCTTCCACGCCTGCCAGGTAAAGCGCGCGAACGGCCAGTGCGCCTCTTCCCCCGGTCGCCCCGGAAAGGTGAATCGCCAGTCATAAAAGCGGTAGCCGAGGCCCAGCGAAAAGCGACTCGAGAAATGGTAGTCAGTGGCGGTAGTAACGCCTTGAGCGAAGCTGTCATCGCTCACATTTCCATTGTTGTTGTTGTTGAAAAAAGTGGTCTGATGGAGGCTTAACTCGCTTGACCACCGCTCTGTCCAATCGTGCTGCAACTGTGCTTCAAACTGGCTGACCGACGCCTGGTCGTTCGCCAACAATAGCAACGCCAGCACCGAATTGAACTGTGGAGACTGATCGCTGGTGGTCACTGTCGTTACAGCCGTTGCGTCCCGGTAGAAGACTTCATTGAAATGGGCCCTGGTCGTCGGTGAAATGTTCTCGTCGTCACGGAAATCAACAAATTGTCCCTGACCGGCGCGATCGAGTCGAGTTTGATGGGTGAACAGCTGCACGAAAGTGTCGTAATGCAGTGACGTGTACCTGGCCGCCGAGGTGTAGTCGAGATAAAAGCCGAACACCATGGTGCTGCCGAAATCGCCGATTTCATTCGTCGTCCTCAGCGGAATATTGTCGCCATAAAATCCGTTGAGCTGGGCTTCCGGAAAAAGGCGGAACAAGCTGTCCGACCGGCCCAGCGACGGAGCGGTGAAAACGAAAACCGCTGCACCAAGTAAGATCACCAGATGATTTCGCTTTCTCATTGTCATGGAACCGACACCGTGTCCCCTGGTTCTACCGGCACGTCCCCGCTCAAATCTCCGCCGGAACCTACCAAATTGTAGTTGACCGTCAACACCACCGTTTCCGTTTCCTTATGCCGCAAAATCCGAATCTTTTTCCCGTCGGCAAACTCTCCCAACCCTCCTGCCTCGGCCAGCGCTTGCGACAGAACCTCACCCGAGTGCAGGTGATATGCTCCCGGTTTGTTCACCTCGCCGATCACATAGAACACGTGGCTCACCGGATTGCTCACGCGCACCGTGGCATTCGGGTCGTGAACGTAGCGAACATACCGCTTCTCGAGGTCCGTTTTGAGCTCGTCCGGCGTTTGGCCGGCCGCCGGCACGCGCCCTATCAGCGGCATCGAGATCGTGCCGTCAGACGCGACGATCACCTTGCCGCTCAATTGCGGCTGGTTCCACACGACTATTTCCAGCTCATCGTCGCTTCCTATCAGATAGGGATCCGCCGCCTTCGCTGTCTCATGAGGAATGACTTTTTGCTGCACGGCCGTTGTGTTACAGCCGCAGATGGCTATCGGACCTGAAATTGCGAGGATGAGCCCCATAGCTACGGTCAAGGCCGAGCCCGCACAACTGACCGTGGGAGCCGGCTCGATCGAGTCCTTCATCAATTTTCTTTTCAACCGCACCTTGAAATTATTTCCCCACCGCACCCTTCATCACCGGCTTCCCCCTCGCAGCCCCAGGCCGCTCTGCCACTACTGACAGCCGGCCATAGTTCTGCTGCGCAGCAGGATCTGCAAAGCGTCGCTCCCCGAACGGGCTTTGCATCCGGCCGGACTTATGTTCCTGGAAGTCCCAAGCCTTCAATAGAAGATACTGTTTACCGCGACGTTGAACCAGTCCGCGCTCCTCCATTTCGTTCAAAAGACGGCTCACCAACGGGCGCGAGCTCGCGATCATCTCCGCTAGATCCGCTTGCGAGAGCTCCGGGATAATCAACGTGCCACGATTGTCAGTAACTCCTACCCGACGCCCCAAGTCGCTTAGCACGACCTCGAGTCGCTGCTCGAACGGCAAGCCAAGAAAGCTCGTCCACCAATGCAGCGTTAACGACCAAAACGAATTCAGCGTTTGATAGAGTTCTATCGCCTGCTCGGGGTCAAGCGAGCGCAGCAGCCGCACCGCCCGCTCCCGCGTGAACAGCGCGATTGAACATTTGCTCAGCGCGTGCGTCTCAAATATTTTCGACCGCCGCCCCTTGTCGTCTTCCGCGTCGGCGTAGCCGATTATGTCGCCCGGCCCCGACAACCGCGCCAACACCCGCGAGCCGTTGGCCGTGTTGCAGTAAACCTTTACGTAGCCGGCCAACACGCAGCCGAACAGATCGCCCGGCGATCCTTCCATGAACACCATCGCGCCGCGTGGGTAACTCACCGCGCTTCGATGATCGACCAGGTCGTCGATAATCGCGCTCGGCACGCGCCAGTAGCTGAAGTTCCCGCGCAGCCGAGCGTAGCCTTCATCGCATCCCGCCCCGGTTGCCATCACTCATTCCTCCGTCTCATGCGTGCGCCTTCATGACGCCGAAGATGTCGGTGATCTGTTTGAGGCTGTCGCCGTAGTCGACGCTCGACACGAATGCCGACCGCGAGTGTGGCGACGAAGGAAGGAAGCCATGCATTCCCGCCGGCGCGCGCACGCCCATATGACATGGCGCGATTACCGTCCCCGATTCGGTAAGGAATATCCGTTCGCCGTACTTTCCGTCTGCAAAATAAGCGTGCAGCGCAACCAGGTCGTCGGCCTCGAGCCATTCGCCCCCATCGACGTCCTTCAGAGCCGTGGTCACCAGTTCGCGCGCCCGTGGTGAGAAAAACCAGAAACGCGCCATCGTCGAATCCAGCAGGCACAGGTAGTCGCGCGCCGCCTTTACCGGCAGCGCCGCCAGCATTGCCTGGATATCGATGGTCGCCTCGGTCGGGGCCATCCCGTGATCGCCGAAGATGTGGATATCGGCCGCGCCGTAAGTCTTCTCGGCGATTCCATACAGCCGCGCGAGCGCGCTCGAATACTTTCCCAGCATCCCTGCCGCAGCTTCCCGGTCGTCCGCATGCGCATGCAGAAACGCGTCGAGCCCCGCTAGGTACAGAAAATAGAAGTTTGCCTGTCCCGCCACCAAATCCGCCTCGATCCGCGCCAGCAGCTCGTCGTCGGTCCCGTCATGATAGCAATACGTTTTGTAGGATTTACCACCCTCTTGCAACAGGTCGAAAATCGAGGTCGAATCCGGAATCCCGCCGGGCGCGTAGATGTTGCGCTTCTCGCACACGTCCAGTTTCGGCAAATAACTCAGGGGGATGCCGTAAAGCTGAAAGTACCCGCTCAGATGATTCATACGCCGCGCCACCGTCTTGACCCCGTAGCGCACGTAACGGTTCTCGACCATCGCCGGCGGCATCGCGCAGATGAACTTCAGCTTCGCGAACGGCGAGTGCCCGTTCGCGCGATGGAAAAGCGACAGCCGTCCATGCTCTTCGGGAAATCGTCCAGTGAGAATCGACGGGATGGCGGCGGTGCTGAAGCCCAGCACCGAATCCAGCGGACGCCGATAAGGCGCGACCTCCTTCAGGAACGGATGCTCCTTAATCCATTCCCAGCCCAGCGCGTCCATCAATACGAAGATGCTCGCCTTCATTGCTTCGCCGGTTTCCTCACAATCGCGAGCAGCCCGGAGCCGTGACGCGTGGTCGTGTGATTCTCGAGAAAGCTCAGCGTGAGCAGAAACGGCAGCGAAGTTGCGAACACAATCGGATTCGGCTTGCTGTCGCCGAGCACGAAAAACAAATCGTGCGCGAGATTGCCGAACGGCCCGTACGTCCACACCGTTTTGACCGGCTCGAGCCCGACCTCGCGTGCCAACCCGTTGATCATGTCGGGCGAGTAGCCTGGCCGCACGTGACCGATGTCCTCGGGCTTGAATCCGATTCGCCGCTCGCGCCATGCGACCAGCTTCAGATGCCGCCGCTGCGGCACCGACGGGAACGTCAACAGCAAGTAGCCGCCGGGAGCCAGCGCGCGCGCCAGGTTCGCCAGCGCACCGCGATCGTCCTCGATATGCTCGAGCACGTCGGTGTTGGTGATCAAATCGTACTGCGAATTCGCCGACAGATTGAGCAGATTGTCGCGGCTGAAGGTCGCGTTGTTCAACGCCAGGTTTTTCGCGGCCGTGCGGCATCGCTCGACTCTGTCATCTTCCAGGTCGATTCCGTGCACGAGCCAATCTGGATGCAGCCGCGCCAAGTGTAGCGCGATATCGCCGCGGCCCGTGCCCGCATCGAGCAAGCGCGTTCCGCGCTCCGGCAGTCCCAGCGCCTTTATCTCGCGGAACACGTGGTTGAGCCGAATCCGTCCCGGAATATGAATCTCGCCGATGAAACGATACGCGTTGCGACGCATCCGCGACGGCTCGCCCGCCGCCTTCTCGATTCCAAATCGCGGTGCAGCCAATGAACTCAATTCGAGATCCCCCGTCGTAGCCCTGGTCCCACTGTGCGCGCCACTCCGAGCGGCAAGTAGCGCCACAACCGGCTGAAAGTCTGCAGGCTCTTGCGCTGCCGCGGCGCCGCCGCGTGCGGCGACAGAAAGAGCGTGCTCCAATACGGTTGCACGGGGGTCGGACCCCATTGCCGTTTGAATTCATAAACGCCCGAGCCGGCGGTGGACCGCCCGAAATCGAAGGTATGGCACCCCGACTCGATGCCGAGGCGTATCGCTCGCCAGTAGAGCGCGTTGCTCGCATAGACCGGACGCGCCTCGACCGTTGCTCCCGACCACGGTAGCGTCATCGCGCCGCGGAAATTCATCGCAAGTCCCGCAGCAACCACGCGCCCATTGTGGCGCACGCGAATCAGCGAGATTCGCTCGCGCAAGCGGCTGACCAGGTTGCTGAAAAATCGTCGTCCATGCGTCGGCGATCCGAGATCGCGCTGATTCTCCGAATAGATAGCGCACAAGTCTGCGAGCGCCGCCGGTTCGGTAGGATCGCTCACATCGACCGCCAGCCCCAACTTCTCGATTCGCTTGAGCCGGTTTCGCCGCTCCGGCGGCAGCCTCCGCTGTTGCTCCTCGAGCGTCGACGCCAGCGCCAGATGCTGCGCCACTTTTTCCGTGCTGACTTCGAACGGCGGCCGCATCCTCTGCAAGCTGCGGATAAGCAGGCGCTTCGCGCGCAGCTTGGTCGCCAGCTCGCGCGCATGATCGATCAGCTCGGCTTGCGCGGTCTCGCGGCCCGCCGCATCGAGCCCATCGGCGTGGCAGATGCCGCCGTAGTCGATATAAGGCATCGACGAAAGCTCGCTGCCGTAAAGAAAACTGCGCACAAAAACAAATGGCGCCGCCGCGGTTGGACGGCCGTGCCCATCCTGCGCCATCAGGTAGAATGACTCGAGGCCGTAAGCCGAGCCGACCACCTCGCGCCATTCCCAAAGATGGCCGCTGGTCGCGTCGGCACAGCGCGCGATCAGGTCGTCCCAATCCGCCCGTCGATTCTCACTGCAAACTACTACACTCAACCTAGAGCAATCTCCCCGACTTACAGCTTCCGCGGTTCCCAAAGCACCGGCACTTCGCCGGCAAAACATCGCCACAGCCCGATCGCCTGCGCGCAGTTCAGCGCAATAAACTGGTACGCGAAGGTCGCCTTGCCCTCGGTGCCGCGCCGGCTCGCGACTCTCCCGATGGCCGCGACCAGCGCGAACAATATCTCGAGACTCAGTACAATTTCGAAGGCTCTGTCACGCCCCGCCAAAGGCACGGTCGCGATTACCGCGATCGCAAGCAGTGGAGCGGTCAACCAGCGCAAGAGTTTATGCGAGGTCAAGACCAGTATCGAGAGCCATCGCCCCTTCGCGACAAGCTCCGGTAGCAGCCGGAAATATACGAGCGCCGCCTGCGAGACCATTCGCACCTGCCGCGAAAATTC
>Ga0210398_10000601_pt1 | contig 40272 bp, 32 predicted proteins | sample IncBWC4OmetaG_FD_161047 | JGI IMG/M metagenome (GOLD analysis project Ga0210398, IMG submission 161047) | Forest soil microbial communities from Barre Woods Harvard Forest LTER site, Petersham, Massachusetts, United States - Inc-BW-C-4-O | ecosystem: Environmental > Terrestrial > Soil >... | reverse complement strand
CTTGTTCCGCTGAATACGCCGGCCGGACATTGCGCGAGCATTACGGTTTGCCGATGCCAAAGAGCGCCTTTGCGGGATAGCTGCCGGCAAAGGTGCAGCCGAGATGGGGAATGCTCGGGCCCAGGCGACCGGCAGATTTGCCTGGACAGCCCGCCCCGGTCGAGTATTTGCTGTAAACGGATTGGCAAGACGACCACGCGATTACGCCGCTACGCTTACAATGATCGAAAGCAGCTTAGCCGGAGAGCGATGAATGCTGGCGCAACTGCGCCGCGCGGCGATGACCCCGTTGTGGCTGGCACAGCTCCCGACCGGAACCAAATCGTTTGAGCGCAACCCGATCATCGGCAGCAGGCGGCTGAACGAATGGGGCTTGCACGCGGCGCGCGTCGCATTCGCGCATCGCCTGGCCGAGGCCCGCCGCCGCCGACTCGCCGCGCTGATCTCGGCCGCGGACCGCGCGGCGTTCGACCGCGACGGGTTTGTCGTCCGCGAGGAATTTTTGCGGCCGCAGCAATTCGCGGCGTTGCTCGCCGAGGTCAGAGCCTATCGCGGCCCGCTGCGCGAGATCTTCGAGGGCGACACGATCATGCGCAAGATCGCCCTCGACGGGCGCACCCTCGCCCGGCTGCCGGCGCTGGGCGCGGCATTGCGATCGGCCGAATGGCGGGGCCTGATCCGCTATGCCGGGGGCCGCGACGCCGAACCGGTCGTGTGGGTGCAGGCAATCCTACGCCACGCCCGCGAAGGACCAGCCGACCCGCAGACCCGGCTCCACGCCGACACCTTTCATCCGACGGTCAAGGCTTGGCTGTTCCTGAGCGACGTCGCCGAAGACGCCGGCCCGTTTACTTATGTAGCAGGCTCGCACCGGCTGACCGAGGCGCGGCTTGCCTGGGAGCGGCGCATGAGCCTGACCGCCCGCCAATCCCCGGTCGTCGAGGACCGGGAGGGTTCGTTCCGCATCGACCCGGGCGAACTTGCGGCCCTCGGCCTGCCGCAGCCGGTGGCGTTCGCGGTTCGCGCCAACACCCTGATCGTCGCCGACACCTTTGGCTTTCATGCCCGCGGGCCGAGTGTCGGGCGGTCGCTGCGCGTCGAAATCTGGGCCTATGGCCGGCGCAGCCCGTTTCCGTCCTGGGCGCCGCTGCTGCCCTGGACCACCGCCGCATTGGGGCGGCGCAGCGTTCTCGCCTGGCGGCTGGGCGATGCGCTGCAAGCGACCGGGATCAAAAAAAGCCGCTGGAGAGCGAAATCCGGGACATCGATTTTCGATGCGCCGGCGATCGGTTGCGCCGCGGAGGAACCGTCCGGTGCGCCCGCGCGTCACCGGGTCGGGTAGCGGTCGAGGGGGTAGACCGACCCTGATGACCCTTGCGCAAGTCGCGGGTACGGCAACGGACGCCGGCGGCGAGGCGGCCTCAGCGTCGTCTGAGCGGCGTTCCGACGTGTCGTCAACCGAAATCCGCGCCGGCCGGCTGGCGATACTTGGCGGCCCGCTGAAGAGGTCGGCACGCGCCGCCTTGTTTCCCGACTTCATGGCCGGGGAACCTCCGGCAGGTTATGCCGCCTGGCGCGGCGCCGGCGGCGCCAGCCGGATGCGACGGCGCGCCGCCGCCCTCGGCGCGCCGTTCCTGACGCTCGACCGTGGATTGCTGCGCGCGCCGCCGCAATATGGCGCCGCGAGCGCGGTCCTCAGCGTGACGGCGGTCGCGGCGACCGGGCCGCATTCAGCGGCGGACATTCTGTCCCCCGACCGTGTGCTCGCGAGCCGAGGCTGGGAGACTCCGGCACTCCTCGAACGCGCCCGCGTCGCGCGGCGCGAGGTGGCCTCCGCGCGGATCGGCGGTTCGTGGTGGGGACAGAGCGAATTGCCGGGAGGCGAGGGGATTACCCTTGTCGATTGCGAGGCGATCGATCCATCGCAATCGGCAACCGCGCTGCAGGCCATGCTTGCGGCGGCATTGGCGCACAGCCCGCCGGACAAGGTCGTTGTGCTGGCGCCCTCCGATTGTCGGAGATCGGCCAAGCTGTTCGGCGCAGCCATACCTCGCGGCTGCCATGTCGTGACCGCACCGGTCGATCCGTGGGCGGTGATCGAACGTTCCGAGCGCGTCTATACGACCGGCGGCGGCGTGACCGGCTTTCTGGCATTGCTCGCCGGCCGCGCCGTCGATTGTTTTGGCGATGCGTTTTATTCGGGATGGGGCATCACGCGGGACGGCCCGAAGCTGACGCAACGGCCATTTCGCCGGAGTGTCGACGAAATCTTCGCCGGCGCCTGTCTCCTTGCAACCCGCTGTCTCGATCCCTATCGACACACGCCCGCATCGTTCGAGGACATCGCGGAGATCCTGGCGGACTGGCGAAAAATTGAGGAAGTCAATCGCCGGGTCGCTGTCTGCGTCGGCATGTCGTTCTGGAAGCGCCGCCGCGTTGCCGACTTTTTTCGCTCTGCCGCCGGGTCGCCGGCTTTTCGGCGCACGACGAGGCGCGCTTTGGCTGCGGCGAACGCCAGGCCCGGCGCTGCGATCGCGGTCTGGGCCTCGCGTGCGCCGAACGGCTTTGTCGCCGCGGCCGAGGATCGCAAAATTCCGGTCTTCCGGGTCGAAGACGGCTTTATCCGCTCGGTCGGCCTCGGATCGGATTTCGTGCCGGCCGCATCGCTCGTGCTCGACGCTCGCGCCATGCACTATGATCCGCGCGACTGCAGCGACCTGCAGGATCTGTTGCTGCGCAGCGAGTTCGACAAACGGCTGATCGGCCGCGCGCGGTCGCTGATCCAACAGCTCGTCGCCCGGGGGATCACCAAATACAACCTTGGGGCAGCGGGTTTGTCGCTCGACGCGCCGCGCGACCGACGCCGGATTCTGGTGCCGGGACAGGTCGAGGACGACCTCTCGGTCGTGCTCAACAGCGGCGAAATTCGCGGCAATCTCGATCTCTTGGCGCGTGTCCGCGCCACCAATCCCGACGCCTTTATCGTGTACAAGCCGCATCCCGACGTCGACGCCGGGCATCGCAGGGGAGCGATTCCAGACGCCGCCGCCGGCGGCATCGCCGATTTGATCGTTCGCAGCGTCTCGACCGCGGCACTGCTCGGCGAGATCGACGAACTGCACACATTGACCTCGCTCGCCGGGTTTGAAGCGCTTCTGCGCCAACGCAGGGTGGTGGTGTACGGCCGGCCGTTTTATGCCGGTTGGGGTTTGACGACGGATTTGGCGGCGGTCGATCGCGGCCGGGTCTTGAGCCTGGAGGAACTCGTCGCCGGCGCGCTGATCCTTTATCCGCGCTATCTCGACCCGCAGACCCGGCTCCCCTGCCCGCCGGAAGTCATCATCGAACGCCTCGACGATCCGAACCTTTGGCGCCCCGGGGCGCTCGTTATCGGCCGCCGCCTCCAGGGGCTCTGCGCGCGGCGCTGGAACGAGGTGACCCGGCGGATGCCGAAACCGGCCGAGGCCGGCGACACGTGACCATGCCCGGCGGGGCCGAGATTGCTTCAGCTGATGCCCCGGTGATCAGCGGCGCCCGCCAATGGCCTGCCGCTACCCGGCAGGAATATGCGGCGGAGCGAACGGGGCCGATTTACTTTCTGCTGCATATCCCGAAAACCGCGGGCCAGACCATTCAGGTGCATCTGGCCGAGCATTGTGCGCCGGGCGTGTTCTGGCAGTCGCAGCGCAGGTTGCGTCCCGGCCGGCGCGCGAGCGCACAAGATTTTCCCGATATCGACCGGGCGCGAGTTATCTCCGGCCACCATATCGGCCGCTCGCTCGAGCGGTATTTTCCGGGGCGCGAGGTACGGCGCATCGTTTTGCTGCGTGATCCACTGCAAATGCAGCTTTCATTCTACAACTGGAAGATGATGGATCATCTGGCGAAAGGATGGGGAACTTATAGCTTCTCGCTTCATTTGCGGGCATTACCGCGGAATTTTATGACGCATTTTCTGCTGTCGCGCTGGGTCGAGCTGTCTCAGCCAAAACTGATGGCGATGTCCGACACGCGAAAATATCAAATTCTCAACCGTGCCCTGGCGGGTTTTTGGTTTGTCGGGGCGCATTCCGATTGCGATCGCGTTATCGCCGCGATCGGCGCCGACCTCCGCGTGCCGCCGATGGCCGCGCCGCGCAACACCTCGGCGGAGGCGCAGGCTCATACCGGATGGCGGCTGGTGACCGCACAGTCGCTGTCGCCGTCGATGCGCGCCGCGATCCGGGCGAAAAATCCCCTCGATTACGCATTGTGGGAGAGTTGGGGCGCGGCCGGGTTCGAGCCGGCCAAGGTGAGGCCGGCGGCGCTGAGCGCGCAACGGAGCACGACGGGTTTGGCCCACGAGTTGGTTCGTCCCTGGTTCCGGCTGCGCCGCTTTGTCCGCCGCGAATGGGTCGGGCGCCGACCGCCCAGCACCGGGCCGGTCGATCGCGCCAACAGCGCCCGCGATGCGGGCGACTGGGAACTCGCCGCCCGCCATTATCGCGATGCGCTGCGGGTGATTCCGAAGGCATCCGCGATTTGGGTGCAGTACGGGCATGCGCTGAAAGAGTTGGGACTTGTCGCCGAGGCGGAACAGGCTTATCGGCGGTCCTTGCAGCTCAATCCCGACAACGCCGATACCCATTTGCAGCTAGGCCACGCACTCAAGCTGCAACAGCGATTCGGCGAGGCGGCGAACGCCTATCTGGCGGCGGCGAGGCTCGATCCGACATTTGGGCATGCCCGCGACGAACTGATCGGTCTCGGCTGGCCGGCGCAGCGTATCGCCGGCGCGGTCCGCGCATCCGAACCAGAACCGGAGATTACCGCCGCAGGTTCGGGGGCGGGTTGATCGTCGCCGGTTTCGTTCTGTCGAGGGCGAATACCAAAGGTCGGAACGGTTTCGCGAACGCGTCCACAGCAACGCGAATCTTGCCTCATTCCCCGCAATAGTAGAAACGTCTGTGGGTGTCGATAAACCATTCCGCGCCGATGAAGTTCTCCGTTGTCCTTTCCTGCCTCAGCATAGCCCTCGCCGGGTGTTACACGTTACCGACCGCGGGTCCGACCGCCGGTCAAGTCGTCGATCAGGCGGTAAAAGACGGCAAGCGCCGATTCGATGTCGTCAATGTCAACGCCGATGTTGTCGCCGCACTGCTGTCGCAGCCGAAAGAGAGCTTTCGCACCCGGTTTCAGAAATATGGAAAACCGCCCGAACCAAAGATCGGCGTCGGCGACACGGTCTCGGTGGCGATTTGGGAAGCCGCCGCGGGAGGGCTGTTCAGCCCACCATCGACGGAGACCCCGTCGGCGACGCAGACGGTTTCTACCGGTTCGCACAACGTCACGATCCCGGATCAGGTCGTCACCCGCGATGGCGCGATCAGCGTCCCGTTTGCCGGGCGCATTTCGGTCGCCGGGAGATCGCCGCTCGAGGTGCAGCGCGAGATCGAAGAGCGCCTGGCGGGCAAGGCGATCGAGCCGCAGGTCATTGTCACCGTGGACAAGAGCGTCACCAATACGGCGACCGTCTCGGGCGAGGTTGTCAGCGGCGCGCGGGTGCCGCTGTCGGTCGGCGGCGACCGCCTGCTCGACTTGATCGCCGCCGCCGGAGGTGCGAAAGCCCCGGTTTACGCGACCTTTGTCCGCCTGTCGCGCGACGGCGTCACGGTGACGATGCCGATGAGCCGGCTGGTGTCCAACCCCGCCGAGAACATTTACGCGTGGCCGGGGGATGTGGTGACCTTGGTTCAGATACCGCAGACCTACTCGGTGTTTGGGGCGACCGGGCAGAACACCCAGTTGGATTTCAACGCCGAGAAGATGACGTTGGCCGAGGCTGTTGCGCGCGCCGGCGGATTGCAGGACCAGCGCGCCGACCCCTCCGGGGTGTTTCTGTTTCGATATGAACCGCCGGCCGTCGTCGGCGCCCTCGGCGCCGGCAACCTGCCCACCGGACCCGATCACGATTCGCCTGTGGTTTACCGTCTCGACTTCCGCGACCCCAACAGTTACTTCCTCGCCGACCGCTTTCCGGTCCAGGATAAGGACATAATCTACGTGTCGAATGCCTTGCTGTCCGACCTGCAAAAATTCTTCACCCTGCTGAATACCGTGACCGGGCCGATCGTCACCGGCATCGTCGTCAATCGATCGGTCAGTCCATGAGGAATGCGGCCACCTGCCTGAGAAGACCGGGACGGGGAAGAAAAGCACGCGTTCGCGACGTTGGCCGCGCCGGACGCAGACGGAACACGACCCAGGATTTGTTGCTCGGGTCTCTCTGAGGAAGACCCTTGATCCAGTGTTGGGAGGGATAGCTATCCGGGGTAATGGCCCGAAGCGGATTGGTCGCCCATCCGCGGCGTTTTTTGACCTGCTCACTTTTGACCAAAGGATTGGTTGTGACCGTTCGATCTTCTGCCCGGCTTACATCATCCTTGCCAACCGACGGCTTTTCGGCAGCGGAATTCCTAGTTCACCGGATGTATCGGGCGCTCGATATCGATCCTCCCTTCTCCGCTATCGCAGAGACCGAAAATTTAGGAGACGACAACTGGTTCTGGACGGATGACAACGCAAAAGTGCTCGAGTTCCTGTCACGACCGGAAGTCTGGCAACGGTTTCCCGATCAAACCAATGAAATTTTGCGCTTTGTGCGATCAATGTGCCGCGGGCCTTTTATATTGCGGCGCGTCAGTGCACCGCGACTGGATCTCACCGAGCACCACGGCTCTGTTGTTAGTTACCGCCATTCATTGATGCAGTTAAAATTCGACACATCATCTGGTTTGATCACAGTCGGCATGCGGTTCCACGACGAAAGAAACGCCGATAGCCTATCCTTTACCGGAAACTATGTCCAGTTCAGCTATCGGCGGCGGCGCTTCAGGATCCCGCTCGAACGATTCGACAGCGCCACCCACACAAAGCAGAATGAGCACGTCCTGCAATTGCAGCATTCTGCTGACCTCGATTTCATGTTTCTGTGGAAGCGCATTCGCCTTGGGGAGATCACTTACACCTATACGATCGATGCGCGATCTATCTTACTGGACGTGCAAGTAGCGCTCGATCTCGACCCTGGCATTCAAGTCTCCGACGTTATACTAACCATTGGCCACGACCTAAGTCACCGCTATTTCAGAAATATTGTCACCGACAAACAACTGGCGACGACCCCCATATTCACTGCCCGCGGAGCGAGGCGAGCAGTGATGGATGATATCGGCGCCTCCTACTACGCGATCCGGCAACGCCAGAGCTCCGGGGATTCGATCGCCCTCCACTCCGTTCCGCGCGGATCTGCCCGCCTTTCCGGGATCGAGGCCGTGGTACGGACTCGCGGCAGGCTACACAGCGCTGCCGCGCGCTATGCCTTTTCCGGGCCGCACCGCGGCGGAAGGCTTGTTGCCGCCGAATCCAAACTGCTGACCGCCGGCGGCTTTTACGATCGCATCGATGATTATGTCGGGTTCGTCCACGAAGCCGCCGGAGCAAAAACCGGCCAGCGCGCCGCCTATGATTTCAGCATCTCTTACGATTATGGGGTCGTCATCAACGCCTTTGCCAAGTGCTTTGCTTCTTGCGCACTCGGCGGCGCGCAACCGCAGCCTGGGATGGACCGGGACGAATTGCGTTCGCTTGTCGATCTTCATCTCGACTTTTACTTTAAGCTTTATGTCGACCAGCACGAGAACCAGCCTAATGTTATTTTTTCACGGGAACTCTCTTTCGTCATCCTCGCCGTGATGACGATGTATCGCTCCACCCACGCTGAAGTTTACCACCGCCGCCTGCGCCGCCTCTGTGACGTGCTGCTCGAATTCGAGTTGCGATTTAACGCCATTGCCGATCATCCGGCGTCGGGATTCCTGATGAGAATGGACAGCCCGCGTGTTGCCTATGTCGATTGCCAGAGCGCGGCCCTGTTGGCGTTAACCCTGGCAGCGCGTCACATCAGCGATCCGCGCTTCGCCGCCGCAATCGACCGCGGCCTCGAGAGCTATTGTGTCGAGACCTGCCGGTATGATGGCGGGATCGTCGATACGGTAGCCGCGCTGATGGTCGACAGCGAGGGCGTGCGCCGCACCGAGAACGGATTTTGGAATTTCAAGGTCGGCTTGACGTTGCGATTTTTCGCGGCGCTGCGAAACGCCGTCGATCCACAGTTGCGGACGGTCGCGGCCCGCCATCGCGAGCGCATCGAATTGCTCGAGGTGATCATGCGGCGCCAGCTCGAGCGCTCGGTAGCTGAATACGATGACGGCCTCGAGATCCGATGCTCCCCGCTCTCGGGCGAGACCAATTCGGAAAGCCAGCCCTGGATCATGCTCGGACTTATCGGTCACCCGTGCGACTAGCTCGGCTCGAGCACCCGAGTCAGGGATTTGGAAGCCGGGTCAAGTTCGACAGCCCGACGTCAACGGCCGCAGCAATCGCTACGGATGATTGCGTGTTATCCGCCCGGCGCAGCGCAAATAAACACCGGCGTCCGATAGCGTTCGAAAAGAAGCGTGATAGACGGCGATGGATGATTTCCTCGACCAATGTGTCGCGCACGAAACCATGAGCGGCGAATTTTCGCGACCACCAACCCGGGCTCGCCCAGACCAGGTGCCCGTGCACCGGCCAACCTCTATCGTCGCATGGCCAATGGCGCCAGTACGACGCATCCGCGACGGATTGCCACTCGTCGAGGTACGGCTCTTCAAAAATCCCAAAGGTGTGGTCCCGCCCCCACATCGGCGAATTGAGGTAGATATACCCGTCCTCGTTGAGGAGGGATGCAATGCGGTTGATGTACGCGTCCAGTCGAAGCGGATCGACGTGTTCGAGGACGTCCATGCAGAGGACGGCGTCGAAGCGCCGGTGAATGTCGAGCGAGAGCAGATCACCATAAAGTATTGAGTCACGAATATTCGGATAAGCGAAAGCGAAGGCGAGATGACTCACTTCCGACCCGAGCACCGTGAGCCCCTCGTCTGCTAGAAGACTCATGACCGGACCGGTGAAGCACCCAAGCTCGAAACAGCTTTTCGCGCCAAGGCCGCGCACGATGGTCGCCGTGATTTTCTTGTCGAGATCGATGGTCGGGGTCCACACGCCGAACCGGTCGTAATACCGATGTTTTTCGATCAGCGAGGCCATCAAAGCTGCGTCCGAAGCGTCGCGGGCGACATACACTCCGATCGCGCCACGGCTGGTCTGCTGAATTTCATACTTATCTGGCATCAGTGCGCGCAGATCAGGCAACTGCAAGGGCGGGACGAGGCGTTCGAGAAACCGCGAACGAAACTCGGGTGACGCGATAAAAGTTCGGACGACTTGCTCCAGAGAATCGGACCGAAGACGTTTGACTTTACTTTTGAGACCCGCGAGATCGGGTTCGCGTTCGAGGATTCCCCGGTAAAGAGCTGTTGCAACCTGCGCTGGTGATAGCGTCCAGGTGGGCCTCACGTAACGAAACAATGAGGTAAAGAGGGTGCTGACGGCATGAGGCCGGTTCCAATCGCGAAGTCCTATCTCCACAGCAATCAGCCCCTTAGCGAGCAATGACCCATCGTCCGTATCCTGTCGCGGCCTTGCCCTTCCGTGGGTAGTCCACACCTAGCGCAAGCAACCGCGTAAAGCGTAAGCAGCTGCGGAGATCGCCGGCGAAAGCCGTCTGGCCGGGATTTCCGCCTCGCGGCTCGCACGCCTCAATAGCCGTGCGGTCTTACCACCTCCTGCTCGGCGGGCACAACCGTACGAAGCGCCGGGCCGTTGTCGTTGCTGACCCACCGATCCGGCGGTACCCTGGTGGCGAGTGCCGGTGCGCTGACTTCAAAGAGGGTCCTGGCGCGTGCTCGACATCCGCGCTTTGCACTCGTAAATATGAACCCCAGCAAGCACTCGGCGGGTGAGTATGTGATCATCTTTTCGATTGGCCTCCCGGGTCGGTTTGCTCAATGGTGTGACGCCGCGATTGGAAGGATTGCAAACCGCTTAGGCGGCCCGGTGATTGTCAAGGCTTGGCCGTCACTTGATGATATGCTTGGTTATGAGGGCATCTCCTCGGCGCTTGAGGAAGCCGCGCTCACCCTGATTGGGACAGATGCCACCCACCTCGTTATCGGGGCAAGGCACGCGGACGAACGGTTGCTGGCAACGCTCGCCGAGACCGACGCCCGCTTTGTTCTGGCGCTCGATGACCCGCGGATGGCCGTAGCCGATATCCTGGCCGAAACCGGGGCAGAATTTTGCGCTGTCACACGGGCGGTTGCCAACAGCTGTCCCCTGCTGACGCGGTTCAGCTCGCTTCCGGGAGCGCTGACGATTGTTGGGCAAGGGGGGGACAGTGATGCTGCTGCTGCCGTCTCGGCGATGGCTCGCCACCTGAGGATCATTATTAACGAATCGGAGGCGGCCGACATCGTCGATGAGTTGGCGGCGACAGGTCTGACGCACTCAGGGACGGCTTCTCGGGATTGGTCTTCTTGCATTGCGGAGCCGGGAAAATCGATGGTCGAAGGTGCGCTGACGGCTTACGCGCGCTCCTTTGCGGGTGGTGCGGTGGACCGAATTATCTGGACACGCGACCTCTTCATCGTCGCCAGCGATCCAAGCAAAAGACCGAACGACGTACTCGATGTATCGCACGTATCCGGCGGCGATCGGTTCCTGATCTACGGACCCTATATCCGGGTGCCACCCGGCTTGTGGTCGGCGCGAGTGATTTTGGGTGTATCGTAGTAAACCCTCTGGCATACCTTTGTCATTGATGCATATGCGGGCAAACCGCTCGCCCGCGCTAGCCTCCAATCCAACGGTAGCGGCGTCTATGCCCCCGAGATTACATTTTCTCTCGACCCATCGACTGATCATGGTTTAGAGATTCGCGTTCTTGTTGGCAGTAATGGCGCGAAAGGGCAGCTGGCACTGGGTAATGTCGTTCTGAGCCGCATGGTGATAGCAGGCGTCGACGACACTGCCAATTCGGAGGAGGATTTCCGAACGGTGCTAAAGTTGTAATCGTTTTTATAAAATGCTTTTTATCGTTGCTGGACCACCGGGGCGCTTTACCGATTTTTGCAGCGCTATCGTTGCTCAACTTGTGGAAAGGGTGCGCGGACCTAGTGAGGTGATACGGGGCAATACGCCCGAAGAGATTACTCGTAACCTGTTGCGCGGCGCCACACCGCACAGCGTGGTCGCGTCGCATAGCCCAGGCGGCCGAATTGGACGCGCGCTGGAGGTGGCTCGCCGACCATTCGTGGTTGCGCTCGATAACCCCCGGACGGTGCTCTTCGATCTCGTCTTTCGAGATGGGAAAGAACTAGCGACGGCGACGCGGATGGTCGCCAGCAGCTGTGCCTCGCTGCTGCGCCTTTCCAAAATACCAGGGGGGCTCGTTCTCAAGGCTGACCAAGAGGGCAACGATCGGACGATGCTGGGGATCGCGATCGCGAAGCACCTGCGGTTCGACGTCGGGAGGAATGACGTTGCCGACATCGTCTGCAAGCTCGGCGAGGCCGACACCTCTTCCAAAGGCGAGGGTCCTGCCAGTTGGTGGGACGGGCTGGATCAGGCCGAGCGGGCGATCGTGAGCGGCGCTCTCGATGCGTATCATGATCATTCCCCAGATCGCGGGTTAGGCACGATCAACTGGGCGCAGGAGCTTTTTTTTATCGGTGATCAGACCGCCGAGCCCGCGACAGGTGGCGTCGACATCACCGGTCGGGCGCGTTGCCTACTCCGGGGACCCCACATTATGCTGCCCCCAGGGGACTGGTCCCTGACCGCATCTCTCCACTTTTCGTCAGATGCCGCGGAGCATGGTTTCGTGCTCGAAGCGACTGCCGGCGCGGCGCTGAGCCGCACCGTCATCCGGCCGGGGGCGGGCGGCCTAGTCGAGGCCAATTTGTCGCTCGCCCTCGCCGAGTTGTCCGACGAACCGGTCGAGCTTCGTCTCTACAACGAACGCCCCGCCTTTGGCGGCCATGTGAGCCTGCTGCATGTCACCGCTGTGCCGCAGCACGCCGCCGGTGAAGGCGCGCCCGAAATCGGCTGATTTTGATTTGCCACTCGGGTCAGGCGAGCGCGCGGTAGAGTGCCGCGACCCGGTCGCGGTAGCGGTCGACCGAAAATTTCGCGGCCTGCGCCTGTCCGCGGCGCGCGAGTTCGGCGCGCAGCCCCGCATCTTTGGCGATCGTCCGGATCGCCTCGGCAATCTCGTCGGTGCGATAGGGATCGACCAGCAAAGCCGCGTCGCCGGCGATCTCCGGGACCGACGATTCGCGCGAGGTGACTACCGGGGTTCCCAGCACCATCGCCTCCAACACCGGCAACCCGAAGCCCTCGTACAACGACGGAAAGACGACCGCCCGCGCCCCGCGGATCAGTGTCACCAGCATCGAAAACGGGGCATAATCGAAGCGGTGGACGGTTCGCCTTGCGCGGTGGTTGGACTGCGCTTCCAAACGCTGCCGGTCGCGCAGTTCGGCAATCAGCTTGGTCTCGGTGACATTGTTCCAGCCTTCGCTGGCGACAAGCACCAGCGGGATGTCGACCCCCGACGACAGGTAGGCCTCGATCAGCCGGCCGACATTTTTCTTGGGCTCGAGCGCCCCGAAAAACAGCAGGTATTCCCTGAATTCGAGACCGAACGAACCTCTTAGCTGCTCGGCGATCGTCTCGTCCGACCGCAGCCGGTAGACGTCCGGGAAGTGCACCGCCTGATATGTATTAGTGACGCGGGTTTCCTCGACGCCGAGCAGTTCGATGATGTCGCGCTTTGAATTCTCCGAGACCGTGACGATGTGGTCCGCCTGGCGCGCGATCTTTTTGAGCAGGCGAAACATCTGCCTTTTGTTGTCGAGCGTGGTGAACGGCAGGCGCAACGGCACGAGATCATGGATCGTGTACACATTGCACGCCGATTTTGAGCGCAACGGCAACGGGTAGGTGCAATGGAAAATGTCGGGTTTCGGATCAAAGTCCAGATTGACAAAGTGGTTGGTTCTCGCGAAATGCGCGCGGGCACCGGCAAACAGCCTGCGGGTGGCGAATGCGCGGTGATGCGCCGGCCACGTCGTTTCGAATTGGCGACGGACGACGACCCGGTCGAAGTCGACGGGGCTCGGCTTGATCGTGGCAAATCCGCGTACTTGATCGGTGACGCAATCAAGGGCTTGGCGGATCAGAGACGTCCTCACCGCCTGCTTCTCGTCGAAGAAGGCGACTTCGCGCAGCAACCGGTCCTTTGGCGGGGTCTGCGGGGAGGTGTAGACAATCCCGATATCGTAGCCGAGATCGCGCACCACCCTGGTCAGCATTCTTGTGTAGGTTGCAACTCCGGTGCCCTGGGTCAATGACAGATTGAGGCCGTCATAGAAAATACGTCCCGCCATCTGCCGCGTTCCCCGCTCGGCTGCCAATCGAAGCGCCATCACGCTATCCGGCGCCCGCGGTCTAGGGAATGGGCTTTTGGATGCTGCTGCCGCCTCGCGTCGAACCACCCGCGCAACGGCTCATGTGCCAACCGAGGTTGGTTCGGCGAGATATCGGGCTTCTGCCGGACCGCGGCCGGGTTGGCGCCCCGTCAAAGCGCACTATAGATTTCGAGCGCGAGCCCGAGGTCGTCAAAGATCTTGGCGCGCCCGCGATGCAATACCAGCGCCCGCGAACAATAATTCTTGACGATTTCAGGGACATGGGAGGCCAGGATCAGCGCCCGATCGGCGCGCTTGTCGAAAAGCTCCTGATGGCATCGGACTTGAAAATTGTGATCCCCGGCGGCGATAACTTCGTCGATCAGGTAACAATCGAAATCGACAGCGAGCGACAGAGCAAAATTTAGCCGCCCGGCCATTCCGGTGGAATAGGTCTTGACCGGTTCGGACAGGAATTTTCCGAGCTGGGCGATATCGTCGACATGGTCGCGCAATTCTCGGAAAGGCTTGCCGTAAACCCGCGCGATGAACCGGATGTTGTCGTTACCGGTCAAAACCCCATGAATGCCACCGGCCAACGCCACCGGCCAGGAAATCGACATGTGTCGTTCGATCGCGCCGCTGCTCGGCAGCTCGATGCCGCCGAGCAGGCGGATCAGCGTCGATTTGCCGGCGCCGTTGCGGCCCAGCACCGCGATCTTCTCGCCCCGCGTCAAGTCGAACGTAACATCGCTCAAAACGCGGCTGTAGCCGCCGCGTTCGCTCGGGTAGTCCTTGCACACCTGCGTAACTTTGATCATCCGCGCAGTTCGCGGCGCCTTTGCCCTGCGGGATCCGGGCCGGTGCTAAGCGGCGGCGTGTTCGCGCACACTGGCGACCAGCAGCCAGGCGATGCCGTAAGCGAGCAGGCAGCTGGCAAGAACCAGCGAAAACGACAGGACGCGCTTGGGGTAGAGCGGATAGTCGGGAAGATTGGGCCGCGCGACCGTTTCAAGAAAGAGCTGCTGGCGTTGTGCGTCGAGGCGCGCCTCTTCCAAAGATTTGTAGGCCGACGCCAGCTCGGTCTCGCCCAGCTTTCTGGCCTCGTCGAGGCGCTCGTATTCGGTCTCCGCCGCGGCGACCGAATTGCTGTCGCCGGTGATCCTGGTACGATCGTCGGCGATCAGCCGGTCGAGCGAGACGATGCGGGTCCTGTACAACGGAACCTGCGGGCTGTTCGGTGAAGTCTTGATCGCATCGGCGAGTTTCGCCTGGGCATCGGCACGCTCGGTATCGAGCACTTGGAGCAGCGCCAGCGGTCCTTCGGCGGCGGATTTCGGATCGAGCATCTGCTGCTTGACGCGGTAGGCGGTCAGCTTTGCCTGGATGTCGGCAATATGAGTTTGCGTAGTGTCGACCTCCTGCTTAAACGAGCGCAGTGCATCCTGGCGCGTCCGGTCGTTGAGATCGTTGACCAGCTGCTCGCTGTACGTCACCAGCGCCTGAGCGATTTTCTGAGCGTCCTCCGGTCTGTACGCCTTGACCTTTAGGACGCTGACCCCGGTCTCGCCGTCGATGTCGACTTCGACAAACCGCGAATAGGCCTTGTAGAGCGCCTCGAAATCATTCCGCCAAAAGAACATTCCCGGAAATCGGGTGACGCTGTCCCCCTCCGGGCGGTCTAATACCGCGCGCAAATCGTCATGGCGCGCCAGCTTTCGAACCACATCGCGCGACATGATGAATTGCTGGACGATCAGAGCCTCGTCCTGGCCCGGCTGCTCCCCGCTGCTGCTGCTCGACATCATGCCGGCGATGCTCATGGACTTTTCGGTCCCAGGGCCGCGGACGACGAAATCGGCCTCGGACATGTACAGATTGGAGGCGATGCCGAAGTAGTAAACCGCGGCAACCAAGGTCGGCACCCCGACAATCGCCCAGAACCAGATATTCACCGCGCCGAACAGCCGGCCGATCGCCCCAATTCGGCGGGGCCGAACCGCGGTGCCGGCAACTGCCTCGCGGCTGGCCGTCAGAGCCCGGCGGAAATAGGGAAAATCGGACATGGGCAAAACTCTGGGCTGGGGACGAGGGCGATTAGCGCGCTGAGGTGGGGTGGTAATCGTGTCGATCTTGAGGCATGGCCGGGCTCGCCGAACTTATCTTACCGCAAACTCCTACGGAAGAATTTTGCAAGCGAGACAGCCCGGCAACCTTCCGCAGCGAAGCACGATCGACGCATGCGAGGTCAGGATATTGCCCGTGCAATATTATCGCCGGGGCGGGGTGCCGATCCGGTTCGACACAACTTGCTCGGTCGGCAGCTTAGCGGACCGGTCGATCGGGCGGACACAGAGCCGTCACGATGCCCGCCGGCCGCCACGGATTGCGGCCGAGCTTGAGCTGCTCAAGCAGATCCATCGCCGACCAGTAAAGCGGCACGGCGCGCCCCTTGATCAGCGGCAGGGCCGCGACATCCAACCCGAGCCACGGCAGAAAGGGATTGCGCCGGCCATAGGCCCAGATCTCGACGCGGGCCGCGGGCCGCGCGGAGATGCCGCGGGCGTGAAATCCCATGGTATCGGCGACGATCAACGTGTTCTCGGGCACCGCGAACACTTTGGGTTCGCCGAGCCCGAGACGGTGCAAATCTTCGACGGCAATCCGCGGCGAGCCTCGCGCCGATTGGAGATCGGCACTGCGGCCGGCGGTCAACGACGCCCGCCTTTCCCAAGCCAGGCGCCGCCGGGTCGGACGGTGAGACCCAGGCACGTAGATAAAGGGCCCCTCCGCCCCCCCGATGTCGGTCAGGAAAAACCACGCCTTAACGGTCGGATGAAAGGTGTCGGCGTGCAGGCGCGTTTGGGGATCGGGCGGGGCCTCGCGGGCCTGTGCAAAGATGGTTTGAATGTAGACCAGCGGTTCCAGCCGAGACGAACCGACATAGCGGACGAGACCGAGCCAGTCGGGGTTTTCGACTAAGGCGCGCAAGGCGGGAAGACGAGACAGCGCCCACTGGTCGAGGGCGATCCGCCGGGTGATCGCGTCGCCCTGCGCTTGCTGGCGCGCCGGCGCGGCAAACTCCATCGCCTGGCGCTTGAGCGCCGCGAACGCCGGCTTCGGCAAAAAATCGTGCTTGACGACGAACCCGTCGCGCCGGAAGGCCGCGCGGTCTTCGCCGGAGATCAGCGACCCCAGTCTTTCGCGGCGCCACTCGGCCATCCGGCAGGCAAGCCGGATGCGGGCGACATGCAGCCCGGCGCGATTGAGGGCCGGACTGCCGATAACCGGATTGTCGCGAAACGACTTCGCGCCGGTCGCCAGCGCTGCCAGGTGAAGCGGTAGAAACAGCCATGAGCTGAAGCCTGGTTTCATCACGGCCGCCCTCCGCGGGGCGCCTCCGCGTCGCCGGCGGCGCTTAGCGACACGTCGCTGCGCGCCGGTGCACCAATCGCTCGATCGCGAGGGCGTGGATCAGAGCGCATCAAAGCGCTCGCCTCGCGTTGAGGGCGGCGGTCAAGGTGCCGTCGTCGAGATAGTCGAGTTCGCCGCCGATCGGCACGCCCTGGGCGAGGCGGGACAGCTTGACGCCGGCGCCGGCCAAACGGTCGGCGATGTAATGCGCGGTGGTCTGGCCTTCAACCGTCGCGTTCAATGCCAGGATCAGCTCCTGGCCGGATTCGACGCGGGCGACCAGCCGGTCGATGGTCAGATCCTCGGGCCCGACCCCGTCGAGCGCCGACAAGGTTCCGCCGAGCACGTGATAGCGGCCATGAAAGGCGCCGGTGCGTTCGAGCGCCCAGAGATCGGCGAGATCCTCGACGACGCAGATCGCCGCACCGTCGCGCCGCGGGTCGCGGCAGATGGCGCAAGGCTCGATCGTGTCGAGATTGCCGCAGACGGGACAGGGCCGGATCGCTTCGGCGGCCTGCGCCAAGGCGGTCGCGAGCGGCGTCATCAGACTCTCCCGCCGCTTGATCAAGTGCAGTGCCGCGCGCCGCGCCGAGCGCGGACCGAGCCCAGGCAGCTTGGCGAGCAGCTGGATCAGGATGTCGAGTTCGGACAACGCCTGACGCGGGATCAGATATTTTGCGGCACTGTCGCCCTCGCGAAAGCGGGGTCCCAGCCTGCGCGGGAATGACGGGATGAAAATTTCACGGAGCGTTTCACGCAAGGAGCTCAGAACGGCAATTTCATGCCGCCGGGCAGGGGCAGACCGCCGGTCAGTTTTTGCATCTCCGCTTCGGCATGGGCGGAAACCTTGCGCCGCGCGTCGGCAAAGGCGGCGGCGATCAAGTCCTCCAGCACCTCGCCCTCGGCGGGATCGAGCAGCGACTTGTCGATGCGGATCTTTTTCATGTCGCTCTTGCCGTTGAGCGTCAGCTCGACGAGGCCCGCCCCGGCAACGCCGGTCATCTCGACGGCTTCGAGCTCGGCCTGCAGCTCGGCCATCTTTTCCTGCATCGCCTGCGCCTGCTTGATCAGCTGGCCGATGTTTTTCATTCCCGATCCTCTCCCGTGTTGGCCTCGCCGGTATCGGTGTCATCTGCATCATTGGCACCCGGCTCTTCGCCGGCCGCCGGGCTTTCCGCCGCGGCGGCAAAGCGCTCGCGCACCGCCGCGATTGTCGCCCCCGGAAAGGTTTCGAGCACCGCCTGCACCAACGGGTGCGCGGCAACCCCGTTCCGCAATTCGGCCTCGCGCTGTTCCTGGCGCTGGCGCAGGGTGGGTTCGCCCTCGGCCTCCGATACCGCGATCAGCCAGCGCGTACCCGTCCATTCGCTCAACAGCTGGCCGAGGCGGTTGGCGAGGTCGCGCGGCGCGCCCGGCGCCGGGCGAAACTCGATCCGCCCCGGCTCGAAATGCACGAGGTGCAAATGGGCCGCGAGATGCGAGCGCAGCACCGCTTCGCGCCGTTTGTCAAACAGGGCGACGACCTCGCCAAAGCTCTGCGGCATCGGCTCCAACGCCGTGAGCGTAGGGGCCGATGGCGCGCTGGGCGCCGCTTCGAGCTCGGCCTCGGCTCGTTCGACCGATACCCGCAGCGGCCCGCCGGCGGATGGCCTCGCAAACGCCGCGGCAACCGGCGGCGCCACCTCGCGCCGGGAGGGCGGCGGCCGTGCGATATCACTCGGCCCGGCGGGCGGCGCCGGCGCGGCGGGCGCCGGCATGCCCTGCAGCGAGCGCACCAGTTCGGCCGGCGCCGGCAAATCGGCGACATAGGCCAGCCGCACCAGCACCATCTCCGCCGCCTGGATCGGCGAGGGCGCCTCCTGGACCTCGCCCAATCCTTTGAGCAGCATCTGCCAGACCCGCGCCAAGGCCGACATCGTCAATTTCTCGGCAAGCGGGCGGGCGCGCTCGCGGTCGCCCTCGGCGATCGGGTCGCCGGCGCCGGCCTCGGGCGCTAGCTTCAGCCGGGTTAGAAAATGCGCGAGATCAAGCAGATCCTGCAATACCAGCAGCGGGTCCGCGCCCTCCTGGTAAAGCCGGTCGAATTGTGCCAAAGCGGTCGCCGCGTCGCCGTGCAAGACCGTTTCGAGCAAATCGAAAACGAGCCCGCGATCGGCGACGCCGAGCATGTCGCGCACCGCCGCCTCCGCGACCCGCCCGCCCGACAATGCGATCGCCTGGTCGAGCAGCGACAGCCCGTCGCGCACCGAGCCGTCGGCGGCGCGCGCGATCAGCGCCAACGCGCCAGGCTCGGCCTCGACCGCCTCGGCCTCGGCGACCCGGCGATAATGCTCGGCGAGCATCTCGGCCGGCACGCGCCGCAGCGAAAAGCGCTGGCAGCGCGACAATACGGTAACCGGCACCTTATGGATTTCGGTTGTCGCGAACACAAAAATAGCGTGGGGCGGCGGCTCTTCGAGCGTCTTCAACAAGGCGTTGAAGGCGTTCTTGGAGAGCATATGGACTTCGTCGATGATGTAGACCCTGTACCGTCCGAGATCCGGTTTGCGATACAGTAGCCCCTCGGTCAGCTCGCGGATGTCGTCGACCCCGGTGCGTGAGGCCGCGTCCATCTCAACCACATCGGAGTAGCGGTCCGCGGCAATCTGGCGGCAGTTCGGACATACCCCACAGGGTGAAATAGTCGGCCCACCCGAACCGTCCGGACCAACGCAATTGAGTCCGCGGGCGATGATCCGCGCGGTTGTCGTCTTGCCGACGCCGCGCACCCCGGTCAGAATAAAGGCATGGGCGATGCGGCCCGTCGCGATCGCATTCGCGAGCGTGCGCACGACCGCTTCCTGCCCGATCAGCTCGGCGAAGGTCTGCGGCCGGTATTTGCGGGCGAGAACGCGATAGGCGTTCGCCGGATCGCTCATCGTGGAACCCCGGATCGCGGTGGGAGACCGGATCGGCGACCCAGGCCGCAACTCGTTACGGCTGCTTCCTTCCGGACCTGACCGGGTTGGCGAGAGGCCTGCCCGCCGCCGGGCTCCCGCCCCACTATATCAGCTGTCGCGCGGTGCGGGGCAAGCTTCGCCGTCGGCGAGCTTTCGGCGCGGGCGATGTCGATTTCGCGGAGGCTCGATCGTCGTCAGGATAGGCGGCGGCGATTACGCCCGGCCGCTTTTGAGAGGAGACCAGCGATGCCCGATTTTGTCCTGCTGCTGCACCGCCCCGCCGGCCCGCCACCGACCCTGCCGCCGGAGCGGGCCGCGGCGATTACCAAAGAATATCAGGGCTGGGGCGACCGGCTGCGCGCCGAGGGCCGGCTCAAGGCCGGCGAGAAGCTGACATTCGACGCCGGGCGGGTGCTGCGTCCGAAGGACGGGCGGGTCATGACCACCGACGGGCCCTTTGCCGAGAGCAAGGAGTTGCTCGGCGGGTTTTTCCTGATCGCCGCCGCCGATTACGGCGCGGCCTGCCGCACCGCCGAGAGCTGCCCGCATTTCAAATACGGCGGCAGCATCGAGATTCGTCAAATCGACCCGATGTAAGGTTAGTATCCCGAGCCCAAAGTTCGAGAGATCAGACAATAGTCCGTCATTGCGAGAAGCCCGCAGGGAAACGCGGCAATCCCAATCGAGTCGGTGCGTTGTCGACGAGATTGCTTCGCGTTGCTCGCAATGACGAGACTTTCCATTCGGGACGCTAGTCCAGAGCTAGCTGCTAAAGGAGACAAACACATGCCCGAGCTTCAGATCATCGGCGCGCCGCAGAGCAATTACGTCTGGGTCGCGCGCATCGCCTGCACCGAAAAAGGCGTGCCTTACACGCTCGTGCCGGTGCTGCCGCATTCGCCCGAGGTCGATGCGATCCACCCGTTCGGCAAGATCCCGGCGATGCGCCACGGCGACGTAACCTTGTGCGAATCGCGCGCAATCTCTTTTTACATCGACCATGCGTTTGCCGGCCCGCCGCTGGCCCCGCGAGATCCGGTCGCCGGCGCGCGGACCGAGCAGTGGATTTCGCTCGTCAACACGCATATCGACCCACTGCTGGTGCGCCAGTATCTCGGCGCGTATTTCTTTCCCGGCACGCCCGATGGTGGACCCGATCGCGCGCGAATCGAGAAGATATTGCCGCAGATGGAGCCGCATTTTGCGGTGCTCGATCGCGCCGTCGCCAAAACCGGCCACCTTGTCGGCGACAGCTTTACGCTTGCCGACATCAACCTGCTGCCGATCTTGTTCTATCTCGACAAACTGCCGGAAAGCCGGGCGATGCTGCGGCGCGCGACGCACCTCGACGCCTACTACAAACGCCACCTCGCGCGGGCGAGCGTCGCCGAAACCACCCCGCCGCCTTTCCCCGGCCGCTCCTCGTGGGAAATCGCGGCCTGAGCCGGAGACGCGACCATGCGCTACATGTTCGCCGGGTATTATATCGTCGATTGCGAGAACCTCGGCGAGGCGATCGATGGGGCCAAGAAAATCCGACCGCGTGCAGAGGCGGGGAAGGTTGCGTCGAGATTCGCCCGATTGTCGAAATTCCGCCGCTCTAATGCCATCGCGAGCGGTCATGGCGCCGTCAGCTGAAATCCATGCCACCGCGGAATTGGTGTTTCGCCGCGAGCACGGCCGGATCATCGCCAGCTTGATCCGGCTGTGCGGCTCCTTCGATCGCGCGGAGGAGGCGATGCAGGAGGCGTTTGCCGCGGCCCTCACCAATTGGTCCGCGCGCGGACTGCCGGCCAATCCCGCCGCATGGATCACCACCGCCGCCTATCGTAAATTGATCGACACGCGCCGCCGCGAGCGCACCCGTCGCGAGAAGCAAGTCGAACTCGAGCAGGAAGCCATGCCCTCCACGACAGAGGAGCCCGCCGGTCCCGGCGACCCGCTATCGGCACTTCCCGACGACCGGTTGCGGCTGATCTTCACCTGCTGCCATCCCGCACTCAACCGTGAGGCGCAGATCGCCCTTACCCTGCGCACTCTCGGCGGCCTGACAACGAACGAGATTGCGCGCGCCTTCCTGGTGCCGGAGCCAACCCTGGCGCAGCGGCTGGTGCGAGCCAAACGCAAGATCCAGGACGCACATATCCCCTACGAGGTTCCGGCCGAGGACCGGCTCGACGAGCGCCGCGCCGCGGTTCAGGCGGTGATCTATCTGATTTTCAACGAAGGCTATCTTGCAACCAGCGGCAGCACACTGATCCGCCAGGAACTGTGCGCCGAGGCGATCCGGCTCGCCCGCATGCTGTGTGAGGTCGATACGCCGGAACCGGAGAGTTTTGGGCTTCTCGCTTTGATGTTGCTGCACGATTCGCGCCGCCATGCCCGGACCGACGACGCCGGCATGCTGGTCACGCTGGAAGACCAGGACCGGGCGCTGTGGGATCGCGAGCAGATCGGTGAAGGACGGGCGTTGGTGGAAGCGGCATTGCGGCGCGGCCTTATCGGCCCCTACCAGCTGCAGGCCGCGATCGCCGCGGTGCATGCCGGGGCGGAGAGCGCGGAGGCGACCGATTGGCGGCAAATCGCAGCGCTCTATGGCGAGCTTGCGCAGATCGACCCCCAACCCGTCGTGCTGTTGAACCGCGCGGTGGCGATCGGGATGAGCGAAGGCCCGCAGCGCGGCCTGGCACTGATCGAGGCATTGCGCAGCCTCGACAATTACCATCTTCTCCACGCCGCGCGCGCCGATCTGCTGCGCCGGCTCGGTTCGCGCCAGGCTGCCGCCGAGGCCTATCGCCGCGCCCTTGCCCTGACCGCCAACGGCGTCGAGCGCGCCTATCTCGGCCGCCGCCTCGCCGCGCTGTGACGGCCCGCGCTCGGCTTGCCGCGGTGTAGCGGGATGTGCCACTGTCAGGGCTATGCGACCGCACAATTATTACGCTTCGCCGGGGTTTGAGCGCGCCGCCCTGCGGCGCCGCGAAAGCGGCTGGATCGCCGAGCGGATCGCCGATCCCGCGAGCCGGTTTGTCCCGGTCTGGCGCAACCAGAACCTGGTCATCGAAATCGACGGCGGCGAACCGCGCGCGGTGGCGCTGGGCTGGGCCAGCATCGGCCCGTTGCTCGGCGAGATCGGCGCCCCCGAGGAGCGGCTGCGTCGGGGCGAAATCGTCCTGCTCGGCGTCGTCGAGGAGCGGGCGCATTTCGCGCTCGACTTGTCGCCGATCGAGGCGCCGCTCGACATGCTGCATTCGCCGGCGCGGGCGGCGAGCGGCATCGACGCCGCGACCGTGCGCTTCGCCGATCTGCGCCAATTGGGCGGGCGGCTCGAAGGGCGCGAGGCGGGGCTGCTGGCGCATGCGCGCGCGATGCTTTTTTGGCACGCGCGCCATCGCTTTTGCGGGGTGTGCGGCCGTCCGACGCGCAGCGAGGAGGCCGGCTATATGCGCCGCTGCACCGATCCCGCTTGCAATTCGATGCATTTTCCGCGCACCGATCCGGCGGTGATCATGCTGGTGACCCACGGCGACAATGCGCTGATGGGCCGCTCGCGGCATTTTCCGCCGGGCATGTACTCGACGCTTGCCGGCTTTGTCGAACCGGGCGAGAGCCTCGAAGACGCGGTCGTGCGCGAGGTGCGCGAGGAGACCGGGATCGAGATCGGCGTCGTCGACTACCACTCCTCGCAGCCCTGGCCATTCCCCGCCAATATCATGCTGGGTTTTCACGGTCACGCGCTGACGACTGAAATCACCGTCGATTTCGGCGAATTGGAGGATGCGCGCTGGGTCGAGCGCGGCTGGCTCAAGTCGCATATCGACGACGACAGCTTCCGCCTGCCACGCCTCGACTCGATCGCCCGCCGGCTCGTAGAGGACTGGCTCTACGACCGCGTCGCGGGTGGCGGCAGCTGAAGCGGAGCGTCCTCCTCGGCGATCGCCTCGGGGTCGGCGAAATCGGGTAGCGGCGGCGCGCCGATTTGCCGGCCGATCGCGCCGATCGTCGGCAGGCAGCGCGCCCGGCTAGCCGCTAGCGCTGCGCGGCATTCGTCCGCCCGGCGCCATTTCGCCTCCGGACGCTCCGACGCCGAAAATCGTCGATAGCGCGGGCGCCACTCGGACAGAAACGGCTGGATCCCTTTGGTCAGGAGTTCAAAGCCGAGCGCCTGGATCGTGTTTGCGGCGCCGCGCGGTTGCGGCGGCGGCATCGCTTTGAGCGCGGTGCGGATCTCGCCCGCGAGCGTCTCGATGGCGGCGATCGCGTCGCCGATGGCGCCCGGCGCGGAGCGCATCTCCTGCGCCGGAAGGCGAGCCGCAGCCTCGACATAGATCCGCCAACCCGCCTGACGTGCCATCGGATCGGGCGCCATGGTCGCCTCTGCTTCGGCGGCGGCGAGTTCGTCGGGCGCGATCAGCGCCGCTACCGCTGCCAGCCGCTGGGGAAGCAGGCGATCGAGCCCCGGCAACCCCAAGGCCACGCCGAGCTGCCAACCGCGCTCGACGAGGCGCTCGCGGGTACGCGCGAGATCGTTTCGACAGAGCGGGAGCAGCGCCCAGTCGGCGGTGCGCCGTCCGCTCTGGCACCACGCTTCGAGGCGAGGCAGCCAGCGGGCGAGGCACGGCTGCACATCCTGGGTCAGGATCTCCAGCACAAAGATTTGCGGCGGCTCGCTCCCCTCGAAGACCATCGCCGCCCCCGGAGCATGCATCGCGACCTGCTCCCGCACCCGGTCGGCGGATGTCTCCAGCGCCGCGAGCCCCGCTTCGGGCGCGACATCCGGCCCGGCGAGCGCCGCGATCGTCGAGATCGTCTCGGTCAGGGCATGCCACAGCAGAGCGCGGGTTTGCGAGTCGAACGATGCTGCGACATCGGCCCCGCCGAGGCGTAGCGCCCCATTCGTCAGCCGCGCCCAACCTGCTACCGCCGCAACCCCACGGGCCAATGCGCGGCCGGGCCGCGTCGCGGCGATCGGCAAGAGACGCTGTACGACGGGCCGGCGCACCGGCTCGATCGGGTTGGTCATGATCCCTGCTTAATCGCGCTAGGTCTGGGGATTAGGCCGGCCGATCCTTCCCGCTCGTTGAAGCGTCGTCAAGGGCGGCCGGTCGAGGCTCAATGCTGGTCGGCCGCCAACACCGAGCGCGGGCGGCGCACCAGCGGCATCAGCATCAAGCCGATGACGAAGAACCCGCCGATCAGCAGCAGCACGTCGTTGTACGACAACACCAGAGCCTCGCGCTGCACCAGATTGCCGAGCAGCGTGACGGCGGCCTGGTGCGCGTCGCCCGGAACCAGCGAACCCAGCCGATTGGTCTGGGCATCGATAAAATGCTGCACCGCGGGGCGCGCCGGGTTGACGTCCTCGACCAGGCGGTTCCAGTGAAATTGCATCCGGCTGTTCATGATCGTGCCGACCGATGCGAGCGCAATCGCGCCGCCGAGGTCGCGGGTCAGACCGTAGAGGCCCGAGGCATTCTTCAGCTTGTCGGGCGGCACCGACCCGAGCGCGATCATGTTGGCCGGCAAGTAGCAGAACATCAGCGCGACGCCGCGCACAGCCTGCGGCACCAAGAGTTCGGGAAAGCTCGACTGATTGGTGAGGCCGGCGGTCAGGTACATCGCGAAGGCAAATAGACCGAGGCCGATCGCCAGCATGATGCGCAAGTCGAGCCGCCGGGCGATCTGTGTGCTGAACGGCGACATCGCCATCTGCGCGATCCCGGCGACGAAAACCGTCTCACCGATCTGCAGCGCGCTGAACCCGCGAACCTGGGCGAGGAACAGCGGGATCAGATAGGTGGTGCTGTACATGCCAGTACCCACCAAGAACGTGTAGAACGAGCCAAGCGCGAAATTGCGATTGTTGAACGCGCGCAAATCGACGATCGGCTGTCGATAGGTCAGAACGCGAAAAAAGAACAGAATGCCGGCGAGGCTCGAAACGGTCACCGCCACGCGGATCGTGTCGTCATCGAGCCAGTCCCAGCGCGGCCCTTCTTCCAGGGCGTATTGCAGGCAGCCCAAAAACAGCGCCATCAAAACGAGGCCGCTCAGGTCGAACCGGCGCAACAGCGACAGGTCGGGCTTGTCGATGTCGATGCACAGCCAGACGACGACGGCGACGGCAACACCGGGCACGATGTTGACCAGAAACAGCCAATGCCAGGAGAGGGTATCAGTCAGGAAACCGCCGATCGTCGGGCCGAGGGTCGACGACAGGTTCAGGATGACAGAGATCAGCACCATCAGTCTGGTCAGCTGCAGCCCGCGGAACCGCGTATAGACGACCGGGAACACGCTTGGCGTGATCGCGCCGCCGCTGAACCCTTGCAGCGCGCGATATAAGATCATCTGGCTGAGGTTGGTGGCGGTGGCGCAGAGGGCGCTTGCCGCGGTGAAGCCGAGCGCAGCGGTGACAAACAGCACCCGCGTCGACAGCAGCCGCGACAGGGTTCCGGACAGCGGCACCATCACCACGTCGGCGATCAGGTAGGCGGTCTGCACCCAGCTGATCTCGTCGGCGCTGGCCGATAGCCCGCCCTGGATCTGGGTCAGCGAGCTGGTGACGATCTGGACGTCCATGATCGCCATGAACAGGCCGACGACCATGGCGATGACGCCGAGCCAATCGCGCAGCCTGGGTTCGCGCGCCGGGGCCGCGGCAGTCGATTCGGTGGCGCTCGGCGGCGGTTTTGGTAGGGCGGCGGGGGCCGTCGCGACCGGGCTGCGCCGGGCGCCGCCCGCCCGCCGCAGCGCCGCCGAAGCCCAGGTCATCGCGCCGCGCCGGCGGGATCGGCGGCGGCGGGTCTGGCCTCGGCTGCGCCGACGATGCCGTCGGCCGCGACGGCCTCGCCCTCATCGCGGGTATCGACCGTGACGGTGACCGACAGCCCCGGCCGCAACAGCCGCGCCAGCGGTTCTTTGATCGGCAGGGCGATGCGGATCGGCACGCGCTGCACGATCTTGGTGAAATTGCCGGTCGCGTTGTCGGGCGGAAGCAGGCTGAATTCGGCGCCGCTCGCCGGGGCAAAGCTCTCGATCTTGCCGATCAATGGGTGGTCGGGATAGGCGTCGACCGAAACCTCGGCGCGTTGCCCCGGCCGCATCAGGGTCAGCTGGGTTTCCTTGAAATTGGCGGTGACGTAGACCCGCGGCAGCGGCACCAGCGACAATAATTCGGTGCCGGCCTTGACGTATTGTCCGACCTGCCCCGCGCGATTGCCGGCGATGCCGGAGATCGGGGCGCGGATTACGGTGTTGTCGAGATCGTTCTCGGCAAGCCGCTGGTTGGCGCGCGCCTGCTGCAATCGCGCCTCCTCCTCGTGGCGTTGCGATCGCAGCACGTCGAGTTCGCTCTCCGCCGCGGCGAGCGCGGCGCGGGTCCGGGCCGCCTCGGCATCGGCCTTGCGTGCGTCGGCCTGAGCCTGCTCATAGCGCTGCCGGCTGGCGAAGTCGGTGGTCATCAGCGCGGCGTAGCGCTTGTAGTCCTGCTGGGTGCGAATGAGGTCGGCCGCGGCCGAATCGACCGCCGCCTGCGCCTGCGCGATCATCGCCTGTTGCAGATCGAGCCGGCTGGCATAGGTCGCGACCGCCGCCGCCTCGGTCGCCACCGCAGCCTCGGCCTGAGCGGCCTTGGCGGCAAAGTCGCTGTCGTCGATGACGAACAGCACCGCGCCCTTTTTGACGGCCTGGTTCTCGCGGACCCGCACGTCCTTGATGTAGCCCTCGATCTTGGGGCTGATCACGGATACGTCGCTGGCGACGTACGCGTCATCGGTGGATTGTTCGAAGCGCCACACCGTCCACCAGTACCAGCCGCCATAGCCGCCAAAGGCCAGCGCCAGCACGACGGTCGCGATCACGAGCTTCTTGCGCATCCTCTTCTGAACTAAACGGTTCAGTTCATTGTTGCGCAGAAACTAGGGCGTCTCTAGTAATTGTCAAGCCGCGACGTAGGACGAAGCCCGTGACCAGCACGACGGCACACAGCCAACGCAACGAAGCCCCGGCCGCCAGCAAGGCCGAGAGCATCCTCGCCGCGGCCAAGCGGACCTTTTTAGAGAGCGGTTTTGGCGCGGTCAGCATGGACACGATCGCGCGCGAGGCCGGCGTGTCCAAGGCCACGGTCTACGCCCATTTCGCCGGCAAGGAAGAATTGTTCGGCGCGGTGATCGGCAGCGAATGCGAGCGCTATCTTGCAGACTTCTCCGCCGCCGAACTCGATCCTTGCGATGTCCGCGCATCGCTGACGGTTTTGGGTCGCCGGTTTCTCGAACTGGTGCTGTCCCCCGAAGGGATCGCCCTACACCGCATCATATTGGGTGAAGTCACTCGCTTCCCGCTGCTCGGCGAGGTATTCTGGCGTGCCGGGCCCGAGCGCCAGCGGGTCCAGATCGAAGCCTTTCTGCGAAGCGCGGCCGCTTCCGGAACACTGTCGTTCCGCGATACGCGTCTCGCCGCCGAACAATTCCTCAGCCTGGTGCGCGGCGAAATTCAGCTGCGCCAGCTGCTGCGTCTCGAAGCCGACGCGGACGAGCCCAGCATCCGCGACGTCGTCGTCGGCGCGGTCGACACCTTCATGCGCGCCTTCGGCCGGCGCAACGGGGGCGGTTAGCAAAAGATCGACCGCTTTGCCCGGGCATCCGCGTATTTGATGCCGCGAGCCCGCCGATTACGACATGTCAGCCCACGGAACGAGCCCGTGGGCTGAGGGCCGACGGATCAAATCAGGTCAAGGAAATCGTGCAGCCGCCGCTACGGCCGCGCGGCCGGGCCGCGCGAGTCGGGGACGGTCGCGGCCTTTTCCTTCCAGTCCTTCGACCACGGTGTGATCGGCTTCGGCACCGCCTTGCCGTCGACCCGGATCTCGTCGACGTGCTCGTTGTAAAAGCACAGATACCCCTTGATCTTTGGGCATTCGGGGATCGGGTCGGGATAGCTCCACACGATATCCTCGTAGACCCGATCGCCGATCTTGACCGAGTAATAGCGCGCCTTCCCCTTGTACGGGCAGGCCGTCGCCTTGGCGCTCGGGATCAAGAGATCCATGCGGACGTCTTCGGCCGGGATGTAGTAGCGCGTCGGCAATCGCGTCTCGAACAAAAACCGCGCGCGGCGGGTCTCGGCCACAATCTCGCCGCCGATAATGACCTGCACCGGCCGCGACGACTGGATCGCGTCGATCCGCTTATAGGGGTCGCGCGGGTGGACAAAAATTTCTTCGTCCTCCTCGAACCAATGATCGACGCGGTCCCAATAAAACGCGACGAAGTCGCCGAGCGCCGCGACTTCCTCGAACGGGTCGGGGTAGCCCCACACCGCGTTCTCGGCGACGCGCTCGCCGACTTTGATCGTCCAATACGATGCCGCTCCCTTATAGGGGCAAAAGCTGTGGTGGTCGGTCGGCGCCATCGAATCCATGCGCACATCCGAGCGCGGGAAGTAATAGACCGGCAGATGGCGGGTTTCGAACAAGAGATGGGCATCGGTGCTGTCGGCAATGGTTTCGCCGTTGAATTTGACGCGCACCCGGCGCGGCGATGGTTCCAAAATGACCTTGTAATCGGGGTTGGTCTTGAACCCGGATTCGCGGGTTTGCGGTGCCGCTGCCATGGTGGGGCCCTCCTCTGTTCGCACCGCCCTTGGGCGGCGCGTTGATCGGGTGAGGCGCGGGACGGCGCCGCCGCCCTCGGTTCGCGCCAATTGTAGTCATGATACGCGCCGGGAGGTCGCAGGCAAGCCGCGATCGCGGGGCCAGCCGTCAAGCCTACTCGGCTGGGGTCGGCGCGCCCGCGGTTTCGGCCTCGGTTGCCTGTTCGATCAAATTCGCCTTCATCGCGATCAGCATGTCGAGCAGCAGGCTACGATCGGGCTCCGGGATACCGACGAGCGCGTCCTCGCGCACCTCGGCGGCGAGCGCAAAGATGCGGTCGAGCAGCGGATAGGCGGCTTCGGTCAGATAGAGCAGGTGGGCGCGGCGGTCCTTCGGGTCGGGGCGGCGCTCGATTAGCACCGCCGCCTGCAACCGATCGAGGAGGCGGGCGAGGGTGATCGGCTCGAGCTCGAGGATCTGCGCCAGACTGACCTGGTTGATGCCTTCCTGGCGGGCGAGATTGGCGAGCACCGCGGCCTGCGCCCGGGTCAGCCCAAGGGCCACGTCGCGCGCCCGCTGCTCGAACCGTTTGCGCATTAGGCGGGCCACGTCGTTGAAGACGAAACCCATCGTGCGGCTCGGGATTTCATGGATCATCACTGCACCCCCTGGCGACCGCCACTCGATGTATTCTATGCTGATGCCGAACCGGGTGGGGAGGTCGCATGCCAGGCATGCTTGCCGATTGACAGCGATCGGCGCCGGTGTTGCATTGCGATATCGGCATCTGCCGCCGTTGCGGCGTCCGCGCCCCCCGGTCAAAGCGCTTGGTCATGAAAGCTCCCGCCTTCGATTATGTCCGTCCCCGCAGCCTCGCCGAGGCGGTGGCGCTGTTGGGAAAGGGCGATGGCGAGGCGCGGGTCGTCGCCGGCGGGCAATCCCTGCTGGCGCTGATGAATCTACGTCTTTCAGCACCGGCGCTGCTGATCGACATTGCCCGCTTGCCGGAGTTGGCGGTGGTGTCGCAAGACGACGACGCGGTGACGCTCGGCGCCGGCGTGACCCACGCCATGATCGAGGACGCCCGCGTCCCCGATCCGTCGCGCGGGCTGATGGCGCGGGCGGCGGCGAGCCTCGGCTATCGCGCGATCCGCAACCGCGGAACGATCGGCGGCAGTCTCGCGCTGGCCGATCCGGCGGCGGAATGGCCGGCGGTGCTCGCCGCCCTCGATGCCGAGGCGGCGGTGTGCGGCTCGAGCGGCCGACGCCGGCTCGGCTGCGTCGGCTTCGCGACCGGTATCTACGAAACCCGGCTCGCCGACGACGAGATCGTCGAGACCGTGCGCCTACCAAAGCTGTCGGCCGCCGCGCGCTGGGGCTACGTCAAGCTCGCGCGCAAATCGGGCGAGTTCGCCAACGCGCTCGCCGTCGCGGTCGTCGACCAGGCGCGCGGTCATTGCCGGGTCGTGATCGGCGCGGCCAACGGCGCCCCGCTGGTGTTGGCCCAAGCGTCGCGCGCGCTCGCCGACGGCAAGCACGCCGCCGAGACGATGCACGCCGCAATCGCCGCCGATCTCGACCGCGCCGCCGACCGCCATTTCGACGATTTCCAGCGCAACCTGCATAGGGTCGCGGCGATGCGCGCGGTGCAGCAGGTGACGGCATGACGGCGATCGGCTTGCAAATCAACGGCGCTGACATCGTCGACGAATTGCCGCCACGGCTGTCGCTCGCCGATTACCTGCGCGAGCGGCGCAATTTGACCGGGACCCATCTCGGCTGCGAGCACGGCGTGTGCGGCGCCTGCACGGTCCTTGTCGACGGCGAGCCGGCGCGCGCCTGCCTGCTGCTGGCGGTCGCCTGCGACGGGCGCCGGGTGCAAACCATCGAGGGCTTTGCCGGCGACCCGGTCATGGCGGCATTGCGCGACGCGTTTCACCGCTGTCACGGCTTGCAATGCGGGTTTTGCACGCCGGCGATGCTGATCACGGCTTGTGACCTGATCCGCCGCGGCAAGGCCGGCTCCGAAGCTGAAATCCGTCAGGGCCTCGCCGGCAATCTCTGCCGCTGCACCGGCTACACCAACATCGTCGCCGCGGTCCTCGACGCGGCCGCAACACAGGGAGCGGGCGATGCCGGATGACGCGTTTGGGATCGGCGCGTCGCTCCTGCGCCGCGAGGACGAGCGGCATCTTTACGGCCGCGGCGAGTTTGTCCCCGACATCAAATTGCCGGGGACGATGGAGGTCGCCTTCCTGCGCAGCCCGCACGCGCACGCCCGCATCCGCAGCGTCACCGCGCCGCCCGAGGCCAAGGGCCGGGTTTTTACCGCGGCCGACCTGCCGCGCATCAAGCCGATCCGCGTCGTGACTCAGGCGGCCGGGGCGAAATCCCCGCCGTGGCCGCCGCTCGCCACCGACAAGGTGCGCTATGTCGGCGAGGCGATCGCCGCCTGTCTCGCCCCGACGCGCGCCGAGGCCGAGGACCTCGCCGCCACGGTCATGGTCGATTACGAGGTGCTCGACGCGGTCGTCATCGCACCGCGCGACATGCGCGGCAGCCGCCATCCGGTGCATGACGGCTGGGGCGACAACCTCTTTAGCGAGCGCGTCTTCGAGGGCGGCGACATCGCCGCCGCGGCGCGCGCCGCCGAACTCACGGTCAGCCGCGAATACCGCATGAACCGGCAGTCGGGGGCACCGCTCGAAGGCCGCGCGGTCCTCGCCTACCGCGACTGGCGGCTCGACGAGATCGTGATCTTTGCCTCGACCCAGACGCCGCATACCGTGCGCGTCGCGTTGGGCGAATGCCTCGACCTCGATTTGCGGCGGCTGCGCGTCGTCGCGCCCGATGTTGGCGGCGGGTTCGGGCCAAAGGCCCGGCTCTATCCGGAAGAGATCATCCTCGCCGCATTGGCCCTCGAACTCGACCATCCGCTGCGCTGGGTCGAGGACCGAAGCGAGCATCTGCTGACCTCGGCGCACACCCGCGACCACCATTACAAGGTCACCGCGTACGCCGACCGAGAGGGCCGCGTCCTCGGCGTCGATGCCGAGATAATCGTCGACGCCGGCGCCTATGGGCTGTGGCCGCAGGGGCCCTACCAGGAGGCGGCGATGGCGGCGCGCAACCTGCCCGGCCCCTACGTGATCGCGAATTACCGGGCGCGGGCTTCCACTGTCGCCACCAACAAGGCGCCGATGGGCCCCTATCGCGGCGTCGGCCGGCCGGGAGCGTGCTTTGCGATCGAGCGCACAATCGACGAGGTGGCGCGCGCGGTCGGCCGCGACCCGGTCGAGGTGCGGGTTTTGAACATGGTGCGGCCGGAGCAGATGCCGTTCACCACGGTCGGCGGCATGCGCTTCGACAATGGCGACTACCCACAGAGTGTACGGCTCTGCGCCGAACTCATCGACCTGCCGGCGGTCCGCGCCCGCCAGCAGCAGGGCGAGCCGGACGGGCGGTTGATCGGCGTCGGCTTTGCATCGTTCGCCGAGCAGACCGCGCACGGCGCCGCCGAGTTCGTGGCCCGCGGCGCCTCGATCGTGCCCGGGTTCGAGAGCTGCACCGCGCGCATCCTGCCCGACGGCAGCCTCGTGCTGATGGTCGGCATCCAGTCGCACGGCCAGGGGCTCGAAACCGCGTTGTCGCAGATCGCCCATCACGAACTCGGCATCGACCCGGCGCGGATTGCGGTGCGCCACGGCGACACCGAAAGCACCGCCTTTGGCTTTGGCACCTTCGCCTCGCGCAGCATGGTCATGGCGGGAGGCGCGGTTGCGCGCGCGAGCCGGATATTGCGCGACAAGCTGTGCCAAATCGGCGCGCATCTCCTGCAGTCCGACATCGCCTTGGTGCGTTGTGCCGATGGCGTCGTGCAGGGCCCGCAAGGGTCGGTCACGATCGCCGAGATCGCCAAGGTCGCGCATGTCAGGATGGACGGATTGCCGCCCGGCCTCGACCCGTTGCTCGACGCAACCGCGACCTACGAGCCCTCGGTCGGCACCGGGGTCTTTTCCTACGCGACGCATGGTGCCGTCGTCGCCGTCGATCCCGAAACGGGGTTTGTCGACCTCATTGATTTCGCGGTCGCCGAGGATTGCGGGACGATGGTTAACCCGATGATCGTCGAGGGCCAAATCCGCGGCGGCGTCGTGCAGGGGATCGGCACCGCGCTCTACGAAGAGATCCCGTATGACGACACCGGCCAGCCGCTCGCCGGGACGCTCGCCGATTATCTATTACCGGGTGCGGCCGAACTGCCGGCGATCAAGATCGGCCATCTGCACACCCCCGCCACCGCCACCGAATACGGCATGAAAGGGATGGGCGAAGGGGGTGCGGTAGCCCCGCCGGCGGCGATCGCCAACGCCGTGCGCGACGCGCTGGCCGCGATCGGCGCTCGCAACGGGCCGGAGCTCAACGAAACCCCGATCACCCCTCGTCGCGTGATCGCGGCCATAAGAAAGGCGCGGGCGTAGCGCCGCCGCGCGTCAGGATCGGACGGTCGAAAGACGGTCGCACGCGACAGTTGCCCGGCCGGGCGGCCGTTTGCGGCGGCGGGCACCGCACAAGGTTGAACTCCCCGTTATCGGTCGATTGCTCCTAACGAAAAATTAGCAAGACGCGGTCCACATTGACCGCCTTTCAGAACGCGATCGGCAAAGAATCGCAAATGATCGAGGAGCTGACCGTCATTCCCGCATCTTTGTGTCCTATCCGAAATGACGCGAATGATCTCGGTACCTTACCGTCACCCCGAGCGCCTCTGCCCGCGGCGAAGTCCCGTGGGGAAAGCGGGCGTCGAGTGCCTGCCGCCCTGCTTTCGTCAGGGACAGACTCGGGCCTGAACAGGGGGCGACCGCACGCCTGTGCCTCCGCTTTCTCGGGAATGGCGGTTAACTCTCTGATCTTTTTGCGCTTCTTTGCGAATCGGCCGCGTAGGCCGCCGGCCGACCGTGATCGCAGAGTGACGACAGTAAAGTTGCGGCATCTTTTGCATCTTTAGGAAAGTCGCCGAGCATCTACGGTGAACCATTGGAATATATACAATATCTCACGAGCGCCTAAATGGGCATCAAACACATAGTCAACAAGGCAGGTAATTTTTGCATTGACAAGCCAGCATTGGCGATTTCCCGTCTTCCTTTCGCCAGTTTGACTTTTCGATTATTGATACTGGTCGTAATCGCGGTTTTGCCGGCCATTCTGATCCAGGCCTACAACGAATATGATCTGCGCAAAGCCCGGGAAGACGACATCCGCCAGAGAGTGATTCAAATCACCAAGCAATTTGGCGAGGAAATCGGCGAGCTGCGCGAAGGCGCGCGCCAATTGCTGCTCGCCCTGACGGAACTGTCGGCGGTGAGAGATCGCAACGGCGCTACCTGCAGCGAGCTTTTCGGGTCGTTGAAATCGCGCTTTCCGAATTATGCCGTGCTCGCCGCGGCGGACACGGGCGGGCGCGTCTTTTGCTCGAGCACCCCGGGGGCGTCGGCTTCGGTGCGCGATCAGCCGTTCTTCAAACGTGCGCTGGCGCGGGACGGCCTCGCCGTCGGAAATTACTGGGCCGACAAGGCGACGCATCGCCGGATGATCCATTTCGCCCTGGAATTCAAGGACGTGGACGGGCATACCGCGGGCGTGGTGTTCGCGGGTCTCGATCTCGATTGGCTTTCCGAGCATCTCAGGGAACGCGGTCTCTCGCCGACATCCTCAATTCTGATCGCGGATCGCGAGGGCAACATCGTCGCCCGGCTTCCCCATCCCGGGGCCTTGATCGGCAAGAACATGCGCAAAAGCCATGAAGCCATCATGGACGGAAACACGGCAGGGTGGGAGGAGGCGGTCGGGGTCGACGGGGTTACCCGAATTTTCGGTTATGTTCCGCCGGCTTTGCCGCCACGGGACTTTTTTTTGAGCGCCGGGCAATCAAAAGCCGAGGCCTTCGCCGCCATTGACCACGCCACCGAGCGCGGCATCGCGCTGATTGCGTTCGGGCTGCTGGCCGCGACCGTCGCCGCGATCGCCGGCGGGCGCAAATTTTTGCAGGAGCCGATCAGCGGACTTCTCCAGGTCGCCACCGAGTGGCGCAACGGCAATTTCAACGCGCGCGTCGAGGTGCAGCATCCAAAATCGGAAATCGGAAATTTGGGAGCAACCTTCAATGCCATGGCCGACGCACTCGCGGCCCGCTACATCGCCCAAAAGCAAGCCGAAAACAATCTGCGCGAGTTGAATGCGACGCTTGAGGCGCGAGTTGTCGAGAGGACCGTCGAGCTGGCCAACGCCAGCCGAGCAAAGTCGATGTTTCTTGCCAATATGAGCCACGAGCTGCGCACGCCGCTCAATGCGATTATCGGATTTGGCGAGATGATCCATCGCGAGATCGTGGGACCGATCGGCGTCGCAGCCTATAAGGAATACGCCGGGGACATCCACAAAAGCGGGATGCACCTGCTTCATTTGGTCGAGGAGATGCTCGACCTCTCCAAAGTAGAAGCAGGGAAGCTGCAGATCGAACAAGTGCCGGCGGCGCCGGGGGCGCTTCTCGCCGAGAGCTTAGTGATGCTTCGTTCAACCGCGGCGGCGGCCGATGTCGAAATCGTCGTCGAGGGCGATCCATCGGTCTGGCCGATAATCAATCTCGATCCCGTCAAGCTCAGACAGGTTTTCGTCAACCTGATCGGCAACGCCATCAAGTTCACGCCGGCAAAGGGGCGAGTCACGATATCGGGCGCGGTGCGCGCTGGTGAGCTGGAAATTCGCATCGCCGACACCGGCATCGGGATGAACGCCCAAGATATCCCGCTCGTGGTGCAGCCGTTTTACCGCGTCAGCTCGACGCTGGACAGCAATCACCAGGGCGCTGGGCTGGGTCTGCCCTTTGCCAAGTCGATCGTCGAATTGCATGGCGGAACACTCAACATCGCGAGCAAACCCGGATCGGGAACCACGGTTACGATCAGCCTGCCGGTGGTTTACGATGACTTCGCGGCCAACCCCGAAATGGCGTCTGTCGAGGCCTTTACCTAAACTGGACAGCACCTGATACCTAAAATGGACGGCACCTGACGGGCAACAGCCACCTACCTGTGGATACCGACCAGCGGGTTGGCCCGTTGCTCGGCCCAAGGAAAGGCCGGGCCGGTATCCAGGGGAATACAGGTTCCGGCCTTCGTCGGGACGATCCTCGGCTAGCTCTCGTCCAGCTCGTCGGTTCGCGCACCGCCCCCGAGACAGGCCTGTGGAGTACCCGAACGCGCAGCCACGCGCGGGCCAGAGCCCGACCCCGATAGGGCGCGAAATGCCCGTCGACATTCACGAAACCAATCCACTTGTGGAGCGGCCCTGGCCGGGCCCGGCCACAACGGCGCGCGAAACTTGTGTCGGTTTCCGAACGCGAACCCGCTTTGCCCCGCGCTATGCCTGTCGGTCGGCGGCTTCCCTGGCTAAGTAAGCAGGTGAGGCGACGACCAATGCGTTGACCGCGCAGCCGATGATCGCGATTACCGCCGAAACCGCCAAATCCCCCGCAAATCCGCCGAACGCGACCGCCCGTCCGCCGATCAGCGACCCGAGCGAGATCCCGAGGAACAGCGCGCTGTTGTTCCAGGCCAACACGGTGGTTCGCCGACCGGGAAAGTCCCTCGCCAGCCCGGCCTGTTGCGCGGGAAAAAACACCTGCGCCACAGCCGACATCAGCCAGAAGACGCAACCGACAAGGACCCGGGCGTGCAGCGCGAGTTGCAGTAAGAGAAAGCAGCCGCTGAGGCTCGCGAGCGCCGTCGTGGTCGCAAATCTTTCGCCAAAACGGTCGGTTATCCGCCCGCCGAGCAGAATGCCGACCATCGCCCCGCAACCATAGAGCAGGATAACCCCCGCTATCGGGCCGGTCGCGTAGCCCGCCAAGCCCAGACCCGTGCCGAGGTAGGTGTAGGTGCCGTAGAGCGCCGTGCTCCAGACCACCGTTGGCGCAAGTCGCGGGGCGAGGGCCCCTATCGCCAGCCGGCCAGGCGGTGCTTCCACACCCGCCGAACCGCCTGGTGCGGGCCAGACCCGGAGGTTAGCCCAGGCGAGAAGGATACCGAGGGCGGCGATGCCGGCGAACACGGCGGGCCAGCCGATCTTTGGCCCAATGAGGGCGGCGCACGGCGCGGCAAGCGTCAGGGAAGCGAGCAATCCCGAGACGACGATCGCGAGGTGGGTGCCGCGGCGGCCAAACGGGGCGCTGCCGCCGGCCAGCGCATACACCGAGGGTGAGACCCCGGCGGCGGCGGCGCCCGCCAGCAGCCTTGCACCAAGCAACCAGGCAAAGCTTCCGGCGACCGCGGTCAGCAGGTTGGCAATGGCGAAAACACCAAGGCAGCAAACCAGGATTCGCCGGCGGCCGACCCGATCGCCGATATGCCCGAGCAAGGGCGCGCCCGCCATGTACACCAGCGCGAACACGGTCACGCACAACCCGGCGGTGGCGGCCGCGACCGCAAAGCTCGCGGCAATCTGCGGCAGCAACGGGGAGACGACAAAAAGATCGCTGCCGATCACAAACATCGTCAGCCAGCCGGTCGCCAATCTCGATCGCGCATCAGAAGACATTTGCTTGTCCCGCGCCCAGCCGGTGTATCGGCAGGGCCATGCGAGCTCAGCCTATCAAGGTGAAATTAAGGAACCTTTACCTCGAAGTAGGACGAGCGCCGGACGGGTTGGGTCGAACTGTTTTCGGCCGTCAGGCATCCGAGATTGACCGCGGGGAAAGCGGCCTGCGGCCAACGGAGATTTCGTCCGGCCGAGACGGCGTCGCCGCGCACGCCGAGTCAAGCAAAACGTCCGGTTGGTTTCCGACCGAGCGGTCGCCGCTCGGGAAAGCCAAATCTGCGTTAGCGACGCGTTCTCGTATTCACCTCGAATTTACCCTTTAGCGTTAAATGCCAGTGCAGCGGCAAGGTGGCTGCGCGGTCGTCGCTACTCCGACGGCAGCCTTGCGTACGAATGGAGCGCCCGGCGATGATAGACCAAGCGAATTCGACCCTTCGACCGACGCTTCGCGCCGGAGCTGTTGCGGCTTCGATCGACAATTTTCCAGAGATCATGGCCGACATGCTGGGGCACCATCGCCCGTCGCGAATGCCGTTTTTCGGCCGGCTCGAGGCCTTGCCCCGGCGGGTCGCGCGCGACCCGTCGCTGCTCGGCGAAATTCACCTGGTCTACCAATCGGCGATGCACGCCACCCGGGCGGCGGTGTATTTCCTGCCATATCTCGACAGCCCGGCTCTCCGCAGGCGTAAGCTTCAGATATTTATCGATGACGATGGTCTTCCAGGCGGCGACACCCACCATTACCAGCTGACGCGCGCCTTTGTTAGCATCGGCGCCAAATGCCGGCTCGCCGACGAGGAGTTTTGCGAACCCGAGCAGCTGAGCTGTCATCTCGATGCCGAGACCGCCTCTTTCGTGCGGCTGGCGCCAAAGCTCTATTCGCGTTCGCTCGGGCCATGGTGCGCAATCGAAATCATGTCGGTGGACTGGATGCGCGCGCTCGCCGAGGCGCTGTCGGTTCACTTTCCGCAATTCAAGCATCAGCCCTATTTCGCGGATTGCTTCGCGCAAGAAGTCGAGGAGCGGCACGCCACGGAGGCGGTCGAGGTCACTCAACTGGTTCTGAGGGCGCGGCCGGAATTGCTGCGCGCGACGTTGCGGGATGCGAAAATCATCGCCCGGGCGCTGGATGGAGTATGGACCCATCTCGACAGGATTGTGCGAAAGGCCGGCGACGAGGTCGGCCCGCGCACACGCATCGTCGGCAAATATTCAGCGAGCGCGACGCGGCTTGTTGCTTGAAATCGGCAGTCGCGGGTCAACGGGTGACCGGATTGGTGGTGCAGCCCTGCGATCGGCTTCCGGAGACGACGCCCAACTGGCTGGTGACGGAGCACCGGTTCGGCTGGCCGCGTCAACCCACAACAGTTCAGCCCACAGATACAACCCGTCGGCATTCCGACCCTCGTCGCACCCGGCGGCGCCCGTTGGCCCGCCCGTGGCGACCCGGACTCGATCAGGTCAAGTTCGGGCCTGACGGCTTTGGTTGCGGGCGCCGCGCTTTAACTCGGCTGCTCGGTAAGAAAAACCTTTCCGGATGGCTCTAGAGGAACCCCGCGACCCCGCTCTCCCGGCAACTAAACGATGTCCCGCCGCCCCCAGTTTCGCGGCGGCGGCGGGATCGTCCGCTTCGTTTCCGGGTCGGACAGCGACCAGGATTTACGCTGCGTGGAGGAGTTCCAGATACTCCTCATAGACCGCCATGTTCTTGCCGAATGAAATTGCCGCGGCCTGGGCGCCGCAGACGAGGTGCATCCAGCGCCACGGCTCGCGGGTGGCGTTGTATTCCTCGACGATCGACTGGTGGTGCTTGAACGCGTGCATCTCGGTGAAATTGTCGTGGCACACGATCTCGGCGAGACGCGCGATGAACGCCTGCGGGTCGTAGCCGCATTTCATGTATTGCGTGGCCAAGTTGACCGTGTCCTTGACCTCCGGCACCGCCCGCAACATTCCCAGATTGGTGACCGTGGACCAATCGGTCGGCGGCTGATTGTAGATGCTGTGCCTGATGGCGTCGAGCAACTGCTCCTGCGTCCGTGGCGGCAACGCGGCGACCGCTTCCATGTCGGGCTGCGGGTACGGTTCCATCCGCGTCTGGGTCGAGCGGATCTCCGGGCCCGACTGCCACGTCATCAGCAGCAGCAGCTTGTTCTTGAGGCTGATCCCGTCGAACCGTAGCAGATAGCGCCGCAGATTGACGCTCGTATGCAGATGGACATCCATTGGATTGCCGCCGAGGGAGCGCAGGAACAGGCCGGCTGCCCCAATCGACAGGGCTTCGCCCGCACCCTCCAGGGAAATCCCCCCAGCCAGGGCCTTCGCCCTCAGCACCGGA
>Ga0210398_10000600_pt1 | contig 40322 bp, 25 predicted proteins | sample IncBWC4OmetaG_FD_161047 | JGI IMG/M metagenome (GOLD analysis project Ga0210398, IMG submission 161047) | Forest soil microbial communities from Barre Woods Harvard Forest LTER site, Petersham, Massachusetts, United States - Inc-BW-C-4-O | ecosystem: Environmental > Terrestrial > Soil >... | reverse complement strand
CAACGGCCTGCTCTGGTTGGCGACCGCCACCGGTTTGCACCAACTCGATCCAAACACAGGGAGGATCATCCACTATCGGCATTCGGTCGATAACCCGGGGGGGTTGAGTACTAACGACGTCACGTGGAGTGGTGAGGATCGAAATGGCGATTTCTGGGTGGGAACCGCCGATGGATTGGACAAGTTCGATCGCGCAACGGGCAAAGTTCTGCTTCATATCCCGATACCGGACCCGATGTGGGTCGGATTTTTTGAGGATCGATTCGGGCAATTCTGGATCTACCACAAGTTCGGCACCGGCCTGGCAATGTACGACAGAGCGTCGAACATACTGACGAAGTACAGTTTCTATCGACAGGAGCCTTCACCGGATGCAGATACCGGCGTAAGCGGCATGATCGAGGATCGCAATGGCAATTTGTGGCTGGGCTCGCCCGGACTGGGGCTGCTGCAATTCGATCGCGATAGTCGACGATTCATACGTTATCGCAATCACCCCGGTGACCCGCACAGTATCGGCGAAGATAAGGTAATTGCGCTTTTTGGAGATCGTGAGGGAAACATTTGGACCGGCCTGCACTCGGTGGGACCGAATCACTTCTCACCGGACAAGCCGGCGTTCGAGGTCTTCAAGCACCAAGCGGATGACCCAAACAGCTTGAGCGTGGATTTTGTCAATGCGATTTTGGAGGATTCTCGAGGATCACTCTGGCTGGCCAACGATGACGGCGTGAACCGGCTTGATCGCGCGACCGGGAAGCTCACGGTCACAACGGCCGGGATTGGGACAAAACCCATGATCATCGACATTACGGAGGACCGCTCGGGAATCCTCTGGTTGGGGACCTACGGCCGCGGTCTTTACAGTTACGACCCGAACTCGGGGCGTTCGAGATCATACCGGCATGATTCGGCCGATCCAACCAGCCTAAGCAATGACATGGTTTACAGAACCTTTGAGGATCACGCGGGCAACCTATGGGTAGGCACCGCTGACGGGTTGGATCTGTTGGACAGGGATAAGCAAAGTTTCCACGTCTATCAGCCGGAGCTCAACGGCGGCCTCAAGCAGATTTATGTCCGTATCGCCGAAGACGACAAGGGAACGCTGTGGCTCGGCACCAGCCAGTCCGGTCTCCATCGCTTCGATCCCGTGACACACCGCTTCACCGTTTACAAATCCGACCCGAGCGATCCTAGTACGCTGCGGGACGACGGCGTAGGAGCCATTTATATAGCCTCCTCGCATCTCATCTGGATCGGGACCGAAAACGGTTTGAACCGACTTGATCCTGCAACAGGAAGATTTACCGGCTACGACACACGCAATGGTTTGGCGGGAAATGCGATCGACTGCATTCTTGAAGATGATCACGGATATCTGTGGATGAACACCAACAAGGGGCTATCCAGATTCAATCCGAATGACGGGACGTTTGCCAACTACTCCGATGCCGACGGTTTGCCTGGCACCGATCTCACCGGTTGGGCCGCGTGCTTTAAATCCCGCCGAGGGGAACTGTTTTTTGCGGGATTTGCGGGCGCGGTGGGTTTCATTCCGGATAAGATCGAGAAAGCTGCCTATGGCCCGCAAGTTGTTTTGACCGAGTTGGAGTTATCCGGTGCGTCTGCCACGATCGGTGCCGGTGGACCGCTGTCGCACTCGATCGCCTACACCGACCGCGTTGTGCTGACCCACGAAATGAACATATTTTCCCTGAACTTTGCCGGTCTGCGCTATTTCAGCCCCGAGTCGAATCGCTACCGGTACAAGCTCGAGGGACTGGATGGCAATTGGTACGAAGTCAACAGCAAAAAGAGGCGGGCTACTTACACGACATTGCCGGCGGGCACATACACTTTTCGCGTACAGGCCGCGACGGCTCGCGGGGTGTGGAACGAGCCCGGAACGTCACTGCAGATCGTGATTTTACCGGCTTGGTGGGCGACTTGGTGGTTCAGAGCCGCTTACGTCGCGCTTTTCGTTTTCGCGATACGGCTCGCCTATATGGCCCGTGTTCGGCAACTGTCTCGTCAGCTGACGATGAGGATGAAGGAGCGCGTCAACGAGCGAACTCGCATCGCGCGGGATTTACACGACACGCTCTTGCAGGGTCTGGTCAGCGCCTCTCTGCAATTGGAAGTCGCAGACCGTCAAATTGGGGCAGATGCGGCTGCGAAACCGCTCGTACAGCGCGTTTCGCAACTATTGCGGCAGTTGATCGATGAAAGCCGTCACAGGGTCCGCGGCCTTCGTTTACGGCGCTCGCAAGAGGAGACTCTGGAACGCGCGTTGACGCAGATCTCAGACGACCTGGCGGCTCCTCGCAAGGTCAAGTATCAATTAGTCGTGGAGGGCACGGCGCGCTCGCTCTTACCGCTTGTGCGGGAGGAAATTTATCGCATTGGCGCGGAAGCACTCGCGAATGCGTTCCGGCATGCGGGCGCTTCGGCGGTGGAGACGGTGCTCGAGTACGGGCAGGATCATTTCCGCCTCCTGGTCCGTGATGATGGCCAGGGAATCGACCCTCAGGTTCTGAAGGCCGGACGGGAAGGACACTTCGGGTTGTCGGGACTGCGTGAGCGCGCCGCGAGAATTGGGGCCCGGCTCAAAGTCAGGACCGCTGCGGGAGCGGGAACCGAAATCGACCTGCTTGTGCCTGCTGTCGCAGCCTTTGAGCACCCCGCTCCCCGCGGGCCGATGTATTGGATTGCCAAGCTCTATTCACGGGACAGCAGATCGTGAGTTCCTCCATGGCAATCCGCATTCTTTGTGTCGACGACCATCCTTTTTTCCGCGAGGGAATCGCGACGGTGATTGCGAACGAACACGATTTGGAAATCGTTGGGACGGCAGGCACGGCCAAGTCGGCTCTCGAGCAGTTCAGGAAGCACCGGCCTGATATCACGCTCATGGACCTAAGACTTCCCGACATGAGCGGAATCAGCGCCATCGTCTCCATCCGGGAGGAGTTCTCGGAGGCCCGGGTGATCGTAGTGACGACATTTGAGGGCGATTACGATATCCAACGTGCGCTCACGGCGGGCGCATTTGGCTATGTGCTCAAGAGCGCGCCGCTCGACGAATTGGTCGGAGTCATCCGCAAGGTACATGCCGGACGCCGGCATCTTCCCGCCGTTGTGGCCGAAAGTCTGGCTGTCTACGTCGGGGGAGATCGGCTCACGGAGCGCGAGGTCGAGGTCCTGAGTCGAATTGCCGAAGGCGACCGCAACCGCGATATTGGTCAGCATCTGGGAATTGCCGAGGACACCGTCAAGGTGCACGTCAAACGCATCATGGACAAACTTGATGCCAAGGACCGGACCCAGGCCGTTGCGATCGGAGTTCGTCGCGGCATCATCACGCTGTAGGGGGGTGTTACTCAATAGTGGTAGTTTGGAATACCCGCTTCGCAGGACGCTTTACGGTATTTCCGGCGGCTAAACTCCCTCAACTCTCGCGGGAGGCAGCATGGCGCTGCAACGGACGTTTTCGGGTTTCCCCATAGGCTACCCCGGCTTTGCCCTGCTGCTCCTCCGCCTCGTCGTGGGCGGCGCCGCGAGTTCGCAGGCCTGGCTGCTTATCGCAGCTAACCATGGAGCGGTGAATATGAGCGTTATCGTTGCTCTATTGGCCTTCCTCATCGGTCTCGCGCTCATCATTGGCCTGATGACGCCAATCGCCGGCGTACTGCTCGCAGCAGGCGCGCTATTTCTGACGGTAGACCCGAGCGTTCTCGGGCATCTGTCGCTCTTTCAATCCGGCATGGCGCGACTCGAGTTCATTGTGATGTCGGTAGCTTTGATCTTACTGGGACCGGGCACCTTCTCACTGGATGCGCGCCTGTATGGGCGCCGCGAAATCGAAGTGAACGGGAATGGCTGACGAATACTCGAAAGAGTTAGTCCCACATCGCCTGTTGTCGTGACGCGGGTTTATCGCCGCTCAAGTAGCTTTGCTTTGTGCCCGATTTGGATGCGCATCGAACCAAGCAGATCTCCTATGGGCGAGTCTCGTTTGAAAACTAACTCAAGGGAATTCATCATGAAAAATCGTTACGGTGTTTATTCGCTCGCAGCCGCACTGATCGCCGCGAGTCTGCTGCTGGGCGGTAGCCGGAAGGCGCTCGCGGAGCCGACTGGCATCAAAAACGTGGTCTTGGTGCACGGTGCATTTGCCGATGGCTCCGGTTGGGAGGCCGTCGCCAAGATCCTCGAGAGGGATGGCTACACGGTGTCCGTGGCGCAGCCCCCCGAGACCTCCTACGCCGATGACCAAAAGTATACGAAGGCCGCAATCGATGCGATGGGCGGGCCAGTGGTTCTGGTGGGGCACAGCTACGGCGGGTCCATCATTACCGAGGCCGGCAATCATCCAAAAGTTGCCGCGCTTGTCTACATTGCCGCATTTGCGCTCGATGAAGGCGAGAGCTGTGCGTCGATCGAGCAGGCCGTGCCGCAGGCCTCCAAGGCGTTCAAGCCGGACGGCAACAACAACTGGTGGATAGAGCAGGAACATTTCGCGGCCGACTTCGCGGCGGACGTGCCGCCGGCCGTGTCCCACTTCATGGCCATCGCTCAGGTGCCGATCTCCACCGACGCCTTTACCCACAAGGTCGCAAATCCCGCCTGGAAGGCCAAGCCTACCTGGTACATGGTGGCCTCTGCAGACCGGTCGATCAATCCGATCCAGGAGCGGATGATGGCGAAGCGCGCCCATGCCAAGACGGTCGAAGTGCCGGCCAGCCATGTGGCTTACATGTCGCATCCGAAGGAAACCGTCAAGCTCATCGAAGAGGCTGCCACCTCTGCGAGCGTCAATCATTAACCGAAAGGAGGAGCCTTACATGAAACCCAGCATCGTTTTTTCACACGGAATCTGGGCCGATGGCTCATGTTTCCAGAAGCTGATTCCTACCTTAAGGGCTGAAGGACACCAGGTGATCGCTGCTCAGTATGGCCTCGACACGGTCAAAGGCGACGTCGATGCGACGCTCCGCTCGTTCGGACGAGTCAGCGGTCCGATTGTCCTCGTGGGCCACTCTTATGGTGGAACCGTCATAACGCACGCCGGCACGGACAAGCGCGTAGCTGCCTTGGTCTATATTTCGGCGCTAGGGCCTGATGAGACTGAGACATCGCAGGGCCAGCAGGATAAATTCCCGAAAACAGACGTCTTCAAGCACATAGAAGTCGCCGATGGCCGCGTCTGGATGAAGCCGGATGGCGTCTCCTACTTCGCGGGCGACCTGACTCCCGAGGATCAGGGCGTCGTGTGGTCCACCCATTTCGCGCCGGCCGCTGATCTGTTCACACAGAAATACGATGGAGGCATCGCATGGCGGTCAAAGCCGAGCTGGTCCATCGTGGCCACCCAGGATCGCACCGTCCATCCCGAACTGGAGCGCTTCGCCGCGAAGCGCATGGGTGCCAAGACCACGGAGATTGCATCCAGCCATGTTCCCATGCTGTCGCATCCCAAGGTTGTGCTCGAGGTAATCCGCGACGCCGCAAACGCGGTCTCGTAATTTCATGGTGAGGATGCAATGAAGAATCGAATCACCATCAATGGTCGGAACGGCGCGTTTGGCGCTTACATCGCTCGCCCGGAAACCGCTCCGGCCCCGGCCGTCGTCGTTCTACACGAGGTGTTTGGGGTGAACGCCGACATCCGCGAGAAATGCGACGAAATGGCCGAGCATGGCTTCATCGGAGTTGCGCCGGAACTGTACTGGCGTCAAGAGAAGGGCGTTGATCTCAGCGTCCGTTCAGAACCGGACTGGCAACATGGACTTCGCCTCAATCAAGCCTATGACCGAGACGCCGGTGCCATGGACATCAAGGACACAGCCGAGACGGTGGCCGATCTGCCCGAGTGCACCGGCAAGGTTGCCGTACTTGGATACTGCATCGGGGGGCTGATGACCTTCTTGACGGCGGTGCGCTACGGCGTTGACGCCGCGGTCGCCTATCACGGTGGTGACACTGAGAGGTATCTAAGCGAGGTGGACGGTCTGCACGCGCCGCTGCTGATGCATCTGGGCGAGGAGGACGAGTTCATTTCCAAGTCTGCACAAGCGCAGATCAAGGCGGCGCTGGCCGGTAAACCAAACGCGACCATCTACAGTTATCCTGGCCAGTGGCACGCCTTCACCCGGATCAATGGCGCACACTACAACGCCGCTGCGGCAGCGCTCGCTAACGGGCGGACGAACGATTTTCTGAATCAACAGCTGCGATGAACCTCGTGCCGCGCACACCGGCCTTATCTCGCCAATTCAGTACCCCCTGCGAAAAACCGTAAAGTAGCGCTCATAATGCCGAGGTCGAGGGTTGGGGGAATCGAATGGCACTCATTCTGGACGGGATATTCGCCCGGCGCGTCAGTGTCCGCATCTACGGCCTGGGAGCCGTCGCGCTGGCGCTCGTGGGCTTGGCCTGGGGAGATTTCGCGGTGCTGTGGGACCCGGATCCGAACGGTGTTCCCGGACGGAACGCCTTGGCGTATGCCGTGGCCGTCGCCCCACTGCTCGCGGGCTTGGCAATGCAATGGCAGCGCACCGCCGGTCGCGGCGCTTTGGTGCTGACGGTGCTTTATGGTCTGGGGGTCATACTGCTTCAGGTTCCCCGTGTCATCGCGCACCCATCCGTGTTCGCCGATTGGTACGCAGTCGCCGAACCGCTGGCGCTCGGGGCAGGGGGATTGGTCGCTTACGCAAACTGCGGGCAACTTGAGCCAACAGCCGCCGAGCGCCTATCCAGGATCGGCCGCCTGATCTTTGGCGCCTGTCTCATGGTGTTTGGCGCGGCTCACTTCGTGTATCTTGCCTATACGGCCAAGCTCGTTCCCGCCTGGCTGCCGCCGGGTCAAACGTTTTGGGTGTACGTCACTGCGGCGGGGCATCTTGGGGCCGGCATCGCCATGCTTTCCGGAGTCTACGCGCGTGCGGCCGCCATGTTGCTGACGGCCATGTTCGTCGTGTTCGGCATCCTGGTGCACGCGCCCACGATATTCATTGCCCCCCACACTCACTTCAACTGGGCCGAGAACGCAATCAACCTCGCCTTGATCGGATCTGCGTGGGTGATCGCGGCGCAGCTATACGATGCCGGCGGCTCGGCTGGTCGCGGACCGAACCAGCGCTTTGCTCGCCCGCCATCCGCTCTCCCTGTAGGCGGCGATGGGATCGATGGCGCCTCCGGCCTCGAGTCGTGCCATGGCGACGATCGGCCGGGCGTCCAAACCATACGCATCGCGCAGCGTGCGAAATGCCATCAAGACATCGTTGGATCGTTGGTAGTCCGACAGGACCGCGCGATCGACCATCAATGCTTTGACATACGCCACGGAAATGGCTTCCGCCGAGGACAGCAGGCTCTCCGCCGGATCGGTGATGTTATGCGACTGGTCGATCATGTAAGCCGGATCAAAGTGCGTATTTCGATCCTGCGCGGCGATGACGAGCTCATTGAACACCAGGAACAGCTGGTGTGGATTGACTGAACCGGCATCCAGGTCATCGTCGCCATATTTCGAATCGTTGAAGTGAAAGCCGCCCAGTTTGTCGAAGGCGCGCAGGCGCGCGACGATCTGCTCGATGTTGACGTTGGCGGCGTGATGTCCAAGGTCGACCAGACACTTGGCCTTGTTGCCCAATTCCTTGGCGACCAGGATGCTGGTACCCCAATCGGAAATGACCGTCGAATAAAATGCGGGCTCATAGAGTTTGTGCTCGATGAACATCCGCCAATCATCCGGAATGGCGCGGTAAATCACGCGGGCGCTCGCCAGGTATCTGTCCAATGATTCGGCCAGATCCTGCTGGCCGGCGAAATTGGTGCCATCGCCGATCCATACGGTCAGCGCCTTCGACCCGAGTGCAATGCCCAGCCGGATGCACTCGATATTGTGGGAAATCGCCTGATCGCGAACCGCGGCCGACGTATGGGTCAAGGAACCGTAGCGGTACGATTGCGCTTGATCGGCTTGGTCCTGAAAGGTATTGGAGTTGACGGCGTCGAATCCCAGTCCGAGCCGCTCGGCGCGTTCTCGCACCGATTTTGGATCCGTGATCGCATCCCACGGGAAATGCAGCGAAACCCGCGGCGTGACCCGGCACAACTGCTGGATGACGGCGCAGTCCTCGAGTTTCTCATCGAGATTGGTGGGTTCGCCCGCCATCGGAAAGCGGGCAAAACGCGTGCCGCCTGTGCCGGTTCCCCAACTGGGCAGCGCCAATTCGAGCCGCGCCGCCCGCGACTTGACGACATCGATGGACACGCCGCGCCGCTGCAGCGCGCGGCTGAGCGCGTCATACTCATCGCACAGCGCACCGATGCGCGAGCCGTTGTGGCGGGTGAGTAGCTCGGCATCGAGAGGCGGCGTCAGGTTGGTCATGGCGGATCTCTAGCGGGTGAACGCCTGGGCGTTGCCGGCATCGACGTTGATGATATTGCCCGTACATTTTGCCGAAGCGTCCGACGCCAGGAAATAGATCGCTTCGGCGATGTCCTCGGGGAGTACATTCTGTTTGAGGAGCGAGCGCTTCCGATAGAATTCCTCCAACTCCTGGCCCGCGTCGATGCCGTAGGTGTGGGCGCGCTCTTTGCGCCAATCTCCGTCCCAAATCCCCGAGCCGCGAATCACGGCATCGGGATTCACCACGTTGACGCGAATCCCGCTCTCGGCTCCCTCCAGTGCCAGGCAGCGCGCCAAATGCACCGAGGCGGCCTTTGCGGAGGCATAGGCAGAGGCGTTCGGGCTGGCGGCAAGCGCATTCTTCGATCCAATGAATACGATCGAACCGCGTTTCTGCGCGCGCATCAAGGGAAAAGCGGCTCTCGCCGCCAGGAAATAGCCTTGCGCCAGAACGTCGTAGTTCTTGTGCCACACCGCCAGCGTCGTCTCTTCGATCGGGGCGGCGGAGGCCAATCCGGCATTGGCCACCAGAATGTCCAGTCCGCCGAACTCGCGCGCGCAGGAGTCGAATGAGGCTTGAACTTGCATCTCATCGGTGACATCGCAAAGTACGGATCGAACCGCGTCGCGGCCAAAGTCCCGGATCAATTCGGCATGGCTGCGCTTCAGTGCCTCCGCGTCCCGATCCGTGATCATGACGCAGGCTCCGTGAGACAGCAGCTGCCGTGCCGCTGCCAGGCCAATCCCACCGGCGCCCCCGGTGATGAGCGCGATCCTTCCGGCCAGCGACTTCGGTTTCGGCATACGCCGCAATTTAGCCTCTTCCAATGCCCAATATTCAATCGCGAACGCTTCCTTTTCGGGCAACCCGACATAGGATCCGATCGCGGTCGCGCCGCGCATCACATTGATCGCGTTGCCATAGAATTCACCGGCCAGGCGCGCGGTGGTCTTATCCGCGGCAAACGCGAAGCGCCCCACCGTCGGCAGCAACACGATCACCGGATTGGCATCCCGCATGGCAGGATCATTGGGGCCCGCACAACGCGCGTAGTAGTTCGCGTAGTCCAGGCTGTACTCGGCCACCGCGCCTTTCAGGTAATCGAGGTCATGGATGCGCTCGGGATCTAGCGCCAGCGGCGCGATCTTCGTGCGTAGGAAGTGATCGGGGCAGGAGGTCCCGGTGCGGGCGAGCGCGGCGAAGTTGCGCGAGTTTACAAACTCCAGAGTTTGTTCATCGTCATTGAAACAGCCCACTTTTGGAGCGCCGTCCATCAGTCCGCGCAGGCGCGGCATCAGAGCCGCTGCTATTCGCGGCCGCTCCTCTGCGCTTCTGACATCGAGGAGCCGGCCGCCGAATGCCGCCGTTTTTGCCAGCCGCTGATTCAGGTAGGCGGTCGCTTTCGCAATGAGATCGATGGTGTTGAGGTAGCACTCCTTCGAGGTGCCGCCCCAACTGATGATGCCGTGGCCCGCGAGCATCACGCCGCGAAGGGTGGGGCGCGCGGCGACATGCTCTTTGAGGCGCACGCCGAGATCGAACCCGGGCCGCTTCCATGCCATCCATCCGACGGCATCTCCGTAGATCGCCTGCGTCGCCTGTTCGCCGTTCGATGAGGCCGCAAGCGCGATGATGGCGTCGGGGTGCACGTGATCCACGTGCGCAAAAGGCAGCAGTGCATGCAAAGGCGTGTCGATGGACGCCGCGCGCGGATTCAGACCGAACGTACAATGAGGTAGTAGGCCCACCATGTCGTCTTCATGTTCGACGCCCCGGTAGAGCCGCTGCAGCCGCAACACTTTGTCCAGGTAAAGTGTCGCGAAGCCGTCCATTTTCATGGAGCCCAAGTCCCCGCCGGAGCCTTTGACGTAGAGGACCTCCACCGTTTCACCCGACAGCGGATCGCGCTCCCGCAGTTTGGCCGACGTGTTGCCGCCGCCAAAATTGGTCACGGTCAGGTCCGAGCCCAATAGGTTGGAGCGATAGAGGAGCAAATCCGGCTCATCGAGCCTGGCCGCGTGCGCATCGGACCAGAGATTCTCAGCGCTGGAAAACAAGAGGGCAGAATCCGCGCTCATTCGGTGTCCTTAGGGATTCTCGACGATCCCTGCATCAGGACTTCAGAGCATACAATATTGGTTGCAAGAAACAATCAGAATCGGTACAAAGTAATCAGAATCAATCATCAGGGCGGATGATGGCGACCGGCTGGACCATCGTACTGGACATCGGAAAGACCATTTCCAAGGCCTCTCTTTGGGACGAGGGCAGCGTATGCGTCGCTCAGCGGGCTCGTCCAAATCCCCGGCTGAACGCCGGGATCAGCCTGACCCTGGATGCGGCGGGCATTCAACGCTGGCTGCAGGGGGTCTTTGCGGAGTTTGCGAGGCTCGGGCCCGTTACCGTCATCGTGCCCGTGGCTCACGGAGCCGGTGTCGCGCTCATCCGGAACGGGCAACTGCAGCACGCGCCGCTCGACTATGAATGGCCGGGTGCCGCTGTGGAGCGCGCCGCTTATGACAAACAGCGCGACCCCTTCTCGGCAACGGGATCGCCGGCATTGCCCGGGGGCCTGAATATCGGCATGCAACTTCACTGGCTGGAATCGCTGCGTAGCGCGAATTTTCGCAGCGGCCAGATCATTCCCTGGGCGCAGTACTGGGCGTGGGTGCTCTGCGGAGTTGCCGCGGCCGAAGTCACCAGCCTGGGATGTCACAGCGATTTATGGCGGCCCTACGAGCGCGGACCCTCAGGCTTGGCCCAGCGCCGGGGGTGGGCTGAACGCCTCGCGCCCCTCATGCCCGCCGGCGCCGTGCTCGGCACACTGAAGCCTGAATGGGTCGAGGCTTGCGGTCTCTCGGCGCGGGTGGAAGTGTATTGCGGCCTGCATGATTCCAATGCGGCCTTGCTGGCGGCGCGCGACCATCCGGAATTGGCGGGCCGCGAGGCCACGGTTCTTTCCACGGGCACCTGGTTCGTGGCGATGCGCACGCCGGGAAACCCGAACGGGGGCTCGTCGACGTCCCTGCCCGAAACGCGCGATTGCCTGGTGAATGTCGACGTATCGGGAGCTCCTATTCCCTCCGCACGATTTATGGGCGGTCGGGAGATCGAAATCCTGGCGGGCACGGAGGCTGGCCTTGACCCGGCCACTGAGACCTTGCGTCTGTCCGCCGCGATCCAAGCAGTGCAGGCCGCGCAGATGATCATTCCTCCCTGCGTTCCCGGTGTCGGTCCCTTTCCCAAAGCCAAATCAGCCGATCTTGCCGCCGCGCCCAAGGGCGACCCCATGGCGCTGGCGCAGCTCTACGCGGCCATGCTCGCCGATGTCTGTTTGGATTTGATCGGCAGCCATGACACGCTGCTGATCGACGGAAGATTCTCCGCCGCGCCGGTGTTCGTACAGGCGCTCGCCGGCTTGCGTCCTACAACGGCCGTGTTCTTGAGCTCCGATGAACAGGGGGTCGCTCACGGCGCGCTGCGGCTTACCCCCGGCCACCCGGTGCAAAGAGCGGGCTTGAGGCGCGCGGCGCCCCTGGCGGTGGACATGTCGGCCTATCGGGCCAGGTGGCGTGAGGAGGCAGAGCGCGTGGCTGAACGATGACGCCGAATCCCCTGCTCGGCGTGCTGTTTCACTGGCTGGGCGGCCTCGCCAGCGCCAGCTTTTACGTCCCATACAAGCGCGTCCGCCGATGGTCCTGGGAGATATTTTGGATCGTGGGGGGCGTCTTCAGCTGGATCGTTGCGCCCTGGGTGTTTGCACTGCTGCGCACGGAGCATTTATTTCAAGTACTGGCCTCCGCCCCGCGCAGCACGCTGCTGTGGTGCGGGTTCTGGGGAGCGCTCTGGGGATTCGGCGGACTCACCTTCGGCCTGACCATGCGCTATTTGGGCATGTCGTTGGGGATGGCCACCGTTCTGGGACTCACCATGGTGATTGGTACGCTCGCGCCGCCGATCTTTCACGGCACCATCGGCGCACTGGCCGCGACGCGGGGCGGCTGGATCACCTTTGTGGGTATCGGCCTCGCGTTGCTCGGCGTGATGGTGGTGGGCAAGGCCGGGCGCGTCAAGGAGAGGGAACTCACGGTAACCCAAGCTCGTGCCACGATTGCGGAGTTCAACTTCCGGCGCGGTGTGCTGGTCGCCGTGTTCTCGGGGATCATGAGCAGCTGCTTCGCGTTCGGGCTGGACACGGGGGCGCCCATTCGTGCGCTTACCCTGGCGGCTGGAACCTCGCCCTTGAGCCAAGGACTGCCCGTGCTGTGTGTGGTGTTGGCCGGGGGATTCGCCACCAATTTCCTGTGGTGCCTGTACCTGGTCATCAGAAACGGCACCGCCCGGGAATTGGTCGGGGGCCGTGGCCCGGCGCCTGATGCGGATGGGGGCTCGCCGCCGCTGCTGCTCAATTACCTGTTCTCGGCGCTGGGCGGCACCGTGTGGTATTTCCAATTTTTCTTCTACACCATGGGCGAGAGCCAAATGGGTCGCTTCGCCTTTTCGAGCTGGACCCTGCACATGGCGAGCATCATCATTTTTTCAACGATGTGGGGATTCTTTCTCAGGGAATGGGCGGGCTGCCGATTCGAGGTCAAGCGCACCGTGTGGTTGGGCGTTCTGTTGCTGGTCGTGGCGACCATCGTCATCGGCGCGGGGAACCGCCTGAACGGTCCTTGAAGCATGCCGACGCGTTGATTTGACCGATAATGATCAGAAACGCAGTGATTCATCAGTCGGAGTCGGATACATTGGGACCTGGGCCAAATGGGGCAGGGCGCCCAAATTTAAGGGGGTTTGGCAGTGCTGGAAGCGGAACGTCATCGGATGATACTGCGGCTCTTGGAAGAGCGGTCCATCGTCGGTGTGAGCGATTTCGTGGAGTTGCTGAGCAGTTCGGACGCCACCGTCAGGCGCGACATTGCCGCGTTGGCCGAGGAGGGGAAGCTGCGGCGCGTTCGCGGCGGGGCGGAAGCCATCAACCCTCGGCTCGAAGCACACCTGGTCGGAATGCCCTTTGCCATGAGCGAGGAAGTCGCGGTTGCCCAGAAGCGCGCCATCGCCAAGGCGGCGAGCGATCTCATCGACGACAACGACAGCATCATCATCGCCGGAGGAACCACCACATACGCCTTGGTGGAATTCCTCGCGGTCCGTCAGCTGGATATTTTGACCAATTCGCTGCCCATCGTTACGCGCTTGCTGGCAACGAGCCGCAATCGCGTCAGCATGCCGGGCGGCACGATCTATCGTGAACAAAAGATTGTCCTGAGCCCTTTTGAACATGACGCCACGGCGAATTTTTGGGCGCGCAAGGCCTTCGTCGGCTGCTATGGGATCAACCGCCACGGCGTGATGGAGGCCGATCCGCTCATCGTTCAGGCCGAAGCGCGTCTGCTGAAGCGCACCGAACAAGTGATCGTCATGGCCGATAGCCGCAAATTGAGCAAACATTCATCCATCGTGGTGCTGTCTTTGGAGAATGTTTCTGCGTTCATCACCGACGAGGGCGCGAGCGAATCAGATCTGGAGCCCATCCGCCGCGCCGGTGTGAATGTCATTGTGGCCAAGATCGAGGCGGGCGATGCGGGAACCCCTCACGCCGGCCCATCCGTATCGATGCAGTGACCTTCGAGGCCAAGGCTCGTACCCGCCTCATCGCTCGCCTGAGCAACAAGTTCCCATATTGAATGAATTTGACTGATATTGATTGTCAGTGGAGAATCGGGCGTGCACGGAAGGGGGGAGAACGATGCGACAGCTGGTCCTGGCGAGCTTGGCGATGTTGGCGGCGCCGGCGTTCGGCGCCTTGGCGGCCACGACCGATGTCGATACCGAGCGGCGCGTCGAATCGATCTTGGGTCAGATGACGCTCGAGGAAAAGATCGATTTGCTCGGCGGTGAGAACACCTTCGGCATACGCGGTGTGCCCAGGCTCGGCGTGCCGCCGATGCTGGCGGCGGACGGTCCTTTCGGCGTGCGAACCTTTACCCGGACCACGGTGATTCCGGGCGGCATTGCGCTGGCCGCCACTTGGAACGAAGCACTCGCCGGGCGTGTCGGCCAAGAGATGGGGCGCGATGCCCGTTCCCGCGGCGTCAACTTCTATCTTGCGCCGGGCGTGAACATCTATCGCTCACCCTTGAATGGCCGCAATTTCGAGTACTACGGCGAGGATCCGTATCTGGCGGGAGAGATCGCCGCGTCCTTCATCCAGGGCGTGCAGAGTCAGGGCGTTGCGGCGACGGTCAAACACTACTTGGCCAACAATTCCGAATATGCGCGCCACATCACCGATTCGGTCATCGATGAGCGAACGGCTCGTGAAATCTACCTGCCCGCATTCGAGGCTGCCGCCAAGAGGGCCAACGTTGCGGCCGTCATGGATGCCTACAACCTCGTGAACGGCGAACACATGACGCAGAATCGGTACTTCAACGTGGAGGTACTCAAAGGCCAATGGGGATTCAAAGGCGTCCTGATGTCCGACTGGGATGCCACCTACGATGCTCTCGCCGCGGCGAACGGGGGACTCGATCTGGAAATGCCGTCCGGCAAATTCTTCAATCGAGCCTCTCTCATGCCGCTGGTCAAGGAGGGGAAAGTTTCCCCGGCGGTGCTCGATGACAAGGTGCGGCGCATCTTGCGTACGGCGGTACGGTTCGGCTGGCTCGATCATCCCCAGATCGATGCGTCCATTCCTCGCTACAACGCGCGCGCACGCGCGGCGGCGCTGCAAGGCGCGATCGAGGGAATCGTTCTGTTGAAGAACGCGAATGGCGCTCTGCCGTTCGATAGAACCAAAGTCCGCTCGATTGCCGTGATCGGACCGGGTGCCTATCCGGCCGTGCCGCATGGCGGCGGCAGCGCGACCGTCACGCCATTTCACGCCGTCAGCCTGCTGGAGGGATTGAGCGATGAACTCGGCGTCGATGTGGAGGTGCATTACTCGCGCGGCATCGCGGATTTGCATCGATTCGCGGCCGCCACAAACTTTTCGACTGCACCGGGCGGTGATCGTCCGGGACTGGAAGTGGAAGCTTTCGATAATATGGAACTCTCCGGATCGCCGGCGTCCACGCGCATCGATGCCCATATCGATCAAGGCTCGCCGCTCGATCTCAGTGCGCTGGCCGCGGGCGAGCTTGATCTGAACCAGCTTCTGCGTCTTCCCCTGCGCGAAACCTCTTCGCGCTGGACCGGCTACTACACGCCGGCTCGAGCCGGCAATCACGATGTGTTCGTGCAGGTCGGCGGCTTTGGAAAGGGCATTGGATATCGGTTGTTCGTCGACGGTAAACTCATCGCCGACCGATGGGACCGCAAGACCACACCCGTGGACTCGACGCGGCTTGCACTGGAGATGCGGCCCCACAAGATTGTTCTGGAGCATCACGCGGAGGCCGGCCGGCTCGACGGTCCGCTGCCCTTCGTCCGGCTCGGTATCGTGCGCGAGGGCGGCTGGGTCGACGCGGCCGCCGAGCAGCTCGCCGCCCGAGCGGACGCCGTGGTGATCGCCGTCGGCTTCGATGCCACGACCGAGGCGGAAGACTGGGATCGCACGTTTCGATTGCCGCCGGGGCAGGATGAACTGATCCGCCGGATGTGCGCCGCCAATAAGCGCTGCGTGGTGACCGTCACCTCCGGCGGCGCCGTCGACATGACCGAATGGCTGGCAGGCACCTCCGGCTTGCTGCAGTCCTGGTATCTCGGTCAGGAGGGCGGCACCGCGCTCGCCAAGGTGCTGTTCGGCTCGGTCAATCCGTCCGGCCATTTGCCGGTGACGTTCGAGCGGCGCTGGGAAGAGAATCCTGTCTATGACAGCTACTATCCTGATCCCGGCACCCATCGCGTGCGGTACCAGGAGGGCGTTTTCGTCGGCTATCGCGGTTACGAACATCGCGGCGTCGAGCCGCAGTTTGCATTCGGACACGGACTTTCATACACGACTTTCGGCTATTCAGATTTCCAGCTCAAACCATCCAGCCGCTCATCGGCCACGCTGTACGAGGCCACGTTCAGCGTGAAGAATACCGGAGACCGCGCGGGCGCCGCGGTGCCGCAGCTGTACGTCGCGCCGATGATATCTGCCGTGCCGCGTCCGCCGAAAGAGCTCAAGGGATTTACGAAGCTCATGCTGCAGCCGGGCGAGTCGCGTACCGTCGTGCTGCCGCTCGACCTGCGTTCCTTCGCCTACTACGACGTGGGCGCCAAGCGCTGGCGCGCCGAAGCGGGCGGCTATCAAGTTCTCGTCGGCGAATCGACCCAGCAAATCAGGCTCTCGGGAACGCTGACGCTGCCGCACGCCATCCAGGCGGCTCCGTGATCAGGGGTCGCCGCTCGAGAACCTTTGGCCGGGGAAACTGATTCGACGGAACGTTTTTTTTTCGATCAAACGAAAGGGGATTTGTCATGCGCCAGAACATTCGTACCGCGCCGCCGACCTGGGAGACGGCATTTTTTGCGATTGCGCTCTCCATTCTCTGGGTTTCGCCGGCATCCGCCGCCCCGGCGGCCTGCGAGGATCTTGCCAAGTTCCCGCTGACCGGCGGCAAGATCACGTCCGTGGTTGTGGTCGCGGAAGGCACCAAGATCCCGTTGCCCCCGCTGCCCATTTCGCTGATCTCACCGGCCGGCTTTTGTCGCGTCGCCGTGACACTCACGCCCACGTCGGACTCCGCGATCATGGCGGAAGTCTGGTTGCCCGACCCTGCGAAATGGAATGGAAATTTTCTCGGGTCCGGCAATGGCGGTTTCGGCGGTAGCGTCTCGGGGCCGGCACTCGACATGCGCGGCGCGGTGGCGCAGGGCTACGCGACCGCCGGCAACGACCTCGGGCACGAAATCACGTCTCTGACCATCGACGGAACGTGGGTGCTCGGGCATCCGGAGAAAGTGAAGGACTTCGCGTATCGAGCGGATCACGTGACCGCCGAATTTGCCAAGGCTTTGATCGCGGCCTACTACGGGCGGGCGCCGCAATTTTCCTATTTCCGCGGCTGTTCAAACGGCGGCCACGAAGCCTTGATGGAGGCGCAAAAATACCCCGCTGACTATGACGGCATCGTGGCCGGCGCTCCGGCAAATGCGTGGACGCGCATCATGACCGGCTTCTTATGGAATGAGGCTGCGCAACTGAACATGCCGCAGAGCGAAATACCCAAGGCGAAGCTCGCGATGATTCAGGACGCCGTGATGGCAAAATGCGATGCGCTCGACGGCGTGAAGGATGGGATCATCAATGACCCTCGCGCATGCCGCTTCGATCCCAAAGTACTTTTGTGCACGTCGGGCGATGCGCCCAATTGCCTCACCCATCCGCAATTCGATGCCCTGAGCAAGATTTATGACGGTCCGGTGAATCCGGACACCGGCGAGCGCATCCATCCCGGCTTTCCCCCGGGTTCCGAGGGGCTGACGGGAAATTGGGACACCTGGATCATCGGCCCGAAGTCTTCGCAGAGTCAGTTTGCCAATCAGTTCTACGGCAACTTCGTGATGGGCGATTCCAAGTGGAACTATCGCACGTTCAATTTCGCCACGGATTTGGCGAAAGCCGACGCCGCCATCGGTTCGATCATCAACTCGGACAGTCCGGATCTTGGCGCATTCGCCGCGCGCGGCGGCAAACTCATTCTATTTCAGGGTTGGGCGGATGCCGCCATCACGCCCTGGGGCACCATCAAGTACTACCAAGCCGTTCAAAAGGCGATGGGGGCGGACCAGGCGCATCGCTTCGTCCGACTCTTCATGGCGCCGGGCATGATGCATTGCGGAGGCGGTCCAGGTCCCAACAGTTTCGATGCGGTGGCCTCGGTCGCGCAATGGCGCGAGAAGAACCAGGCGCCCGAGACCATCGTTGCAGCACGCTACGCCAATCCGATGGCCGTGCTGACCGGAGCGCCGGCCGGCGAACCTGTGTCGAGGCGGCCTCTGTGCGCCTATCCCAGCGTGGCCCATTGGACCGGCAAGGGCTCTTCCGATCAGGCCGAAAATTACACGTGCCGCGCTTCCGAAGCCGACGCTCCCGCGAAAAGCAACGCTCACGCAAAAGCCGGCGTCCGCGCAAAGGCCAAGGAGGCGGCTTAAGTTTAGGGCGAGGATTGAAGGATTCGCACGGGCCCTAAAAGTCCGGATGGACGCAGCGGTGCGTCCGGCTCATAGGTGGGAATGGTCGTGAAGGTGTATTTCACTTTTGCATCCGGCTGTGCATCGCCGATCAAGCGGTTCACCCACAGGTTGGCGACCTTGACTTGCAGCCGGTTCTCGCCCGCGCGCACCGCCGCGCTGATGTCCACGACATAGGGTGGATTCCACAAGGTCGCCAGTGTTCGGCCGTTCAAACTGACCTCGGCGACCTCGTGCAAGTCGCCGAGGTCAATCGCCCAGTTCGCGCCGGGGCGTTTGGCGCCGGGCGGAAGTGCAAAGCGTGTGGTGTAAACGGCATTGCCCGAAAAGTAGCGCACACCCGGATCCGGATTGTCGCTCCACGATGTCAGAGAATCCTCGGTGATGCGGACGGGAGCGCCCCGGCCCGTTTGAAAGTCGATGTTCCAGGGTCCGGCCAGCGTCATCACGGACTTTTCCGCCGGCTCGCGCATCATCATCCGAGTGACTTTGGCGGGGTGGCGGAAGAGAACAAAAATCGAATCATAGGGCCCGAGCGACAGCGGGATCTCGGTTCGGCCGTTGAGCATGCGATATCCGGGGCGCGCCACCTTGCCGGTGACGGCATTCCAGAGTTCGGGGGCCATGCCGGATACACGGAATGTCGCGCTCACCCGCTCCGCGCGGTCGAGCCGATTGGTCAGGAAGTACAGGTCGCCTCGAGGGAGCCGGCGGTGCAGGGCCAATATTTCGGTGTCCGCCGCCGGCTTGGTGTAGGCGAAATCCGGCGGGAGCTTCGTCGCCGCGAACGCCGCCTCGAGCAATCCATTCGCATAGACATGCCCCTTGCCCACGGCGCGATCCTGCTGATCATGGCCGAAAAGATCGTCCGCGATCGATGCAAATTCCGTGGCGTCATCCGCCAGGCTCGGGGAGGCCAGGGGTCTGCGCCCCACCAGGACCGCACCTTGAACCACCAGCTCGCGAAGGCGGCGCAGGACCGGGAGCGTCATATAGCGGCTGCTGCCTCCCAGATAGAGCACGGCATAGCGCATGCCGGATCGTGTGGTGAGCGCGCCGCCTTCGATGCGCATCTGGTTGATCAGGACATCCGCGTTCACGAAGTCGAAGCCGTAACCGGCCGGGACATCGATATCTCGATCGCCGAACAGACCGGTGAGCGGCGCTTCCTGGCCGTAAAAATAGGCGACATCGCCGGCATAACGTCCCTGCTGCAAGAGGTAGGAACTGCGGGCCATATAGCTGACCCACGGCTGCGCATAATCGGCCCAATTCTCCAGCCGATTGAAGAACTGCCCGAAAATGAACAGCGAAAGCCCCGGCGGCTTCTCAACGGGCTGATGCACCGAGGTGTGGACCACCACCCGATTCACGCCCAACGCGAACTCCAGATCAACGATCGGTTTCAGTTGCCGGGGCGCATAGGCCCAAGGCTGAACGGCGGATGTCAAGGATTCGGCGGCAACCAGATTTTGTCCGTAGATATGGGCGATCGATGCGGCGCCGCGGATATCCGCCACATACGTGGGAAAGGATTCACGTTCTGTGCCGTACGTCCACATCGCTGCCATGGGAATCGCGGCGTATTGGCGCATCTCCATATCGTCGCCGAAACTGGCGCGATGATCCTCGAGGGCTTCGGTGTAACTCGTGAGGCCGCGTTGACGTGCGATGTCGGCGATCTCGCCGTAGTGATTGCGCGCCAGCAGCTCGGCGATGGTTCGCCGGAAATCCCAGAGGAATTTGTCGCTGTCGTCGGGACTGCCCACGACCACGCCGGTGAGTGTCGGCAGCCAGGGCGTGGGATCGTAACCGCGCAGCCGGCGGAAATCGGCGAGGATCGATTCGGTCCAGTTCTGCGCGCCGATCTCCGTGCTGTCAACCGTGAGTGCGTTGACACCGCGATGGCCGAATAATTCAGGGCCCGTCGCACGCCGGTACATGTCGAGATATTCCTCCAGGTAGGCGCGCACGTGATCGCGGTTGAGCTTGTCGACTTCGAGACCGGTCGCTTCGACGGGCGCCGGGTGATTTTCGGTGCCCAGCGGCGAATACCCCATGCGCAGCACGACCCACTGACCGGGCGGGGGCGTCCAATCCAGCACCCCGTCGGCCGTCATCTGCCCGGTCAATACTTGGACATCGGCGGGTTTTACCGCCGTGCCCGGCGCGATCGCGGGTGTGGCGAGCGCGTAGTAATCCGGCGCGATGGCGAAGTTTGCCTTCGCTTCCGCCTCATTGACCGTTGCCTGCGCGTGTAGAACCAGCTCGTTGAAATGATACCGCAGGGGCACGGTCGCCGGAGCCAGCCTCGCCAGCAAGGCCTTCGACGCCGCACCCGGCGCATAGTGGGTAAAAATCCCGGGCAGCGGCACGGGTTTTGCCGGCGACAGGGTGACGCGAAAGAATCGTGCGGTCACCGGTGCGAAGGACACCGTGTGCAGAGGAAGTTTCACGAATGGAATCGCGGCGACGCTGCGGAAGGAGTTCCCATCATCGCTGGCTTCGAGAATCGCATCGGCCCCGGCAGCGCCTTCCGCGGAAACCGACAAGGTGACCGCTTGAATTTGCGTGGGGCCGGCATAGCCGATTTTCACCCAGGCTTGTTGGCTGCCCTCCGGCGGGGCGACGGCAATGCCGTTCACGAGATTGCCATCGGACAGGGGCTTGGGATCAAATGATCCATTGCTCGAAACGGCGCTGTCGATGGGCGGCGCCTGCACCGCGGCCCGATAAGCCACCACGACGCTGTCACGATAGAAAACCAGGGATGCGCTCTTGGGCGGCGGATCGAGCGGCCCTTTTGTCATGGGCGCATTTTGTACCGGTCCGGAGTTGGCGGGAGGTTGCGCAAGACTTCCATGAAACGGCCTGCCTCCGGGCACCCATGTTTCGCTCCAAACCAGCTTCTTCATCGCCTGTTGCGGCGTAACCCACGGACCTCCGGTCTCGCTCCAGCCGGGCGAGGAATCGATCGACATCTCGAGGCCGAGCTGATCGGCAAGACCTGCCGCGTAGCGGAAGGCATCCTGCCATTCCGGGGTCATATAAATCAGGCGCCGTTCCACCACCTGCGGTGTGGCGAGCGATGCATCGATGGCATTGACGCCGCCGATTCCGACGCGCTGCATCCATTGAAGGTCGCGCGTGATGCCGTCCTTGGAGATATTGCCGTTCATCCAATGCCACCACACGCGCGGCTTTGCGGAGGACGGGGGTGAACGAAACGCGTGCAGCAGCGGATCGGAATCTTGAGTCGGGGCTCGGTCCGCGGCTCCTGCTGCGCACACCAGTCCGCTGATCAGTGCCGCAACCGTCTTTCGCATCGTACCGGTCAGAACGACTTGCTTGCCCGAATGCCGAATTGCCGCGGCGGTCCGGGCATACCCAGATTGCCGAGCAATTGCAGGGCCACGTAGTGATCGTCGGTGAGGTTGGTCCCATAGACCTCAATCGACAGGGTCGGGCTGGGATCGTACTTCAAGGTGGCGTTAAAAATGTTCTGTTCCTGCAAAAAATCGCCCGGGGGAACTTGAAAGACCGTCGCCCAGCGTGAGCCCACCATGCCGTAATCAATGCGCGGGGTCAGGGTCCGGTTGTCCGCGAGAGCAAAGGCATACTGTACTCCTGCCTGTACCGTCCACAGCGGCGCATTTGGCAGCGGCCGGCCGGTCAGGTCTTGAAGGCCGGCGCCGAGATTGCGCGAATCGATGGCCGAGAAATTCCCGAGCTCACTCGGTACATACGAAGCGCCAAGATTGAAGGACAGTGCGCCGAAGACCGCCTGCGACTGCGCCTCGATGCCCTTCACCTTGGTGGTGCTCGTCGCGTTCGCGTCCACCCCCGCACCCAGCGTCGGAGAGAAGATTGCGAGCTGAAAATCCTTGTATTGCTCGTAGAAACCGCCGAACTGCGTGTTCAAGTGGCCGTTGAAGTACTTGCCTTTCCACCCGAGTTCGTAATCCGTGACGTTTTCCGGCTGAAATACATTGCCATCGGCGTTGATGCCGCCGCCTTTATGGCCCGTTGCAACGAAGGCATAGAGGAAATTCTCCGCGGTCAACTTGTAGTCGAAGTTGATCTTTCCCGTGACGCGGGAATCGCTTTCCTTGTCGCCGTTCAAAGTTTCCGTCTGAATCGGGAAGCCGTTGAACAGTGCCTGCGCAATGCTGGAGGCCGTGAAGCTCGTTTTGGAGTAGCGCGCCCCGACTTGCATGGTGAGTGCGTCGGTGATCGCGTAGCTCCCTTGCGCGAAAATGCCCCAGGTCGTGCGCACAGCCAGGTTTTCGAGTCCATTCAGCGCGAGTCCCGTGGTGGCGGTCCCTCCGGGGGCCAGCGATAAAATAAACTGCGGATTATTCAGATCGTCGTCCTGATACACGGCGCCTGCGATCCAGGTGAAGGGGCCGGTGTTCGGCGAGAGCAGGTCGAACTCCTGGGAAACCGTCCTGTCGCTGGCTTTTGCGACAAAAATCTCAGGGCTTAGTCCGGCGGGGGGCGGTGTCGCCGTCCCATCGGCATCGAGCGAATAGGACAGACGCCCATCCTGGTACCCGGAGATTGATTTCAACGTAATGCCGTCCGCGAATTCCTGACTGAGCAGCAGTACGATGCGGTATTGCTTCTCGAGACCGGCAAGGTAGGCGTCGGAGGCGACATTGAAGATGTTTTTCGTGACGCCGGTGAAAGGTGAGGCGGGCGATCCGCCGTGATTGATGTAATTGTAGTCGAGTTTGAGCACCGCGCTGAATGAGTCGCTCGGCTGCCACAGCGCGCTCAGGCGCCAGTTCGTTTCATGAAGATTTCCGGGATTGCCCGTCCAGGGGCCCGACATGTTGAAAAACGTCTCCCGGTTCTCATCGTCCGTGGCCAGCCGTATCGCCAACTGGTCGGTCAACGGAATGTTGATGGCAGCGCGCAGCCGGGCATCGTTGTAGTTGCCGTACTGGCCTTCGACGAAGCCACTGACGCGGTCGAGGGTGGGATTGGCTTCATTGATAAAGATGGCGCCGCCGGTCGCGTTCTGGCCGGCAAATGTTCCCTGCGGCCCGCGCAGGACTTCGATGCTGGCGATGTCGTAGTAGGGTTCGTCCGAGATGAGGCCGTTCGGAGTCGTCGACACACCGTCCCGGTAGATCAGAACGCCGGAAGAATCCTGCGCGCCCGCGTCGCTTCTGCCGATTCCGCGGATGTTGATCAGCGCGTTCTCGCCGGAACTTTGGACGGTGAGCGAGGGCGATGTGAAGGCAAGATTATCCACGGTGTTGATCTGCATTTTCTGGATGTCTTCGCCCGTCAGCACGGTTGCGGCGACCGCCGTCGTTTGAAGATCGGTGGATCGTCGTTCCGCGGTCACCACGATTTCCGCCAGCTCGTCGGAAGAGGTCTTCTTCGGAGTTGCGGAGGTGTCGGCGCCATGCGCTGCTTCAAGGGGAGCGGCGAGGGCAACGATCACACCGGCGGCCGCGCACAGGAGGACGGACGAGTTTCGGTGTGATCGAACCCGGCAATGGATCTTCATCGTTTTTGACTCCCAATTAACGTAGCGCAGCTCAACGGCCCGTCTTGGCACCTATTCGAGGGTGCTCACGAGGATCATTTCAGAATCGATAGGAAAGTCAATAGTTTCGATCAAATATGATCATTTCCAACAGTCGAGCGGCGTCGGCGACGGCCGCGGCGGTGCCAGCGGCGGGTACAAATGAAGTCATCGACCTCGCGTTCTCGGGCGAAATCAGCTGGATTCTCCACGCCGGATCGGTGGCACCCGGGAATTTACCCCTCGTAAACCCGGCAACCATACCGCGGCGCATTGATCAAAATCGACATAAAAGTGATCATAACTGATGGTTTTTGACATTTTTGCTATAGTCGGCGGGGCGTCGGGTGGCGGCAAGAGCACACCAGGGGGAAACGCGGTGCTGCAGAGAAAATACATCGGCGAGCGGCCAAGGCTCGTCAAACATGCATGCGGAATTGCGTCAGGCGTGCTGGCTGTCGCGTTTGCTTCAACGGCGTTGGCTTCAACGGCGTTCGCGGCATCGGCGTTCGCGGCTTGCGAAGATCTGGTCAAGTTGCCGGTGAAGGCCGGGAAGATCACTTCAGCCGTGACCGTCTTGAAGGATTCAAAGGTCGTTCTGCCCCTGCGCTCTCTCATCGCACCGGCTGATTTCTGCCGGGTCGCCGTGACGCTGACTCCCACGGATGATTCCGTCATCCTCGCGGAGGTCTGGCTGCCGGATCCTAAGAAATGGAACGGAAACTTCTTGGGTGCCGGGGGCGGCGGTTTCGGCGGCTCGGTCTCGGCGCCGGCCGGAGACATGGGCAGCGAACTGGCCAAGGGCTATGCAACCGCCGGCGACGATCTTGGGCACGAAATCTCTTCCCCGACGGATGTAGACACGAGCTGGGCGATCGGCCATCCGGAAAAGATCAAGGATTTTGCCTATCGCGCCGATCACGTGACGGCCGAATTTGCCAAGGCTTTGATCGCGGCCTACTACGGGCGGGCGCCGCAATTTTCCTATTTCCGCGGCTGTTCCAATGGCGGCCACGAAGCCTTGATGGAAGCGCAACGATACCCGGAAGACTATGACGGCATCGTCGCCGGCGCGCCCGCGAACGCTTGGACGCATTTGATGGCGAATTTTCTTTGGAATGAGAGGGCGCTGTTCGACGCGCCGCAGAGCGAAATTCCCAAGGCGAAACTGGCCGTCATTCAAAGTGCCGTCCTCGCCAAATGCGATGCGCTCGATGGCGTGAAGGACGGCGTCATCAATGACCCCGCCATGTGCCGCTTTGATCCCGCGGTGCTGGCTTGCAAGGCAGGCGATGCTCCCGATTGCCTGACGCATCCGCAACTGGAGGCATTGCGCAAGATCTACGAGGGTCCTGTCAATCCGGGCACCGGAGAGAAAATCTATCCTGGATTCCCGCCGGGATATGAAGGGCTCACCAACAACTGGGACTTTTGGATCCTGGGTCTCAGGGCGCAGAGCCTGATGGCAAACCACTTCTTCGGAAGCTTCGTATGGGGTGATCCGAAGTGGGACTACCATACATTCGATTTCGCCAAGGACGTCCATCGAACAGACGTTGAACTGGGCGCGATCGTCAACTCGGACAGTCCCGATCTCAGTGCCTTCGCCGCGCGCGGCGGCAAACTCATCATCTTTCAAGGCTGGGCCGACGCCGCGGTCACGCCATGGGGCACCATCCAGTACTTTGAAAGCGTCCGAAAGAACATGGGCGCCGAGCCGGCGCGCCGCTTTGCCCGCTTGTTCATGGCGCCAGGCATGATGCATTGCGGCGGTGGTCCTGGGCCGAACAACTTCGATGCGGTGGCATCCGTTGCGGCATGGCGCGAAAAGAATCAAGCGCCGGAGACGATTATCGCTGCCCGGTATGCTCCGTCGACCACGCCAGGCGCACCGTCCGGGGAACCGGTCTCGACCCGGCCGCTCTGCGCCTATCCAAAAGTCGCCCACTGGACCGGACACGGCTCGCCCGATGAGGCAAAGAATTATCTCTGCCGGGCGGGTGCCGGCGCGCCGCACTTGGATGCAAGCGCACCGCACGGCGCAACGCCGTGAGTCGCGTTACTGCGCGCCTGTCGCTGCTTGCCTTGTCACTATCGGTGGCGCTCGGTACGGCCGTCGCAGTCGGTACGGCGGTACTGGCCGACGACGAAAATAAATCGTCGCGCGATCTTCGGGATGTCATACCGTCCGCGATATCGCCCGAGGCTCACGCAATCTTCGAGAGGCTGCTGCCGGCGGCGCGCCAGCGGCGCCTCACACAGAAATATCCAACCACTCCCGAAGAATTCGACGCGAACTACGCCGAGGTGCTCGCGCGGGCAGAGGCGCAGACCAAACCGCTGCTCGAGGCGCTCGGCGTGGCAACCGCGGATCTCAAGATGGGCGGCGTGGGAGTATTGGAAACCAAACCGCCGGGGTACCAGGATGACGGCACTGTTTTGATCCGCGTGCATGGCGGAGGCTTCATCCAAGACTCTGCCCGATCGTCCGCGGGTGGCGACGCCATGATGGCGATCGTCACCGGCAAGCGCATTCTTTCCGTGGATTACACCGTGGCGCCGCGCGGTAAGTGGGCGCTGGTGACTGATCAAGTCATGGCGGTCTACAAGGCGGTGCTGGCAGAGCGCTACCCGCCGGGCAGTATCGGCATGTTCGGCGATTCCGCCGGCGGCAATATCGTGCCCGCCAGTATCCTCAAACTCAGAGACCAGGGGCTGCCGATGCCCGGCGCGGTGGTGCTGCTCTCGCCTTGCGTGGATCTCGGTTTGAGCGGGGACACTGAAACGACATTGCGCGAGGCAGATCCCGCGCTGCCCAATCAAGCCGCGGTCAATGCCGGTTTCAAGGCGTACGCCGATCCAGCCGATTGGAAAAACCCGTATGTCTCACCCATCTATGGCGATTTCACCAAGGGATTTCCGCCGGTCCTGCTCCAAGTGGGCACGCGGGAAATCCTGCTCAGCGACTCCGTGCGCTTCTACCATGCCGTCAAGTCCGCCGGCGGGAAGGCAGAACTCGACGTGTACGAAGGCATGACTCACGTCTTTCAGTCGTACATGAAGGACACGCCCGAACAGAAAGCGGCGTATGCGGAAATCAAGCGCTTCTGGTCGAGCTACTTGACGCCTCGAACATCGCGACTACGGTCGGCCGGCCAACGGTGAATTGCGCCGTTGCTCGATCACGGCATTGACCTGCTTCAGTGCGCGATCCGTTGCCGTTCTGATGCAAGAGGTATCGTCCATGTCCGATAGATCGACGGGATCCGCCGCGCGCACTTGCGCGCAGGCTTCCTTCGCCGCTTCGGTAACACGCCTCATGAGTTCGGCCGAACCCGCGGTCGTCGCAAGATCGAGATCGGCGAAGCTCACTTTGCGATCGACCCAAAAGCGCTCGATCGGAGTGCCATATTCCGAGAGTTGTGCCATCGTCTGCTGCACCTTGCCTTCGTCAATCTGGACGCCCGGCGTCTGATCGCTCTGTTGAGCAACGGCCGCCGTGCCTGACAACGCCAGCGCAATGGCCAAGGGGAACCCGAATCTAAACGTTAAACTAGGCATGCGTCTTCTCCTTTGTCCGGCGGGCGGGAGTGCCGCCGGGTCAGGAGTAGTGTGATACCCGAAGAATTTCTGCCGATTGCGGACGCTGCGTCCGGAATTTCACCTGCAACAGGCGCGGCTCTCCAACTCGCGGCTAACCGCGCTTCCCGGCGTTCGGCATCTTGCCGTTTTGCGCCGGCGCGGACTCCTCCCAGCCCCCGCCGAGCGCCAGGATGAGGTTCACGCTGGCGGTCAGCTGGAGGGTATCGAGATTGAGCGCCTGAAGCTGCGTTTGCAGGAGCGCGGTCTGCGACGTGACCACGGTCAGGTAGTCGGTTGCTCCCTGCTTGTACAGCGCCAGTGAAAAATCCAATGTGCGCTGCGCAGCGTCCACGGCAGCTTTTTCCTCCACGGCCGCGTCGTGGAAGTGATTCAGCGTGGCCAGGCTGTCTTCCACCTGCTGAAAGGCGCCGACGACGATGCCGCGGTAATTCGCGGCGGAAACGTCGAACTCGGCACGCGCCTGGGCAACCTGGGCCCGTCGCAGGCCGCCGTCAAATACGCTGAGCAGTGCGTTCGGTCCGATCGCCCAAAATGCGCTCGGCGCGCTCAGCCAGTTCGAGGCGGATTTGCTCTCAAAGCCGCCCTGTGCACCGAGCGTGAGCGTCGGGAAATATGCCGCGCGAGCGACTCCGATGTTGGCATTGGCCGCAACCATGCGCCGTTGCGCGCCCGCGATATCCGGGCGCCGCTGCACCAAGGTGCTGGGGACGCCGGTGGGAATCGGCGGAATCTTGAGATCGACGAGTTGCGGCTTGATCGAGAATGTCGAGGCTGACACGCCGAGCAGCGCCGCAATCGCATGCTCCATCAGCGCGCGCTGCGCGAGCGTCTGTTCCACCTGGGAGCGCGCGGCATCGAGCTGGGTCTGTGCCTGCGCGACGTCCAGTCCGGGTGCGATGCCGGCGTCGTGCCGTTGCACGGTGAGGCCGAGCGCCCGGGCGTAGGCTTGCACGGTCTCGTTCAGAATGGCGCCGTCGCGGTCGAGGCTGCGCAGCTGAACGTAATCATTGACCAGCTGCGCGATCAGCGACAGGCGCGCATTCTCGAGATCCGCGGCGGTCGCGGCGGCATTGGCTTCGCCGGCGACGACCTCGTTGCGAATCTGCCCCCACAGGTCGAGCTCGTAGCTGATGTTGCCGGCGAACGAGTTGTCATTGAAGGTGAAGTTGGGCGGCGCGGTGGATACTCTGAGCGGCTCGTTGTTTGAAATTCGATTGCGCGTAGCGCTCGCGCTGAGACCGAGCGTGGGAAACAGCCCTGCGCGCGCCTGATCGGCGAGCGCCCGCGATTGCGCATAATTGGCGAGTGCAGCGGCGAGCGTCGGGTTGCCCTCGATCAGCCGCTTCTCCAGATCATCGAGTTCCGCGTTGTCGTAGAGCATCCACCAGCTGTCGCGCGGCAGGCGGTCGGCGGGCTCGGCTCGAGTCCACGGTCCCATTTCCTTGAAGGCATCCGCGGTGGGAATCACCGGGGTTTTCAGCGGCGGGGCGAGGGAGCAGGCGCCGAGCAGCAAGGTCAGCGCTGCGCCCGGCAAGGCCAGTGCCGCGCCCAACCCGCCTAAGCCTTTAACCTTTTTCATTTGCCTTCTTCGGCTTGCCTGCCAGCGCAGCGTCCGGCGCCGCGGCGGCGAGCCGCACCTCGGTGCCGCTGGTGATGCCATCGAGCGGGTTCTGGATCACGCGATCGTTCGGCGAAATGCCGGAGGCGAGCTCGACGACTGCCCCCAGATCGCGTTCGATCGACACCGGCTTGAGTACTACGCGGTTGTTGGCATCCACGGTCGCGACGGACAGTCCCTTGGCGTCGAAAATCAGTGCGCTCGACGGCACGCTGAGCACATGGGCGGCGCCGGCGATCTGCAGATGGATGCTGGCGTAGTCACCCGGCATCAACTCGCCCGCGCGGTTGTCGACGATGATCTGCATCAGGGTCGTGCCGGTGCTGGGATTGACCGCCTGGGCCGAATCCTCAACCGTTCCGCTATAGGTCTTGTCGGGATGTTCCGGGACGGTGATGGTCGCCTGGGTGCCGGAAGGCACGCTGGGTACGTAGTTCTGCGGTACGTTGACGAAAATTCGCAGCTTGCTGGTTTCGGAAACCACGAACAGCTGCGCGCCGCCCGCGGCACCTACGTTGATCAGGGCGCCGATGTCCGTGTCGCGCGCGGTGACGATGCCGTCGAAGGGCGCGACCAGGCGCTTGAAGTCTTCCATGGCGACCAAGCGATCCACATTCGCCTGGGCCGACTTGACCTGGGCGACATTGGCGTTCCAGGTGAACGTGCGCTGATCGACGTCCTGTTTGGCGACGGCGTCGGTACTGGCCAGCGACTGCCAGCGCTCGGCACCGATTTGCGCAAGCTTCGCATTGGCCTGGGCGACGTTCAGGTCGGCGCGCGCCTGCATGAGCTGCTGGTCAAGATCCGGCGTTTCGATTTCAGCGAGAACATCTCCGGCCTTCACCTTGGCACCGATATCGTGTTTCCAGGTTTTTAGATATCCCGGGACGCGCGCGTAGATGGGTGCACGGATATAGGCTTCCAGCCGCCCCGGCAACTCCAAACCCGCAGAATTCACCGCACTGGTTGGGGTCACGATGGCCACGGTCGGCACGGTCTGCGCCTCGGTCAGATCGTGCAGGCGCGAGGTTTGCGCCGCACGAGAGCCCAAACCGTAGGCGACGACGGCGATGGCCAGGAGCGCGGCTGCGATACCGACCTGGCGCAGCCGTACTGGGGGGCGGCTGGGACTTCGATCAGGCTGGGACATGGGTTTCTCCGAGGTTGGCTTCCGGCGCCGGTTTTGCGTTGTGGTGGCGGTGAACGATGCTGAACATCACAGGGACGAAGAACAGTGTCGAGACGGTGGCGAAGATCAGGCCGCCGATCACGGCGCGTCCGAGCGGCGCATTCTGCTCGCCGCCTTCACCCAGACCCAGCGCCATGGGCAACATGCCGATCACCATCGCGAGCGCCGTCATCAACACCGGGCGCAGGCGCACGAAGCCGGCCACGAGCGCTGCCTGCGTTGCGTCGCCGATTTCGGTGAGCTTCTCGCGCGCGAAACTGATCACCAGCACGCTGTTGGCGGTCGCCACGCCCATGCACATGATCGCGCCGGTGAGCGCCGGCACGGAGAGCGTGGTATGCGTCGCGAACAGCATCCAGACGATGCCGGCGAGCGCCGCGGGCAGCGCGGTGATGACGATGAACGGATCCTGCCACGACTGGAAGTTGATCACGATCACGAAATAGACCAGCACAATGGCGCCCAGGAGACCGAACAAGAGGCCCGAGTAGGCGCTGTTCATGGTCGCCGTCTGGCCGACCAGGGCGATGATGGAGCCTTTCGGCTTGTCCTTGTCGTTCTTGGCGATGATCTTCTGGATATCGGCGGAGACCGCGCCCAAATCGCGCCCCTGGGTGGTCGCGTAGATCTCGACCATCGAGGAGATGTCGTACTGGGAGACCACGGCGTCGCTGTGGGAGCGGCGGATGTTGGCGATGCCGCCGAGCACCGTGGTGGGTGCGCCGGTGGCATTGATCGGCAGATTCTCGAGCGCCGGCAGGGTGTCGATCTGGTATTGCGGCGTCTGCAGCGCAATCGGATAGGTGACGCCGTTCGCCTCGTTGAGCCAGTAGACCGGTGCCACCTGGCTGGAACTGGCGAGGTTCACGACCATGCTGTTGGTCACGTCGGCTGCCGTGACGCCGGTGTATTGCGCGCGCGTGCGGTCGAGATTGACATCGAGGGTCGGCAGCGCGGCCGATTGTTGGATGCGCGCATCGGCCACCCCGGTGACATGGCGGACCTGCGCCAGCAGTTTGTTGGCGTAGGCAAAGTCCGCGCTCAGATCGTTGCCGCGAACCTGCAGATCGATCGGCGCCGGCGCGCCGAAATTCAGGATCTGGCCGACGATATCGGCGGGCAGAAACGAAAAGGTGATACCCGGGAAACGGCGCGGCAGCTGATCGCGCAGGCGGCTGACGTAGTCGGCGGTTGGAGCATGTCCCTCGCTGAGCGAGATCTGGATATCACCGTCCGACTCGCCGATCGTGCCGGTGTTGTTGTAGATGGTATTGATCGACGAAAGATAAGTGCCGATGTTGTCCACCACCGCCGCCACTTCGGACGGCGGGATCACCTGGCGGATCGCCTGCTCAACCGCGGCGAAGCGCGCGGCGGTTTCCTCAACCCGCATGCCGACGGGCGTCCGCACATGCAGCAGGATCTGGCCGCCGTCGACCTCCGGGAAGAAGTTGCGGCCGAGAAACGGTGCGAGCAGGAACGAGACCGCGATGAAGCCCAGAAACCCGCCGACGAAGAGCCTCCGATGCTCGATGGCGAGCGCCAGCAAATCATGATACCCGGCGCGCAGCCGCTCAAACCCCCTCTCGAAGCCGCGCTGAAACCGCACCAGCGGGTTCTTGGAAGCGGCCGGCCTGGCATCGCCGTCGGCATGGGCCACATGCATGCGCAGCAGATATTTCGCGAGTGTCGGCACCAGGGTGCGCGACAGCAAGAACGAAAAGACCATCGCGAAAATCACGCTCTCCGCCATCGGCACGAACAGAAATCTGGGCACGCCGCTCAGGAAGAACATCGGAATGAACACGATGCAAATACACAGCAAGGACACGAATGCCGGTATGACGATCTGGGAGGCGCCGTCGAGGATCGCGGTCTCGACGTCCTTGCCCTGTTCGAGGTGGTAGTTGATGCTCTCGATGGTCACGGTTGCCTCGTCGACCAATATGCCCACGGCGAGCGCGAGTCCCCCCAAGGTCATGATGTTGAGCGTCTCGCCGATCGCCGAAAGCGTACCGATCGCACCCAATACCGACAACGGAATCGAGGTGGTCACGATCAAGGTCGAGCGCCAGCTGCCGAGGAAGAGCAGGATCATTAGGCTGGTCAGGGCGGCGGCGATCACGCCTTCGCGAATGACGCCCTGGATCGAGGCGCGCACGAATATCGATTGATCGCCGATCGGCTTGACATCGAGTTCGTCCGGCAGCGAGGGCTTGATGACCTTCAGCATGTTCTTGATGCCGCTGACGATGTCCAGCGTCGAGGTCGTACCGTTCTTGAACACGCTCAAGAGCACCGCACGACTGCTGTCCACGTGCACGACATTGACCTGCACCGCATTGCCGTTGTGCACATGGGCTACGTCGTGCATGTACACCACGGCGCCCCCGACGCTCTTGATCGGCAGGTCGCCGAGCTCGGCAATTTTCGAAGGCGCGCTGTTGAGGTTGACGGTGTATTCGTAATCACCGATCTTTTCCGTGCCGGCCGGCGTGATGACGTTCTGCGCCGCCAGCGCATTGGCGACATCGTTGCCGGTCAAGCCGCGCGACTGGAGCGCAGCGGAGTCGAGGTCGAACATCACCTGAGGCGTCTTGCCGCCGAACGGATAGGGGATGCCCGCGCCCTGTACCGTGACCAGGCGCGGACGGACAAAGTTCAAACCCAGATCGGCGAGATTCTGCTCGGTCAGCCCCTTGCCCGACAGTGCGAGCTGGATGATCGGCACCGTCGAGGCGCTGTAGTTGACGATCAACGGCGGCGTCGCACCGGGCGGCATCTGCTTGAGCAAGGTCTGAGAAATTGCGGTGACCTGCGCGTTGGCGGTGGCGATGTTGACCGACGGATGGAAGTAGATCTTGACGATGCCGAAGGTGGTGTACGAGTTCGCCTCGATGTGCTCGATGTCGTTGACCGTCGTCGTCAGGGCGCGCTCAAACGGAGTGATGATGCGCCCGGCCATCTGGTCGGGCGGCAGGCCCTGGTATTGCCAGGCCACGCCGATGATCGGGATGTTGATGCTCGGAAAAATATCGACCGGCATGCGCAACGCCGCGAGCGTGCCGATGAGCAGAATGAGCAGGGCCGCCACGATAAACGTGTAGGGCCGGTGCAATGCGATTCGAACGATGCCAAGCATGGGGTACCGGGAGGCGTGAAACCTATTTTAACGACTGGGTCAAGGGTAGCCGCGACGGGTGCCGGGCGTATTTCAGAACTCGCCGTTCTGTTACGTATGAAACAGTGCGCCCAGCAGGCGCAATGGCAGCACCAACGGCCGTTCCACCTGGCGGCTATGGCTGACCCCTGTCGAGCACCAATTGCAGAAGTGCTCGCAGTTATTGGTCAGCAGGCGATAATCATTCTCGCCGAGGCGCGAGCGGGCGCGTCGGGCGATTTCTTCGGGTGAAAATACCGGCGTGGGGTGAGCGATGATTCGCACCTCGTGGCCGGCGGAAAACCGAGCCAGGGACACTTCCTCGACCGGACCGCACTGCCAGGAACCGGAGAGGCCCGAGTAATGCACCACCCGCCCCTCGCCCACATACACGCCGTGGTGGGTGTACCCTCGGCGCGAACTGGTCAGATGGGCGCCGACAGGTGGTTCCTGCTCCAGTCCCGACAGCCGACGGTCGGGATCCTTGCCGTCGTAGGACACTGCCAGGTCGTTCATTTGGCTAGCCGACGGCGCGAAAGAGAAATGCAGTGATCAAGACGGCTGCGGAGAAAGCAAAAATTCGGACGGTATTCATTGGGGAGATTCCTCGGGTGACCTGGCGACCTCAAGCGGCCTGTGAACCAATGAAGCCATCGCAGAACTAGGTACGCATGTCGGTGCTGTTACCGTTGACATCCCCTGGCCTGAAGATTGTTACCGCTGAAATGCAAAGGTCGGGCCGCATCATCCGAGGAGCGCCGTAACGGCGGCGTTGATGGCGCCCCCGCCGAGAATCAGCCACGCAAACAGTGCCGCCGCCAGCGCCAAGGGCTTGATTCCTGCCGACCGAATCGCCGAAACATGGGTGGTGAGGCCGAGCGCCGCCATCGCCATCGCCAGGATGACCGTATCGAAGGTAACCGCCGCGGCGACCGCGGCCTTGGGCAGTACACCCAGCGAGTTGCAGGCCGCGACGCCGACGAAGCCGACTGCGAACCAGGGGATGACAATTTTGCTCGATTGCCGCGCGCCGCTCGATGGCTGCGCATTGCCGCGCGCGGCAGTGCGCGCCAAAACCGCGGAGAGAATCGCCAGAAAGGGCGCCAACATCATGACGCGCACCATTTTGGTAATGACGGCGGTGTTGGCTGCGTCTTCGCTGATCGACCTGCCCGCCGCGAGGACTTGCGCCACTTCATGAATCGTGGAACCTGCAAAGATCCCATAGGATGCAGAGGACATCAGCAGCAGGTGATGTCGATGAATGAAATGATAAATCGCGGGGTATAGGAAGATCGCGACCGTGCCGAATACCACCACGGTCGATACTGCGACGGTGACCTGTTCAGCGCGGCCGCGCACCACCGGTTCAGTGGCCATCACTGCCGCTGCCCCGCAGATGGCGCTGCCGGCCCCGATCAGCAGCGCCGTCTCGCGATCCATTCCGAACAGCCGCGTGCCCATCCACCACGACAAGACAAAGGTGCTGCTCAGCACCAGGGAATCAATCGCCACACCGGCGATGCCGACGTGAGCAATGTCCTGAAACGTCAACCTCAGGCCGTACAGAATGATGCCCAAGCGCAGCAAAGTTTGTTTTGAGAACGTCACGCCGCCGGCACCGGCCCGCGCAACGCGAGGGTAGAGCGTATTTCCAACCACGATGCCGAGCACGATGGCCACGGTGAGCGCGCTGATCCCCGCGGAAGCAAACCAGCCGACACTCCCGAGCCAGATTGCGACGGCAGCCAAGATGGCGACGAGCGCCAAACCGGGAAGGCGATCGGCGGCTTTCTGCCACCCATTGGGGTGTTGGGCCACGGTGACGCCGGCGCTCACGGGTGTAGGCATGGATTCCTCACGACATTTTCGGTAGCTAGTGTCGCTGCTGAATATGCACTCGTAAAACAGATTATTTATCTATAATCTAACGACCAAATAGGTTAATGAGGGACTTCCGTGAGGCTTACGCTTCGGCAACTGCAGATCTATCGCGCCGTTGCGTTGAGCGGAGGCACGACGGCCGCGGCCGCAAGCCTGGCCTTGTCGCAATCAGCGACGAGCGCCGCCCTCAATGAATTGGAACGCACGCTGCAGGCCCGGCTCTTTGACCGTGTAGGCAAGCGCCTCATATTGAACGACACCGGCAGAAGTCTGTTGCCGGCGGCGCTGGCGGTACTCGACGGCGCCAAGAGCATCGAAGCGACACGAGCTTTTGGCAGTCAGGCGCTTCCCATGGACCTGCGTCTTTTTGCCAGCACCACCATCGGGAACTACATTCTGCCGCGGATGCTCGCGCGCTTTGCCCAGCAGTTGCCGATCGCGCGCCTGCAATTGAGCATCGGCAATACCCTCGATGTCATTGGCGCGGTGCAAGCGTTTGCCGCGGATCTCGGATTGATTGAGGGCCCGTGTCACGCCGCCGACATGCACGTGACCGACCTTTGGGAGGACGAACTCGTCATCGTCGCGGCGCCGACGCACCCGCTTGCGGATGCGGCGATGCGGCAGAGGCTCACTGCCGAGCTGTTGAGCGATGCGCAGTGGCTCTTGCGTGAGCCGGGCTCCGGCACGCGTGAGGCCGTGGAACATGCCCTGCTGCCGCATCTTCGGCGAATACGTTCCCACATGACGCTCGGCAGCTCGGAAGCGATCAAGTACTGTGCGGCGGCGGGCTTGGGCCTCTGTTGCCTGTCGCGCCATGTGGTGCAGGACTTGGTGGCGGCCAAGCGACTGACCGTGCTGCCCACGCGATTGCCGCGATTGACACGCCGCCTGGCACTCATTTACCCGGAAACGAAAGTGCTGTCCAACGCCTTGCGCAGGTTCGTGGACTACTGCGTGCGCTACGACGGCACGGAATCCGACACGAAGCGCGCCTCCTGACGGTAGAGGCGGGCCGCTCTCCCATGTTTCAAATGAAAGATTCAGGGTGGTAACTCGACATCGGCGCGCGCTCTTGATTTGAGAGGCTGCAGCCGATGTCCTCGATCGTGATATACGAAGCAGATGATCTCATGCGCGAACTCCTGCGGGAGTGGCTCGCGGGTGCCGGTTATCGAGTCAGTGCCTTCACGCTGTGCAGCCCTCTGCCTCGGCTCGAGGCAGACCTCGTGATCGTGGACATCGAAATGCCCAAACATACCGGCTCGCGTGTGGCCGACAAAATTCGCGCGGCGTACCCGGGAACGCCGATCATTGCGATCTCCGCTCAATTTCGCGCCGGTCTTTCGACGGCAGGCACGATCGCCCATTCCCTCGGCGTCGCACAGGTCATCGCCAAACCGCTGACCCGCGGTGCGCTGCTCGGGGCCGTAAGCGCTATGATCGATCCGGCCACCTGAGTCGGTATGCGAGGAATGCCCGAAAACACCGAGCTGATCACCCAACCGGCCGGTCCCGTGCGGTTCCAGCGGCTGAGGCGGCGGATCGTCCTGCTGGGCGTACTGATCGTCATGGCATTCGCGGGCTCATCGGCTTACGACGGGTGGCGTTCCTATCACAGCACGCTCATGGCGACGCACCGCGAAATCAACAATGTGGCGACAGCCCTTGCGGAGCAAACCGCCTGGACGTTTCAGGCAGTGGATTTATTGCTCGTGGATACGGCGCGTTGGTACCAAAACGAAAGCAAGAAAAACTCGTCTGGGCGGCTCGATGAAATGCTTGCCAATCGTTCGGCGGGGCTCACACAGGTCCGGTTGATCACCATTGCCGACGCCCAAGGCATCCAGAGGCACCGTTCACGCGGATCCTCACCCCCCGGCCTCGATGTGTCGGACCGCTCCTACTTCATCGCGCAGCGAGACGGTACGGCGACGGGGCTATATATGAGTGAACCGCTCATTACCCGCTCCGAGGGGCGCGCAGCAATCGTCCTTTCGCGGCGGTTGGAAGACGAGACGGGGGCGTTCGCCGGCGTGGTGACAGCCGTCGTCGATCTCGAGGATCTCCAGAGCTTCTACGCCGCGACTACCGTCGATAGCGGCAGCGCCGTGCAACTGCTTCGCGACAACGGTCAGTTGCTGGTGCGCGATCCGCCGGATCCCGATGCCATAGAGAAGAGTTTTCCCCAACTCACCGCATTGCGAGCGACCCCGAGCCGACTGACCAATCCGATCGACGGCAAGCGGGAATTCATTGCGACGGCAGGCGTCAGGGACGCCCCCCTCATTCTCGCCGTGACCCGCGAGGAGGCAGTGGCTTTGCGGCCGTGGCGCGATGAAGCGATCCGGTTGGCGGCGCGCAGCTTGGTGGCCGCGCTTTTGGGATTGGCGGGGATCGGGCTGCTGTGGCGCCAGCTGCGCCGCATCGAGACAGGTGAGGAAGCGCTACGCGCCAGTGAGGAGCGCTATGCGCTGGCGATGGAAGGGGCAAACGAGGGACATTGGGACTGGGATCTGGCCACCGACCGGCTGTTCCTGTCGTCAAAAATGGCCATGCTCGAGGGCCATGGCCAAAACCGCGTGCAGACGACCCGCACCGCGTGGCTTGCGCAAATTGAGATCCATCCGGATGACCGCAGACGCCTCGAGACAGCGCTCCGGGACCACCTCGAGGGCCGCACGCCGAGTTTCGAATGCGAGTATCGCGTGCGCAGCGGTGACTGGCGATGGCTGATGGGCAGGGGCCGGTGTCTCCGGGATGAGTCGGGCAGGGCGTATCGCTTCGTCGGCTCGGCCATCGACGTGACCGCTCAAAAGCAGGCGCAATCGGACAGAGAAAGACTGGAGGCGCAATTACGCCAGTCGCAGAAGATGGAGGCGATGGGGACCTTGGCAGGCGGCATCGCCCACGATTTCAACAATATACTGGGCGCGATCTTAGGGTACGGCGAACTCGCGCAACAACAGTCCGTGCCGGACACCCCGCTGCGGCGCTACGTGGACAATGTGATGCACGCGGCCCATCGCGCCAAAGCGCTGGTCGACCGCATTCTCGGGTTCAGTCGCAGCGGCGTTGGCGAACGGGACCACGTACATATCCAGTCGGTCATTGAAGAGACTCTGGAACTCATCGCGGCCTCGCTGCCCGCCGACATTCGCTTGGAAAAAACCCTGATCGCGGGCGATGCCGCGCTCATCGGCGATTCGACCCAATTGCATCAGGTGGCCATGAATCTTTGTACCAACGCCGTGCATGCCATGGAACACGGGGGGGTGCTCCATGTGATTCTCGAACGCGTCGACTTGGCCGAGGCACAAACGGTGTCGCGCGGCACGCTCATCCCCGGACCCTACATCCGCCTCGTGATCAAAGATACGGGTGTCGGTATTCCGCCGGACGTGGTGGAACGCATATTCGACCCTTTTTTCACGACGAGAGGTGTGGGCAAGGGTACGGGGTTGGGTTTGTCGCTCGTGCATGGGATCGTGACCGATCTGGGCGGTGCGATCCATGTCGAGTCCGCGGCGGGCGAGGGCACCAGCTTTGAGATCTGGCTGCCGGTCACGACAGAAGTCGGAAAGCCTGCCGTCGAGGCGGCGCGCCAACTCCCGAGCGGGCGCGGTGAAACGGTGATGATCGTCGATGACGAACCGACGCTGGTTGCCCTCGCCGAAGAAATGCTGGCCGGGCTCGGCTACGAGCCGGTGGGATTTGAGTCAAGCCCCATGGCGCTGCAAGCCTTTCGGGCGAAACCCGACCGCTTCGATTTGGTTCTTACCGATGAGGCGATGCCGGAGCTCATGGGCACTGAACTTGCCCGCGAGATCCGGCTCCTGAGGGCGGAGGTTCCCATTATTTTGATGAGCGGCCATGGGGGCGCTCCGCTGGAGCAGCGCGCAGCCGTCATCGGCGTGAAAGAGGTATTGCATAAACCGCTGCGCCGCGTGGATCTTGCCGAGTCGCTCGCCCGTGCGCTGCATCGTTGAAACCGTGTTACCCGTCGAGCCTGCGCTACCCGCCCAGCCTGCGCTACCCGTGGAGCCCGCGCCTGCAAGCGTGAGTGCTCTGACAAATGCTAAAATTGCTGTGTCTGCCCGGAGAACCGGTATGCCCGAAACCATCCAGCCGCACATTCTGGTCGTCGATGACGACCCCCAGATTCGCAACCTGCTGCAGGAATATCTCACACAGAACGAGCTGCGCGTCAGCGTCACCTCGACAGGCAAGGAAATGTCGGCGACTCTCGACGAACACGCCGTGGATCTTGTAGTCCTTGACCTGCGTTTGGCGGGTGAGGACGGGATGGCGCTTGCCCGCAAATTGCGCGAAGACTCCGCCATTCCGGTCATCATGCTCACCGGAGTTCGCGATGAAGCGGATCGCATCATGGGTCTTGAACTCGGCGCCGACGACTACCTGACCAAGCCGTTCAGTCCCCGCGAGCTCCTGGCGCGTATACGGACAGTGCTGCGGCGAACCAAAGGGGCGGCCTTGACCGAGGCGGGGCAGAAAGACGTTCGCGCCTACCGCTTTGCAGAGTTCGAGCTCAACCTGCGCACGCGTCGACTGACCAAACAGCCGGGGCAACGGCTCGAGCTGACCAACGGGGAGTTCAATTTGCTCGCCGCTTTGCTGGCCGCTCCGCAACGGATCCTGACCCGGGATCAGCTGCTGGAAGCGAGCCGCGTGTACGACAATGAGGTCTACGACCGCTCCATCGACGTTCAAGTGCTGCGGCTGCGCCGCAAGATCGAGGCTGACCCGTCCCAACCGCAGTTCAT
>Ga0210398_10000597_pt1 | contig 40406 bp, 35 predicted proteins | sample IncBWC4OmetaG_FD_161047 | JGI IMG/M metagenome (GOLD analysis project Ga0210398, IMG submission 161047) | Forest soil microbial communities from Barre Woods Harvard Forest LTER site, Petersham, Massachusetts, United States - Inc-BW-C-4-O | ecosystem: Environmental > Terrestrial > Soil >... | reverse complement strand
CGAAATCAAGGCGACCGGCATATGCCATACCGACGCGTTCACGCTCTCCGGCGCCGATCCCGAAGGATTGTTCCCCGCCATCCTGGGGCACGAAGGCGCGGGCATCGTGGTCGAGACCGGGCCCGAAGTGAAGTCGCTGAGAAAAGGCGATCACGTCATCCCGCTCTACATTCCCGAATGCCGCAACTGCCCGAGTTGCCTGTCGGGCAAGACCAATCTCTGCACTGCCATTCGCGAAACGCAGGGGCGCGGCGTCATGCCCGACGGGACCAGCCGCTTCTCGCGCGGCGGCCAGCCGATTCACCACTACATGGGGACTTCGACCTTTGCGAATTACACGGTGCTGCCGGAAATCGCGCTTGCGAAAATTCGCGAGGACGCGCCGTTTGACAAGGTCTGTTACATCGGATGCGGCGTGACGACCGGTATCGGCGCCGTCATCAACACGGCCAGGGTTCAGCCCGGCGATCGGGTGGTGGTATTCGGCCTCGGCGGCATCGGCCTCAACGTGATCCAGGGCGCGCGGCTGGCTGGAGCAGGCCAGATCGTGGGCGTCGACGTGAATCCCGCGCGCGTCCCGATTGCGGTGAAATTCGGCATGACGGATTTCGTCAATCCGCAGGAAGTCGAAGGCGACCTCGTTCGACACCTGGTCAACCTGACCGGCGGCGGTGCGGATTTCTCTTTTGAATGCGTCGGCAACGTGGCGTTGATGCGCCAGGCGCTCGAATGCTGTCATCGCGGATGGGGCACGTCGGTGATCATCGGCGTCGCAGGCGCGGGCCAGGAAATTTCGACCCGGCCGTTCCAACTGGTCACCGGCCGTACCTGGAAAGGGACCGCTTTCGGCGGCGCTAAAAGCCGCCGCGACGTACCGAAAATCGTCGAATGGTACATGGAGAAGAAAATCAACATCGATGATTTGATCACGCACACCATGCCGCTGGAAAAAATCAACGAAGCGTTCACCCTGATGCACGAGGGCAAATCGATTCGGAGTGTGGTGCTCTACTGACGCGCGCCGCGAGCCGATGAGGAGAGCATCCAGATTGTTGTTGACGACGCTGCTGCCGCTGGCCGCGGGATGTTTCCTCTTCCATAAAGAATCGCCGCAGCAGCAGTACACCGAGGCCCTGATGCGCGGGAACTCGATGCAGGCGAGCCAGGTCTGGCTCCACATGAGTCCCGAGGATCGCATGAAATTCGCGCGTGGCGAAGGCATCCAGCCCGACCAGGCCGAGGAGAAGAAGGACGTTCAGCAACTGCTGACCAAGCACTACGAAAACCAGTCCGATGCGGGGCCCAGCAATGCCGAGCAGATGGAGGAGCAGATGCCGACCCCGCTCGGCGCGAGTCTCAAAGATCTCCCCAACGCTGCCGGCTCGTCGTCGCCGGCCAACTAGGTATCACGATGGATTTCGGTCTGACCGCGGAACAACAACTGCTGCAAACGACGCTGCGGGATTTTTCCCGGCGTGAACTCGAACCCCATTACCTGACGCGCGATCGCGACGCCGATTTGCCGCCCGAGCTGGTGCGAAAACTCGGCGCGCTCGGCGTTCTCGCATCGATGATCGAGCCGCGCTTGGGCGGTTCCGGCCTCGATTACGTGTCGCTGGGCATCGCGCACGAGGAAATTGCGCGCGGCGATTTCAACGCGGCCTACGTGCTGCTGATCGCGGCGTTGGTGGGAGCCATCGTCGCTCGCAACGGCGATGAACGCCAGCGCGCGGCTTTCCTGCCGCCGATTTGCCGCGGCGATTTTATTACCGCGCTCGCGGTGACCGAGCCCAGCGGCGGCTCCGACGCGGCGCATATCAAGATGCAGGCGCGTCGCGACGGCGACACCTACCTGCTCAATGGCGAGAAAACCTCGATCTCGTTCGCGAGCTCGGCCGCCACCGCGCTGGTGATGGCGCGCACCGGCACCCTCGAGCAAGGCGCCCGCGGAGTGAGCGCCTTCTATGTCGATTTGAATTCGCCGGGTGTGAGCCGCACGCGCTTTCGCGATCTTGGCTCGCGCGCGGTCGGACGCGGAAGTATCTTTTTCGATTCGGTGCGGGTGCCCGCCGATTCCCGCCTTGGCGCCGAGGGCATGGGCTTCATCCAGGTGATGCAGGGCTTTGATTTCAGCCGCTCGATGATCGGGCTGATGTGTATCGGCGCCGCGCAGCAAAGCGTCGACGAGACTTGCGCTTACGTCACCGAGCGGCAGGCCTTCGGCGGTAGCCTCGCGCGTTTCGAAGGGGTGTCGTTCCCGCTGGCCGAGGCTGCGGTAAAACTTCGCGCCGCGCGCCTGCTCTGTTACGAAGCGCTGTGGCTAAAGGATCGCAACCAGCCGCATGGATGGATTTCCGCCGGCGCGAAATGGCTGGCGCCGGAACTTTCCGCGCAGGTTATCCATCAATGTTTGCTGCTCCACGGCCACCTTGGATTTTCGCTCGACCTGCCGCATCAGCAGCGCATGCGCGATGTGATCGGACTCGAAATCGGCGACGGCACCGCCCAAATCATGAAGAGCCTGGTGGCGCGCGAGATCATCGGCAAGGACGCGCGCCCTTACTGAATCTCCGCTCCCTCGCGTCTGCGCGGGGGGGAGTGGAACTCATCGGATGAACAGGCGGCGCATTTCCTCGAAAGCTTTGGGTTGCGCGTTGTTCGCCAGCGCGCTTTTGATTTCGCGCGCGCATTGTTGCGGATCATGGTCCGTCGTATCGACCGTGAAGTCGTAGCTCGCGTCATGATGCGCGAATCGCGCGGAACCGCGATCCCACCCGGGATGCCGATCACCACGCGCGATCTCGCGGCGCGCACCTTCGGCATCCGAGACGAAAACGCCGACGAAAAAGACCCGATAGCCGTCAAACACCCGCAAGGCCTGGAGCAGCCACTCGCGTTTCCAGATCACGTCGTCCGCGACCACATTGAAGCCGAGATCGAGGAATTGGCGAATCGCCAGATAGCGGCCCGCCATGACCCGATCGAGGATCGGACCCGGCGTGACTTTGAAATATTCGAGGCCGTTCTCGAGGCTGACCTCCCAGGAGTAGTACTCCGGGTCGACCCGATCGAGATCGAGTTGGCGCTGCGGCAGCGAAAACCAGAAGACGTCGATACCGAGCAGCAGGTAACACTCGTCCATCGAGTCCTGAAGCGCCTTGCCGAGAGTGGTTTTACCCGCGCTCGACCCGCCATTAAGTATGATCAAGGTTCCCTTGCTCATGGTCGCTCACATCGCGATGGCTTTGGATATTGGACCGGCGCCATTGGCCGATTCAATAGTCAGTGCTATGCAACGGGCATGCTTTCGCCGTATCGAGTACTCGATCTTACTAACGAACGCGGCTTGCTGTGCGGGCAGATTCTCGGCGATCTCGGCGCCGACGTGATCAAGGTCGAGCCGCCGGGCGGATCGCCAGCGCGCAAGCTCGGCCCGTTTTTTCAGGACCAGCCGGATCCCAACCGCTCGCTCTACTGGTGGTCGTATAATCGTAACAAACGCAGCATCACGCTCGAGATTTCGCGGCGCGAGGGGCGCGAGATTCTTTTGCGCCTCGCCAAAGATGCGCATTTTCTGATCGAGTCAGACAGCCCCGGACAGTTCGCATCGCTCGGCCTGGGCTATGCGGATTTAGCCGCGATCAATCCCGCGCTGATCGGTGTATCGATCACGCCGTTCGGGCAGGACGGGCCCAAAGCAAGCTACGCAGACAGTGACTTGGTAATCCTCGCGGCGGGTGGACCGCTGGTGCTGACCGGCGATGACGACCGCGCACCGGTGCGGGTCAGCGTGCCGCAAGGCTACCTGCACGCGGCCACTGACGCCGCGGTTGCCGCGCTCGCAGCGCATCACGAGCGCTGCTTCTCGGGACTCGGCCAGCACATCGACGTGTCGGCGCAACAATCGCTCGCGCTCGCAACCCAATCCGGCATCCTGGCAGCGCCGCTCGACGCCGATCAGTATCGCCGCGCGGCCGGCGGAGTGAAGTCGGGCGCGATGACGGCGCAACTTCTGTGGCCGGCGAAGGATGGCTGGATCTCGTGCACCTTTCTCTTCGGCACCGCGCTCGGCGTGTTCACCGTCAAGCTGATGCGCTACCTGGCGGAGCACGGATGGTGCGATGAAGCTACCGGGCACAAGGACTGGATCGGTTTCGGCGCGGCGCTTGCAAGCGGCGCGGAGCCGATGTCGGAATACCATCGGGCGTGCGGGATTCTCTCGTCATTCACCTCTAGTCATACCAAGGCCGAGCTGCTGCGCTTCGCGATTGAGAAGGGCTTTTTGTTCGCGCCGGTGTCGACCATCGCCGATGTGATCGAGAGCCCGCAACTTCGCGCGCGCGATTATTTTCGGGAAGTCGAGCATCCGGAGCTGGGACGCTCGTTTCGTTATCCCGGCCCGTTCGTGAAATTCAGTGAATCGCCGATTCAGTATCGCCGGCGTCCGCCGCTCGTCGGCGAACACAACCGCGAAGTCTATGTCGACCAGCTCGGAATGTCCGAACCCGAAATGCAGGAACTCCAGCAGCGAGGAATTATCTGATGGCGCGGCTACCGCTCGAAGACGTCAAGATCCTCGATTTCATGTGGGTGATGGCCGGGCCGGCGGGCACCCGGATGCTGGCCGACTATGGCGCCGTGATCGTGCGCATCGAGTCGCCGACCCGCATCGATACCGCGCGGACGCTGTCGCCGTATCAAAATAACCAGATCGGACCGGACGCGTCGGGGCTGTTCAGCAACTGCAATGCGGGCAAGTTCGGCCTCACCCTCGATATCGGAAATCCGCGCTCGCGCGAGATCATTCGCGACCTCGTAAAATGGGCCGACGTGGTCACCGAGTCGTTCTCTCCCAAGGCGATGCGCGCGTGGGGGCTGGACTATCAGGCGCTTCGCAAGATCAAGCCCGACATCATCATGCTGAGCAGTTGCCTGATGGGGCAGACCGGGCCGCTCGCGAGTTTTGCCGGTTTCGGAAATCTCGCAGCCGCGATTTCCGGGTTTCACAATCTTACCGGGTGGCCGGATCGCGCGCCCGCGGGGCCGTTCGGCGCGTATACCGATTATGTTTCGCCGCGCTTCACCGCGATCGCGATTCTGGCCGCGCTCGAATATCGACGCCGCACCGGCAAGGGCCAGTATATCGACCAGTCGCAGGCGGAAGCGTCGCTGCATTTCCTGACCCCCGCGCTGCTCGATTACAGCGCCAACGGACGCGCGCAGATTCGCGCCGGCAACAGCGATCGCGAGCTCGCGCCGCATGGCATCTATCCATCCCGGGGCGAGGATCAATGGGTCGCGATTGTGTGCCGGACCGACGACGATTTCGGCGCGCTATGCGACCTGATGAAGCGCCCAGAGGTGGCGCGCGACCCTCGCTTCAGGACTCTCAGCGATCGCCATAAGAATGCGTCCGCGCTCGATGAGATCATCGCGAGTTGGAGTCGCGAGCTGGAGCCGCGGGAAGCCGAGCGCCTCGCGCAGGCGCGCGGGATCGCGGCGCATGCGGTGCAGAACAGCGCGGAGTTTTACACCGACGCGCAAGTCGGGCATCGCGGGCATTTCGTGGAGCTGCCACATCCTGTCTATGGCAAAACGACCGTCGAGGGCCCGCGCGCGAAGCTGTCGCGGACCCCGGGGCAGGCGCGCCGGGCGGCGCCGACACTCGGCCAGGACAATCAATACGTGCTGGAAAAAATCCTCGGCTATAGCGAACAACAGATCGGCGACATCGCGGGCTCGGGTGTGCTCGGGTAATGATTAAGATAGATGGCGACCGCCATCGACGCGGATACACTCGCCGGTCACGAATTCCGTCTCAATGAGAAACAGCGCCGCGCGCGCTATTTCCTCGGCACCGCCCCAGCGCCGCAGCGGCGTGGCCTCGATGACGCGGGCGGTTTCTTCAGGCGTGATGTCCGGGGGTGCGAGGATGGGGCCTGGCGCGATCGCGTTTACCAGGATCTCCGGCGCGAGCTCCAGCGCGAGACTTTCAGTGAGCGCCGCCACCGCCGCCTTCGAGGTGTAGTACGGCACATAGTTTTTATAGCGCGGCCGTTCGCTGACCGGCAGCCAATCGCTGAAATTGAGGATGCGTCCGGCGCCCACGCCCTTCATGATCCGCGCCGCGTGGGTGGAAAATAGAAACACGCTCTTCGCATTCGAATCGATCGCATCGTTCCAGTCGGCCTCGGTAGGATTCGGCGTCTTGATGTAGGTCGCCGCCATGTTGATGAGAATATCGAGACGCCCGAGCGCCCGGACCGTCTCGTTCACCGCGGCTTCGATCTGCTTCGGGTCGCGCGCATCGGCCTGAATCGCAACCGCATTCACGCCGGCGGCCTTCGCCGAGGCCACACTTTTTTCCGCGGCCTCGCGCGAGGCCCGATAGATCAGCGCGAGCGCGCATCCGCGCTTCACCAGCGCATCCGCGACGACCTGCCCGATGCGCGCGCCGCCGGTGATTACCGCTACTTTGCCGTTTGGATCCATGTGACGCTCATCATCTCAGTCCATGCGCTGTGCGGCAAAGCGCAGGCGCGTGTAATCCGCCGTCCATCTGCCGTCGCTATCGCACAGCTGAGGCCGCAGGGCCGCCCGCACTTCATCGATGAACGCTGGCCGCTCAGCAGGCGCCAGTTTCGAGGTGAAATTTTCCGCGAAGGTTTCCAGCCATCCCGAGATGTCGCCTGGCAGCGGCGTCGGTCGTGGAATCAGCGCGATGTAATTGATGACGAACCCACCCCGGATGAGGCGCTGCGAATATTCCTCGACGGTCGGGAAATACCACGGCGCCGCGCCTGCACCATCGAGGCCGCGCCGATTCAGCGCTTCGACCAGCGCGGTGCGAATTTTCTCAACGCATCGATGGCCGCCCATTTCGGCGACGAAACGCCCGCGCGGTTTGAGCGCGCGCTTCACACCCGCAATGACGTCATCGGGATGGCGCATCCAATGCAACGCGGCGTTGCTGAAAACCGCATCGAACTCGTGGCTGAAGGTCAGATGCTCCCCGTCCATCACCTGCGCATCGAGGCCCATCGCACGCGCGCCGCGAATCTGCGGCTCACTGGCATCGACGCCGACCACCTCGCATCCCAGTGCAACCAGCTTCGCGGTCAGCGCCCCGTCGCCGCATCCGAGATCGAGGATGCGCTCTCCCGGCTGTGCGGCCAGCAGCTCGACCACCGGCATTCCGAGGTCCGAGACAAAGCGGGCGTTGCGTGCATATCGATCCGGATCCCAGCTCTGCGGATTTTCCATTGCTTCAGTTCTCCTGACATCCCTTCGACATCGTTAATACTTAACTGATGTTAATAATTAGCCGTGGAAGGATGCAAGAGGGGCGCGGAGTCAACGCGGCGGGGTCTTTTGCGACTTTAGAAAAGCCTCCAGCGCGGCCTTGGCGTTGGCGCATTCGTCGAAGCTGTGCAGACAGGCGTTTTCGATGCGACGGCAATCCTCGGCTTGCGCCGGGCTGTCGGAAAAGTAGTTAGCGGCGCCTTCCTCAGGAGGTTTGGCGGTGCACGATGGATCGTGAACCGCGCGCTCGATGCATCGCAGTCGCGACTGGGTGTCGTTGTCATCGCTCCATGCGACGCATGATGGATCGGCAGTGCGAGCGTTCGCGCAGGCGTCGGTGCTGCCGGCCACGCAATCGAGATCGCGCAGGTCGGCGACCACGCACGGGCTATCGGAATGCTGCTCGGTGCGTTCCATTTCGCCAATCATCTTCTGCCCCAGCGCGGTCCGCGCGCTACCCTTGGCAACGAGATCCTGGCGGATGGTTTCGGCCGAGCTGGGAACCAGTGCGCAGGCGCGCCAGACCGCCACCGTCAAATCGCTATGGCGCCGAAGCGATGGACCATTGGAACCGGCAAGCCGGACACATTCATCGCCAATCGGAAAATGAACCGGGTCGCCGCAGCGTTTCGCAAATGCCGCATTTTGGTTGTCAGCCGTGGCTTGCGCCTGCGCGCTCTCCGCGGCTTTTTGGGCAGAGGATCCACATCCCGAGAAGGCGATCGAGACGAGCAGGATCGAGGTAATCAGGGCCGCCCGCATAATAATCGCGATTCTACCATGCCCTGGGTGTTAAGATCGGTCGTCCTTCGATTTTGGACTCGACTGGCTTATCGAGCACCCAGGAGGTGAACTTCACTTATGGCCGCGAAAACTCGCACCGTCTCGTGTCATTGCGGAAGGATCAAATTCGAAGTCACCGCAGAGCTGCGCAGGGTCAGGGAGTGCAACTGTTCGATCTGCGGGAGCTCGGGATACCTGCATTGGTACGTCGAGCCCGGCCAGGTCAAGCTGCTCACTGAGAGACAGTCGATGAGCAGCTATGTGTGGCGCAGCCTCAGCGGCTTCCATCACTTCTGCCCCATATGCGGCGTCGCAGTGCTGCGCTCGATGGTGGCGCTCGACCAGGCTCGGCGTTTATCGGTCAACGCGCGATGCGTCGAGGGCATCGACCTGGCGACCCTCGAGATCGAGCAATGGGACGGCAAGCATCTGGTGCCGTGATCCTCGAATCTGCGTTCCGGAGCCTAGCGTTCCGGCGGCGCAAACACGGTCAACGCGAACAGCTTCTCGTCCCCGGTACGCAGCGTATGCGGCGCGCCGGCGGGAATGGTGACGAAGTCGCCCGCCTTGATCTCACATTCCTTACCGGAGACGCGGCAGGTCGCTTTCCCTTCGATGACGTAGATGAGCTGATCACCGCGATGCGAGTTCTCGCGGCCGTCGCCAAAGCCGGGAGGAATGGTAAACACCATCGATTCGGTCTGCGGAGTTTTGCCGAGCATCTTCTGAGTCGCCTTGGCGCCGTCGCGGCGAAGTGCAAAGACATTCGGCACGACCGCATGCCCATTGCCATCGGCCACGAGTTCATCCATTTCCTGCGCAAAGAGTTCCTGCGTTATCAGGCCGCCGCGATAGGCTTTGAACAGTTGTTGCACTTCAAAATTTTTATTCGCCATGATGTGGGGCTCCGCAGTCCGACTTTTAGCGGTTGAATTGTTGCGTGATACGTGGGGGTGTTCTCACCTCTAGCAAAAACTCCCAAAAGCACAAATGCAGAATTCTTTTCGATGTGGCCGCAAGCGTCGCCATGATCAAAGCCGGTAAAAATCGCGCGCGTTCTTCGACAGGATCTTTTCCACCGACGCGGCGGGCAGCTCCTTCAGATGCTCGCGCGCCTTGGCCACCGGATGCACGAAGCCCTCGGCATGCGGATAATCCGAGCCGATGAAGAACTTGTCGTCGCCGGCGAATTGGACGACGTACTTGAACATCTTTTCTTCCGGGTCTCCGCTGATCCAGATGTTGCGCGCGAAGTACTCCGCCACCGGCCGTTTCATCCCCGAAGTATGCCCCATGTACTTGTAGCGATAATCGATGCGCTCGAGCCATTCGCCAACCCATCCCGCCATCGCCTCGATAGTGGCGGCGCGCAACCGTGGAAATCGCTCGAAGACGCCGTCAATCAACATCGTGAGCAGCGACTGGCGCGCGTCCTGCAACAAATTCATCGTGAAGTACATCAGTCCCGGTTTGGGATCGCGATAAAACTCTGCGCCCATGTAGTGATGATGCGAAACCACGTGCAGCGCGATGGCCAAATCAAGATCCTGGGCGGCCGCCCATACCACATCGTATTCCGGATGGCCGAAGCTCTTGCCCTTGATCGGCATCGCCGCGATAAAGGCGGCACGGCATCCAAGTTTCGCCACCCGTTGGAGCTCCTTGACTGCGAGTGCGGGCTCGCGAAGCGAAATATGCGCCGCGGGAAAAAGCCGCTCACGATGGCTCGCGACCAAATCGAAGGCCCAGCGGTTGTATGCCCGGCACAGCGCGTCGGCCAGCTCCGGATCGTTCACCTCGCCCTCCCAGATGATGCCGAGGCTCGGATAGATGACCTGGGTGCCGATTCCCTCGGCGTCGAGAAACCGGGTGCGCGCCGTCATATCCTGCAAATCAGCACTGTAAACGGCGTAGCGATCGAAGGTGCTGATGGTGCCGCCCGCTTCCTTTTGCCCGTAGCCGCTCAGGATGCCGAGGACTTCATCGACATCGCGCAGCCGCATCGGCTTGCCGTCCACCACCATCGCACGTTTGTGAGTCACCGGATCTTCCGCGATCCTGACGGCGCGCTCGCGAAAGCGCGAGTCGACGTGGCGCTCGAATAAATCGAGCGGCTCCATGAAGTGGCTGTCACCATCAACGACGGCATCCATGTTGAACTCCTGGCTGAACTCTTGGCTGAACTCTTGCGCGGAACACGCGTTTTTGCGATTCCAATTCCCCGTATAGGCTTGGATGCTCTCCTCTGCAAGTTCCCCGACTGGACACCTGGAATGCGCCGGCGCAGCATGTGAGATCATCAGAGCAATGGGAATCACCTTCACCAAGGCAACCATATCGAATCCTCGCGAACAGCGCCGTGGTTCAGTCGAAATCGAATTTCTGATCGACACCGGTGCAATCTACAGCGTGATCCCTGCCGCCACCGCACGGAAGCTCGCGCTTTCGAAACTCGAGCGCGAGGAGTTCACTCTCGCCGACGGAACCCCCTGTTCCTATGACATCGGCGAGGCGTTCTTCGAACTCGAGGACCGCCGCGGCACTTCCAAAGTCGTGTTCGGCCCCGCGAATGCAACCCCGCTCCTCGGAGCTTTAGCCCTCGAGAGCCTCGGCTTGATGGTGAATCCGGTCACGCGAGAAGTTTCGCCGATGCGTTTGTTCCTCGCGCGTGGCCTGGCCATCTGAGGGCTCTCTGCCGCCTTAAGAAGGAATCGCCATGTTGAAGGGAATCGATCACTTCGTGGTAGTGGTGCCGGAGCTCGAGGCGCCATCAAAAGTTACGGCGAGCTCGGATTCACCGTGGTGCGCGGCGGCAAACACAACATCGGGACGCACAACGCGCTGATCGCGTTCGCCGATGGCTCTTACATCGAGCTGATCGCGTTCCTCGCGCCGGTGGCGGGCCATCCGTGGTACGACGCGATGAGCAAGAGTGGCGGCATCGTGGATTTTTGCGCGCAGACCGATGACCTCGGCGCCGATGTCGCGACCTTTCGCCGCGCCGGCATTGCCATCAGCGATCCCAACGGGATGACGCGCGACCGTCCCGATGGCTACCGCCTGAGCTGGGTGCTGTCGATTCCGAATGCGCCGTTCAATGCGAGCGTTCCTTTTCTCATCAAGGATGAAACGCCGCGCGATGAGCGAGTGCCGCGCGAGCGAACGCATCGCAACGGAGTCAGTGGCCTGGCGAACCTCACCATCGCGGTCGCCGATGCGGCGAAAGTCGCGGGCTGGTATCGAACCATCACGGGAAGCGAGGGCATCGCAATCGAACCTCGCGACCTCGATGCGGCTGGCACGCGCTTCCAGCTTGGCAGCCATCAGCTCGATATCGTGTCGCCGCGCGGACCCAACGGGCCAGTGGCGGAATTTCTCCGCACGCGAAACGCCGGACCTTATCAAGCCACATTGAAGGGTGGACGCGCGGGAGACCTCGATCCGGCGCTCACGCAAAATGCTCGACTCAAGATCGAATGAGACTACCGGCCGGCCTCACTTGATGATGCCGCGCGAACGCAGCGAGGCGATGGTCGCGGCGTCGTAGTCGAGAAACTCGTGCAACACATCGGCGCCATGCTCACCAAGCAGCGGGGCAGCGCGTTGGATGCTTCCCGGCGTGGCGGAGAACTTCATCAGCATTCCGGTCTGCCACACCTTGCCCCATTGCGAATGGCTCAACTCCGCGAGCAAATCGTTGGCCGCTATTTGCGGGTCGGAAAACAGATCGCCGAAATGATTGACCGCGGTCGCGGGAATTTTTGCGCTCGCCAGACGCGCCAGCGCGTCGGCCTGATCGAGCTTCTGAAATTCCTCCGCTAGCGTCGACGCGAGCTTGCCCTCCGCGGGCTCACGAGCGGCGGCGTCATAGTCGAGCCTAGGCATCGACAAGAAAATCGCGGCGAGCGCGCGCCACTGCGCAGGCGCATCGATCGCGAGGAACAGCCACTCGCCGTCACGACATTGATAGGTGCGTGACAGGGCCGAGGAGCCGCGACGTTCGGGTGCGCCGTTTTCCATGTCGGGCCGTCCATCATAAAAGATGAACTCGCCGGCCTGAAACGCCATCGACGCCTGCAGCAACGTGGTCGAGCAGAACTGACCGAGGCCGGTCTTCTGTCGCGCGCGCAACGCCAGGATGCATCCGAACGCCGAGAGCATCGCGGCGCCATAGTCGCAAATCGCGCAGGTGAGATACACCGGATGATGATGCGGTCCGCCCTGCGCCGCCATCACGCCCGAGCGCGCCTGCAGCAGCGGATCGAAGCCGGGCTGGTTGTGATCGGGGCCGATGTTGCCGAAGGCGTTGACCGACATATAGATGATGCCGGGATTCGCTTTCGCGAGCGTCTCGTAGTCGAGGCCGAAGCGCTTCATGCGGCCGGGGCGGAGATTTTCCACGATCACGTCGGCCTCTTCGGCGAGGCGATACACGATATCGAGACCTTCGCGATTGTTGAGATCGATCGCGAGGCCGCGTTTGCCTTGGTTCCATCCCAGGAAGCCGAAACCGAAGCTGCGAAACGCGTCGCCTTCGAGACTTTCCACCTTGATCACATTGGCGCCGAGCTGCGCGAGAATCATGGGGCCGTACGATCCGGCGATGTAGCCGGCGAAATCGAGCACCGTGACGCCGTCGAGCGGCCCCTTCGCCAGGCTGCTTGCGTTGGTCGCGGTGACCGGATGTGGCGCATGGTGGAAAGTTTCGTGCTGATGTGGATGCGGCAGGGCCGGGGCCGGTCCCACAATTTCGCCTGGGGTCGCGGTGAGGGTGACGGGCACGCCGAGCTGCACCGTAGCGCCGAGAACGGGATCGCTAACCGCCTGGCGCATCCCAATGGCGGCGGTTTGCGGGTACGCGATGAATTGCTGGCGCGTCATGACCGGGGCGCATGGCACATCAGCCTCGCGCAGAATCCTGATCCATTCGTCGCGCGGTTTGGTGCGAATCACCGGCTCGAGGATGTCCTTGAGCGCCTGCCAGTGTTCGGCGGGAATTCCCCATGGCGCATTTTCGAAGCGTGGATCGGAAACCAGTTCCGGCAGCTCCAGCGCGAGGACGAATTTTCCCCAAAACGTCGCATTGCCGCACGCGGCGAACAGGTACTGGTGGTCGGAGGCCTCGAACAGCCGGTAGCATGGAATCGGTCCCAGCGGATCCTGCGGCCCATGATAAAGCGTCGTCATCTTCTCGTGCTTCAACACGCCGCCAGTCTGTAGGGATAACGCCCCTGCCAGTAGCGAGACTTCGAGCTCCTGACCCTCACCGGTATGCTCGCGCGCGATGAGGCCGGCGACCGCGGCGCTCGCGCCCATCACCCCGGCGGAATAGCTGGCCGCCGGAAACACCAGCGGAACCGGGTTGCCGCTGCGCGACCATTGGCTGCCGGCGATGCCGGCACGCGCGGCAACCAAATCATCGCTCGCGTCGAACTCGGCCTCCGGCCCGCGGCTTCCCAATGAGGGTATGTTGAGCACCAGGGCATGAGGATTTATTTTCCGAATCGAAGCGTAGTCGAGTCCTTGAGCGGTCAACCGCGCGGAGGTCGAGCCGGTGATAACGATGTCGGCACTTTTCACCAGCGCCGCGATTGACCATTTGCCATCGGTCGAGGCGACGTCGATCGCCACCGATCGCTTCGAGCGATTGAGGACCTCAAAATGGGGCGTGCCGCGGGTAGGCGCGCCGCCCGGTGGTTCGACTAGGATGACGTCGGCGCCCTGTTCGGCCAGCAGCATTGCGGCATAGGCGGCGCCGAGGTTGGAGTGAAACTCGAGGAGATTGATTCCGCTAAGTGCTTTCGTCATTTCGATCGGATATTCGTCCACTCGATGGCTTGACTTCAAGGCATCGCAACCCATCGTTAATCATCCTGTAATCTGATTTTCTTAGTTTGATGCGGCGACGCGCGTGCATCGTAGTGGGGATGGCTTGCGCTTCGTAGAGCCGAAACTTCGCGGGGAACCTTGGATGCGAAAAAAATCGATACTTTTGTTCTTCTTCACCACAGTGATGGTGCTCGCGGGATGGCGCGCGGGATGGTCCGATCTGCTGATCAATGGCGCGGGCGCCACCTTTCCCTATCCGATCTACTCAAAATGGTTTGATGTCTACGGCAAGGCCAATCCGGGCGTGCATATCAATTATCAATCGATCGGGTCGGGTGGCGGAATCCGAATGGTCACCCAGAAGACCGTCGACTTCGGCGCCAGCGACGCCCCGATGAACAATGAGCAGTTGAAAGCCGCGCCAGGTCTGCTTCATTTTCCCACCTTGATGGGCGCGGTGGTGCTCGCCTACAACCTCCCCGACCTGAAAAGCACGCTCAAGCTGGACGGCCCGGCTATCGCCGACATCTTCATGGGGAAAATCACCAAGTGGAACGATCCCGCTCTTGCGAAGCTCAATCCGGGCGTAACTCTGCCCGAAGACGACATCACGCCTTGTCATCGATCCGACGGGAGCGGCACCACTTACATCTTCTCCGACTACCTCTCCAAGGTCAGCCCGGACTGGGCCAAAACGATGGGCAAGTCGACTTCGCTCAAATGGAGCGGCGGGTTGGGCGGCAAGGGCAATGAGGGAGTGACCGCGCTGCTGCAGCAGACCCCGGGCGCCATTGGCTACATCGAGTTGGTCTATGCGCTCAACAACCACATCACGTTCGCGGACTTGAAGAATCACGAGGGCAACTTTGTCACTGCGAGCCTCAACGGGGTAACTGCCGCGGGAGACGCGGCTGCGCGCCTTGCCAATCGCGTACGGCTGGCGGTGAACATGGCGGCTGACTTCCGGGTTTCGATCACCGACGCCCCAGGCGGCGCTTCCTATCCAATCTCTTCGTTCACCTACCTGCTGGTGTATCGGCAACAGACCGACAAAGCCAAGGGGCAACAGATTATCGATTTTCTCAAGTGGGCGTTGCACGACGGACAGCAATACGGGCCCGCGCTGCAATACGCTCCACTGCCGGCTCCAGTGGTCGCGCTCGAAGACAAGCAGATCAAGGAGATTCGCCTGCCCAAGTGAGTCGCTGCGAGCACCGGCAGACAGCGGGTGCGGCACGTTGTATCATTGGTAGGGAATGACGCCGACGCAATATCGTGGGCGCAATTCCTTACAAAATGAAGCGCTGCGCCCAAATCCTGATCGGCGTCATTTGCACGATGTTCGCGGCCGGCATGGTCGCCGCGCAACCCAGCAACGTTGATAGCGCGACCAGCGCGAAACTCACCAAGTACCTGCACAATCATCGCCTGCCGATGGTCGGCGCGCAGATTTCCAACACCGATGCGGGACGCCAGCTCATGCTGTACGGCTTCGTCGCCACCGATTTCGGTAAAGATGACGCGGTGACGAAGTCAAAGACCTACCTGCATGACTCGACCATCGCCGTTACCAACAACATCCGCGTCAATCCGCAACTGAAGCATTTGAAGCACTCGCCCTCGTCACCTGCTTCCGATGAGAGCTCATCCGATCCGATGGATTCCGGCCTGAGCCCACCGCCCCGGGCGGATTGGGAGAACACCTTCGACAACACTCTGCGCTCCGGCGGCGCAGCGCCCTCCAACGATCCCGCGCTGAACATGCCGGCGCCCGGCGGTCCCGCCCCGGTGCCGCCCGGCGGGACATGGTAAGCGCCTCCCGCTGAGCGCATTTCGGTTCGCTCGTGGTACAATTTCGGTCGCCGTGGTCGACAAGATAATTGTTTTGCGCGAGGGACCGCGCAGCGATCCTAATGATGAGCGCAATTTCCGCATCAAGTACGCCGAAGTCTTGAACCCGGCGCAGTACGACGCGGTGACGCATCGCGATGGACCATTGCTGGTGGTGGCGGGCGCCGGCTCGGGCAAAACTCGCACGCTGATTTATCGGGTGGCAAGGCTCATCGAGAGCGGGGTTCCGCCCGGCGCGATTTTACTGCTGACCTTCACCCGCCGCGCATCGCAGGAAATGCTTCGTCGCGCCGAGCAACTGGTCGGCGATCGAACCCGCGCGGTTTCCGGCGGAACTTTTCATTCGTTCGCGAATACGGTACTGCGCCAATGGGGTGCGCCGCTGGGGTTGAAGCCCAACTTTACCATCCTCGATCGCGCCGACATGGAAGACGTGATCAATCTGCTGCGCAGCCGGATGGGTTTCGGCTCGCGCGAGCGAAGGTTTCCGAAAAAGGGAACCTTGGCGGAAGCCATCAGCATGGCGCGCAACAAGCGGCGCGGCCTCGACGAGGAAATCCAGCTCGACTTCCCGCATCTGATCGAGCATTCGGAGGAGATCCTGCAACTCGCGCAGCGCTATGAGGCCTACAAGCGCGAGCGCGGTCTGCTCGACTATGACGATCTCCTCGACAAGCTGGTCGAGCTGCTGCAGCAGAACGCAGCGGTCCGCATGCGCCTCTCGGACGCATATCGCTACATCATGATCGATGAGTACCAGGACACTAACGAGGTGCAGGCCGAGATTGTGCGGCTGCTGGCGGCGAATCATCGCAACGTGATGGCGGTGGGCGACGATGCGCAATCGATCTACTCCTTTCGCGGCGCCAACTTCCGCAACATTCTCGATTTCCCGAAAATTTTCACCAACGCGCGCATCGTCAAGCTGGAAGAGAACTATCGCTCGATCCAGGGCATCCTCGATGTCGCCAACGAAGTGATTTCGCGCGCCGCCGAAAGCTACACCAAGGTGCTGTTCACCAGGCGCAAGGGCGAGCTGCGGCCGATGCTGGTGCGCGCCGCCGATGAGCACATGCAGTCGCGCTTCGTCGCCCAGCGCATCCTGGAGTTGCGCGAGGAAGGCGTCGAGCTGAACGAAATCGCGGTGCTGTTCCGCTCCAGCTTCCACTCCTTCGATCTCGAACTGGAGCTGCAGCGGCGCGACGTTCCGTTCATCAAGCGCGGCGGCTTCAAGTTCATCGAGACCGCGCACGTCAAGGATGTCCTCGCGCATCTGCGCGTGGTGGCGAACCCCACCGATGCGGTGTCATGGCTGCGCGCGCTGACGCTGGTGAAGGGCGTCGGCAATCGCACTGCCGAGCGGCTCATCGAGGTGCTCATCAACGCGCCCGAGCCGGAGAAGGCGCTCATCGCGTCGAGTGCAGTCTCGATCGCGCGCGGCGAGGGGCCCGATGGATTTCGCCGGCTCGCCGAACTCCTCGCGTCGATGCGCGGCGAGTCGAAGCGGCCGGCCGAGCAGGTCGCGGCGACGATCGCCTACTACCTGCCGCTGATGCGCGATTCGTATCCCGACGATTTTCCCAAGCGGGAGCGCGACCTCGAGCATTTTCAGAACATCACCGAGCGCTATCGCAGTCTGCAATCGATGCTGTCTGACATGGCGCTGGAGCCACCGAACGATTCGCTCGGCGGCGTGCTCGCGACGGACACCGAGGACGAGCTCTTGACCCTCAGCACGATTCACTCCGCGAAGGGCCTTGAATGGAAAGTGGTGTTTTTGATTTGGGCGGCGGACGGCCGCTTCCCCGGTCCGCAGAGCATGGACCCCGAGGACCTCGAAGAGGAGCGCCGCCTGATGTATGTCGCGACCACCCGCGCCAAGGACGAACTCTATCTGTCGTATCCGATTTACATGTTCGATCGGGCGATGGGCTATACCATGGGCCGGGTGTCGCGCTTTCTCGAGGACATGTCGCCGGAGATTCTGCCGACCGCGATGCTGCAGGAGAGCGAGGACAACCCCGCCTGATCATGCGTCGCGTGCGCCTCATCATGGTTGCGTGGATTGCTGTCGCGCTGCTGCCGGCGTTGGCCGCCTGCGCCCCGACGCCGCGGGTCACCATCGTTTCCGCTGACAATTCCACCCGCGCGGTGGTCAAGGTCGAGATTGCCAACACTCCCGAGGCGCGCGAGTTGGGCCTGATGTATCGCAATCATCTGGATGACAACGCGGGAATGTTATTTATTTTTCCGAATCCCAACGCCGCGCAATTCTGGATGAAGAACACGGTGATCACGTTGGATATGTTTTTCGCGGATTCCAGCGGCAAGGTCCTCGGCATCGTTGCGAATGCGCAACCGTATTCGGAAGCGCTGCTGGGCGGCTTCTCCGGCACGCTCTACGTGCTCGAGGTGAATGGTGGCTATGGGGCAGCGCATCATGTCGCGGCGGGGGATCGGCTCGAATTCCAGGGTTTCAACCCGCATACGACGCGTTGAATGGATTTGCTTTACGCGAGGCCGCGCGGCTTTAATGCGCGCGCCGGTTGCGATATCTATGTGCGTGGCGCGCATTGGCGGCTTGACTTAAGCGGGCCGGCGCGACCCCTTCAGCCCGAAAATTTGGAGCATGGGTCTTAAAGAAAACATCGACAGGATGCAGGAAATGTCGCGCCTCGCCGAATTCGGCGGCGGCGTGGAACGCCTCGAGAAACAACGCAAAGCCGGCCGCATGACGGCGCGCGAGCGGATCGATTTTCTGCTCGATCGCGGCTCGTTCATCGAGCTCGACAAGTTCAAAACCCATCGCATCACCGACTTCGACATGGCGAGCAAGAAGATTCCCGGTGACGGCGTGGTGACCGGTTTCGGCACCATCGACGGGCGTCAGGTCTGCGTGTTCTCGCACGACTTCACCGTCTTCGGCGGCAGCCTTTCCGGCGCCTTCGCGGAGAAAGTCTGCAAGGTGATGGACCTTGCGATGAAAGTCGGGTGCCCTTTCATTGGCATCAATGACGGCAGCGGCGCGCGGATCCAGGAAGGAGTCGTGTCGCTCGCGGGCTATGCGGATATTTTTCTGCGCAACGTGATGGCATCGGGAGTCATTCCACAGATTTCCGCGGTGATGGGACCGTGTGCGGGCGGCGCGGTTTATTCGCCCGCGATGACCGACTTCATCATCATGGTGCGCGAGAGCTCGTACATGTTCATCACCGGCCCCGACGTCATCCGAGCAACCACGCACGAGGAAGTTTCGATGCAGGAGCTGGGCGGTGCGGATACGCATTCGCAGCGCTCCGGCGTGTGTCATCTCGAGGCGGATGACGATCAGGGCGCGCTGACGATGATTCGCGAGATGCTCTCCTTCATGCCGTCGAACAATGCCGAGGATCCGCCGTTTCGCGCCAGCAAGGATGACCCCGAGCGGCGCGACAGCGAACTCGACACGATGGTGCCGGAGAATCCCAACAAGCCGTACGACATGGGCGAGCTGATTCGGCGCGTGGTCGACGATGGACATTTTCTCGAGATTCAAAAAGACTGGGCCGCCAACATCTTGATCGGCTTTGCGCGTATCGGCGGATACTCGGTCGGGGTGGTCGGGAATCAGCCGGCCAATCTCGCGGGATGCCTCGATATCGACGCGTCGGTGAAAGCGGCGCGCTTCGTGCGCTTCTGCGATTGCTTCAACATTCCGCTGGTTACCTTCGTCGATGTGCCGGGATTTCTGCCGGGCACATCGCAGGAGTTCCAGGGCATCATTCGACATGGCGCAAAACTGCTCTACGCGTTTTGCGAGGCGACCGTGCCCAAAGTCACGGTCATCACGCGCAAAGCCTATGGCGGCGCGTACGATGTGATGTCCTCCAAGCACATTCGGGGCGATTTCAATTTCGCTTATCCGGCCGCCGAGATCGCGGTGATGGGACCGGAGCAGGCAATCAATATCCTGTATCGTGGCGAGCGCACCGCGGCGGAACGCTCCGCTCTGACCGAGGATTATCGCAAGACTTTCGCAAATCCATTCAAAGCGGCCGAGCTGGGTTACGTCGACGAGGTGATCATGCCGCGCGACACGCGCCCGCGAGTCATCGCGGCGCTGAAGGCGCTCGAAAACAAAATCGATAAGAACCCGCCCAAGAAGCATGGCAACATTCCGCTTTGAATCGGCAAGTTAATCGAAGTGTTTAAGAAGATTCTTATTGCAAACCGCGGAGAGATCGCGGTCCGTGTCATTCGCGCGTGCCGCGAGCTCGGCATCGAATCGGTCGCGGTTTATTCCGAGGCCGATCGCGCCGCGCTGCATGTGCGCGAGGCTGACTACGCGGTGCTGGTCGGTCCCGCGCCCGCATCGCAGAGCTACCTCCAGACGGAGAGGATTCTCGCCGCCGCGAAGGAAACCGGCGCCGAGGCGATTCATCCCGGCTACGGCTTTTTTTCCGAGAACGCGGGCTTCGCGCGCGCGGTTGAGAAAGCCGGCATGACCTTTATCGGCCCGCCTCCCGATGCGATCGTTGCGATGGGCGATAAGGTCGAAGCTCGCAAGGTGATGATCGCGGCCGGAGTGCCCGTCGTGCCGGGCTCGCCCGATACCCTGGAGACCGAAGAACAAGTCCGCGAGATCGCCGACAAAATCGGCTACCCGATCATGGTGAAAGCCGCGGCCGGGGGCGGCGGCAAGGGTCTGCGCCTGGTCGAGGACGACAAGAATCTCGCAACCGTAGTCCGCACCGTCGCGAGCGAGGCCAAATCGTCATTCGGCGACGGCCGCTTCTACGTCGAGAAGTTCGTGCGCAAGCCACGCCATATCGAGGTGCAGGTTTTCGCCGACAAGGCCGGCAACACGGTTCACATGTTCGAGCGCGAATGCTCGATTCAGCGCCGCCATCAGAAAGTCGTCGAGGAATCGCCGTCACCGTTTGTTACGCCGGAGATGCGCGCGAAGATGGGCGCGGTCGCAGTGCAGGCAGCGAAGGCGGTGAAGTACGTGGGCGCCGGCACCATCGAGTTCCTCGCCGATGCGGACCGCAATTTTTACTTCCTCGAAATGAACACCCGCATTCAGGTCGAGCATCCGGTCACGGAGATGGTGACGGGGCTGGACCTCGTGCGATTGCAAATCGAAGTCGCCGCTGGCGCCAAGCTGCCGTTCAAGCAATCGGACCTGAAGCAGAACGGATGGGCGGTCGAATGCCGCATCTATGCCGAGGATGCCGCGGCCGGCTTCGTTCCCGCGCCGGGAAAAATCGAGACGCTGAAATTTCCCGAAGGCCCCGGCGTTCGCAACGACGCGGGCATCTATGCGGGTGCCGAAGTCACCATGTTTTACGATCCGATGATCTCGAAGCTCGCGGTATGGGGGTCCAGCCGCATGCAAGCGATCGAGCGGATGCGGCGCGCGCTGGCGGAATTTCAGATCGCGGGCGAGCTCACCACCAACCTCGATTTCCATCGCTGGATAATGACCCATCCGCGCTTCCTCGCGGGCGACTTCGATACCAACTTCATCAACCAGGAGTGGCATCCGGAAGCCGCCCCGGTAACCGAGGACCTGGATCGCATCGCCGCGATGGTGCTAGCGGCGCATGCCGCCCAAACCCATCAGAATCATTCCCACGGTCAGCCGGCTGAAACGCAGCAGGGCCCTCGCGTTTCACCATGGAAGACGCGCGGCCGGCTCGGCAGTCTGAGGTAGCCAACAGTGGCGATGCAATATCACGCGACTATCGACGGCATCGAACACGACCTTGCGATCGAGGAACTGGCTGACGCAGGCGTTTTTGAAGTCAATCTCGGCGGCAAGAAGATCAAGGCCGATCTGCGGCAGGCCGGCCCCACCTCCTTCTCGATAATTGTCGGCACTCGTTCATTTGATCTTGATGTGATTCGCCAGGGCGACGATTTCGTGATTTCCTCGCGCGCGGGCGTGACGCGCCTGACGATGGAGGATGCGCGGCGGCGCTTGATGCGCTCGCGTGGTTCGCGCGAGGTGAGCGGCAAGGTCCAGATGCGCGCGATGATGCCGGGACGGGTGCTCTCGGTTGCAGTCAAGCCGGGCGATCAAGTCGAAGCGCAACAGGGAGTGCTCGTGATCGAGGCGATGAAGATGGAGAACGAGCTAAAGTCGCCCAAGGCGGGCAAAGTCATCGAAGTGAAAGTCGCCGCCGGGCAGACCGTCGAAAAAGGCGAATTACTAATTGTGATCGAGTAAGATTCTGCCGAGGACCTGGAACTCATGTCCCAGCAAAATTCACCCACTGATTTGAAAAATACCGATCTCGAAGCCGCGCGCAAAAATTGGGAAGAGAAGAAACTTAACCCATCGCTGAAGCGCGGCAAGGAACGGCGCGAAAAATTCGAAACCAGTTCCGGCATCGAAATCAAGCGCGCTTACGATCCTTCAGATCTCGCTGATTTCGACTATGTGCGCGATCTCGGTTTTCCGGGCGAGTATCCGTTCACCCGCGGCGTCCAGCCGACCATGTATCGCGGCCGCCATTGGACGATGCGCCAGTACGCCGGCTTCGGCACCGCCGAGGAATCCAACCAGAGATATCGCTACCTGTTCGAGCAGGGCCAGACGGGACTCTCGGTCGCATTCGATTTGCCGACGCAGATGGGGCGCGATGCCGATCATGAGCTCGCAAAGGGCGAGGTCGGCCGGGTCGGCGTTTCGATCGGATCGCTGGCCGACATGGAGACGCTGCTCGACAGCCTGCCACTGGACAAGATTTCCACCTCGATGACAATAAATGCTACAGCATCGATACTGCTGTCGCTCTATCTGGTTGCGGCGGAGAAACGTGGAGTCGGATGGGACAAGGTTAACGGCACCATTCAGAACGACATCCTGAAGGAATACGTCGCGCGCGGAACTTACATCTACCCGCCGCGCGGCTCGATGCGCATCATTACCGACATTTTCGCGTTCGCGTCCAAGGAAGTGCCGAACTGGAATACGATTTCCATTTCCGGCTACCACATCCGCGAGGCCGGCTCGACCGCCGCGCAGGAGCTCGCCTTTACCATCGCCGACGGCATCGGATACGTGGAAGCCGCGCTGAAGGCGGGCCTCACCATCGATTCGTTCGCCAGCCGGCTCTCGTTCTTCTTTAACGTGCACAACAATTTCTTTGAAGAGGTCGCGAAGTTCCGCGCCGCGCGCAGACTGTGGGCGCGCATCATGAAGGATCGCTTCGGGGCGAAGGACGAAAAGTCGATGATGATGCGCTTTCATGCGCAGACCGCCGGCTCGACGCTCACCGCGCAGCAGGTCGACAACAATGTCGTGCGCGTTACCCTGCAGGCGCTCGCGGCCGTACTCGGCGGCGCGCAATCGTTGCACACCAACAGCAAGGATGAGGCGCTCGCACTGCCCACTGAATCGTCGGTGCTGCTCGCGTTGCGCACGCAGCAACTGATCGCGAACGAGTCGGGCGTCGCCGATACGATCGATCCGCTGGCGGGTTCGTACTTCCTCGAAACCTTGACCCGCGAGCTGGAAGCGAAAGCGCAGGAGTATCTCGCGAAGATCGATGACTTCGGCGGTGCGGTCGGCGCGATCGAGCGCGGATACATGCAGCGCGAAATTCAGAACGCGGCGTTCCTTTACCAGCGCGAGATCGAAACCAGGGATCGCATCATCGTGGGCGTGAACCAGTTCACCCAGGGCGGCGCGCCTCCGGGCGAGACGCTCAAGGTGAATCCCGCCCTCGAGCAGAAGCAGCAGGCCAAGCTCGCGAAGGTTCGCGCCGAGCGCAATGCCGCCGCCGCCGATGCCGCGCTGGCGAAGGTCGAGGCCATCGCGCGCGGCGATTCCAACCTGATGCCGGCTATTATCGATGCGGTGCGCGCGTGGTGCACGCTGGGCGAGATTTCGGATGCGATGCGCCGGGTATTCGGCGAATATCAGCCGGTAAATGTTGTCTAGTGACCGCCTCATAGCGCAGCCGCCGCGATTCCTATAAAAATTTCCCATTCGATGGGTACCGACGGAGTGAATTGAAGAACGATGGGGCCGCTGCCGAAAGGGGTTTTCCTGACCAAGGGCGTAGGGCGTCATCGCGAGCAACTCAGTTCCTTCGAGATGGCGCTGCGCTCGGCCAATATTGCCGTCTACAACCTGGTCCGCGTCAAATCCATTTTTCCTCCCAACTGCAAACTGCTTTCCCAGCAAGAAGGCCTGAAGTACCTCTCGCCGGGTCAGATCGTTTTCGCGGTGATGAGCGACAATGCCACCAACGAGCCGCATCGATTGGTAGCCTCTTCGATTGGTGTCGCGATTCCAGCCAATGCCGCGACCTACGGCTATCTCTCGGAACATCACAGCTTCGGCGAAACCGATCAGAAAGCCGGTGACTACGCAGAAGATCTCGCGGCGTCGATGCTCGGTACCATCCTCGGCGTCGAGTTCGATCCCAGCACCAGTTACGACGAACGCAAAGATATCTGGCGCATGTCGGACAAAATCGTGACCACGCGCAATGTCACCCAGTCGGCCATCGGCGATCGCGACGGGTTGTGGACCTCGGTGGTGGCGGCCGCGGTGTTCGTCGACTGGCCCGACAAGTAGAGCCGGCAGGAATTGAGTCGCAAGGCCATGCGGACTAGGCTTAAGCCATGGCTACCGAAATTCTCTACTGCGCTGCCTGAGGCTACCAACCACGCGCGGCCAGTTTGGCCGACTCCCTGAAATCCCGGTTCGACGAGGCTACCTCCATCAGACCCGGCAAGAGCGGTCAGTTCGACGTGCTCCTCGATGGCGAACTGATCTTCTCGAAATCGCGCACCGGCCGTTTCCCGATCGAGGGCGAAGTCGAGGAGCGTTTCGCCGCGCTTAAGGGCAAGCGCTAGCGATGCATGTCAAGAACTTCCTTGAAGCCGCTCTTCTGATGCGGTCCGAGGATCATCATCTCGAGGATTCCCATTCCCTCGCGTGAACCGAACTTCGCGCGGCAAACCGACTGAATATGCTGATGCATCGGATCGGCCTCGTTCACATCGGATAGCTTGAACGACTCATACGCGGAGACGTCGTCACCGACCCAGTAACCGTGTCCCCACTTCGGATGCCCATAGCCGATGCCGTGCATGTAGAAATTGTAGAGCGTTTCAAGTTGCACGCGATTCTCGCTGGCACCTTGCAGAATGATCTCCGCGCGCTTCGCATGACGAGTGTTGGGAATGTAATCGACATTCCAGTCCACCGCTTTGGCGATTTCGGGCGCCGCGGCAGGATCGGTTTTGGCGATCGCGCCGAACTCGTGCCATCGCGAGCCATCAGGATTTTCGTTGACGTCGAAATGTGTACAGGCGTCCTCGAAGTTGGTCGGTGACCACAGCCAGAAAAACTGAAACGGCGTATGATCGGGAACCCCGGGCGCCTGAACGCCAACCGGACGCACGCCCCATGAGCGATCGCGGGAACCCCATACGCGCGACGGGGCCGCATCGTAAGTCTTGCCACCGACAGTCAGCTTACCGGCATAGCCGCCGTGCTGGGTGAACCGCGTGAGGTCCATCATGAGGCGGCCGTTTTCGGGATTGTTGCGTTTGAAGCGCGGCTCCTCGATCGCATGCGCGCGCGCCTGGAACTCCAGGTCGGCCTTGAGATCGGCGTGATCGACGCGCAGGCGCACGGTTCGCATCGGCTGGCCGATCTCGATCGAGACCGGACCGACCCGGGTATCGAGGCGGTCTGACCCCAGCCGGCGTGAAGCTCGCACGCAGTGCTGAACTCCTCCGACGATCACGCTGAAGGCGGCATCGATGATCCCGACGTTGGGATAGATTCCCATCGCGGCAGCGAAGTAAGGTTCACCCTCGCGGAAGTAGCCGTTGAAAAAAAATCGATCATAGAAATTCCGATCGCTGGTAAAGACCTGCTGCACCGGCTCCGGCGTCTGATGAATCGGATAATCGTCGCCCTTGCTGATCATCAAAATCTCCCTGTCCCCTTCCTTATTGCAATTTCAGCAAAAGATCGCGCTCGCGCGCGCGAAGAATAACTCACCCGCTGATGAGTAACTGGTCGAGTCCGGCAGTTTCAGTCCGAATCGCAAAATAGAAAGGGCCGAACTTCGCGTAACCGGCGCTCGCCTCATCAAAGCGCATCTCGTAGACCAGTTTCTTGAACACCAGCGCGTCATCGGCAAAAAGATCGACACCCCATTCCCAATCGTCGAAGCCAATCGAGCCCGAAATGATCTGGGTCACCTGGCCGGCGTAACGACGCCCGACCATCCCGTGTTCGCGCATCAGATCGCGACGGCGCTCGATGTCGAGTCGATACCAGTTATCGGCGCCCTCGCGCTTCTTGTCCATCGGGTAGAAACACAGGTAGCGGCGCGGCGGAATTTTCGGAAAGAGGCGCGCGGAAACCTTTTCACGTTGACGCGCGAGCTCGGCCTCGAGCGCGACCTCCCATTCCTTCGAATGCGGCTCGATATTCTTCGCGGTCAGATCCTTGTACAGCGCGACTGACGCCTCGTAGAGACCCAATTCGATCGCCGACAGATACGACGTGGTTGGTTCGAGGTAATCCGCCAGCTCCAGATTCGCGATCTCGATTTCGGCACGGTTCAGCTCCTCGAAGCTGCGGCGGAAATGCACCAGCATCAGGTCGCCCTTGTGTCCCAACTGCGAGAAGAGCCCGCTCTCGCCGTCCTCGCGCTGCTGCATGCGGCTGAGCAGCGATGCGGCTTCGGCGACGACACGCTTCTGGGCGTCGACCTCGAGCGCACGCCAGGTCGCGCGCCGGATGCGAAACATCTGATGCAAAATGGCATAGCCTTCGAGCGCGAGAGGCGCGGCGGGCAGCATCGCCGCGGCGGTTTGGGCGTCGTCAGGTTTCATCGTGATGGATCTTAGAACTTCTGTTGATGCTTGTCTCGATTTTCATGACCGGCAATTCCGCACGCGCGCACCAATGCCTCCGCGATTGACGGATTCGACGCCCAATGGGCATGCACGTATGACGCGACGAAGTTCGCGCGCGTGTATCCTTCCTCGAATTCCGCGCCCCATTTGGGCCGCACCGTGTATAGACGCGGTGGAGGTTCGGCGTCGCCGTTTTCCAGCGTCGAGTAGCGAAACTGGTGTCCGCGAAAGCGCGTGCCCGTTGGTCCGAGGATCGACGGCGCGCGCGTCTCGACTTCCACATAGCCGAGCGCTTGCAGGCGCGGCGCCATGACCGCGACCCCAGGGATCAATCCCACCATCGGCCAGGTAGTGCCGTCGAGCGTGCGAATTCCTTCGGCGAGATACATCAGGCCGCCGCACTCCGCGTATATCGGGCGCGTGGATTCCGCGAAATGACGCACCGCGTCGAGCATGCTGCGATTGCTGGATAGCTCGCGCGCAAGGACTTCCGGGTAGCCGCCCCCGAAATACAAACCGTCGACCGCGGGAAGCTTCGCATCGCGGCTGGGTGAGAATTTGACGATCTCGGCGCCGCATGCCTCCAAACGGCGAAGATTGTCTTCATAGTAAAAATGAAATGCGTCGTCCCACGCGAGTCCGATCCGGCACGACGGGCGCGCGATTCGGCTCGACCCGCGAGCGCCGTCAATTTCCGGTTTCGGCGCGGCGCGCGCGATGGAGATGATCTCATCGAGGTCGAGCCACGCGGCCGCAAGCTTGCCCCATGCGTCGAAGAGCCGCTGCGGCACCGCATCCTCGCTGGCGCTGCGAAGTCCGAGGTGGCGCTCCGGAAACGCGAGTTCCCCATCGGCCGGAAAACCGCCGACGACCGGCACCTCCAACGAAGCCATCCGCAGCAGGTCGAGGTGCCCGCGGCTGCCGACGCGATTGCAAATCACGCCTGCCACCTTCACCGCGCGATCGAAGTGCGCATAGCCGGTGGCCGTCGCGGCGATGCTGCGCGCCATTCCCGAGGCGTCGGTGACGAGCAACACCGGCGCGGCCAGCCACTTCGCGATTTCGGCGGTCGAGCCCTCGTCGCCGGTCGGGGTCGCCGAATCAAACAAACCCATCATTCCTTCGATGATCGCGATATCGAAATCGTGCGATGCCCGGCTGAAGGTTGCGAGCACCGCCTCGCGTCCCATCATCCAGCCGTCGAGGTTGTGCGAGGTCACGCCTGCCGCGCGTCGATGGTAGCTAGGATCGAGATAATCGGGGCCACATTTGAAAGGCGCGACCTTGAGGCCGCGCGCGCGGAGCGCCGCGATAAGGGCGACGGCGGCGGTGGTCTTGCCCACGCCACTGGCAGTCGCGGCAACAATTACGCGCGGAATATTTCCTGCGCTGCGCATTGCACGGATTCTACTACGCCACGCACGTCAATCGCATCTCGCCCATCTTGCGCATCTTGCAAGAGCCAGGCAGTCAGCGATCGTGCGGCGGTGGTGAGGTCGCAAAAATGGAGCGGTTGTTCGGCGGAGGTTGCCCGCCCGGCGTCGCCCATCAACATCAGTTGTCGAGACCTTAACTTTGAGATTGGAGTTGGGGCAATTTTCCTCGCCGATCTTCCACATCCAGTGAGCACAATGCGCTTTTAGTCGCACTTGTTGCAGTCTAGTCACCCTTTTCAGGTCGTTGCAGGGGCGCAAGTCACGAGGTAAATTGTTATCCCTCCAATAGGTATTACCGCTTTTCCAATCACACGATCGGCATCCTTCTTGCTGACATAAAGTCGGTCGCGTTGTCCAAGAGTGCATAAAAATGAGGCAGATCCTAGATTTCAGCAACGAGCCGGTCGCCATCAGCTCCCTGCGCGACCAAAAGCTGATCGAAGTTAACGCGGCCTTTTTGGAACGGACCGGCTACACTCGCGAAGAAGTCATCGGACGCTCGTCGGTCGAGTTGGGACTTTTAGAGAATGAGTCAGTCTACCGCCATTTGCGGCAGGAGCTCGAATCGACCGGGATGGTCAAGCGCCGCACCATTAGATTCAAATGTAAAAACGGCGCGCTCGGATTAGGAAATATCTCATCGACGGTTCGACGATTTGACGGACAGCCCTGCATCATCTCTTTTATCAGCGATATCACCGAAAGCGTTCGCGCGCAGGAGGAGCTCCGTCGCAGCGAGCGCCGATTCCGTTCCTACATCGAACACGCATCCGATGGCCTGACCGTCTTTGACCGCGATGGCCAAATTACTTTTGCGGCACCCTCCGTCGAGCTGCTGCTCGGCTTCTCGCCGGAGCAGGTCGTCGGCACTAATTACCGCACGTTCGTGCATTCCGAGGACCTCGCGAGGGTGGTGGCGGCGATGGAGATGCTCGAGGGTTCGGTCCGCGGCGAGCCGCTGACCTTTCGCGTCCAGCATCGCGACGGCCACTGGATTTTCATCGAGGGTATCGCGACGATCATTCCCCAATCGGAGGAGGAGCAGCAGCAAACTGTCTTCAATTGGCGCGACGTAACCCAGCGCAAACTCGACGAAGAACGTTTGCGCAATGTAGAACGGCGCCTGCGCGACATCATCAGTCATGCGCCGATAGTGGTTAACGAGTTCGACGCCAACGGCATCATGACGATGTCGGAGGGCAACGCGGTCCCCTCTGAAGACGTGGGTGCACCGGGCATCGGCAAGTCGATGTACGATTTGTTCGCCGATTCCCGCGAGATCGTGGAAGCCCTCGATGGGGTCCTTCGCGGCGAGACCGTGACCACGGTCGCCGAAGTGAACAACCGTTGGTTCGACATCTGGGGTCAGCCGGTTCGCAATGCCGACCGCAAGGTCCGAGGAGGAATTGCGGTGAGCACGGACGTGACCGCGCGGGTGCTCGCTGAACAAGACCTCCAACAGGAGAAGGAGCAGTTTCGCGTGCTGGTGGAGAACGCCAGCGACCTCATCTTGATGATGAACCGCGAGGGCACCATGGAATTCCTCAGCCCGTCCGCGGAGCGACTCACCGGCTACCAGATCGAAGAACTGGTCGGCAAAAATGCCTTCGACGCGGTTCATCCTGACGATGCGCCCGGAGTAAGGGCGGCGGCTGCGAAGGCTTTTTTGCTTCCTGATTCGACCTTCGGCATTCGGTTCCGGGCGCTGTGCAAGAATGGAGAATGGCGTCGGTTCGAAGCCAAAGGCAAGGTCCTGCCCGGCCATCCCGACCGCATGATCATCGAGGAACGCGACGTCACCGAACAGGAGCAGCACGAGGCCGACCTGGCGAGCGCGCGTGATGCGGCGCTCGAGTCATCGCGGCTCAAGAGCGCTTTTTTGGCCAATATGAGCCATGAGATCCGCACCCCGCTTAATGTCATTCTCGGCTACCTTGAAGTCATCGGGGATTATCTGGCCGAGATTGGCGATAATACTCAGCGCGACCATCTGGAAGCAGCCGCAAAGGCCGGCCAGCGCCTGATTCAAACGATGAACGGAATCCTCGACTATTCGAGGGTCGAGAGCGGCGGCTTCGACTGCACCCCTGAGCTTTTGCATCTATCTATTCTAATCGAGCACCAAATCGAGGAGTTTCGCGCACTCGCGAATCGGAAGGGCATCGACCTCCGGTTCGTCAACGAGGCTCCCCGCGCACGCATCATGGCGGATGAGTACTGCATATCCGCCGCGATGCAAAATCTGATCGGGAATGCGATCAAATTTACCCGACGCGGCTCGGTGGAAGTTCGGCTCTTTCGATCTGAGGGCGATCTTTGCGTGGAGGTTCGCGATACCGGAGTCGGCATCAGCGCGCAATTCCTGCCGAAACTGTTTCAGCCATTTGTCCAGGAAGAGTCCGGCTTCAGTCGCCAATTTGAAGGCAGCGGGCTGGGTCTGGCCCTGACCGAGCGCTTCCTCGAAGCCAACCATGCGCGCATCAGTGTGAAGAGTGTGAAGGGCGCCGGCTCAACCTTCACCATCCATTTTTCAGCTCAGGACGAAGCCACCAATGGAAAGGCAGGTTATCCGATTTCCGATGCGCAGCCTGACCTGCCGAGATTGCTGCTGGTTGAGGACGATCCGGACACCCAGGCGATGATGCGCACCATGCTGCATAACATTTTCGATCTTCGGGTCGCCGCCAGCAGCGCAGCGGTCCGAAAAGCCATTGCGGAAAAATCCCCGATTGAAGGGGTGCTGTTGGATATTTCTCTGAAAGGTGAGGAGGACGGACTTTCGATAACCCGGTTCCTTCGCAGTCAGCCCCGATTCCATTCAACTCCCATCATCGCGGTCACCGCGCATACCTCGATGGAGCACCAGCGCCTCGCGATGGAAGCCGGCTGCGACAAGGTTTTGACCAAGCCGGTCAAGCGCGCGCAAATCGTGTCCGCGCTCGCGCAAGGACGCCGACCGACCCCGCTCGCAAACGTATTGCACTGATGGCCGCAAGGTAGCCGGTTCTGACCAGGCCCTCTTGCGGAGCGGATTCAGGCTCGGAGGGGGGCGAACCGGGCTGGATGCGTTAGCGGTCGCACTCGCCGCCGATCATATTGATCATCCCGAAGGTCGTGATGATGTCGGGGATCATGTGGCCGATCAGCATCTTGTTGAGCGCGCCCATCGCCAGGAAGCAGGGTGGCCGCACCCGTACTCGATAAGGCCGGCCACTTCCGTCACTCACCACATAGAAGCCGAGCTCGCCGTTGGCGCCTTCGACCGCCGAGTAAGTTTCGCCGGGCGGCACCTTAATCCCTTCCATGATGAGCTTGAAGTGATTCATCAGCCCTTCGATGGAATTGTAGACCCGTTCCTTGGGCGGGAGCGCGATCTTCGGATCGCCGATCATTACCGGCCCGTCGGGAAGATCGTCCATCGCCTGCGCGATGATCTTCTGCGATTCGGCCATCTCGTGGAAGCGGACGTTGAACCGATCGTAGTTATCGCCCCGTTCGCCGGTGACGATATCGAAGTTGAAACGATCGTAGACCAGGTAGGGATCGGCTTTCCGGACGTCGTAGGCCACGCCGCTGGCGCGCAGGAGCGGACCGGTCAAACCGTAGGATATTACGTCCTTCTGTGGCAGGGTGCCGACTCCCGACATCCGATCGATGAAAACCCGGTTGCGCGAGAGCAGCTTGTCGCAATCCACCAGTAATTCATCGATATGCCGCAGCGCGATGCCGACGCGTTCCTTGAAGCCGTCCGGAAGGTCATGCGCAACCCCGCCGACCCGGCACCAGGTCACGGTCAGGCGCGCTCCGGTAACCGCCTCGACCAGATCATAGAGCATCTCGCGACCTTCGATCATGAGGAAGGCGACCGTGACCGCGCCGACCTCACTGGCCGCCATCCCAAGGCAAGTGAGATGGTCAGTGATGCGCGAGACCTCGCTCATGATCACGCGCAGATATTTCGCGCGCTCCGGCGCCTCGATGCCGAGCAGTTTCTCGACCGCAAGCGCGAAACCAACATTGTTAATGCAGGGCGAGGCATAGTTGAGGCGGTCGGTGTACGGGAAGCATTGGGTCCAGGTCCCCTGCTCGCACATCTTTTCGAACGCGCGATGGAGATAGCCGACCTCAACGTCGCAATCTGCCACCCGCTCGCCGTCGAGCTTGAGGTTGAACTTGATGGTGCCGTGGGCGGCCGGGTGCGACGGCCCCATCTGCAGCTCCATGATCTCGTCGGTCGGATCGGAAGCTTCAATTTTTTGTGACCAGCGCGTCGGCAGCGGCATGATGACTCTCTTGATTGGCCCTTATTTCCCTTATTTGGTCGGTCGCAGCGGCTTGGTTATCGGATCGATCTCAGGCACGATCGGCTGCCGCTTCTGGTACGGGTAATCCTTGCGCAACGGATGGCCGACGAAGGTGTCGTATAAGAGAATGCGCCGCAGATCAGGATGGCCCCGGAACTGGATGCCGAACATGTCGAAGCATTCGCGCTCGAGCCAGTCGGCGGATTTCCAAAACGGATGAGCGCTCGAGACCCACGCATCATCGCCGGCACCTACCCGGATCTTGACCCGCAGGCGAAGATTGCGGCTCAGGGATTTCAGTTGATAGACGATATCGAAGCGCGGCGTTCGCTCCGGCCAATCCACCGCCGTCACATCGATGAGAAACTCGAAGGCGAAATCGCCATCTTCATGGAGGGTGCGAAAGATCTCCGGCGCCTGAGCGCGGTCGATTACAATGGTATCTTCCCCCAACGAGCTGCTGCTCTGAAGGATGCCTGCGCCGAATTTTTCTTTGAGCCGTTCGATCACCATCGAGGCTTAGTCCCAATCGAGCGCACCGCGCTCCCATGCGTAAATCAGCCCAACGAACAGAATCGCAATGAAGATGAATGCCTCGATGAAGCCGAACATCCCCAGCTTGCGCAACTCGACCGCCCACGGGTAGAGAAAAATCACCTCGACGTCGAAGACCAGGAATAGCAACGCGGTGAGATAAAACCTCACCGAAAAGCGGCCCCATGCGCTGCCGCTGGGAGGATTGCCGCATTCGAAGGTTTCCATCTTGATGGCAGACACGCGCTTGGGACCGATCAGCGCGTTGATGTTCACCATCACGCCAACGATAATGCCGGCTACCACCAACGTCACCAGGATCGGAAACCAGGTCGTCATAATCCTCACTCGCACGGAGAACTGATCAAGACATCCTTACTCAATGAGCGGCCTATTTCCAACCGCCGAACGAGGGCTGAACCGTCCTCGCGCGGATTTCTGAACAATGGTTCAGGTCTGAAAATCGGGCGGGGGCGGCAAAATCGGCCTCACGTATAAGTCGTGTTGACAGTCCGAAGTCGTAAGGCTAATGACAGACATAAGGGAGATTATCGGCAGCTGAAATTCTGATTAATGCTTCGCGACAGGATTGCGATATCGGAGGAAACGTTTTTATGCGGAGTTTTTCAAGATTCTGGATGGCTACCGCCACCGCTGCGATTGTTGCCGCAGTGTTAACGACGGCCTCTTCCACCCTCGCGCAAGTCAGGCCCGGTGATTTTATCACCGACGAAAATGCCACGAAGGTGCAGAACCTGGTCACCCCGGGCCAGTACCTCCGCATTATGCATGGGATGACGCTTAAGGTTATCCCCACCGAGCGCATCGATTGGCCGCCGCCGTACAAGGAAGCGACCGAAAAGTATTCCGCGCAGGTCCGCCTTTCTTCCGATGGCCGCAGCATGGTCGGTTATGTCGCCGGCGAGCCCTTCCCCATTATCGATGTCAACGATCCGCATTCGGCCAACGAAGTGATGTGGAATGAAGCCTTCCGGCCCATTTCCAGCGACGACTACGACTTGCGCTGGTTCGATTGCGACAGCGAATACTGGGGCAAGAATGCGGCCTTTCGCCAAATCGTCGACTATGAAGTAGGACATTACGCCGGATACAACGAGGTCGGCCGCACCGAAGTTGATCCCATTCCGGTTGATCCCGATTTCAAGAAGACCGGGCGTTACTACCTGAACCTGCTCTACCCGGTACTTCAGCCCGAAGATGCGCGTGGCACCGGCCTCATCAAGTTTCGCTATGCCGATCCAACTCGCGATGACGACGCCTGGACCTGGACGCCCGGCGCGCGGCGAATTCGGCGGTTGAATTACTCAATTCTCGACACTGCGGCCGGCCCCCAAGCCTACGACCCAAATCACTATGAGGGCTTCAGTGGCAAGAACGAGTGGTACGACTTCAAAATGCTGGGCGAAAAGAACATGCTCGCGGCGATCAACGTCGGCCATTCGCCGGACGTGCGATGCCCCACCGACGGAGGCGCCAGCCATTGTCCGGATCCGTGGGAAATCCGCCATATGTACGTGATCGAAGCGAGGGTGCGTCCGGGTCATTTCAACTCCCTCTATGATCACGAAGTGCTCTACATCGACAGCGAAGCCGTCTTCGTGATGGCGGATGATATCTACGATCGCAGCGGTCAACTGTTCATAAACTATACTTCGTGGATGTACTACTCGGACCGGTCCGAACCCGATGCTCGCATCGCGATCTATCCGTTCAAGCGCGAGTTCCAGGTCGGCTCCTCCTCGGCCAACATGCAGAGCGGTTTCGCCACTGTCTGTTACCATCCGTCGATGCACGCTCCCTCTCGCGATTCCTGGTTCATCAACATGGGGGCGACCGATCGCAGTTGGTACACCCCGGAGCAGATGGCGCGCGCGGCCGAAGGCGGCCACGGCATCTCGGGCGACTGAGTTTCGAAGCTCCTGAAATGTGTCTGCAACCGGCCTGCCCCCATTTGGGGTGGGCCGGTTCCTTTTTAAGGAACGCGCAGGTGCATACAATTCGAAGCGGATGGAAGCCGCCGATCGACGCATCGAAAATTGGGCGCATCGCGAAATCGAAGCGCAATGGCGTGGCGCCCGAGGCGGCGATCTGATCGCGCTTCGCGGCGACGTTTCGACGCGGAGATTCTGGCGCGTCGCGATTGACGATGCTTCGGCCGCGCTTGCGACCGCTATCGTTATCGATCTCGGTCCGGAGGATCTTCCGCGCTATGCCCGCGAGCTCAGGCTGTATCCGGAGCCGCTCCTGGAGCCACCGTGGATAAACCTCCATCGATTTCTCAGCGCGGCCGGCGTTCCGGTTCCCGCGCTTTACCGATGGTCATTGAACGATCGCTTGTTGATGATCGAAGATGTCGGCTCGCTCTCGCTCTTCGAGGCCGCGCGGGCCTACCCCGGGAAAGCCGCGGACCTTTACCGGGAAGCTGTTCGCGAGCTCATGAGATTTCATCTCGACGGTACCGCGAGCGAGAGTCACCAATGCCTGGCATTTCAGGTCGCGTACGACGAACGCCTCTTCGCATGGGAGATGCGCCGGTTCGCCGAGCTCGGCCTCGCGACGGTCGCGCCGGGCGCCAATGCGGGCCACATCGAGCCTGACTTGGCGCGCCTCGCACGCGAACTCGGGGCGTTGCCGCGGGTGTTTTCGCATCGCGATTTCCACGGCAACAATATTTTCCTGCAAGGAACAATCGCGGCGCCCACGCTGCGAATCATCGATTTTCAGGATGCGCTGATGGCGCCCGCGGCTCAGGATCTCGCAGTCCTGCTAACCACGCGCGACACCGCGGAACTGATTTCTCCGGCGGCAGAAGCGCGGCTGCTCGATTTCTACTTCAGTGGACTAATCCGGCGCGGCGTGGCGACGATGGATCGCAGCGCATTCCTTAAGACCTACTCGATGTGTGTTTTGCAGCACGCGCTCAAATGCATCGGGCTGTTCGTCTCCCTCGAGCGCGACGGCAAACTGGAATACGCCGTTTACATCCCGCCCGCTCTCGCGCAGGCGCGCCGAATGCTTGCCCGCCTCGCGCCTGACTTCCCTCATCTGCAAAAGGCGTTTGGCGTATGACGCAACCAGAAAGGACTCATCGATGAAGGCGCTGGTGCTGGCGGCAGGTCTGGGAGAACGAGCCCGCCCGCTCACTGAAAAAATTCCCAAGCCGATGCTCGCGGTCGGCGGGCGGCCGTTGATTCATTACCCGCTCGCGCTGCTCAAGCGCGCGGGCATCACGCAAGTCGCCATCAACGTTCATCACCTGGCGGGCGAGATTCAGCGCGGACTGGGCGACGGCAAATCTTTCGGCATCGATATCACTTACTCTCCCGAGCCGACGCTGGCGGGCACCGGCGGTCCGCTCAACGCGTTGCGCGGCTATTTCGGCGCCGAAACTTTCGTGCTCGCCAACAGCGACAGCATCCTCGACTTGGATCTCGCGGCGATGATCGCGTTTCATCGCCAGCGCGGCGCCATCGCCACTATCGCGCTGTTCAAACCAACCGATGGACGCGAGTATGAGCACCTCGAGGTTGACGCCAAGGGCCGAATTCAACGGATGCGCCTCATCAAAACGCGCAACCCCCTCGCCTACAATGATTATCCCGCGGCGCCGGCCCCTGACGAGCCGCCGCCGGTCGATTGGTACATGTACCCCGGCATTATGGTTATGGAGCCCGCCATCTTCGATCTGATCCCGAAGACCCCGCCGTGGGCGCTTTTCGCCGGGTTGTACGGACCGATGGTCGCGAATCGATTGCCGGTGTTCGGCTATGTGCATCGCGGATTTTTCCGCACCGTGGATGATCTGAAGGCCTACCAGTCACTGCACCATGAGTTCGCGAGTTCGCCGCCGCAGTTCCTGCATTTGCATCTGCCCCTGTCCCCCTAGCTCCGATAACGGCATTGCGCGAAGAGTGAGCGCTCCCCTACATTTTCATCATGCACAAGCCGCGCTTTTTCGATTGCCTCGCAATGGCGAATCAATTTGCTGATGAATCGGCCTTCATCTCGTTTTTCGATGGGGTCAGGCGTCCGTTTCAACCGGACTATGTTGAACCGAAGTGGCCGCGCGACCGCGTCGTCGACATCAAGCACATCAAGTTGCAGGTCGCGCTCGATTTCAAGGCGCGCCGCATCACTGGCACCGCCACGCACACACTCGCGGCGATCCTCGATGGCCTTAAAAAACTCGAATTCGATGCGGCCGAGATGGAGGTCAGCGCGGTGCGCGTCGGTGGCGAGGCGCATGCGTTCGATCACAGCGATGATAAGTTGCGGATCGCACTCGAGCGCCCGCTGCACGCCGGTGACGAGGTCGAAGTGGCGATCGACTATTCCTCGCGGCCGCGTCGCGGGCTGTACTTCATCGGTCCGGACGCCGGCTATCCCGACAAACCGCTGGAGGCATGGACGCAGGGCGAGGACGAGGATTCGCGCTACTGGTTTCCTTGCTACGACTATCCGAACGATCGCGTGACCAGCGAGGTCATCGCGACGGTGCCCGAAACTTTCACCGCCGTGTCCAACGGCGAGCTGCTCTCGAACAATGTCAATCGCGCCGAGCACACGCGCACCTTTCACTGGCGCCACGATGTTCCGCATTCGTCGTACCTGATGAGTCTCGTGGCAGGCGAGTTCGTCGAGCTTCGCGATTCTGCGGGCACTACGCCCGTCACCTACTACTGTCGTGCGGGCCGCGAGGATGATGCGCGCCGCGCGTTCGGCAACACGCCGCGCATGATCCAGTTCTTCGAAAAAGCGATCGGGGTGCCCTACCCTTATGCCAAGTACGCGCAGGTCGCGGTCGCCGATTTTATTTTCGGCGGGATGGAAAATACTTCAGCGACCACGCAGACTGCCGACACGCTGCATGATGCGCGCGCGCATCTCGATTTTTCCAGCGACCCGCTCGTCGCGCACGAGCTGGCGCATCAATGGTGGGGCGACCTGCTGACTTGCCGCGACTGGTCGCATGCGTGGCTCAACGAGGGCTTCGCGACCTACTTCGAAGCGCTGTGGTGCGAGGAGGACAAGGGCGCTGACGAGTTCGCATGGAACCTGCGCCAGGATCGGATGGCGATCATCGACGAGGACTCGCGCTCCTATCGGCGGCCTGTCGTCACCAACAAGTATCGCGTGCCGATCGAACTGTTCGACCGGCATCTCTATGAGAAGGGTAGTCTGATCCTGCATATGCTGCGGCGCACCGTCGGCGACGAGCTGTTTTTCAAATCGCTCAATCTCTACTGCACGCGTCATCGTGGCCACAACGTGATCACGCAGGACCTGCAGCGCGCTTTCGAAGATGCGACCGGACGCAACCTGGATTTCTTTTTCGATCAGTGGGTCTACAAGGAAGGCCATCCGGAGTTGGAGATTTCCAGCAGCTACGATGACAAACAGAAGGTTGCCAGCGTCACCATCAAGCAGACCCACAAAACCTCGGACACCACGCCGCTGTTCCGTTTTCCGCTCGCGATCGCGCTGATGGATGCGGACGGCAATGAAGTGCGCCATCAGGTGGAGATAAAAGAGAAGGACAACATCTTTCATTTGCCGGCCGAGTCGGCTCCCAAAGCGGTCCGCGTCGATCCCGGCTTCGATGTGCTCAAGACCTTCAAGCATAAGCGCGGGCGCGAGGCGCTCGAGAAAGTTCTCAAGCACGCGCCCGAAGCGATCGGCCGCGCCGATGCCGCTCGCGAGCTGGGCAAGGAAGGAAGTCCACAGGCGGTGACCGCGCTGCGCGAGGCCCTGCTCAACGATAAATTCTGGGGCGTGCAGGCCGATGCGGCCGCGGCGCTGGGCACCGTCAGGACTTCCGACGCGCGCGCCGCGCTGGTCGAGGGTCTCGCGCTCGCGCACCCGAAGGCGCGCCGCGCCTGCGCTCGCGCGCTGGGCGAATTTCGCGGCGATGGCGAAGCTGCCGCGGCGCTCGCCGGCGTGCTGGAGCAAGGCGACCCCAGCTATTTCGTCGAATCGGAGGCCGTCTACGCGCTCGGCCGCACCCGCGATGCGAGCGCCTTCCCACATCTGGAGAAGGCGCTCACGCAGGATTCCTATCTCGACACGATGCGCGCCAACGCCTTGGGCGGTATGGCTGAACTGCGCGATGAGCGCGGAATCGAAATCGCGCGTCAATGGTGCGCATATGGACGGCCGCCGCGCGCGCGAGTCGCCGCGATTGGCGCACTCGCCAGGTTCGCAAAACTCAATGAGAGCCATCGCGACGCGATCGTGGATTTCCTCACTCCGCTGGTCGACGATCCCGAGTTCATGGTGCGGATGCGCATTTCCGGCGCGTTCGAGGAAATCGGAGACGCCGGCGCGATCGAGCCCCTGCGCAGGTTGCTGGATCGCGACCTCGATGGGCGGATTCATCGCCGCACCCAACACGCAATCGATGCGTTGCTGGGGGGTCGCAATCGCATCGACGAGGGCAATCGGCTGCGCAGCGAGATGGACAAGTTGCGCGAGGACAATCGCAAGCTCAAGGAGCGCCTCGACAAGCTGGAGTCCGCCGGCAAGCCGAAAGACTGACTACGACTTCACTATCGGAGCCGCCCACGATTAAGCGGTTGCGACATCGCGGAGGTTTCTCGATGGGGGGCGTGGCGCATCGGCGAGTGATTTCGGCGCCGGCATTCGCGGCCGTCCTTATTGCTGCGATGATTCTGGCGGCGCCGAGAACTTCGCTGGCGCAGGCGTGGGGCATTTACGATGACACTGTTCAGCCGCGCGGTACCGAGCGATTACCGCCTCGCGAGCGGAAAACAAACCACTTGCCCGAATCCCGGGGTCCTCGCGCCGGGCCGGAAATGCCATTACGGACTGACGCTGACACCTGCGATGGCCGGTCTCGATGACGAGCAGGCGACGATCTTGACCAACGCGAGCAATCCGGCATCGATGGTCAGCCTGGTCGGCAGCGGTAAGTAGCGACGCTTCCAGTACCTTGCGCAGCCGCTCCGAGCGGGTGGCATTTTTCTACCCGCATCGAGATAATCGGGCGGTTCGATTCACATAGCCCTAACTGCATCTGCCAAAGGACGCTTCGCTATGTTTCAAAATCAGCTCAAGAAATTCAGGGAATTCGCGTTCAAGGGAAACGTGGTCGACATGGCGATCGGAATCGTGATCGGCGCCTCGTTCGGAAAAATTTCGACCTCGCTGGTCAACGACGTCATCATGCCGCCGATCGGATTGCTGCTCGGGCGGGTGGACTTCAACAGCCTGTTCATCCCGCTCGACGGAAAAACCTATGCCTCGCTGGATGCGGCCAAGAAGGCGGGCGCGGCGACCTTCAACTACGGGGCGTTTATCAACACGGTGCTGGACTTCCTGATCGTCGCATTCGCGATGTTTTTGCTCGTGCAGTGGTTTCAGACCATGGAGGATCGTTTTGAGAAGCCCGCGCCAGTGGAAGCACCCAAGGTCAAAGATTGTCCGTATTGCTTCTCCTCGATTCCGCTGG
>Ga0210398_10000596_pt1 | contig 40484 bp, 33 predicted proteins | sample IncBWC4OmetaG_FD_161047 | JGI IMG/M metagenome (GOLD analysis project Ga0210398, IMG submission 161047) | Forest soil microbial communities from Barre Woods Harvard Forest LTER site, Petersham, Massachusetts, United States - Inc-BW-C-4-O | ecosystem: Environmental > Terrestrial > Soil >... | reverse complement strand
CCGTTTGGCCGCCCGGTGAAGCAGTGCGTCAAGATATCTCCCTTGCGCAACTGGCGAAGGATCTGCGGCAGGGGAGAATAGGAGTCCCCGATGTGAACCATGAGCGGCAGATGCACCATCTCCGCGGCCTCCAGCGCCCGTTTCAGCACTTCCATATCGTTGGGGCCGGTGATTTCCCGGGAGAGTCGCGCCTTGATCGCCACCACGTCGGGCTTGTTCGCCTCGGCGGCCCGCGCGGTCAGCTGTGGATTCACCCAATCGAGATTCGAGTAGTTCCCGACAAGTCCCATCAAAGTGCCGCGCGCGCCAATGTCAATCATCGCGTACACGCGGGTGGCCGATGGCTTGATCACGTATTGGCGGAAGCCGGCAATCGCAAAATAGCCCGCGGAGCCCGCATCCACCGCCGTCGTTACGCCGCGCCCCAGGCAATACTGATCCGCATTTACTCCAGTAGGCCCCACGCCTTCAAACACATGCACATGCACGTCGATCAATCCTGGCGCAACGATCCGCCCCTTTGCGGAAATGACGTTTCGCGATCCGTCCGCCGGAATGTCCTGCGCGACTTGCTGAATCTTGCCGTCTTTCACCGCAACGTCGAGCAGCGCATGCAAATTCTGGCTGGGATCGACGACTGTGCCGCCCTTAATCAGCAAGTCGCGGCTCTGCGACAAAGCCGAGCCCATATCCTGGGGCGCAGCGAGCGCCGCCGGGCCTGCTGAGCGTGAAAACGGGCGCGAAGCTAAAAGTGGCGATCCAGCAAGCAATTTAGAAAACTGGCGGCGCGTCAACATGATTCACCTCGGAGATTCACTGTTTGATTTGCAACCATGGAAAACCATGGAGAAACATGGAAAAACATTGCGCAGCAGGCAACAAAGGCGTTGTCATTCCGAGCGAAGCGAGGAATCTCTCTTGCTCTGGAACGAAGGTTCTCAGAGAGATTCCCCGCTTCGCTCGGAATGACAAAATAAGGCCGTCCCACTATCCGAGCGCCACCAATTCAATTTCCACGCGCCCGCCATGTAACCGCGACACCTCAACAGTCGACCGCGCCGGCGGATGCGCCGGGAAATACCGGCTGTAGACCTTTCCCATGGCGTCAAAGTCGTTCATATCCTTCAAAAAGACTGTGGTCTTCACGGTGCGGTCGAAAGACGAACCAGCCGCTTCCAGAATGGCCTGGATGTTTTTCATCACCAACTCGGTCTGACGCGTGATGTCGTCCTCGATCACCTGCCCGGTTTTCGGATCGCGCGCGGTGATCCCCGCGACGAAAACGAATCCGTTGGCCTTAATCGCCTGCGAAAACGGCCCCACAGGTTTCGGCGCGCGGTCTGTTTCAATCACGCGGAGCGGCGAGCCGCTGGCCGCAGGCTTGGTGTCGGCGCCCGCCGTCACCGCCGGCGCGACGGCCGCAGCCAGCCCGCCCGCCGCCGCATTCCGCAAAAATGTTCTTCGCTTCAAGATATTTCCCTCCGATCTTGATTCTCTGTTAAGCCTTAGGCGCGCCCATCTTACTGCAACCAGTTCGAGTGGGACAGCCACTCCTGGCCGTCCAAGGTGAACCCTGGCGTCGCCGGAGGCTCCGCCGCCGGCACTCGTGTAATAACTGGCCAGCCCTCCGGATCGTGATATAAATTTTGGTGCGGAATCGGCCCTGCACGGAGAAAACAGCAAATGCCGCAGACCATCGAATCGAACGCCGCCGAGCGCAAATGGCTGGGGCTGTACGACCGCCCGCATCGCGATCTGCGCGAATTCCTGGAGCGCGCCGAAAGCCTCGGCGAAGTGACTCGCGTCAAGGGCGCAAACTGGGACCTGGAGCTCGGCGCCCTTGCGGAACTCGTAAACCACAAACGCTCGGAAGCCCCCGCGCTGCTCTTTGAAGACATAGCCGGCTACCCCAAAGGCTTCCGCGTTCTTTCCGGCTCAGCCAATTCCTCGAAGCGCATGGCCCTCATGCTCGGCTTTCCGATGCCGCACTCAGCGATTGACGTGGTGCAAGCGTACCGTGACCGCATGAAAGTGCACAAAGCCATCCCGCCGGTCACGGTTCAGCGCGGCCCCATCCTCGAGAACTTCGACCGCGATGAAAGTGTGGACCTCTACAAATTTCCCGCGCCCCGCGTGCACGAAAGGGACGGCGGGCGCTACATCGGCACGGAAGACCTCGTGATCATGCGCGATCCCGAAGAAAACTGGGTGAACGCTGCCACTTACCGCGTGCAGGTCCATTCCAAAAATAGCACCGGCCTCTGGATGTCTCCCGGCAAGCATGGCCGCCAAATTCGTGACAAATATTTCAAGCAGGGAAAACCGTGCCCGGTGCTGGTATGTTGCGGCCATGACCCGCTGCTGTTTCTCGCCGCAGCCAACGAAATCAAATTTGGCGTCTCGGAATTCGACTATGCCGGAGGCCATCGCGGCGAGCCCTTCGAAGTCATCCCCAGCGAAATTTACGGCCTGCCCATGCCCGCGCACGCGGAAATCATTCTGGAAGGCGAGGTCACCGAGGGCGACGTTCACACCGAAGGCCCTTTCGGCGAATTCACCGGCTACTACGCCAGCCCTTCCAGCGAGCAGTCGGTCATCCGCGTTCGCCGCGTCTATCATCGTAACGATCCGATCCTGACCATGGCCACGCCCATGCGCCCGCCTTCGGACATGTCCTTCGGCCGCTCCATCGTCAAGTCCGGCATGATCTGGGACGCCATCGAGCGCGCCGGAATTTCGGGCGTAAAGGGCGTGTGGTGCCATGAAGCGGGCGCCATGCGCCTGTTCAACGTAATCTCGGTCAAACAGTCCTACGCGGGCCACGCCAAGCAAGCGGGCCTCGTTGCTGCCGGCTGCCAGGCTGGCGCCTATCTCGGACGCTTCGTAGTGGTCGTGGATGACGATGTCGATCCGACGGATCTCTTCGACGTGGTCTGGGCCATGTCCACACGCTGCGATCCCGCGCTGGACATCGAAGTGATCAAGCGTATGTGGAGCGGCCCCCTCGACCCAATGATTCCGCACGGCTCCACGGTGAACTACAGTTCGCGCGGCCTGATCGATGCCTGCCGCCCGTTCGAGCGCCTCAAGGATTTTCCGCCGGTGGTCGGAGCCACGCCGGAGCTGCGCGCCAGGGTCGCGGCAAAATTCGCGGACGTTCTCAACAAGATTTGAGTGGCACAGCGACTCTTCGCTGTGTGGTTTTGTAGGTCCATAATTTCAGCACAGGTTTCACCTGCGATTGCAAAAGGCGCACAGCGAAGAGTCACTGTGCCACTTGGAACGCCATGACCACCGCCACCACCGTAAACGTCCCCGACTTGATCGACGAGCAAAAGGTCGGCTCGTTTCAGATTCGCATACTCATCCTGTGCGCCCTGGCCGCGCTCCTCGACGGCTTCGCGGCGCAAATGATGGGCTACCTCGCGCCCCCGGTCGCTCGCGAGATGCATCTCACACCCGCGCAGCTGACTCCGATCTTCGCCTGGGGCCTGGTAGGCCTGATGCTCGGTGCGCTCACCTTCGGCCCTGTGGCCGACCGCTTCGGCCGCAAGCCGGTCATCGTCCTGTGCACGCTGCTTTACGGCCTCATCACCCTGGCAACGGCGAAGGCAGACTCCGGCGCCAGCCTTGCGATTTTTCGCTTCCTCGCCGGCCTCGGATTCGGTGGAGTAATGCCAAATGCCATTGCCCTCACCGCGGAGTACTCCCCGCACCGCCGCCGCGGCACCATGGTCACCGTCATGTTCTGTGGATTTCCCGTGGGCGCCATGATTGCGGGCTTCGCTACGGTGCCCATTCTCAACGCCTACAGCTGGAGGGGCGTATTTGTTCTCGCCGGAGCGATGCCGTTGCTGCTCGTTCCCGTGCTCGCATTTCTCCTCCCCGAATCGGTCCGTCACTTGGTGATCCACGGCGGCGACAACGCGCGTGTCGGCCGGCTCCTCGCGCTCTTGAACCCGCAGCTCGCCTTCGATCCCGCCACTCATTTTGTCGTCCTCGAAGAGCGCGCCCCCGGCATTCCGGTCGTGCATCTGTTCCGCCAGGGCCGCGCTATCGCCACCGTGCTGCTGTGGACCGCTTTCTTCCTGAGCCTGCTCGATATCTACTTCATGACGAGCTGGCTCCCAACGGTCTTTCACAACGCCGGCATCACGCTCTCGCTGGCGGTCATCGCCACCGCACTGCTTCAGGGCGGAGGCGTGGTCGCCTCGCTGTCCCTCGGGTATTTTGTGGATCGCTTCGGCGCCTTTCGCGCCCTGTCCATAACCTTTCTGCTGGGCGCGGTTTGCCTTGCCCTCCTCGGTTACACGCATTCCGTCGCGGCGACCATGATCTGCACTTTTTTTGCCGGCGCCGGCATTATCGGCGGGCAAACCGGGGCGAACGCGCTCGCCGCCGCGTTTTATCCGACCTACATCCGCTCGACGGGCGTAGGCTGGGCGCTCGGCGTAGGGCGCGTCGGCTCGATCGTCGGCCCCATCCTCGGCGGCGTCATGCTCTCCATGCATCTGCCGCTCACGACGATTTTCCTCGCGGGGGCAGTCCCCTCACTTGTGGGAAGCGCGGCCATCTTCGCCATGGGCCGCACGCAAGTCTCGATCAATGCAAAAAGCGCTTTGGGCATGGCCACGTCATGAAATTGTGTGCGTCTCAAATGGGTAGGAAAGGAAGCCGCGTATGAAAGTAGGAATCGTCGGAGCAGGCGGTGTTGGCTCCGCATCGTTATTGTCTCTGGTGATGCGCGGAGTCGCATGCCAGGTCGTAGTCCTGGACAAGAATCACGCGCGCGCCAAGGGGGTTGTAGCCGATCTGCAATATGGAGCGACGCTTTCCCCAGCCGTGGAACTGCGCGCCGGGGACTATTACGATCTTGACGATGCGACGCTTGTGATTGTTACCGCGGGGATCAACGAAAAAGCCGGCGGAGCCACGGATCGCAGCGATCCCGCGGGGAGGCTGAAGCTTTTGGACGTCAATGCGGACGTGTACCGGGAAATCATTCCGAATCTCGTTGCGGCCGCGCCGCAAGCCCTGATCCTTGTGGTTACCGATCCCCCAGACCCGCTCGCGGACTTGGCGCGCCAACTCGCCGGACACGACCGCGTCTTGAGCTGCGGCACTTTCCTGGATTCACTGCGATTCCGTTTGCACCTCGCCCGCCGCCTCGAGGTGAACCCCATGTACGTCGAAGCGCAGGTGGTCGGCGAGCACGGAACGTCTCAGGTGTTTCTGTGGTCTTCTGCGCGTGTCGCCGGCGCGCCGGTAGCGGACCTGCTCGAGCGCCGCGGCCAGAGCCTCGCCGCTTTCCGCCAAAGCGTCGAGCAGGACGTCCGCTACGCCAACATCACCATCATCGAGGGAACCGGCGCCAGCCAACTGGGAATCGGAATGGTTGTAGCGCGCATCGCCGAAGCGATTTTGCGTGACGAACGCGCCGCGATTCCCATCGGATCGTACAATCCGAAATACTCGACAACGATTTCACTACCAAGCGTGCTTGGCCGTCACGGCGTGACCCAAATCCTTGAACCGGAGATGTCCGAAGAAGAGCGGCAGGGATTTCAGCGCAGCGCCGAAATCCTGCGAGCTGCGGCGGCGCGCATCTCCCAGCCGCCCGCCCAACGTCCTGCCCGCCACGCCGGTTAACTCTTCTCGCGGTCCCATCGAATTCCTTTACATCTATGCGCCCTCGTGATACTTGAGCGGCAGCTTGACTTGATTCCCTGCGGGAGAGCAGACCCTATGCGTTCGACAACCAGCAAGTTTCTTTGGTCCTTTGTGATTGGCATCGTGATCGCCGCCATTTTGTGCGTGTCGCCACGGCGCGCCCTCGCCGACCAGATCCCCTCCGGCTGGGAAGCCAGCAACATGAAAGCCATCGGCTACAGCGACTTGGGCGGCCACGAAGCCTTCAAGATAGCCATCAAGCATGTGGGCGACCGCTGGTTTCTGTTCCTCGGCCACTTCGTTGCCGGCGGCTGGAGCGTCGTCGATGTCACCGACCCAAGCAATCCTAAGGTCGTGAAGTTTATTCCCGGGCCGACCGACACCGCTCTTGGACAGGTAGATCTGCACGACAACTTAATGATCACAGCGATGCAGGACCGCCGCGGCTACGGCGGCGATCCCAACAAGAAAGTGAACGAAGGCGTCCTGCTGTGGAATATCGCCGATCCCACCAATCCCGAACAGCTCGCTTGGTGGAAGACCGGCGCCACCGGCACACATCGCGACGGCTATCCCGGCGGCAAGTACGCCTATCTCTCCGCGGGCATGCCCGGATACAAGGGCCAGATCTTGGTCATTCTCGACGTGAGCGATCCCTCGCATCCAAAGGAAGCCGGCCGCTGGTGGTTGCCCGGCCAGAAGGAAGGCGAGCCGCCGCTGCCCGCCCCGATCTATGGATTCCACGGCCCGGCGTTCATCGACGGAACGCGCGCCTATCCCGGCTGGAGTCCGGATATCGTGATCCTCGATATCGCCGACGCCGCCAATCCAAAACTGATCGGCAAGATGACCATCAGCCCGCCTTTCGGCACAAACATTCCCGTGCACGACGCCATGCCGATCCCCGGCACGGACTTGGTCTTCGCGCACGCGGAGGGAACCGGCGGAGGCGACCAGCCCAATGGCATCGCGGCATGCCAGGGCGCGGAATTTTTTGTCGGCCTCGTGGACTTCAAGGATCCTACCAAGCCGAAGCTCATCTCCCAGTTGCCAACTCCGGTGCCTCCGCCGGACGTGCCCTATAAAGATTTCTGTGACAAGGGCGGCCGCTTCGGTCCGCACAACACCAACATCCTGCAGCACAATCCAGACGTGGAAAAGCAGGCCAACCTGATCTACCTCACCTATTTCAACGCTGGCCTGCGCGTTTACGACATTGCGGACGCGCGTCTGCCCAAGGAAGTCGGCTGGTTCATTCCTCCGACGCCCACAGTGCGCCGCATGCCCGCCCCCTACGACAAGCTGGTCAGCCAAACGGAGGATGTGCTGGTAGACACGCGTGGCAACATCTACATCACCAACAAGCAGTGGGGATTGTTCGTGCTGAAATACACGGGCCCTGGCGAGCCCGCGCCGACGGCCAAGTAGTTGTAGCGCCCGCCTTTCTTTTCAGGCGGGCATTGCGGATGTTAGCGAAAGCTGCCCACCTGAAAAGAAAGGTGGGCGCCACAAATTCCGGCTCAAGGCGCGAGCTTCTCGGTCAGCTCAATCCGCGTCCCCCAAGGGTCGGTTATATAGGCGACCTTGGTCGTGTTATTCGGCGCAAGGCGAGGTCCCTCATCAAGCTTGATCCCCTGAGCCTCCAGCTTCTTCGTAAACGCATCGAGGTTCGTCACGTCGAAACCAATGTGGTCGAGCGACCGCCCCTTCGTAGGCGCCAGCGCCGTCTTCGCCTGCGAGAACGAAAGATTCGCCCCTGGAATATCGTCGCAATCGACAAGCCCCGGCGAGGACTGCCGCTGCCGCTTGCCCGGCACGCCGCCAAACATTTTCGCGTACCAAGCCTGCATCGCCGGAATGTCCACCGGATAGAAATGGACGTGATTCATGGCCACGGCAGTGGGCAAAGAAGGATCGCCAAAAAACTCGATGCGAATCCCGTCCGGCCCGTGGATGTATCCCTGATTCGGATTCCCGGTCTGCTCGATCTCGGCCCCCTGCGCCTTCCATTTCGCCAGCTGTGTAGGGAGATCCTTCCACGCAAATCCGAAGTGGTCGACGATCGAACCCGCCGGCGGCCCAGTCGGGTCCGCCTGCCGCAGCATGATGTAAATGCCCGGGAACTGAATCAGCAGCAGCGGCCCGTTCATGACCACCGTGCCGCCCATCGTCTCCGTCCAGAATTTCTTCTGCGCGTCCACATCCTTCACAAACAAATGCATGTGCCCTATGCGCACGCCCGCGTCATTCGGCGCCGCCAGCTGCGCCGAAGCCGGCACGGCAAGGAATGCCGCCGCAGCGAGCAGGATCAAAGTACGAATATTCATGTGAGTATTTTTCATGGTGGTTTCCGTTTCGTTTCCGGGGCTAGCGCGTACAATACATCCAACTCAGGTTCCTAACAAGTCGCTTAGGGCCGCGGGGCTACGTTCATCCGGTTCAGCGCAACCCTTCCATTGTTGACCACCATAATGATGTCGCCGATATGCCGGATATTCTCCAAAGGGTTGCTACTGATCACCACAAAATCCGCTTCGTAACCCACGCGAATCGACCCAGTCCGCTTGTCCACGCCCAGTTCCTCCGCGGAGACAGACGTTCCCGCCTTGATCGCATTCATGGGTTCGAGGCCGGCGTCGGAGAGTTCAATCATCTCGTCTGCCAGCGTCCGATTGTTCTTATCGAAATAAGAAGTGTCGGTGCCCGCGACGATCTTCACGCCCATCTTCCACGCGCGCGCCGTCATTTCCCGGCCTGTGGGAAGCATGGCCTTACCACGCATCTGCAGGATGGGATTGTCGTATTCGCCCTCGGGATCGGTCAGGTCCACCAGCGCCGTAATGGTGGGATCGAGATACACGCCCTTCTCTTTCATCAGCCGTAGCGTGTCGTCGCTGAGGTAAGTCCCGTGCTCGATCGAGTGCACGCCCGCGCGCACCGCCGCTGCGGCTCCTTCGTTGCCGTGAGCGTGCGCCACCACCCACAACCCCGCCTTGTTCGCCTCATCGACCACCGCGGCCAGTTCTTCATCGTTGAAGATGCGGATGCGCGGATCAGTGTCGGGCGTCCCGGCTCGCTCAGTAGCCATCACTTTGATCCGGTTCACGCCGCGGCTGGCCATTTCGCGGACCATGCGCCGCGCTGCTTCGGTTCCGTGCACGCCCGCCATCAGGTCGGCGTCCTGCGGAAAATCGATGAAGTAAGCGTCGGCCGGGTGTGTGCGGACGTGGTAGCCCGCCGCAACCACATCCGGCACATCTACCACGCCTTTGTGATTGAGCTCACGCATCCCGATGTCCGCGAAGTGATCGACGCCCGCTTCGCCAATGGTTGTCGCACCGGAACGCAGCGCACGCCGCGCATCGGCCAGATTGCCGACGTGCACGTGCGCGTCCACAAATCCCGGCAGCAGCCAGTGGCCGGTGAGATCGATCACCGGTCCGTGATTGGCCGGCGCGGGTCCATGCCCGATGCTTTCAATGTGCCCCTTGGTCACCACCACGGTGGCATCCGTCAGCGGGGCGCTCCCAACACCGTCGATTAAATTCGCATGCACAAAAACGAGCGAATCATCCGCGGCATTCTGAGCAAAGCACGGAATCGTCGAAATTGCTGATAAGGTCAGCCCCCAGACGACGCAAGTCCGACGCAGCCAAGAAGTGTTAGGCATGGTTGGCCTCCCTAAGTAGCACAGACTTCAGTCTGTGGGGTTCCATTAGTAAATTCGGGCCACGCGCTTCAGCCTCGATGGTCCTTCAGACTCATGCGTAAATTTCACGTTCCTGCCAAGATCAACTGGAAACCCACAGACTAAAGGTCTGTGCTACCAAAACCTTACTCTGTGGCGATCGTCGGCACGGCCGCGTCCGCCGCGATCTTCCACTGCCCGCCTTCCTTCACGAACACAATCAGCCCGCGATACGGCGTGCTGGCAGTGTTCCCTTTGGCGTCCGCAATCTTGCGGATCCTTCGGTCGGTCGCCAGCGCCACGTCCCCATACACCGCCATCAGCCTGAACTGGTCCACAAAAATTCCCTCGCCCGGCTTGAAATTCAAATGCGCCACGCGCTCCATCGCCGCTGGTTTGGTCAGCACCGTCGTCGGGAGCCACCCGAGAATTTCAAACCACTTGTCGGCATAATTTTGTTTCTGGTATTCAGTTTTCCCGGCCCGGATCGCTTCCATCCACTCCTGGTCCATCTTCGCCAGTTCCTTCTCCAGCTTTTCGTCGGGACTCTTGGTGCTTACTGCGCCAGATGTCTTGGCGCTCGCCTCAGTGGGCGGAATCACCGGCACCAGCGCCGCCGCCGCCGGCCGCCACTCGCCGTTTTGTTTCACAAACACGCGGAGGCAGTGGCTGTCCGAGGTAAACGCGTAAGTCCCATCCGGCCGCGCGGTCTGAAAATCGGTGTGATCCGTCCCCAGCGCAATATCCCCATAGACGGCTACCAACTTGAAATCCGCCGGAAACGGCCGCACGCCGGTCACGGGATTCGCCGTCGTCTGCGTGGCGACCATCTCTTCCTTGTTGCGCACCGTCCCGCCTGACTGCACCTCGAAGAATCCGTCCACCCAATAATGGCTGCGGAACTTCACGCACTCCGAGTACGGCTTCTGGTACGGCCCGTTGCAGAGCCACTGCTGGTCTACGTCCCACAGCGTATCCTCGAGATTCGACGGCTTGGCGGCCTGCGCCGAAGCCAACGCCGGCGCCGCCAGCAGCGCCGCCACCAGAAACACCCGAACCCTGTTCATCGCTTTCCTCCGCCCAAAGTAAGTGCAATGCCTCGTATCACAGTTCGGTTGAGCACGTCAACGCGCGCAAACGTCCCGGGGGCAAGCGAGTTGATGCATTCGAGGAGGGAACTGGTAGCAGGGCAACTGAAGAAAAGCTTGCAGAGTAAGGGATATCCGGCAAGAAACAAGTTCGCTTCAAAATTCGGCGACGGAAACGCAGATCGCCAGCGTCCTGCCTAATCGTTTCGCGTCGGCAAATTCCGAGCGCTGTAATCAAAGTTGACCGTCTCCAGCGCCACATTCAGTCGCGAATGCGCGTGGTCCAGTTGATCCAGCACGCGCGCACGCAATCCCGTGTCGCCGCTGTCCTTCTCGCTGTCGCAATCCGCCTGCGCCTTTTCCAGCATCTTCAGGCTCTTTGAGAGGCGCTTCGCCCACGACATGCGTGCGAGGTTCGAGGACTCGTTCGGCTTCTGCCCCTCTTCGCCCGTTTCTTTATAGATGTCCGCCATGGCAGCGTCGATGTAGCCGATCGACAGGCTCACTTCATCCTGTTCTTCATTCACATTCTGTACCGCATTCGTTCTCTGCAACAACACGCGCGCTTCACGCAAATCCTCCATGGTGCGCGCATACCCCGGGTGCCTTTGGGCCGCCAGCATTGTGCCGGGAAGGAACAGAAGGACCACGATCGCTCCACTTTGGCACAGTCGCGCAGTTCGTAGCATCGAAGAGTGCCTCCTTAGCCACTTAGAATCCCGGATTTAACGGCACTTGGGGACAATAAGCCTGTTTCGCATGTCCGAAGAGTAATTAAGGATGGCCTATGGCGAGCTACGTCTCCCCGCCGATTCGGCGGGCTCCGCAAAAAGTGCACTAATTTAGGGCACCCCCGGCCCGGCGTGAGAGCCTTTCCTTTTGCCCTATTCGGAAGCATAATGCAGGGGGTCGATCTCCGAGGGGGGCCGGATATCGAGCACCAGGAGGCACAGACCGGGGGAAACGCCATGGCGCTCCAAAACTCCGATGTATGGTTCATCACCGGCTGTTCCACCGGTTTCGGCCGGGAGCTGGCAAAGCTCGTCCTCGACCGCGGCTATCGCGCGGTCGTTACAGCGCGCGACCCTGCCAAGATCCAAGATATTGTTGCCGGTCATGACGGCCGCGCCCTCGCTTTGAAGTTGGATGTTACCGACGAAGCGCAGCGCGCCGAAGCCGTCCGCTGGGCGGAATCGGCCTTCGGGAGCATCGATGTCCTGGTGAACAACGCCGGGTACGGCTACATCGCCGCAGTCGAAGAGAGCGACGAAATCGACGCGCGCTCCCAGATGGAGACCAACTTTTTCGGCCTCGCCGCCATGATCCACAAAGTCCTGCCCGGCATGCGCAGCCGCCGGCACGGCAGTATCGTCAACATGTCTTCGATTGGCGGTATGGTGGGATTCCCCGGCGTGGGCTACTACAACGCCTCGAAATTTGCCGTGGAAGGCCTTTCCGAAGCCCTGGCCAAGGAAGTCGCCCCGCTGGGTATCAGAGTCCTGGTCGTCGAGCCGGGCCCGTTCCGCACCGACTGGGCCGGCCGCTCGCTTCAAAAGAGCGCGCACCAAATCCCGGAATACGCCGAAACCGCAGGCGCTTTCCGCGAGCGCCTCGTCAGCCGCAACGGCAAGCAAGTGGGCGATCCGGTTCGCGCCGGCGAAGCCATCCTCAAAGCCCTGCAGTCCGACAAAACGCCGCTGCACCTGGTGCTCGGCTTGATCGCTCTCGAAACCGCCCGCACCAAGCTCGAAAAACTCTCCGCAGAACTGGACGCCTGGGAAGAAACCTCCCTCAGCGCCGACTACCCCGAAAGCCAAGCCGCCACCGCCGGCTAGCTTCTGACTCCACACAGCTTGTTGACTGAACTGCTGGCGAGGCATGGCTGAACCATCTTTGATCTTGGGCTTTGGGATAGGCTGTCGTCAAAGTGCCGCTAGCGATTGGCCAGTGTGGCAATCTCCCCTAGCCCGAGCAATCGCCGGTCGGCCGTTACGAGCGTGAGTTTCAATACACTCGCCGTGGCAGCAAGAAAACGATCCGCAGGATCCTGATGAGTGATAGACAATTCGTGAGCGGCGATCACAATTTCGTGCGTCAAGGGCGCTTCGCGCATGTGCACGGCCGCCCGCGTGACCCAGTCCTTCGGGTTACCTTGCAACTGAATGCGTCCCCTGGCGTGCAATAGGAGGACTTCCCAGGTGCTCACCGGCGACAGCCATATTTCATTACTGGGATCCTCTAATTCACGTTGCACGCGGCGCGAGAGCCGTTTTGGCTCGGCCGCGCTCCAAATCCAGATATGCGTGTCGAGGAGCAGTTTCAATCTTCAAGGGCCTCAATCGTCCCCGGCTCAATGACAGGGGAAACGATGTCCCCTACAATTTTTACAGTCCCGACCATGGAGCCGATCCAATTGTGCTCGTCCCCCTCTAGGGAAGCAGGGAAGACGTCGGCAATGGCCTTGCCACGGCGCGTAACGCGGATGGGCGTACGCGTCTTGTTCACTTCTTCCAGCAGTGCCAAACAGGTCGCCTTGAATTTGGAGATGGCGACCTCTTGCATCGGTTTCTTGTTCTTGGCGCCCATAAGCCCCCAAATGACTTATTAAGTGTATCATGGTCAACTGAGATAGTCACTATGCTAGGCTCAGATCGCGGGAGCGACCTTTGGATGGTCCGCAGGTCCCCTTAAATACTCAATAGCACAATCGCTGGAAAACCAAACGGGCGGCACCAACTGTGCCGATTTTTGGAGCGGGCGATGGGAATCGAACCCACGTCCGAAGCTTGGGAAGCTTCTATTCTGCCATTGAACTACGCCCGCTCTGCCCTAACGCTACCAAACCCGGCCAAGCGTTGCAAGAAGCCGGCGCGGAATTGAGTCCACAGATTCACACAGATGAACACGGATTGAACTTCCAATGAAACACCCCTGCGAGTGACAGAAGGACTGGGGTCTTGTTGAGATCCGGAGCCGGGAATCCATTATCTTCTCTCATCCGTGTTCATCTGTGTGCATCCGTGGTTCCATCTGTATTTATGCTAGAGTGTCGCGTTGCGCTGGGCGAAACTGCGCGTTGTGATCGGGGCTCTCGCATTGGGGAGGAACGTTTGGCGTACCGGGATTTGCGCGAATTCATCGCGAAACTCGAAAAGGAGGGCGAGTTGCGGCGCATCGCCGCGGACATCGATCCAGTCCTCGAGATTACCGAGATCACCGATCGCGTGACCAGCGCCGGCGGGCCGGCCCTGCTGTTTGAAAAGCCTAAAGGCTCGCGCATTCCCCTGCTGATCAACATGCTCGGCAGCGAGCGGCGCATGAATCTGGCCCTCGAAGTCCAGAGCCTCGACGAAGTGGCGGCGCGCATCCGCGGCTTTCTAGACATGCAGTCGCCACAGGGCCTGCTCGACAAGATCAAAATGCTGCCGAAGCTCGCCGAGCTGGGCTCGTTCTTCCCCAAATCCGTGAAGACCGGTCCCTGCAAGGAAGTGATTCGCCGCGACAATTTCTCGCTGAACGAATTCCCGATCCTGAAGTGCTGGCCGCAGGATGCCGGCCGCTTCATCACCTGGCCGCTGGTGTTTACGTGCAATCCCGAATCAGGCAAGCGCAACGTGGGCGTCTATCGCATGCAGGTGCACGACGACCGCACCACCGGCATGCACTGGCAAACGCAAAAGCACGGCGCCGAACATTTCCGTCGCGCCCGCGCCGCCAATCGCGACGGTCGCATTGACGTCGCCGTGGCCATCGGTTCGGACCCGATCACCTGCCTGTCGGGCATTCTGCCGATTCCGCCCGATCTCGATGAAATGATGTTCGCGGGATTCCTGCGCCGCGAACCCGTGGAAATGGTGAAGTGCGAAACCTCCGACCTGGAAGTGCCAGCCAACTCCGAAATCGTTCTGGAAGGCTACGTCAACTTGAAAGAGATGCGCACCGAAGGCCCCTTCGGTGACCACACCGGCTTTTATTCACTGGAAGGCGAGTTCCCCGTCTTTCACGTCACCTGCATCACCCAGCGCCGCGATCCCATTTACCTCACCACCATCGTAGGCCCGCCGCCGCAGGAAGACTTTTTCATGGGCCACGCCGTCGAGCGCATTTTTCTCCCTGTGATGAAAATGCAGTACCCGGAAATTGTGGACGTCTCCATGCCCGCCGAAGGCGTCTTCCACAATCTAATGATTGTGTCGATCCGCAAATCCTATCCCGGCCATGCGCGAAAAATCATGCATGCCATTTGGTCCCTGGGCCAGGCCATGTTCACCAAAGTTGTCGTAGTCGTGGATCACGACGTAAACGTGCAGGATCCCCGCGAAGTGATCTGGAAATCGCTCTGCGCCATCGATCCGCAAAGGGACGTCGAGTTCGTGCTGGGCCCTGCCGACACCCTGGACCACGCTTCCCGCCTGCAGGATTACGGCTCGAAGATGGGAATTGACGCCACGCGCAAGTGGGAAAGTGAAGGATTCCAGCGTCCGTGGCCGGAAGAAATTGTCATGGATTCTGCCACAAAAAAACGCGTTGATTCGCTCTGGAACACGCTCGGTTTGGGGCGCTGACACAAAGTTGCTGGAAAAGTGTCCGGAAAAGCCATACCAGTAATAGTAGTCCTAGTATTCATCAAACGCTAGCCATTGCGCTTTTTGCCCTTTTTCTGTCCGCACGGTCAGCCGCGTAAGCGGTATTAATCAGAACAACTTGCGAATTCCACTTGCTTGACACCCGGGGTGGGGGATGCCACATTCGCTGTACGCGGCGATTGCTGTGTCGAGCCAGAATTCCGTGCCGCGGTGTTCCCGGGGCTGTATGGGGTCCCAGGGGAAAAACGACCGAAACAACCGAATATGTCCTGGCCCAAGCAGCGTTGGCAGTCGCACCCGATGATCCAGCAAAACACTCAGGCAAGGGATTCAGCCGGATCTTGCAGCGTGGCCAGGGCAGGGTACGGGCACAGCGTCCGCTCACGGTGAGCTGAAAAGCCTGCCGGGGCGGCCTGCAGGCGGATTCCGAAGTCGCGGCAAGTGACGGCTTTCAGAGGGGTTTGCATATGTTTGGCGGCTCGAAACAAAAGGCTCTGGTTGGATTGGACATCGGCTCCAGCTCCATCAAGGCGGTGGAGCTGAAAAGCACGAAACACGGCTACGAATTGGTCAGTTTTGGCCTGGAGCCGCTGGCCCAGGATACGGTGGTGGACGGCGCGATTATGGACGCCCCGCTGGTGGCCGGAGCGATCAGCAATATTTTCGATTCTCACAAGGTCAAGACCAAGAACGTCGCCACCGCGGTTTCCGGCCACTCGGTGATCGTCAAGCGCGTTTCGCTCCCCTCGATGACCGAGGAAGAGCTCTACGACCGGATTCAATCCGAGGCCAGCCAGCACATTCCGTTCGATATCGCCGACGTAAACCTCGATCACCAACTGCTCGAGTCGGTGGACTCGCAAATGGACGTCCTGCTGGTGGCCGTGAAAAAAGACAAAATCCTGAACCACACCAACGTTCTGGCGCAAGCGGGGAAGAACCCCACGGTGGTCGATATCGACGCCTTCGCCCTGCAGAATTGCTACGAGGAAAATTACGATCCCGATCCCGGCCAAACGATCGCGCTGCTCAATATCGGCGCCAGCGTGATGAACATCAACATCGTGCGTGGCGGCATTCCGCTGTTCACTCGCGACGTTTCCGTGGGCGGCAACCAGTACACGGACGCGCTGCAGAAGGAGCTGGACCTCAGCTTTGAGGATGCCGAGCGCCTGAAGCACGGCGAGAACATCGCCGGCGTCGCCGAAGAGCACCGCGGCACCATCCTGCGCTCGGTCACCGACATCCTGGTCCTTGAAATCCAGAAGACCTTCGACTTCTTCCGCGCCACCGCCACCGGCGAGAGCATCCAGAAAATCGTCGTGGCCGGCGGCAGCGCCCGCGTGCCCGGCCTGATGGACGTGCTGCGCGAGGAATTCGCCATCCCGGTCGAGGAGATGTATCCGTTCCGCAAGATCGTGATCAACCCGGGACGCCACAACGAAGACCAGATCCGTGAACTCGCGCCCCGCCTGGCCATTGCAGTCGGGCTTGCGCTCAGGAGTTTTGACCAACCATGATCCGGATCAACCTGCTAGGCCGGGTGAGGCCCAAAGCACAGCGCGCCACCGTGCCGCTGGAGGCCACCCTGCAGTATGTGCTGCTGGTGGTCGCCATCGGCGTCAGCGCCGTGGCCCTCTGGGTTCATTGGGGCTTGCTCGACAGCCAGAACACCAAGGTCGTAGCGCACATCCAGAAGCAGACCAGCGAAAAGGCGCGCCTCGACCAGCTCAAGCAGCAGGTGGACAACTTCGAGAAGCAGAAGGCGGTCTTGCAGCAACGCATTGGCGTCATCGAGAACCTCCAGCGCAACCGCACCGGCGGGCAGGAGCTTCTCGAAGCAATCGCCAACACCGTCAGCCGCACCGATACCCTGTGGCTCACCTCGGTGGACCGCAAGGCGGACGCCTTGACCATTAACGGCGCGGCAGGCTCGCTCAACGCCGTTGCCAACTACATCACCCAGCTGAAGCGCTCGGGCTACTTCCAAACCGTGGAAATCAAGGAAACGCACCAGGACGACGCCAACAAGGTCGTGCAGATCTTTAATTTTGCCTTGACTGCCACGTTTGGACTGCCGCAAGCCGCAAGTGCCGCGCCGGCGGCGGCAAGCACGCCGGCACCTGCCGCCGGCGTTCCGGGCGGTGCGCCTCGCAAGACGGGAAGTTTCTAGGGGGAACCATGGCGATTTCCTTTCGCGAATATCCGTGGTACCTGCAGGCGCTGATCTTCTTCGCGCTGGCCCTGGTGATTTTTGGCGTCGGGGAATACTTGCCCATGTCGCCCGTAGCCGCCATGAGGAACACCCTGGACGACAACACCACCAAGGACGCCAACCTGAATCGCCAGGTGGCCGAGCTCCAGGTGTACGAGCGCCGCAACGCCGAATTCAAGGTTGAGATGGCCGCGCTGGAAAAGCAGCTCGACACCCTGAAAACCATCGTTCCGGAAGAAAAGCAGGTGGACGAGTTCATGCGCCTGCTGGAGGAAGCGGCGGCGGCCTCGGGCGTGCAAATCCGCAGCCTCACGGCGCAAGCCGTCGTCCCCAAGGATTACCACTACGAATTGCCTTTTGCGATCAGTGTGGACGGGCCCTACTTCAGCATCGAGGATTTCTTCGCCCGGCTCAGCCGCCTGTCCCGCATCATCAATGTGGGGGACCTGTCCTTCACCGGTCTGGGCGATACCTCCAAGGCCAAGTATCCCGTTCGCCCCGGAACCACGGTTACGGGAACCTGCACGGTGACGACATTCTTTAGCAACCCGGCGGATCAACCCGCGGCCCCGGCGGGCAAGAACGCGCCCGCCAAAAAATAGGCGGAATCGAGCCGATTGACTATGCGACTGGCAAACTCATCGCGAACACTGTTGCCGCTGGCCTTTGCGGCGGTCCTCGCCCTCTCTGCGACGGCGCAGGACCAGCCCAAGCCGAAGCCCAACGCAGCAGCCGCCCCGGCGTCCAAACAAGCCGCCGCTGCGCCTCAATCTCCCGCAGGCCCCGCGAAGGCACCGGCCAAGCCTCCCGCCGCGGGTGTCGTCAAAACGTCGGCGACGCCTGCCGCCAAGGCTGCAGCCGCGAAGGCTCCGGCGAAGGCGCAAGAAAGCGCCGCAGCCAAACCTCCAGCGAAAGCACCCGAGCCTGCCAAGGTTGAGAAGAAGGAAGAGATTGCCGCCAAGGGTCCGGCCGAGAAGCCCGCTGAGGAAAAGCCAGTCGTGCGCCGCGATCCCTTCGACACCCTGCTTACCAAAGCGCGCGCCAGCAATGCCCCGCCGGAGAACCTGCCGCCGGGCAAAGCCGGCCTGGTCGTTGACACTCTGCGCATCGACGGCATTGTGCACGGCCCCGGCGGGATGATCGCCATCGTTTCCAACTCGCAACAGCGCGTCTACTTCCTCCGGGAAGGCGACAAGCTGTACGACGGCGACGTGCAGAAGATCGCCCTCGATGAAATCGCCTTCCACGAGAACGGCAAGGACGCATTCGGCAAACCGCTGGAACGCGTGGTGACCAAGCGGCTTTACCCAACTCCAGGAGAATCGCAATGAAGACCATTTGGCCGGCTCTCGGGTTCCGCTGCTTGCTGCTGGCGGGCGCCGCGGCTGTGGCTTGGCCCGCCGGCGCGCAAGTCGCCCAACTGACCCCGGTGAGTGTGAGTTCGCAACCGTCCACGATCTCCGCGATTGAAGTCGCGCGGCCGGGACAGCAGACCGCTGTGCGTATCCACGGCACAGGTGATTTGCGCTTCCAGACGTCGCGCCTGGACTCTCCGCCGCGCCTGGTTCTGGATTTTGCGGGCACCCGCCTGAACCTCGAGAAGAGCAAGGTTCCCAGCGAATTCTCTCCAGTTCTGGATGTGCGCACCGGGCAACCCCTTCCCGGCCGGACGCGCATCGTGATCGACCTGGCGAAGAATGTTCCCTACAGCACCCAAGCCGATGGCTCGGACGTTACCGTCTTTTTCACTGCCCCCGCTGAGATTGCGACTCCCGTCGAGATTCATCCCGCGCGCGTTCCCGCACAGCGGAAATTGACGGCGGTCAGCGCCCCGGCCATGCCTCTTCCGGAATGGTTGACCGAGAAGGACGCCGGCTTCGCCCGGCCCGCGAGCCCGCTTCCGCCCGCTACGCAGAATGCGCAGGCGGCGGATGCGCAGGCCCCGGCGGCAATTCCTTCTCCCGAAAAGAAATATACCGGCGATCCGATTTCCGTGAACCTCAAGGACGTGGACCTGAAGGATTTCTTCCGCCTGATTCATGAAATCAGCGGCCTCAACGTGGTGCTGGATCCCTCGGTGCACGGCACCGTAACCCTGGTTCTCGACGAAGTTCCCTGGGACCAGGGCCTGGACATCGTGCTGCGCAACAACGGGCTGACCAAGGAGATTGACGGCAACGTTCTGCGCATCGCTACGCAGGACACTTTGAAGAAGGAAGCGGACGCGCGCCGTGACCTCCTCAAGGCCCAGACCGACGCGGTCGAAATGGTCACGGTCACGCGCGTGCTAAGCTACGCGCAAGCTACCACCATGGTCGCCACGATCAAGAAGTTCCTGACGGCGCGCGGGGACGTTTTTGCCGACCCCCGCTCCAATACCCTGATCATTCGCGACATCCCCTCTTCAATTCCAAAAATCGACAATTTGCTCCGCCAGATCGATCGCAAGTCGCAGCAGGTGGAAATTGACGCCCGCGTGGTGCAGACCTCGCGCACTTTCGCCCGCGAAATCGGCACCGAATTCGGCTTCTCCGTCCCCACCGGACAAACGGGGAACACAGCCTTCGGCGGCTTGACCGGGCTAAACTCATTCCTCAGCCCGGTCATCCACTCGGTACCCACGCCGTTCTCCAGCGGCGGCGGGGGCACCTCCAACCAGATTCCGCTGAACACCACTCTGGGCGCCACGGCCCCCACCAGCGGCTTCACCTTCGCGACGCAGGGTCATAACTATGCCGTTGATTTCCTGCTCAGCATGATGGAAAGCCACGGCGTCGGTAAGATCCTTTCTGAACCCAAGGGCATCACCCAGAACAACGAGAAGCTGACCGTGAAGCAAGGTCAGCAAGTCCCGATCCAGACCAACATCAACAACACCATTTCCGTGCAGTACGTGGACGCCGTGTTGAAACTGGAAGTGACCCCGCAGATCACCGCCGAGGGCACAGTCTTCCTGGACGTTCTCGTCGAGAACACCCAGATCGACAACAGCATCAGCGTGCAGGGCACTCCCGCGCTGGACACGCAGTCCACCCAGACCAAGGTTCTCGTCAACGACGGCGGCACGGTGGTGATCGGCGGCGTGGTGGTCAACAACCAGAACACCACGATCAATCAGGTTCCCTTGCTGGGCAGCGTGCCGCTCATTGGCAACCTGTTCAAACACACCGCCATCAACGTGACCACCCAGGAACTGATGTTCTTCGTCACTCCGCGCATTTTGCCGGGCTGAGTTCTGCAAGGTACAATACCGCCGGAACTGGGAGGAGACCTCGGTTTCCTCCCTTTTTTATGCCGACCAACTCCGCCAGCCGCCTGAATCGCTTGCGCCAAGCCCTGGGTACCGCAGGCGCCGCTTCGTTCCTCGATACGCACCTTCCCAATCTTTACTACTTGACCGGATTTTCCGGAGACTCGGGCGCCTTATTGGTCGATGGGTCATCCACCACCTTGTTCACCGACGGCCGCTTCACCATTCAGGCCAGGGAAGAAACGCGTGGCATCCGCGTGCACATCCACAAGGGACCTCTCCTCCAGGCGGTTGGCGAGTATCTGAGGGCCAGGAAGCGGCCCGCCCACAAGGTTGCGGTTTCTCCTTCGCACCTCACTTTGGCAGGCTGGAAGACGCTCCGAAAGGCCGCAGGAGGCCGTTTAAAGTGGGTTGCCGTCGACGGGCTGGTGGAAACCCTGCGCGCCGTCAAGGATGCCGCCGAGATCGATCGGCTGCGCGATGCCGCGCGGCTGGGCTCCCAGGTGATGGAGGAAACCATTCGCCTGGTCCGTCCCGGGGTGGCCGAGTTGGACCTGGCCGCCGAGATTGTCTACCGCATGCGCCGCAAGGGCGCTTCCGGCGAGTCGTTCGAAGCCATTGTGGCCGCAGGCCCGCGTTCGGCGTTGCCTCATGCGCGTCCAACCGCGCGCCGAATTGGGAAAAACGAGTTGGTCGTGTTGGACCTGGGTGCTATACTGCGCGGCTACTGCAGCGACCTGACGCGCACCGTATATGTTGGCAAGGCTCCAGCGCGGGTGCGCCAGTGGTATCAGGCGGTGCTGGAGGCGGAGACGGCAGCGCGCGCCGCGGTCCGGTCTGGAGTTACTTGCGGGGCAGTGGACGCGGCAGCGCGAAACGTTTTGCAGCGCAAAGGGTTAGCCCGTTATTTTACTCACAGCACGGGCCACGGAATCGGCTTGGAAATCCACGAGGATCCCCGAATCGCGCGGGACCAAAAAAAGCTTCTGGAGACAGGTAACGTTGTGACCGTAGAACCGGGGGTTTACGTGGAAGGCGTCGGCGGCATCCGCATCGAGGATGATGTTCTGGTCACCGCCCGCGGCGCCGAGGTTCTCACCACCGCTCCCCGCGAATTCCTGGAAGTCTGAGCGCCACGATGAAGGGACCCAAAAAACACCCGCCTGGTTCCGATATTTCTGTGCCGGGAGTCGATCTCGGGCAACTCGAGCGCCTACTGGCCTTCATGACCGACCACGGCCTCGAAGAGTTCGAATACGCCCACGGCGATCTGCGGATCCGCTTGAAGAAGGCGGTTGCTCCGCCAAGCGCTCCCGCCGTTCTGGCACTTCCGGTGGGCCAACCGGCCGCTCCCCAGGTGATCGTGGCGCCTACGGCGCAAGCCGTGCCGGGGGCGGCTCCGCCAGCCACGCAAGCTCCGGCGGCCTCTGCCCCTGCCGCGCCCGTCGCGGACGAGCACATCATCAAGTCGCCTATCGTCGGCACTTTTTACGCCGCGGCGAACCCCGAAGCCGCGCCCTTTGTCCGCGTGGGAGATTTGGTCGAGGCCGGCCAGACCGTCTGCATCATCGAAGCTATGAAGCTGATGAACGAGATTGAAGCCGATATCGCCGGGGAAGTGGCGCGAGTCCTGGTCGAAAACGGACAGCCCGTCGAATATGGCGAACCGCTGTTCGCGCTGCGCGCCACTGGGAAGAAGAAATAAGCGGCGGCCGGCTGCTTCACCATCCTCAAATGTTTCGCAAAATCCTCATAGCCAATCGCGGTGAGATTGCCCTGCGCGTCATCGACGCCTGCAAGGAGCTGGGCATCGCCACAGTGGCGGTTTACTCCGAGGCCGACCGCAACGCCCTGCACGTGCGCTTCGCCGATGAGGCTGTATGCATCGGCCCGCCGCGCTCGAGCGACAGCTACCTGAACATCCCGCAGGTGATCAGCGCCGCCGAGATCACCAACGTGGACGCCATCCATCCCGGCTACGGCTTCCTTTCCGAGAATGCCAACTTCGCGGAAGTCTGCGAAGCCTCGCACATCACCTTCATCGGCCCCTCGCCCAATTTGCTGCGCATGATGGGGGAGAAGGATCAGGCTCGCCGGGAGATGTCCGCTGCGGGCGTGGCTATCGTGTCCGGCTCGCAGGGGATTGTCGCCGACGAAGCGACGGCCCTTTCGGAAGCTGCGCGTATCAAGTATCCGGTGATCCTGAAAGCGTCCGCGGGGGGAGGCGGCCGGGGAATGCGCGTGGTGCGCAGAGAGGAAGAGCTACCCGCCGCCTATGCCACGGCCAGCAACGAAGCCCAGCAGGCTTTCGGCGTACCCGATTTGTACATCGAAAAATTCATCGAGCGGCCCCGGCACATAGAATTCCAAGTGCTGGGTGACAAGCACGGGAAAGTCATGCACCTCGGCGAGCGCGAATGCAGCATCCAGCGACGCCACCAGAAACTCATTGAGGAGTCACCCTCGCCCGCCGTCGATTCCAAGCTGCGCGCCGAACTGGGCGCCCGGGTGGTCGCCGCGCTCGAAAAGGTCGGCTACAGCAGCGCCGGCACCGTGGAGTTCCTGATGGACGAGGACGGCTCCATCTATTTCATCGAGATGAACGCCCGCATCCAGGTCGAGCACCCGGTTACGGAGATGGTCACCGGGGTGGACCTGATCAAGTCCCAGATCCGCCTGGCCACCGGCGAAAAGCTGAAAGACGTGGTCGGCAAGCTGGACATGCACGGCCACGCTATCGAGTGTCGTATCAACGCCGAAGATCCCGAGACCTTTGTTCCGTCGGCCGGACACATCACCGTATTCCGCACCCCCGGCGGTCCCGGGATTCGCGTGGACACGGCGGCGCACGCCGACGCGGTCATCCCCCCTTACTACGATTCCCTGGTGGCCAAGCTGATCGCCTTTGGCGACAACCGCGCCGAGGCCATCGTCCGCATGCGCCGGGCCCTGGAAATGTTCGTGGTCGAGGGCATCAAGACATCCATCCCCCTGCAGCGCAAGATCATGATGGACCCGGACTTCAGCGCCGGGAAGCTGGACACCCACTTTCTTGACCGATTCGCCACATCCCGCGCAGGATAAGGCCACATGAGCGTTGTGTTCCCCCGCCTCTATGCCATAATCGATCCTACTTTGCTCGCCATTTCGGAGCTGGAATTGGCCGAAGCGCTGGCAGGATCCGGGGTCGAGCTGATTCAGTACCGCCATAAGACGGCTTCATCTCGCCTATATTTCGAAACCTCCCGGAAACTGTCGAGCGCCCTGGGCCCTCGTGGCGTGCGGCTGATTGTGAACGACCGCCCGGACATTGCCATGCTGGCAGGCGCCGGCGGCGTTCATGTGGGCCAGGAGGATTTGAGCGTCGAGGAGGCGCGCGCAGTTTGCGCCGGCTCGCAGGGCAGGGATTTTTGGGTGGGAGTCTCGACCCACACCCTCGAGCAGCTTGCTGGGGCGGACCGAACTTCTGCCGACTATATCGCCTTCGGCCCCATTTTCGCGACGGCCACCAAGCAGAATCCCGATCCGGTCGTCGGGACGGACCTTTTGCGCAAGGCGCGGGAAATTACGAAAAAGCCCCTGGTTGCGATCGGCGGCATCACCCTGGAGCGCGCCGCGGAAGTCTATCGCGCCGGAGCCGATTCGCTGGCCGTGATTCGCGATCTTATCGCCGCCCCGGACCCCGCCGTTCGGGCCCGCGAATACCTCGACGTAGCCGCCTCTGCATTTGCCCGCGGCGTTTGAACGGAATGTTTTGTAGGTCACGGCTTCAGCCGTGACATTGGCTGGCCGACGTGGACCGGCTTTAGCCGCTGGCGGTTCAAAGCCGGGAGTGGCCCCTTGGCCGATCAAGAGAAGAGCAATGCTCGCCGAAAAAACAAAGGTGCCGCCGGTGTCCGAAGCCAAGGGCGATAACGCGACCGCGCTTCCAGCCGAAGCACAGTCCTCCGGCTTCGTTCGCGGCCTCGGCCTGTTCGACTCCACCACCATCGTAGTTGGCTCGATGATCGGCTCGGGCATCTTCATCGTCTCCGCCGACATCGCGCGCGATTCGGGATCGACCGGCGGCCTGCTGCTGGCCTGGATCATCGCCGGCCTGATGACGGTCACCGCGGCGCTCTCCTACGGCGAGCTTGCCGCCATGATGCCCAAGGCGGGCGGGCAATACGTCTATCTCCGCGAAGCTTACTCGCCGCTGTGGGGATTTCTCTACGGCTGGACGCTCTTCCTGGTTATTCAGACTGGGACCATCGCCGCGGTGGCCGTCGGCTTTGCGCGCTTCCTCGGCGTGCTCTGGCCCGCCATTTCTCCGAACGCCTGGGTGATCCCGCCGGTCGCGCTCTCCGAAAAATACGCCATCAGCGTCTCCGTGCAACAGCTCGTGGCGCTGCTGCTGATCCTGTTTCTCACCGCTCTCAATATGCGCGGGCTGAAGCTTGGGAAATGGATCCAGAACATTTTCACTTCGGCGAAGACGTTGGCGCTCGCCGCTCTGATCCTGGCGGGAATTTTCCTGGGCCGCAACGCGGAAGCCATCAGCGCCAACTTCCACGGCCTGTGGACGCTGCACGATCCGGTGACCATCGAGCCGGGTGCGGCGTGGATGAAGTCTTTCATCCCGTCGGTGACCGCCGCCTCAGGCTGGTTTGGCCTGCTCATCGCCTTCGGCGTCTCCCAGGTAGGCTCGCTCTTTTCCGCCGACGCCTGGAACAACATCACCTTCACCGCCGGCGAAGTGAAGAATCCGCGCCGCGACATTCCCGTCTCGCTGGCCGTCGGCACCGCCGTAGTCATCACGCTTTATTTCCTGGCCAACGTGGGTTATCTCTCGACGCTCACGCTGCATCAGATTCAGAATGCCCCGGACGACCGCGTGGCGACCGCCACGCTGGCCGCGATCTTCGGGCCAAGCGGCGCCACGCTGATGGCCCTGGCGATCATGATCTCCACGTTCGGCTGCGCCAACGGCTTGATCCTTGCCGGCGCGCGCGTGTACTACGCCATGTCGCAGGACGGCCTGTTTTTCAAAAGCATCGGCAAGCTCAACGCCAGCCACGTGCCCGCGATGGGCCTGGTGCTGCAAGGGATCTGGGCGGGAATTCTGGTGCTCTTGCGCACGCGCCTGGTGAACGCGTCCACCGGCGCTGTGACCTACGGTAATCTCTACGGCGTCCTGCTGGACTACGTTGTTTTCGCGGTGCTCATATTCTATGTGCTCACCATTGGGGGCGTCTTCGTGCTGCGTCGCAAGCGGCCGGACGCCGAGCGGCCTTATCGTGCGTGGGGTTATCCCGTCGTCCCTATCCTGTACATCCTGACCGCTCTCGTCATCATGCTGATTTTGATCCTGTACCAGACGCAAGATACCTGGCCCGGCCTGGTGATCGTGCTTCTGGGCGTTCCCGTGTATTGGGCCTGGTCGCGCAAGACCCGGGCCGTGTAGCGCCCGCCTTTCTTTTCAGGCGGGCGCTACACGGCGGTTGGCGACATTCAGCGTCAAAAGGTGCGTATGGCCAATCAACTTTTTCAACGCAAGTCCCACGAATCGCTGGTCGAGGAGATGCGCAGCGACAATCGCCTGCGCCGCGTCCTCGGACCCATCCAGCTCTCCAGCCTGGGCATCGGTGCCATCATCGGCACCGGCATCTTCGTGCTGACGGGCATCGCCGCGCATGACACCACCGGCCCGGCGTTGATGCTCTCGTTCGTGGTTTCCGGGATCACCTGCGTCTTCGCGGCGCTGTGTTATGCGGAATTCGCCTCCATGGTGCCTGTGGCAGGATCGGCTTACACCTACGCCTACGCCACGCTCGGCGAGCTTTTCGCCTGGATTATTGGCTGGGACCTGATCCTGGAATATGCCGTAGCTTCTTCAACGGTGGCGCACGGCTGGTCGCACTACTTCCAGGATTTTCTGGCCATCTTCCACTTCAACGTTCCCATGGTGTTCACGAACGCGCCGTTCGATTACAGTCCCGCCACAGGGCAATTGGCCTTGACGGGCACCTGGTTTGATCTGCCGGCGGTGGCCATCGCCTTGATCATTACCGCCATTCTGGTCAAGGGCATTAGGGAAAGCGCCAGCGTAAATGCGGCGATTGTAGGGTTGAAGGTCCTCATCGTCATTTTCGTGATCATCGTGGGAGCGAAGTACGTGAACCCGGCCAACTGGAAACCCTTTGCGCCCTTCGGACTGACCGGGGTCAGCTTTTTCGGCCACACGCTGCTGGGGCAAACCGGACCCGGCGGTGAGCCGATCGGCATGTTGGCAGGAGCCGCCCTGGTTTTCTTTGCCTACATCGGCTTCGATTCGGTATCGACCCATGCCGAGGAAGCGCGAAATCCCGCCCGCGACGTGCCCGTTGGAATCATCACATCGCTCGTCCTCTGTACCATCCTCTATATCGCTATGGCCGCGGTCCTCACCGGAATGGTTCCCTACAACAAGATCAACATCGATGCGCCGGTGTCCGACGCCTTCCGCCAGGTCGGACTGCCCTGGGCGGAAGTTCTCGTTTCCCTGGGGGCTGTCGCGGGAATCACTTCCGTGCTGCTGGTCATGATGCTCAGCCAGTCGCGTATTTTCCTGGCCATGGCGCGCGACGGCTTGCTTCCCGAGTTTTTCGGCGCCGTCCACGAACGCTTCCGCACGCCGTGGAAGTCCACGATCTTAACCGGAGTGTGCGTAGCCGCCATGGGCGCGTTTCTTCCGTTACGCATTTTGGCCGACCTCGTGAATATTGGGACATTGCTCGCCTTCGTCATTGTTTGCGCGGCGGTCTTAATCATGCGGCGCACGCATCCCGAAGTTCACCGCCCATTCCGCGCCCCTCTCGGCTCGATCGTCCCGATTGCGGGGATTCTCTGCTGCCTGCTGCTGATGTTCTCCCTGCGCGTCGAAAACTGGTGGCGCCTCTTCATCTGGCTGGCCATCGGCCTGGTGGTCTATTTCAGTTACGGCATACGCCACAGCCGCGTCGCCGTGGAGAACCGCGAAAGCGCCAGTCCCAAGGTTGCGCTGGAGCAAAAATAGCTCCGGCCTGAAAGCACTCATCTCCGGATCGCTATCCGCAGGCCCGCCGATCGCAGGAACGGAGCTTCCGCCGGTTCCTCCATTTCATGTAATCTCCCATCGATCTTTCCGTCGTAGTATTCTGCTCCCGCACATCCGACGACTTCCCGTAAGGGTATGGCCACCACGTCCACAATCCGGAGCCTAGCCGTCTGGAAACGCATGAGCGCGCTTGACTGGGCCGCGCTGGGCGTTCTCGTTGCGTACGCGGCTGTCTTGGGTTTGCGCGAATACTACGAGCAAATTCCCCTGTCCGGCCTGCTCTTCTTCCTGGCCGTTTGCGCCGGGATTTACTGGCTGGTGCGTGGCTGGATCTGGGCGCACGACCACCTGTTGTGGAGCCTGCGCAACCGGCTGGTGGCGGCCTATGTTTTCATTGCCGTCGTGCCTGTTCTTCTCCTGCTGACCATGGCTGGGCTGGCGGCGTATCTCTTGTACTGGCAGCTCGGGTCGTACGTGATCTACACGGAGATGGAGGAGCGCGCCACGCGCCTCGGCGTGGTGGCCACGGCCCTGGCCACGTCGTATGCCGCCGAAGCGACGTTGGGACACAATGCCGCTGCCCTCGCCTTGCCGGTAGACCCGGAAACCTACATTCGCAACGCCATGACCGAATTGCCCGGGCTGAAGGTTGAAACGGGTGTGGGAGAGGAGCTGCTCAGCCGGGCGGGCGCGAACGGAGGCAACCGCTTCCGCGGCCTGGTATTCAGCGATGGGCAGCTGGTGTTGCGCGCCGTGGTGGCTCGGCCTGTGCCCACCGGACGCATCGTCGTGTCCGCCACTGTTCCCATCACGTCTGAGTTCATTGACACGCTCGCGCCCGAGCTAGGCCCGATCCAGTTCAACGTCCTGCGTCCGGAAAACGGCAAGACCCGGACCTCGATTCCCATCGTGATCAATACGGTGCGATTTTCGTCTGTGGACCAGATCGGAACGCTCAATCGCTCAGTTCCCAAGGCCGTCAATCCTTTCGACAAGCTTATCACCGGAATCGTCGGCCTGGACGTCCTGGACCTGGACCAGAAATCCGCCGAGACCGGCGCGACAAAAGTGTTCGCAGCGTTCAGCACGCGTCCCTCGCTTCTGAATCGGAAGTTGTTCAGCCCCCTGGGCGATTTGGGCGGCGCGGCGGCCACGGCGCTGCTGGTCATCGGCGCGTTCTTTCTGGTGATCGAAATGGGGTCCCTCATAACCGGCGTTGTCATGACGCGCACGATTACCACCGCGGTCGATACCCTGTACACCGCCACGCAGCGCGTTCAGGAAGGCGACCTCACCTATCGTGTCCGCCTGCCGCACCGCGATCAGCTCGCGGCCTTGGGCGAATCGTTCAACTCCATGACGCAATCGGTTTCGGCACTGATCGAGGAGCAGAAGCGGCGGCAACGGCTGGAAAACGAGCTCTCTATCGCGCACGAGGTGCAGCAGCAGCTTTTCCCGCGGTCGCTTCCGAACCTGCCGGGAATCGAGATTGAAGCCATCTGCCGGCCAGCGCGCGTCGTCAGCGGCGACTACTACGACTTCATCCGCATTTCGCCCTCGCGCCTGGGCATCGCCCTGGCTGACATCAGCGGGAAGGGAATTTCCGCCGCGCTTCTGATGGCCAACGTGCAGGCCGCCCTGCGCAGCGACGTCCTGCGCTACCGTGATGGGCACTCGGGTTCCCCGGAGCCCGTCGACACCGCCGAGATCGTCTCGCATCTGAACCTGCACCTGTTCCGCAACACCTCCGACGAACGTTATGCCACTTGTTTCTTCGGCGTATATGACGCTGCGACACGCCAGCTGCACTACACCAACGGCGGGCACCTCCCGCCCATCTACATTTGCGACAATAATGTGCGGCGCCTGGAAACCGGCGGCATGGTGGTCGGCCTCTTCAACGATGTGCCCTTCCAGCAAGGCGCGGTGGAGATCGCCCACGGCGGCATGCTGATCGCGTACAGCGACGGCCTGATCGAGCCGGAAAACGTGTACGGCGAGGAGTTCGGCACCGAGCGCCTGATCGATGTCGCCCGCCGCAACAAGGACCGATCCTGTCACGACATTGCCGAGGCCATGATACGTGCCACGGAAGAGTGGTCCGGGTCGGCCGAACAGGCCGATGACATGACCGTGATCGTCATGCGCTTTTCCACCGAAGCGCAGCCGGCGCAGGAGATGCGCGCGTGAAAGTCCTCACCGCCGCGCAGATGCGCGAGGCTGACCGGCTCACCACCGAACGCTACGGCATTCCCTCCGGCGAATTGATGGAAAACGCCGGGACGGCCATCGCCGATTTTCTGCGTGAAAAGTTTCCGGAGCTGCCGCATGGCAAGGTGTTGGTGCTGTGCGGGAAGGGAAATAACGGCGGCGACGGCCTGGTGGTGGCCCGGCTGCTCAAGAACTTTGGCGCCTCGCCGGTAGTATTTCTATTTGCGAATCCCAGCTCCGTGGAGGGCGACGCCGCCGCGAATTTGAAGCGCTGGCAGCAGGGGCTTGGCGAACTCTACGTGGTGACCAGCGAGGCCGAATGGGAATCGGTGCGTGCCGCGCTGGGTGAAGCGGACTTGGTCGTGGACGCGCTGCTGGGCACCGGCCTGCGCGGTCCCGTGGAAGGTTTGCTGGGCGCGGTCATCGAAGATCTGAACCGCGCGCGCGCCAAAAGGCGCGGCCAAACCGTGGTGGTCGCGGTGGACATGCCCTCGGGCCTGGCTTCGGATGGGCAGGATTTCGGCGGGCCGGTGGTCGCCGCGGACTATACCGTGACGCTCACGGCGCCCAAGGTAGGGCAACTCGTTTTGCCGCACTCGACTTGCTGCGGCAAGCTGCTGGTGAAAGATATCGGCACGCCGCCAGAGCTGCTCGATTCCGATTCGCATTTGAAAATCCACTGGATTGAGCCCGCGGAGTTTCGCGCCTTGCCGCTGGCGCGCGATCCCGTTGCCAACAAGGGTACCTACGGCCACGCGCTGGTCGTCGCGGGATCGCTGGGAAAATCCGGCGCCGCGATTCTCTCCGCGCGCGGCACGCTGCGCTCCGGCGCGGGACTCGTCACCGTGGCCACGCCGCAGGACGTGCTGCCCATCGTGGCCGCGGGTATGCCCGAAATGATGACCGTGCCGCTTGCCGCCACCGAAGCCGGCACGCCCAGCCTGCGCAACCTCGACTACGGCAAATTCACCGAAATCCTGCGCGGCAAGTCGGTCTTGGCTATCGGCCCCGGGCTTTCCATGCAACAGGAAACGCAGCAGTTCATTCGCCTGGTCGTCGGGCAATCGGAGCTGCCGGTTATTCTTGATGCGGATGGGCTGAACGCCTACGACGGAGTGGCCGACACTCTGAACGAGCGCCACAGCGCGGCTTTGGTCATGACACCTCACCCCGGCGAAATGGCGCGCCTCCTGGGGACCACCGTGAAGGAAGTGCAGGCTCGGCGCCTGGACGTGGCCCTCGAAGCAGCGGGGCGCTGGCGCGCGCACGTTATTCTCAAGGGCTATCACACCATTCTGGCCACGCCGTCGGGATACGCCTATATCAACACCACAGGAAATCCTGGCATGGCCACCGGAGGAACCGGGGACGCGCTCACCGGAATCCTTGCCGGTCTTACCGCGCAATTCGGCGTCGAGGATTGGGCGCGCGTGCTTAGCCTGGGCGTGCATTTGCACGGCCTAGCCGGCGACATCGCCGCGCAGCGCGTGGGAGAAGCCCCGCTGATCGCCTCGGACCTGATCGAGGCCATCCCCGAAGCCTACGGGCGCGTTCTCGCAGAATGGAAAGAGTTGTAGCGCCCGCCTTTCTTTTCAGGCGGGCAGCTGTTTGCTGCTACCAACGTGCCCACCTAAAAACAAAGGTGGGCGCTACAACTCCAATGGTGAAAATCTTGGTTCAGGAATTCGAAACCCATTCCGCCGAAGAGACCATCGCCAAAGGACGCGAGATCGCCGCCAAACTCCACCCGCCTGTTCTGCTCCGCCTTCGCGGCGACCTCGGCAGCGGCAAGACCACGCTCACCAAGGGAATCATCAGCGGCCTCGGCGCAGCCCGCGAAGAGGACGTCACCAGCCCCACCTTCAATCTAGTCCACGAGTTCCGCGTCCCGGTCCCCGCGGGCGCTCCGTCAGACGAAGCCCGCGCAGCGTGCAAGGTGTACCACGTCGATCTCTACCGCATCGAGAGCTTTCAGGGCCTCGAATCGCTCGGCCTCGAAGACGCGCTCTCTGAAAAAGCCATCCTGATCATCGAGTGGCCGGAACACTTCACCCTGCGCACGGACTGGCCAACGATCGAGATCCGCCTCGAACACGCCGGAGAAGACGCCCGCCGCATTTCTATCATGGCTACCAAACAAGACGGCTGAAGTCCCGGCATTTCCGGTGTCATGTCCGATTTACTGTTAACCGGTTGGCTTCGCCGCCTTGTTCGCGCCTGCCGCGCTTGTTAACCTGAGAACGAACCCGGCGCAGCCTCCTATGCCTGAACGCTCGTCCAAGCTATCCTCAGGTAGCCCCGCCCGTGTCAATCTGGGGCTGTATTCGGCGGAGCTTCCCCTCGGCACCCTGGCCGTCGGCGTGGACAACATCCATCACGACGTATTCCTAAGTCCCACATTTGTCGAGGCTACCGAGGCGTACCTGCTGGATTTCATCCGCCAGACCGCCAACCTTCCCTTTCTGGCCCAGACCGACCGCTCGCAGACGAACCGGTCGCACCCGGCTCGCCGCGCCACCGACCGCAAGGTCCCGCGGGCGCCGGAAGGGCCGTCCTGGAAGAAGCAGCTTTCCGACCTGTTGCACGGAGGGCTGCAGCAAGCCAAGTATCAGAAAAATATCGAGATCGATCTGCTGCTGCGCGCGACGCTTTTGAAATACCTGACCCAGGAAATCGGCACGCAGTTCGCCAACCTGCTGCTTGAGGCCAAAGAATGGATCCGCGCGCGCGGCACTCACTTCGATCACACCGAGCAAGCCCAGGTGATCAAGGCGCGCATCGCGGAGTTGCAGGCCGACCGCCGCAACCTGTTCCGCATCGTCGGCCAGCATGTCTTTCAGGCGATTCAGGAAATCGAAGAAAACAGCCTTGCCAAGTCGCGCAAGGCCCTCTTCGGCGACGAGGGCTCCTCCACCGCGTACGACATTCTGAATAACCGCCTGGCCTTCGTCGAATCCGGCAAGGACGACGTCCTTTTCCTCGAGCAATACGTCCTGCTGGGAAATTACATGCGCGACCAGGACCGCTTCGAAACCTTCGATACGCTTTTACTCGATTTTTTGAGGGAATCCGTATTGGCCGGAGATCAGGGAGACACGGCCAATGAATCCTGGCGCGAGCACCAAAAACTGCTGGATGGCGCCATGGCTTGCCGCGCCGAAATCGCGCGCCTCGAGGAAGAGCGCGCCGCCCTGCAGCGCAAGCTGGAACGCGCGGAGAGCCTGATCGGAAAAGTCGGCTTCGGCCCCGACGCGCCGACGCTGCGCGCTTCCATCTCCGACGTCGAGATGCGCCTGCGCCATGCACGGCAGAAACTCGAAGCGGCTAATCCCCGTATCGAGGCCACCCGCGGCGAAGCCGAGGTCCAGGCCAAGCGATATCAGGAGCGCCTCGGCGACTATTTGAACCAGCCCGAAAACGCGCACCGCCTGTTCGACCCCGCGGCCCCCGGCGAGCCCCGCGGCAGCGCCGCCGAAATGCGCGGGCGCTTGCTCGAGGAGCTGATCGTTCGGCTGGAGCAGCGCGACTTGCTGGCGCACGTCCTGGCCAGCTATCAGGTGCGCAACATCTGCCACGACTACTGCCCGCCGATCCACCTGCAGCAGCTGAAGAAGGCGCTCGTTTCTCGCGAGGAATTCAAGCGCGTCGAGGAAATCCTGAAGCAGTTTCCCGCCAAGCAGTATTCCACCCAGCGCATCGAGGAGCTCTCCAAGAAAATCCGCAAAACCCCGCGCGAGGAAGTGCGTGCCCTGGCCCTGCGCTTCGCCGAGGATTTCATGCGCCTGCGGCGCGACGTGCGCAACTTCGAGAAGCTGAGCGCGGCCATGGAGCGCATCACCCTGGTGCGCAACGAGCGCACCCGCGAACTATCGGAGATGAACCACAGCCTGTATGAGTTCCTGCTGCCCGCGGAAGCGCGCCCGGCCGAGGACCACGTCGTCTCCCACACCATCATCAAGGCGGACGTGCGTGGCTCGACCAAGATCACCCAGGACCTGCTCGCGCGCGGGCTCAATCCCGCCTCGCTCTTCAGCCTGAATTTTTACGAGCCTGTGAAGCGCATCCTGGACCGCTACGGCGCCGCCAAAGTGTTCATCGAGGGCGACGCCCTGGTCCTGGCCATTTACGAAACCGAATCCAATCGCACTCACCAGCGCGCCGTCTCCAAGGCCTGTGCCCTGGCCCGCCAGATCCTGGCCGTTTCCTCCGCCTACAACGAACGGCCCGACAACAACGACTTACCTCGTCTCGAGCTCGGCGTCGGTATCGCCTACCAGGATTCGCCGCCCACCTACTGGGTGGACACCGATGCGCGCATCATGATCTCGCGCGCACTGAACCTTTCCGACCGCCTTTCCAGCTGCTCCAAGGCCGCGCGGCGCATGTTGGCCCAGAACCCGTCGCAGTTCCGTCTGTTCCTGTTCCAGACCATGACGGAGGGCGTGGCCGAGGATGAAGCCGACGAGTTTCTCATTCGCTTCAACTTGAATGGCGTGGAGCTGAGCGACGAAGGATTCCAGAAACTGCAGGAAGAAATCTCGCTGACTTCGCTCGATGCCGAATGCCTCATGCCCTGGGGCAGGGAACGGATCGCGCTCTTCTACGGTGAAACGCCGGTGGGTGAGGGCCTCGAGCCCGTCATCATTCGCCGCGGTTTCGTGCGCCAACTGCTGCCCGGCGGCAAAATTGGAGAAGCCGGCACGCGCCCCTACTACGAAGTGTGCGTGAACGCCAAAGCGATCGAGCTCGTGGAACTCCTTACCGGTTCCGCCGCGGCTCTGCGCGCCTAGAACTGCTAAGCTGATTCCCGGTTCAGCGGCCCATGGGCAAACGAAAAGCCAAACGCAAAACATTTACTGCCGGCGCGGAGGCCCGCCGCCGCGCGCGCGAGCTTGCCGGTCCGCCTCCCGCCGCGCGAGTGATTCCCGACAAGCGCCTGAAACCGCCCAAACACAAAAAGAACCTGATAGAGGATTAGGTAGCACAGACTTCAGTCTGTGGGTTTTCATCAGTTCTTGGCAAAGAATCCCAATTGGAAGGCTTCGAATCGACCGAACGGCGACAAGCCATGGTGACCGAGACACTCGGCGCGCTGCGAGGGTATTCGCGAAACCTGCAGCCTGTGCACACACCGCTTGGGGCACACCGATGGAACCCCACAGACTGAAGTCTGTGCTACGCGGAGGCCCTAGTGAATGTGCCTGGTCTTCTTCTGCATGTAATCCATCAGCAGGTACTGGCCGAGGGTGTAAGGCGTGGTGAAGTAGGCCTTGCCGCGGCACAGCTCGGTCACCTTTTGCACGAAGTGCACCAGGCTGTAATCGCTTGCCAGCATGAACGTGTTGATCAAAATTCCGGAGCGGCGGCAACGGCCCACTTCCTCGAGCGTCTGCGTCACCACCAGCGGATCGAGTCCGAACGCGTTCTTGTAAATGCGCCCGTCCTCCAGCGTGAGCGCCGACGGCTTGCCATCCGTGATCATCACAATCTGCCGCATGTCCTTCTTCTGCCGCCCCAGGATGCGCCGCGCCAGGCGCAAGCCTTCGCGCGTATTGGTGTAGTACGGCCCCACCTGCACGCGCGCCAGCTCGCCAAGCGGCATTTCCTCCGCCGAATCGTGGAACAGGACGAGATGCAGAGAGTCGCCCGGATACTGCGTGCGGATCAGGTGCGACAGCGCCATCGCCACTTTCTTGGCCGGCGTAAAGCGGTCCTCGCCGTACAAAATCATGCTGTGGCTGCAATCCAGCATCAACACCGTGGCGCACGAGCTCTGGTACTCGGTCTGATGGACCATCAAATCCGGATAATCGAGCTCGATCGGAACTTTCGCTCCCTCGCGCTGTACGGCGTTGAATAGCGTGCCGCTGATGTCCAAATTGAGCGTGTCGCCGAATTCGTAGGGGCGCGAGACGCCGCCGGACTCGACCCCGGTGGCCAAGTCGCGCGTGTCGTGCCGCCCAAAGCTGCTCTTTCCCAGCGAGCCCATCAAGTCCTTCAACGTTTTGAAACCCAGAAAATCGATGGTCTTGTCGGTGATCTCGAAGCGCGCTTCGTTATCCCGCTCGCGCCCCTGGCCCACCTGCCCGCGCGGCGTCTTGTCCGGCGGCGCGGTCACCTGCGGCTGCCCGGTGACGTAGCCTTCTTCCATGAGCCGGTCGATCAATTGGTCGATCAGCTCTTTCATCTTGGCGTCCATCTCTTCGGGCGTGCCGTCAAGAAGGTTCTTGAAGTCCTGGTCGGGAAGCAGGTCGCCTTGTTCCAGCGCGCGCTGGATCGCCTGGCGGAGCGCTTCCATCGACTTCTCCGGGTCCATCTCGTTCAGCCCGTAATACTGCGACTCAAAGCCGCTCTGCAGGAAAAAATCGGACAGGCGCTTGATCAGTTCCTGCAAGTCCACGCCGTCGGCGGGCTCGCCCGTATATTTCGTATAGCGTATGAATTTCGCCATGATCTAACGCTTCCCAGTCCCTGGAATTTCTGCGCGGCACGGATTGCTTGTACCGCACGAAATGTTTGTAGGGCACGGCGTCAGCCGTGCCAAAATCCGCGCCAGAGGAAGGGCTTTAGCCCCTGGCGTCCTTAGTTAAACTGCCGCCGTGGCGGCCTCGGCTGCTGCTCGCGCGGCTCCGGCGTCTTGGGACGCTCCGCGTGAAAGCCGCGCTCTTCGTTGCGGCTGATGCGCTTGTGCGCCCAAAGCCCCTCGAGAATAAACTCGGCTGCCGCCGCCATGCCGGCCGGCCCGCTGCGCCCGTCCACGCCCAGCCGCTCGATGTGGTCCATCAACCCCTGAATTTTCTTCAGCTGTGCCAGGGCGTCGGCCGCCGGAGCGTTTTCCGGCACCTTCAATTCGCCGCCCAGCTCAAACCACTGCACCACCGGCTGTAGGTTGGCGCTCTCCAGGCGGTGAGAAAAAACCCGGCCGACAGCGCTGCGAATCAGCTCCCGCGCGATATTCTCCGCGCCGCGCAGCTCGCCTTCGTACTCCAGCTCCATTTTCCCGGTGATCGCCGGCAGCGCGGCGTACACATCGGCGATGCGCGCCGTGGCGCGCGCTTCGCGGTTGCGCACCGCGCGCTGTTCAGCGCTGCTCACCACGCTTTCCAGGCACGCAATCGGCAGGCGCTGGCTCACGCCCGAGCGTTTGTCGACGCGCTTGTCGTCGCGCGCCAGAAAGGCCACCAACTCGACCACCTCGCGCAGATAGTCGGGTATTTCCACCGTCGCCCGCCCGCCGTCGCGCGCCACCCACGCTTCCTGCTGCGTGATCGAAACGCCTTCCGCAACCGTGGCGGGATAGTGGGTGCGAATCTCCGAGCCGATGCGGTCCTTGAGCGGCGTGATAATTTTTCCGCGCGCGGTGTAATCGTCGGGGTTGGCGGTGAAGACAAGAAGCACGTCCAGCGGCATGCGCACCGGATAGCCCTTAATCTGAATGTCGCCTTCCTGCATGATGTTGAAGAGGCCCACCTGAATTTTTCCAGCCAGGTCGGGAAGCTCGTTCACGGCGAAGATGCCGCGATTGGCGCGCGGCAGAAGCCCGTAGTGGATGGTGAGCTCGTCGCCGAGGGCGCGGCCCGAGCGCGCCGCCTTGATGGGGTCCACGTCGCCCAGAATGTCGGCGATGGTCACGTCCGGGGTGGCCAGCTTTTCCACGAAACGCGCGTCGCGCGGCAGCCAGGCGATCGGCGTGGCGTCGCCCTTCTCTTCGATCAGATCGCGGCAGCGCCGGCACAGCGGCGCCAGCGGATCATCATGAATTTCGCACCCGGCGACGTAAGGAATCTCTTGGTCGAGAAAATCGATCAGGCCGCGCAGGATACGGCTCTTGGCCTGGCCGCGCAATCCCAGCAAAATAAAGTTGTGCCGCGCCAGCAGCGCGTTGGCGATCTGCGGCAGCACCGTCTCTTCGTACCCGTGAATGCCTGGAAAGAGCGGCTCGCCCGCTTCGAGCTTCTGAAGAATGTTGGCGCGCAGCTCGTCCTTCACCGAGCGCCGCTTTGCCCCCGGCGCGTAGCCGGGCAGCTTCCGCAATTCGCCAAGCGTGGTAGGTCTGTTCGTCATCTGGGGCCCCTAATCGATTTGCACCACTATTATATGCTACGCGGCGGATTGCTGCAGGATTCCGCCCGGGTAACCTTTCCGATCGGGGGAAGCGATCGCACGCACAATCAAGTTCTGCAGGCTTCCGTCCACTACTCGACGCTCGGTTTTTCCCGCGCAGCCGGCGGTGATTCCTTGCACGCCGCGCGGGCCTTTTCCAGCTGCTCGGGCGTATATTTCTCCGGGATTTTGACGAATTTCACTTTGTCCTTGATCGCCAGGTTCACCAGATCGCCGGAGCCGTCGACGTCTTCGATCCACTTCTTCTGTTGTATCTCGTAGTTCTGCGTCTCCAGCACTTCCAGGGCGAGCACTTTCTTTTGCAAGGACTCCTTGAAAATGACGCATCCCACGTTCTGGTCCACCCAGCCGAAGACGACCACCGGGTCGGCATCCGCCGCCTTGGGCTTTTTCTCGTCGGCAAAATTCGGAAGGGCCAGCAAACAGGCTAGCAAGCCGATGCTCAGGATTTTCATCCTTTTCCACCTTGCGGCTACAAAGGCGCCGTGCCGGACAGGCGCTCCGACTCGCCGACACGGCGCATCAGCGGGATAGAAACGACTACCACGCTGACGCTCGGATGATGGCAGAGCCATTTTCAAAAGTCAGCCACAAAATCGGCTTTGCGGGAGCCACTACTCGCACGAGTCAAGATACTGAAGGCCTGAATAAATACCTTGCTTCGCTGCCCAGCCGTTTCTCCGGCTATAGCTTGCCGTGGCCGTTGCCCGCCGCTTTTCCGCGGACGTGCTCGCGCCTCTGTAGCTGCGGATACCATTCCGTCAGATGCGCCACCAGCTGCGACTGCCGTTCGGCCTCCGAGCGAATCTCCAGAAGCCTCTGGCGGGTTCCTGCAGCCACGGGAAGCTCTGACGCCACATGATAGGCCAGCGAAATACCGCCTTCGGTTTCAAACCGCGGCGCATCCTCTCCGTACAAAAGCTGGTGGCACTGCTGGCACAGCTCTTCGAGGCGCGCGGAAGCAGTGGGATCGACGGCGGTGAAATCCTCCTCCAGGTATTCCACGTCGCCTTCCAAGTAGGGCTTGTCCCGGTGCGTGCGTACCAGCCGGAAGGCATCTTGTCCGGCGGTCAGGATGTCCGAGCGGCCGTCTTCATATTCCTTCAGGATTTTCACGATCACGGCCGAGCAGCCGGTCTGCGCCAGCTTTTCATCGTGGAAATAGACGATACCGAACGGAGATTGCGTGTCGATGCAGTGGCGGGTCATTTCCCGGTAGCGCGGCTCGAAAATATGCAGCGGTACTGCCTGCCCGGGGAAAAGCACGATGTCTAGCGGAAACAGCGGAATGCGCGCCGGTTTCATGGACGTCGCGGCCCATGATAGCAGAAGCGGGAAGGGAATCCTTGCCCTGCCTTTCCCGCTCCCGGCCGTTAACTAGCCTTCTTGAGGAACAGCGTGTCGTACAGCCAGCCCGCCACCAGGCCCCCTGCCAGCGGGCCGATCCAGTACACCAGGTGGTTGTTCCAGTGGTTGGCAGCCAGCGCTGGACCGAATGCGCGCGCCGGGTTGAGCGCCGCGCCGGTAAACGGCCCGCCAAACAGCGCCCCCATGGTGATCGAGAGGCCGATGGCAAAGCCCGCGATCTTGTTGAACGCGCCCTTCTCGTCTATAGCCGTGGCGAAGACCACAAACACCAGGAAGAACGTCATGATCGCTTCAAAGATCATCCCGTTCGTGCGGCTGATGCCGGCGGCCAGGTCCGGCGTGCCCAGCTGCACCGGTCCCCAAACGTCCACGGGCAAGCGCTTCAAGAGGTAAGCGGCCGCAACGCCCCCGGCCAACTGAGCGATCCAGTACGCCAGCGTGTCGAACGTGGAGAGCTTGCGCGTCACCCAGACTCCAAACGAGATCGCCGGGTTAAAGTGCCCGCCGGAAATGTGCCCCAGCGAGGTCACCATGATCCCGATGGCCAGGCCATGCGCCAGGGCGATTCCCAGGAGCCCCAGGCCGACTTGTCCGTTGGAGCTGCTGCGCAAATACTGGTCCGCGCAGATCGATCCCGCGCCGAAAAAGATCAGCGCGAAGGTGCCGATAAATTCGGCGACGAGCTTCTGCGGCTTCGAGTACATGCAAACCCCTCTCGGCGGACCCGGGTTGAGCCCGATCCGCATTCTTTTTCGGTTGGGAAGGCAGATTCTATGAGAAGAAGCCAGCCAGAGTCAAAGGTTTGCGGTGCGCGCCCGCCAGCCCGCCGTAGCCACGCTGCGTTTTGGCGGAATACAGGGAAAACAGCGCCAATACGATCGTGGATGCAGGTCCGGGAGGCAGGCATTCAGACTTGAAATTTCAAATTTCAAGTCTGAAATTTGAGATTCGCCAGGCTCAGCGCGTCGCCGCGCCCTGCGGGACATTCACCGGGCTCAGCCAGTTGTGCCGGTCGGCTTTAGCGCCGGTGAGGATGGCGAAGAATTCTTCCTGCAGGCGCTTGGTAATCGGCCCGCGCGAGCCCTTGCCGACCTTGATGCGGTCGATCGAGCGCAGCGGGCTGATCTCCGCCGCAGTGCCGGTGAAGAACACTTCGTCGGCAATGTAAAGCATCTCGCGGGGGATCATCTGCTCGCCGATCGTAATGCCCAGGTCGCGCGCGATTTGTAG